>OEIU01001658.1_pt1 | contig 13680 bp, 14 predicted proteins | sample 1539221 | NCBI WGS metagenome assembly OEIU01 (sample SAMN03792071, study PRJEB22550) | activated sludge metagenome | feature: wastewater treatment plant; material: activated sludge; isolation source: Wastewater treatment plant of a petroleum refinery complex | place: Argentina: Zarate | collected...
ATCAGAACTTGGTTCACCATCTCTGGGTTCGCTTGGCCTTTCGAAGCCTTCATCACCTGGCCGACGAAGAAGCCGAAGAGTTTGTCTTTCCCCCCGCGATAGTCGGCGACCGCCTGGGCGTTCGCGCCCATCACTTGATCGACGATCTTTTCAATCGCGGCGGAGTCGGTGATTTGGCTCATGCCTTTCGATTTCACGATTTCGGCCGGCGGTTTCGAAGTCTTCCACATGTTCAAAAAAACCTCTTTGGCCATTTTACCCGAAATCTCCTTCGAATCGATCATCGCGATCAATCCACCCAAATCTTTCGAAGCGATCGGCGATTTATCGACTTCGAGTCTCGCTTCGTTCAGCTCGCGCAAAAGCTCCGTCATCGTCCAGTTGCTCGCCGCTTTCGGGTTTTTAGAAACCTTCGCCACCTCTTCGAAGTAATCGGCCAGCGCCATCTCAGAGGTCAGCACGAACGAATCGTAAGCGGGCAATCCGAATTCCTGTTGAAAGCGTTGCGCGCGCGCCAGAGGCAGCTCCGGCAAATCCTGACGGATCTTCGCGACCCAAGCCTCGTCGAGCGTCACAGGCAGCAGATCGGGATCGGGAAAGTAACGATAATCGTGCGCCTCTTCTTTCGACCGCATCGAGAAGGTGCGGTTCTTGGTCGAATCGTAAAGACGAGTTTCTTGCACGATCGGCTCGCCTGTTTCTTTGCAGTCGATCTGACGCTGAATTTCATACTCGATCGCTTTTTCGATGAAGCGGAACGAGTTGATGTTCTTCAACTCCACTTTGGTGCCGAGCTTGGAGTCGCCTTTTTTGCGAATGCTGACGTTGCAATCGCAGCGCATGGAGCCTTCTTCCAAGTTGCCGTCGCAAACGTCCAAGTAACGCAAGATTTTACGAACCGTGCGCGCGTACTCGGCGGCCTCGGCCGGCGAGCGCATGTCCGGTCCCGACACGATTTCAAGCAGCGGAACCCCCGCGCGGTTCAAATTGATCAACGTGAATTCGCCTTGATGCTGCGATTTTCCGGCATCTTCTTCCATATGCGCGCGCTCGATGCGCACGCGGCGGATCTGGCCATCCAGGAAGTAATCGACGTAACCGTTTTCGCAGATCGGCTGGTCGTATTGCGAGATTTGATAACCCTTGGGCAAATCGGGATAAAAGTAATTTTTGCGCGCGAAGACCGACTTGCGCCGCACTTCACAGTTGAGCGCCATGCCCGTGCGAGCCGAAAATTCGACCGCACGCCTGTTGATCACCGGTAACGCTCCGGGAAGCCCAAGGCTCACGGGGCTCACATGTTCATTGTCCGCGCCACCGAATTCCGTCGAGTCGTTCGAGAACATCTTGCTCGCCGTTTGCAATTGCGCATGAATCTCAAGGCCGATCACGGCCTCCCAATCATTGAATGCCATACGGGAGCTCCTTGATGGAAAGCGCTTCTTCAATCACCGAACCGACGTTGAACAGATGTTGCTCTTCAAAGTGGGCCGCGAGCAATTGCACGCCGATCGGCAGCTTGTTCGAGGACAGGCCCACCGGCACGCTGATGCCGGGAATCCCGACCAGATTCGCCGAAGTCGTGTAAATATCGTTCAAGTACATCGCGAGCGGATCGGTTATGCGATCACCTTTTTTAAACGCCGGCGACGTGGTTACCGGGCTCAACATCACATTGCACCGCTTAAACGCGTCCAAGAATTGCTGACGCAACAAGCGGCGCACTTGGCAGGCTTTCTTGTAATAAGCGTCATAATAGCCGCTGGACAACGCGTACGTGCCAAGGATAATCCGGCGCTTCACTTCGGTGCCGAAACCCTCGCCGCGCGTGCGGCAATAGAACTCCGCCAAATCTGTCGCGGGTTTTTGCGAAAAATCGGCGCGATGGCCGAAGCGCACCCCGTCGTAGCGGGCCAGATTGCTCGACGCTTCGCTGGTGGCGACCAGATAGTAAATCGGCACGGCCATGTCGGTCAGGGGCAAAGACACTTCGACCATCTCGGCACCGGCGCGTTTCACCACGTCTATGGCTTTATCGACCGCTTGGCGAGTTTCCGCTTGCAGCTGATCCGAGAAATACTCTTTGGGCAAACCAATCTTCACGCCCTTCATGTTCTTGTCGATCTTCTCGCTCCAACGCGGGACGGGCGCTTGCGCGGTGGTGCTGTCGTATGAATCATGCCCACTGATGGCTTCGAGCACCAGCGCCGCGTCTTCAACCGTGCGAGTCATCGGACCCGCCTGATCCAAACTCGAAGCGTAGGCAATGATGCCGTAGCGGCTCACACGGCCATAGGTCGGTTTGATCCCGACGATGCCGCAGAAACTCGCCGGCTGAGGAATCGATCCGCCGGTGTCCGCGCCGATGCTCGCGGGCGCCATATTCGCCGCGACCGGGGCGGCCGAACCGCCGCTGCTGCCGCCGGGAACGTAATCCAAATTCCACGGATTGCGGCTGATGCCATACGCGGAAGTTTCCGAACTCGAGCCCATCGCGAATTCGTCTTGATTCGTTTTACCGATCGAAATCGCGCCTTGTCCTTCAAGTCGGTTCACGACGGTCGCCGAATACGGCGGGATAAAGTTCTTCAGAATTCTGGAACCGGCGGTCGTCCGCATACCCTTCGTACACAACATGTCTTTTATCGCGACCGGAACGCCCGCCAGCGTGCCGACATTCCCGCCCTTGGCGATTTTCTGATCGATCGCCTCGGCTTGCGCGACGGCTTTCGGGTTCACCGTCACAAAAGCCTGAATCTTGCCGTCCAATTTTTCGATTTGATTCAAATGGGCGGCGGTGACTTCGCGAGCTGAAAAGTCTCTCTTGTGAATGCCCATACGGATTTGTTTAAGCGTGAATTTCGTGAAATCCATGCTCAACCCACCACCGGCGGAACTTTAAACAAGTTGCCGACGCTCTCGGGCGCGTTGGCCAGGGCGGTTTCGGGGGTTTCCCATTTCACCGTTTCATCGGCGCGCCAAAATTCTTCCATGTCCGTCGGCGTTACCAAAGGCTCAACGCCGTCGGTGTCCACCTTCGAAACTTGTTCGAAGTGTTTCAACACGGTCGAAAGCTGGTCGGCAAGTTTGCGCGTCTCTTCGGGCGTCAATGAAAGGCGCGCCAGCAAGGCTACACGCGCGACATCGGCTTCGGAAATCATGGGTTCCCCATTCGTGAAATCGAGCCCCAGATGTAATCAAAAGATGCACCCCAGGCAAGGGGATGTTAAAGTCGCCGAGGATGAGCAAACGCAAGACGCACGATCGCCTGGAACAGCTTCGGGAGCTGATCAACGAACACAATCACAATTACCACGTTTTGGATCGTCCCCAAATCTCGGATTACGACTATGACCAGCTTTTCGCCGAGCTTTTGCGGCTCGAGGCCGAAAATCCTGAAGCCGTCACGCCCGACTCACCCAGCCAACGGGTCGGCGGCGAGCCGCTCGGGGAGTTCGAAAAAGTCCCGCATCGCAAGCCCATGCTGTCTTTGGCCAACACCTATTCGATCCAGGAGGTGCGCGAGTTCGACGAACGCGTGCGCAAATTTTTGGAAACCGACAAGCCGATCGAGTATTTCTGCGAACTGAAGTTCGACGGTTTGGCCATTGAATTGGTTTATGAGGAGGGACGGCTCACGAAGGCCCTTACCCGCGGTAACGGCAGCGTCGGGGAAAACGTCACGGCCAACGTGCGCACGATTCGCGCGATTCCGTTGCTGCTTAAAGGCAAAGCTCCGCGGCTGCTCGAGGCGCGCGGTGAAGTTTTGATTTTCAAAAAAAATTTCGCCCGTTTGAACGAGCAGCAGCAAGACGACGGCGAGATGACCTTCGCCAACCCTCGCAACGCCGCCGCCGGCGCCATTCGCCAACTCGATTCACGCATCACCGCCAAACGCCCTTTGCGCGCATTTTGTTACGCGCCCGGCGTGGTGGAGCCGATGCCCGCGAAATCCCAATCGGAATGGCTCGAGAAACTCGCGCAAATGGGGCTTCCTGTTTTGAGCTTCGCGAGTTGGCCCAAGATGCAGACCGCCCTGAAAAAGGGCTATCACGGCGGCGAACCGCTCGCCGCGGTCTGCGATGGCGTCGAGCAGGCGGTCGCTTATTACGAATTCATTCTGAACATGCGGCACGAATTGCCGTTCGACATCGATGGCGTGGTGATCAAAATCAATTCTTTCGCGATTCAAGATCGACTTGGGACGATCGCCCGCAGCCCGCGCTGGGCGACGGCCGCGAAATTCCCGCCTGAACAGTCCACGACTTTGATTGAAGACATCGTCGTGCAGGTCGGCCGCACGGGCGCGCTCACCCCCGTCGCGGTGATGACGCCGGTAAAGGTGGGCGGGGTGACCATCGTGAACGCCACCTTGCATAACCAATCGGAGATCGAACGCAAGGACGTGCGCATCGGCGACACCGTCGTTATCCAGCGCGCCGGCGATGTGATTCCCGAAGTGGTCGAGGTCGTGCTGGCAAAGCGCCCCGCGCACGCCAAAAGGTACAAATTGCCCGCGAATTGTCCCGTCTGCGGCGAAAAAGCCGTGCTGCCCGAAGCCGAAGTCGTCACTCGCTGCGTGAACAGCCTTTGCCCCGCGATCCTCAACGAATCGCTCAAGCATTTCGCCTCTCGGCGCGCGATGAACATCGAAAAACTCGGCGACAGAATCATCGAGCAGATGACGGCGCACGAATTGATCCGCTCGTTCTCGGACCTCTATCGTCTGACAAAAGACGACGTGCTCAAACTGCCCCGCCAAGGTGAAAAGTCGGCGCAAAACATCGTGGAAAGCATCGTCGCCAGCCGCGACACGACGCTCGCGCGTTTTATATTCGCGCTCGGCATTCGGTTCGTGGGCGAGCAGACCGCGAAGTCGCTCGCCGCGCATTTCAAAACCATCGACGCGTTTTTAGAAGCCGGCGAAGAAGATCTGCTCGATATTCCCGATATAGGCCCCAAAGTGGCAATGTCGATCTTGGCGCGCCTGGCACAAAAGGAGTTCCACCGCGAGGTGAAACGCTTGCTCGAAAATGGCGTGGAGATCGAAAAACCCAAGAAAGCGAGCGCCTCGTCGCAGGTGCTCAAAGGCCTGTCGATCGTGATCACCGGCACGCTTCCCAAGCCGCGCGACGAAATCAAAGATTTAGTGGTCGCGCTCGGCGGTAAAACCCCGGGCTCGGTCAGCAAAAATACGAACTACGTTTTGGCCGGTGAAGAGGCCGGATCAAAACTCGATAAGGCCCAACAGCTTGGCGTACCCGTGCTCGATTGGGATGGCTTCCAAAAGCTCATTGGGCAATAAGATCCCGATAAAAAAAGGGAACCTGACGGTTCCCTTTTAAAATTCAAATCAAAACAGCTGCGGCTTAAAGATGATCAATAACGATATCGCGAGCCATAACGGTCTTGCGGCCGTCCGCTTTCGCGCTGTCGACACCTTTTTGGCAAAGACGTTCAACGGCTTTGCTAAGGATGTCCACGGTTTCAGCCGACGTATTGCAGCCACCGTTTTCTTTGATAAACTTCTTCACCTTGCTGGTCACAACCAGAACATCTGCCATTTGGTCCTCCTGAATTCGCCACCCAGCATAAGCCCATCTCGAAATAAAAGGGAAGCCATATGCAATCTGTCATCCCTTTCACGTTCATCACTATGTGATAGTTATATGCCGTGGCCCGGCCACCGGTGACATTTTAGGGCCTTTAGAACAGCATAAGTAACTGAAACGACAACGTTAAATCGATGATTTTGAAGGCCTTACTCTTGCTCTGCGTTAGGCTATGCAGAAGTCCAGGCTTTGGCGAGGGTTGTTTTCCTTCGTTTTGTTAACAACCAGCTTTTCGACCCCCGCCATTCCAATCGAAGGGACGGACGCGTCGGAGTTCGTGCCTTTGGTTCATGATCAACAAAACGCCGACACTCCGGGCGATTTCTTCCCGCTTTTGTCGCCGCCCACCGACGCCCCCGTTGCGGTTCGCACCGAAGCTTGGACCCCTGAAAAAGACCGGCAATGGAAAGACATGCGCTCACGCATTTTACGCGATTTCGGCAACCGCATTTCGCCTGATTTCAAAGTCCCGGCGGGATTACAAGAACGTACGGCGTTTTGGTTCGACATCTACACGCGCTACGGTGAAGCCCATCACATCATTCACCATTTGCGCTATCCGTGGATCGTTTTCCGCGTCTTCGATTCCACGCAGACTTTGCTCAACGGCAAAGGCCCGGCTTGGCTGCGGCGCGATCGCGCGCAAAAGATGGCGCGCGCGCAAACCGCGGAAATCCGCGCCGCTTTGCAAAGACTGGCGCGCCGCAACTCGTACGGAGATCTTCCGCGCCTGGAACAAGAACTCTTCGATAAACTTTCGGGTCTTCCCGGCACCCGCAAGGCGGTGATTCGCCTGGCCGCGCGGAGCGTTCGTAGTCAATTGGGTCAGAAAGACTTCTTCCAACGCGGACTCGTGAACAGCAGCCGTTACCTTCCGTACATGGAAGCGGAGTTCCGCCAACTCGGCCTTCCGGTGGAGCTCACGCGCATGCCGTTTGTGGAATCGAGTTTCAACGAAAACGCCTACTCGAAAGTCGGCGCCAGCGGCATTTGGCAAATCATGCCCCGCACCGGCAAGGCGTACATGATCGTGAATGAACACGTCGACGAGCGCAACTCGCCGCTCAAAGCCACCGTCACGGCGGGGGGCCCGGTTCGGCCATCTTTTTAAATTTTTTAAACGTGGCCCCCTCCCCACCCGCCCTACAATCACCATATCTGCCCAAATTCAAAAGGGCTCAAACACGCGGGTTCGCGCGATCTCTCTGAAATCATCAGCCGCTACCATCAAGGCGATTTCCGCTTCGCTTCGAGCAACTTCTTCACCTGTTTCCTGGCCGCCATGTACGCGGAGAAATATCACGAGCTGATTTTCAAAGAGGTTCCCCGTGAACCGCTGCAAGAACGCGAGATCATTCGAGTCGCCGCGGGCACGCGGACGCGCGCGTTGATGAAAATCACCGGCATGAATCAAGAGCAGCTGTTGCGCTACAACTTGGATCTGCGTGGCGCGCTCAAGTTCAACACGACTCTGCCGCGCGGATTCAAACTGCATGTTCCGCCCGCGAGCAAGATGCGCGTTTCGGCCAACTGACGCGGTCCCTTTTCGACACCGAAATTTCTGGCCCCCGATTTGCTGACCTCAGTGACCGAGGTTTCACAAACAACACATTGGGGGATAAATGAAACTATTTGTTATCACTTTCGTAACGGCACTGGTGTCACTACCGACCGCATTCGCCAACGAAGTCGAACTGTTCGAGCTCGAAGAAGGCGCGATCAGCGAGCAAGACATGCAGGTCTTGTCCCGTCGCGGGGATCGTGATGATGGCGCGGCCATCGTGGGCGCGATCTTCGGCGCAATCAGCGCGGAAATCATGGAACGTGAATCCGGCGGGCGCGGCGGGGGCTGGGGCGGTCATCGTCCGCGCTTCGTTGAGTGTTACGCTCGTCCCGCTCGCGGCGGCCGTACCTTTGCCGTTAGCGGACGTCGGCCGCGCATGGTGCAAGCAGCCGCGATCGACAAGTGCGAGCGTCGTACCGGTCGCATGTGCCGTCCGCTCGGTTGTCGTTAATTTCTGATGACGACGTGAACGTACTGCGGTTCCGCGACGACGACTTGCGAATACGTCTCGCGGGACTGCGTCGGATGAATGTAGATCGTTTGCAATCCCGGGGGCGCGTTGAAGATCACGAAACCTCCGCCCGCGATCCCGGAACGAGTTTGCAGCGGTTGGCCTTGCGCATCCAGATAAACGATCTGCATTTGTTCACCGGGCGCGTAACCGGTGAGCTCGATCTCGAAATCTTGCCGATCGACGAAGCCCGCGATCATGCCGCGATTCGAAAGCAGCTGCACGCCCTGCTTGTTCTGCAGTTCATAAAGCCAATCGCGGCGAATCATAGGAATCTGCACCAAATGCGGCGAACCGGTCATGGTCACGCGACTGATCTCGTAGTCGGGCCCGGCTTCGGCCTCGACCATGAACGGATTCGCGGCCATCGCGTACTCGACCCAATCGCCCGCGTCGACGCTGCGGAAATCTTCGGTGCCGACCATGCGCACGCGCGCATCGAGCGGCTTGTGCATGTCCATCACGTCCATGACTTTGAACTGCGAGACGACTTTGTCGCGCAAGCCCACTTCGATGAACGAGACATGGCGGGGCTCGGTCGGGGAAATCTGCGCCGGGAAAAGGCGCCCGCCCGCTTTCACGCGCAAGGCTTGAACGCCCGGGCGAACTCTTAAGAACGCGAAGAGCCCATTGCTCGAGGTCTTCTTCAAGCCCATGTCCGGAAGGTAAGTTTCATTGAAATAAATCACGCGGTAATTGCCCGCCATTTCGACCTGGGCGCCGGCGGTCGGAACGCCGTCACGCGCGATCTGACCCCAAACCACCGCGGCTTGATAGGCCTCTTTGCGCTCCATGGACTCGAGCTGCAAACCGATCAGCGCATCGACCATCGAATTCGGATACATCTTTATATCTTGGGGGTGGCCCGCTTGTCCCACGACTAAAGTCGGCCAGTGGTTCTTGGCGGTCGCGCGCGCGATGAAGCTCGACTCGCGATTCAAGGTCGGCTCCGTATATATGCCTTCTTCGGAAACGGCTTGCGGCTCGGTGTACGAATCGGTTTCCACGCGCGCGCCATGCACCGCGATCTTGTTGCGGCCGACCGAATGGCCCGACACGGTTTGCAAAGTCGCGCCTTCGGCCGTCGGACTCAGCGCCAAACGGATATCGCCGATACGATTGTCTTTTCTGGGAATCGAGGACAAACGAGTCAGGTTCAACTCACCGCGCCCCAGCACGCGACCGTCGCGCGTCTGCAACTCCGCGACCAGGTATCCGACCGCGCGTTTCACATGAATTTCGAAACGGCCTTCGGTCACCCAAACGCGACCGCGTTCGATGATCGCGCCGCTGTCGACGCGTTTGAGCGTAATATTGGTTTCAGGTCCAACGAAGGCCAAACCGCCGGTCATTTCGATTTGCCCGCTCAACCAAAGCGGCCGCTGGCCGTCGGGATTGGTCTCATAGCGATTGAAACTCGGAACGTAGTCTTGAACATCATCGTCGTTCTTGGCCACTTCGATCGGGGGAGGAGTCGGCTCGGTGGCCCTTCCACGACCGATGGTGATCGGCGTGCCCGTGCGAGAAACGATCACCCGTTGATCTTTGGACTTTGAAGCGGCTTCCATCGCCAATTGACGGGCCATCTGACCCGCCGAAGGAATCGACCAATCTTCTTCGGCCGCTTGGGCGAGCAAGGCTTGCTTACGTTCTGGAATCGGCAATAAATGACCGCGGGAATCCAAGATCGTTTTCGAAACCGGCGCCGCCGCTTGCAGCGTTTGCGCCCGCACCGATTCGCCCGCCACCATATAAGGTTGAGGCTCCTGACTCGGCACATTACGGATCGTCAAACCTTTGAGTGCCAACAGGCGCGAACGGGGAGTCTGTTGCAAGAACTTCGTGTCGACCTTGATTCCCGAAACCAAGCGCATTCCCGTTTCAGGAATCTCTTGGCTTCGATCGTCGAAGTTCAAACGCAGATCTTCAAACGCCGCGTAAGCGGGCGACGAGCGATTGGCGGAAACCGCGAAGTCGCGCGCGAAGCCGGAGCGAAAATCAATATCGGAAAGTGAAAGCGGAAACAGCACCATGGCCGCGCCCAGAAGGCGCGGCCACCAAACAAAATCCGTTTTGTGGCGCCGACTATTCATATTGTGAATAGTCTAATTAAAAGACGCGAAAATCGTCAATGATGTTGCTGTCTTCGGGACGTTTGGAGAGCTCGTTGACTAGTCTATTTTCTAGGTTTTTGGCTAGTCTCTCGTTATCTCCCGCCTTGACGTAGGTATAACCGCCGGCGCGCGGGATCGCCTTTTCTTGCGTCACCCAAATCTCGATATTGTAGGGACGACGGTCATTCAGGACCAAGATCTGGGCGTAGTAGCGGCTCAACGAATCCACTCCGGGTTTAAAGCCCCCCTTGCCATCCGAATTGAAATGCAGCGATAAGAATTCGCGGCCATTCGGGCTGATCGCCCGGTGTCCCACCGGGATAATATTGAGAACCGCGGAACGGATCTGTTGAAAAGCTTTATCCACATCGTGAATAACGACTGTATTTCGATATTTAGGTGAAAGAACGCAGCCTGAAAAAATCGCCCCGATAAAACTAACGACAAAGGCTATGAAGAGACGCCGAAGCATCCCTTATTTTGGCACGTTCTGAGCGTCTTTCAAGAATTGGGCGATACCTTTCTCGGTCAGCGGGTGATTCACCAACTGTTGCATGACCTTATAAGGCATCGTCACGATGTGCGCCGACATCAAGGCGGACTGCAAAACATGAATCGGGTGGCGTACGCTGGCCACCAAAACTTGAGTACTCAGATCATAATTGTCGTAAATCTGAGTAATCTGACTAATCAACTCCATGCCGTCCGACGATATATCGTCCAACCGCCCAACGAAGGGACTAACCAAGGTGGCGCCGGCTTTGGCCACAAGCAAGGCTTGAAGAGGTGAGAAGATCAAAGTGACATTGGTCTTGATACCATCTGACGCCAAGCGCCGAACAGCCACCAAGCCCTCTTCGCACATCGGGATTTTCACCACCACATTGTCCGCGATTTTGGCGAGTTCCAAACCCTCTTTCACCATCTCGTCCGCCTGCAGCGAAATCACTTCGGCGGAAACTAGACCTTTAACCTCTTTGCAGATGTCTTTGATCACATCCGCATTGCGACGACCTGACTTGGCAATCAATGTCGGATTGGTCGTCACCCCATCCACCCAACCGCGACGGTTGGCCTGGCGAATCTCTTCAATGTCCGCGGAATCGATATAGAATTGCATGACTGGGGTGCTCCTTAATGGGCTTCACTTACGGTAAAGATCACTAAGGTCATAGAGTCCGGGTTTGGCTTTGTCAAACAGCCAGCGGCCGGCGACCAATGCGCCCCGAGCGAATACCTGGCGATTGAAAGCGGTATGTTGAATGGTCAGGGTCTCTTCAGGCCCCATGGCCCAAACCGTGTGAATTCCGGGAACTCCTCCGCCGCGAACGCTGAGCGGCGTCGGAAGATCACGGCCCAAAACCTGGGTGAGCTTATCTTGTAACAAAAGCGCCGTGCCGCTCGGCTTGTCCTTCTTTTGACTGTGATGAACTTCGTCGATTTGAAAATCCCAATCGCCCAGAGCTTTCAAGTTTTCCAGCATCGCGTTCATCACCGCGATGCCTTGGCTCATGTTGGCCGAGTAAAGCACGGGGATCTTTTTCCCGGCCGCGCGCAAGCCCGCCTGCACCTTGGCATCAAGTCCCGTGCTACCTGATACGAGAGCCACGTTATGTTTCACGCACCATTCGATGGCGCCGCCCAAACCTTCGCTCGAAGAAAAATCGATCACGACATCGGCTTGCGCCGCCTCGACCGACTGCCAATCTTTCGGGGCGTTGACGGGGGCCGCGATTTTCACCCCCGCCTGGGCGGAAAGATTCCGGATCTCTCGGCCCATGCGCCCCGAATCCGCGCGAGTTTTTTTAGACACGTTTTATATTCCTGATGATATTTCGGGTCGAGCTCAACCAAGGGCAAACGCAGCTCCGGCGAATCGATCAATCCCATCCAATACAAGGCCATTTTCACGCCAATGGGGTTGGCCTCGGCATACATGCATCTTATTAAATCGGCATAGGTCTCGACATATTCTTTCACCGCGCTCTTATCGCCCTTCGCCAGGCGCGCCCGCGTCGCGAGCATCTCTTTACCGATCACGTGACTGGCCACACCGATCAGCCCGTGCCCGCCGCGCGCGCAGAAATCCGCGAATGTGCCGTCGTCGCCCGAGAGCAATACGAAATCGTCCGGCACCGCGCTCTGAATCCGCTCCAGCAGCCGCATATCGGCCGAAGCCTCTTTTAAGCCGATGATGCCCTTGATTTTCGCGATCTCACCGACCGTCTCAGGCTCGAGCGACGTCACCGTGCGCGCGGGAACATTGTAGGCAATGACGGGGATACTCACGCGGCTCGCGACCTCGGCGAAGTGCGCGATCAACCCGCGCTGCGGGGGCTTGTTGTAATAAGGAACGACCACCAGGAGCGCGTCGGCGCCCCATTCTTCCGCGGTCCGGGAAAAGTTCGCGGTGGCCGCGGTGGAATTCGAACCCGTCCCGACGATGAGCGGAACTTCGCCGCCGGTCTCTTCGCGCACGTTCAAGAAAATCGTTTTCACTTCCTCTTGAGTCAGCGTCGGCGATTCCGCGGTGGTGCCGTTGACCACGAAGCCGGTGATGCCCTGGTCAATCTGCGCGCGCACGAGACGCCGCAAAGACGGCAAATCGACCTGGCCTTCTTTGAACGGCGTCACCAACGCCGTAAAAACGCCATGGAAATCAGTCGCGATCTTCATCTTTGTCCTCGCCTTCGTCGACATCCGGCGCCACCTGCTTGCGCGGCGCGATCTTCATGCCTTCGGTCGCCTTTTTATATGTGGGACGGCCGCGGCCGAGTTCCGGCGGCTTTTCCGGGGGCAGCGGGTCGCCCTTTACTCCGCATCCCAGGTTCACAAGCGTGAACCATAAACTAAAAATCAGCGGACTGTTTCGCCAACTCATCTTCGGCCTCCTTCAGATTCGCGCAGAGCCTGGGCTCCAAAGAGAATTTTTTGCGGTCGCGCGGGGTCGCCGCCTTGCAAAGTGAAACGTATTTCCCGAGCCATGGCTCGGATTCCTTCTCTAAGCCCATTGCCGAGCGGGCGAGCACCCAATAGGGCTCCGGGAAAGACGGCTGCTCTTCGCTGAGCTTCATCGCGGCATCGAAGCTTTTCCGAAACGACTTCTGCTGAAGCAAATCCTGGGCGAGCAGATATTGAACGAACGCGTCCTGCCACTTGTCGAGAGCGGGCAGCTTTTTGGCGCTCTCGCGCAAAACGTCGAAGCGCTGCTGACAATAGAGCGCGCGAAGTTCAAGCACCGCGGACTCACTCCCGTATGGATTCAAGCGGCGCGAGCTAAGAAGCGTCTGCACAGCCCCGTCGCAGTCTTGTTTCTGCAGTTGAATGCGCGCGATGTGATTCAGAATCTGAATGTTTTCATCTTCAAGGGGCAAAGCCTGGCGGAACTGGGCCAGCGCCAGATCCGGCGATTCCCACATCAACGCTTGCCCGGCTTCGAAAGCCTTTTGGCCTTTGTCGGTGAAAAACACGGTGGTGATCTGGTTCAATGCTTCCGTGAGTTTGGCGCGCGTGCGCAAAGAAATCGGCGTGGCCGCGAGCGCTTTACGCAGAATTTCGCTCGCCTCTTGTCTTTTCTTTTGCACCGCAAGGGATTGCGCGGCCTCGACCGGCGTGACCGTGTCGGCGCGCAAACTGAGCGACATGAAGAGGGTCAAAACCAAAAACGGCATCGGCCCAACATAGCATCACTTGGGCATTTCGCGAACCAAAACCTGGCGCGGTTTCGAGCCGTTGGCGGGGCCTACGACACCTTCCGCTTCGAAGATCTCGATCATGCGCGCGGCGCGCGGATAGCCTAAACGGAATTTGCGTTGCAAGAGCGAAGCGCTCACTTCGCGCTGGGACGCGACCCACGACAAGACTTCGTCGTAGCGGTCG
>OEIU01001659.1_pt1 | contig 13674 bp, 10 predicted proteins | sample 1539221 | NCBI WGS metagenome assembly OEIU01 (sample SAMN03792071, study PRJEB22550) | activated sludge metagenome | feature: wastewater treatment plant; material: activated sludge; isolation source: Wastewater treatment plant of a petroleum refinery complex | place: Argentina: Zarate | collected...
CGCCGAGGCGGCCGATCAGCGGCGCGAAGCGCTGCACCAGGACGACGACCGCCGAACCCAGCGGAACGAGCGTGGCCCACCATCGCCCGTGCTCGGCGCTGGCGAGCAGGTAAAGGTTCTGGCCGAGGCTGTCGACGAGCGCGAACCCGGCGAGCGCGAGCACGACCGAGAGCGTGGAGCCGAGCCATCGCGACAGGTGATTGCGTGCCATGCCGTCGCTGCCGCTGCCGATGCGCGCGACGAACCAGGCGCCGCTGGCGATCGCGGCAGCGACGAGCAGCCATGCGGCCATCGCAGCGACGGTGTCGGGTTGCGCGGCCGGCAGGTAGGCCAGGGCCGGCGGCCAGCGCAGCACTGCGGCGGCGGCAAGCGCGACGAGGAAGGTGGCGAAGAGCGCCGGGTTGCGCATCGTGTGTGGCGCGTCCTGGCGTGTCTGGGTGAGCCAGTACGCCCAGCCGAGCGGCACCAGCGCGAGCGCGAAACCGGCGAGCGGCAGCACGAGCCAGGGGCTCCACCACAGGCCCGCGGCCGATCCGGCGAACAGGCTCGTCTCGAGTGCGCGTATCGCGGCGAAGCGCTGCCACAGCAGGGCTCGCAGAAGGTCGCCGGCGAGGAAACCTGCGAGCAGCGTCACGGCCAGCACGTAGTGCAGCGAGATCCAGTTGCGCAGGTAGATTCCGACCGCGTAGAGGTAGTCGCCGGCGCCGCGCGGCGCCATGTAGCGGCCGTACTCACGCAGCCAGCGGACGGGCGGCGCGTCGGCGTCGGCGAGCGTGCGCTCGACGCGATCCGCCGTCTGGGCGGCCGAGGGCGATACCGACGCGACTGTGGATCCGGCCGACGACGAAACAGGCGGCGACGATGCGGCCGGCGACGACGTTGCCGCGGCCGCGGCGCCGTTGCGCGCCGCGACCGGAAGGTACAGGCTGCCGAGGAAGCTGCCGATGTAGCCGCCCCCGGAAACCGTCGACAGGTAATCGACGTGGCGCAGCCGCCCGAGTCGGGCCAGCGACTGAAGCACGCCGAGTGCGAAGGTCGCACTGCGGATGCCGCCACCCGAGATCGCCAGGCCGGCACGGCCGGTCGTTTCGACGTCGGTGAACGGCAGGCCGAGCGCAGCGCGGCGCGCGCGCACGACGGCGAGCTCGCGCTGCGAGAACTCGGCCGGGAAGGCCGAGGCGGCCGTGGGTGCCGGCGCAGGTGCCGGTGCGTCGGCTCGGGCAGGGTCGTGCGTTGCTGCGGGCGCGCTCATCGTCGCTCCTTGCTGTCCCGGCAGGCCTCGGCGCGGGGACGATCGTAGTGTGAACACGCCCTAGCGGATACACTGCCGCCGATGCGCACACGGATCAAGTTCTGCGGCCTGGTTCGCGTCGACGATGTTCGCACAGCCGCGGCCCTCGGCGTCGATGCCGTCGGCTTCGTGTTCTATCCGAAGAGCCCCCGCCTGCTCGACGCGGCGCAGGCAGCGGGGCTGCGCCGGCTGCTGCCGTCCTGGGTGGCGGCGGTGGGGCTGTTCGTCAACGCGCCCGAAGGCGCGATCCGGCGCGTTGCCGGCGCCGTCGGGCTGGACGTGATCCAGTTCCACGGCGACGAGGATCCGCGCACCTGCGAGCAGGAGCGTCCCGCCGGGCTGTCGTACTGGCGCGCCATTCGCATGCGCGAGGGGGTCGATTTGGTAGAATCGTTCGACCGGTATGCCAGCGCCGAGGCGCTGCTGCTCGACTCGCACAGCCCGGGCTACGGCGGCAGCGGCGAAGGTTTCGACTGGTCGCGGGTGCCGGGCGAGCGACCGCTGCCGATCGTGCTGTCGGGCGGCCTTGCGCCCGAGAACGTCGCGACGGCCATTGCCCGGGTGCGGCCGACGATGGTCGACGTGTCGACGGGCATCCAGGTCGGGGGGCCGAATCCCGACCCGCGCGCGAAGTCGCGCGAACGCATGGAACGGTTCGTCGCAGAGGTGCTGCGAGCCGATTCGGCACAACAGGATTCACGATGAAGCCGTACGATCTTCCGGATGCCCGGGGCCACTTCGGCCCCTATGGTGGCGTCTTCGTCGCAGAGACCCTCGTGCACGCGCTCGAGGAACTGCGCGTCGCCTACGAGCGCTACCGCAGCGACCCGGAGTTCGTCGCCGAGTTCGAGTACGAACTCGAGCACTTCGTCGGTCGCCCGAGCCCCGTCTATCACGCGAAGCGCTGGTCGGAGATGCTCGGCGGCGCGCAGATCTGGTTCAAGCGCGAAGACCTGAACCACACCGGCGCGCACAAGATCAACAACACGATCGGCCAGGCACTGCTCGCGAAGCGGATGGGCAAGCCGCGCGTGATCGCCGAGACCGGCGCCGGCCAGCACGGCGTGGCCACCGCGACGGTGGCAGCCCGCTACGGCATGAAGTGCGTGGTCTACATGGGCTCGGAAGACGTCGCGCGGCAGGCGCAGAACGTCTACCGGATGAAGCTGCTGGGCGCCGAGGTGGTGCCGGTCGACTCCGGCTCGAAGACGCTGAAGGACGCGCTGAACGAGGCGATGCGCGACTGGGTCACCCACGTCGAGGACACCTTCTACATCATCGGCACGGTGGCCGGCCCGCATCCGTACCCGATGATGGTGCGCGACTTCCAGTCGGTGATCGGCAACGAGTGCAAGCGCCAGATGCCGGCGATGACCGGCCGGCAGCCCGACTACGTCGTCGCCTGCGTCGGCGGCGGCTCGAACGCCATCGGCATCTTCTATCCGTACATCGACATGCCGGACGTGAAGCTGGTCGGCGTCGAGGCGGGCGGCGAGGGGCTGGCCACCGGACGGCACGCGGCCTCGCTCACGGCGGGAACGCCCGGCGTGCTGCACGGCAACCGCACCTACCTGCTGCAGGACGAGGACGGCCAGATCATCGACACGCATTCGGTCTCGGCCGGGCTCGACTATCCCGGCGTGGGCCCCGAGCACGCCTGGCTGAAGGACATCGGGCGCGCCAGCTACGAGGTGGTCGACGACGCCGACACGCTCAAGGCGTTCCACGACTGCTGCCGCATCGAGGGCATCATCCCGGCGCTCGAGTCGAGCCACGCGCTCGCGTACGCCGCCCGGCTCGCGCCGACGCTGCCGAAGGAGCGCATCATCCTGGTCAACCTGTCGGGACGCGGCGACAAGGACATGCACACCGTCGCGCTGCGCGCTGGGATGCGCTTCTGATGTCGCGGCTGGCGGGCACCTTCGAGCGGCTGGCCGCCGCCGGCCGCAAGGCGCTCATTCCCTACGTCACCTCGGGCCACCCTGCGCCTGCGCTCACCGTGCCGATCATGCACGCGCTGGTCGCCGGCGGCGCCGACGCGATCGAGCTCGGCGTGCCGTTCTCCGACCCGATGGCCGACGGCCCGGTGATCCAGCGCGCCAACGAGCATGCGCTCGCGCTGGGCGTGGGCATGCGCGGCGTGCTCGGCTTCGTGCGCGAGTTCCGCAGCCGCGATGACGCGACGCCGGTGGTGCTGATGGGCTACGCCAATCCGGTCGAGCGCATGGGCGTCGAGCGCTTCCTCGACGAGGCGGCGGCGGCCGGCGTCGACGGCGTGATCGTCGTCGATTACCCGCCCGAGGAGTCCGAGGCCTTCGCGGCGGCCGCGCGCAGCCGCGGGGTCGACCCGATCTTCCTGCTGGCGCCGACGACCACCGAAGAGCGCACCGCGCGCGTGCTGGGCATGGCCAGCGGCTACGTCTACTACGTGTCGCTGAAGGGCATCACCGGCGGCCAGATCGACACGGCCGACGTCGTGCGCCGCGTCGGCGCGATCCGCCGGCGCACGAAGCTGCCGGTGGGCGTGGGCTTCGGCATCCGCGACGGCGCGACGGCACGCGCGGTGGCCCAGGCGGCCGACGCGGTGATCATCGGTACCCGCACCATCCAGTTGCTCGAAGACGGACCGCCGGGCGAGGCGCCCGGGCGCGCCCGCGCGTTCATGGCCGAGATTCGCGCCGCCCTCGACAGCAGGGCACCTACGGAGGTGACTCCATGACCTGGCTCGACAAGCTGCTCCCCCCGCGCATCAAGCGTTCGCCCGCCGGCGGCAAGAAGGTTCCCGAAGGCGTCTGGGTCAAGTGCCCGTCGTGCGACGCGGTGCTGTACTCGGCCGACCTCGAGGCGAACCTCAACGTCTGCCCGAAGTGCTCGCACCACATGCGCCTGTCGGCGCGCAAGCGGCTCGACCTGCTGCTCGACGCGGAAGGGCGCTACGAGATCGGCCAGGAGGTGCTGCCGGTCGACGCGCTGAAGTTCAAGGACAGCCGCAAGTATCCCGACCGGCTGCAGGAGGCGATCGACGACACCGGCGAGACCGACGCGCTGGTCGTGATGGGCGGGGCGATCCGCACCATCCCGGTCGTGGTCGCGTGCTTCGAATTCGACTTCATGGGCGGCTCGATGGGCTCGGTGGTCGGCGAGCGCTTCGCGCGCGGCGTGCAGGGCGCGATCGAGCAGAAGGTGCCGTTCGTGTCGATCGCGTCCTCGGGCGGCGCGCGGATGCAGGAGGGCCTGCTGTCGCTGATGCAGATGGCCAAGACCACCGCGATGCTCACGAAGCTCTCGGAGAAGCGCCTGCCGTACGTCTCGGTGCTCACCGACCCGACGATGGGCGGCGTCTCGGCGAGCTTCTGCTTCCTGGGCGACGTCGTGATCGCCGAGCCGAAGGCGCTGATCGGCTTCGCCGGGCCGCGCGTGATCGAGCAGACGGTGCGCGAGAAGCTGCCCGAGGGCTTCCAGCGATCCGAGTTCCTGCTGGAGAAGGGCGCGATCGACATGATCGTCGACCGGCGCGCGATGCGCGACGAGATCGCGCGGTTGCTGGCGCTGCTGCTCAGGCAATCGAGCGAGGCGGTGTCCTGACCGACGCATGACCTCCGCCGACTCGCCGGCGCTTCGCGACTGGCTGGGCCGCATCGAGCGGCTGCACCCGAAGACGATCGACCTCGGGCTCGCGCGGCTGCGCGAGGTCGCCGGGCGGCTGTCGCTGAAGCCCGGCTGCACGGTGATCACCGTGGGCGGCACCAACGGCAAGGGCTCGACCTGCGCGATGCTCGAGTCGATCCTGCTGGCCGACGGCTACCGGGTGGGGCTCTACACGTCGCCGCACCTGGTGCGCTTCGCCGAGCGCGCGCGCGTCGGCGGTGCGCCGGTGGACGATGCGGCGCTGGTCGAGCAGTTCGAGGCGGTCGAGGCCGCGCGCGGCGACGTCTCGCTCACCTACTTCGAGTTCACGACGCTCGCGGTGCTGCGCCTGTTCCAGCAGCGCTCGCTCGACGTCGCGATCCTGGAGGTCGGGCTCGGCGGCCGGCTGGACGCGGTGAACCTGGTCGACGCCGACTGCGCGATCGTCACGAGCATCGACGTCGACCACGCCGAGTACCTGGGCGATACGCGCGAGCGCATCGGCTGGGAGAAGGCGCACATCTTCCGCGCCGGGCGCCCGGCGATCTGCAGCGATCCGCTGCCGCCGGCGACGCTCGTCGAGCACGCCCACGCGATCGGCGCCGATCTCTGGCTGCACGGTCGCGACTTCAACCACACCGGCGACCGCCAGCAGTGGTCGTACGGCGGGCGCGCGCAGCGCCGCAGCGGGCTGGCGTATCCGGCGCTGCGCGGCGCCAACCAGTTGCAGAACGCGGCCGGCGTGCTCGCGGCGCTCGAGGCGCTTCGCGAGCGGCTGCCCGTTTCGCAGCAGGCGGTGCGCCAGGGGCTCGCGATGGTGGAGCTTCCCGGGCGCTTCCAGGTGCTGCCGGGCCAGCCGACGGTGATCCTCGACGTCGCGCACAACCCGCACGCGGCCGCGCACCTGGCGGTCAACCTCGACGCGATGGGGGCGTTCAGGCAGACCTTCGCGGTGTTCGGCGTGATGCGCGACAAGGACGTCGACGGCGTGATCGCGGCGCTGAAGCACCGCGTCGATCACTGGCTGCCGGTCGACCTGCCCGGGCCGCGCGCCGCGAGTGCCGACTGGATCGCCGCTCGCCTCGAGGCGGCCGGCGTCGCGCGCGCGGGCCCGAAGACGAGCATCGAGTGTCACGCCGACCCGTCGTCGGCGCTCGCGGCGGCGCGAGGACGCGCGAGCGCCAATGATAGAATCGTCGTCTTCGGATCCTTCCTCACCGTCGCCGACATCCTTGCCGCCCGTGCCGCGTAGCGTCCGCTCCCCAGGCTTCCCCGTCGACTCGCGCTGCGGCGCATGCGTGCCGGGATCGGCGACCACGGACGCCCATGGCCAGGCGTGAGACGGCCGACGCCGACGCCGGGGCGCTCGACCCGGCGCTGACGCAGAAGAAGCGCGCGCGCCGTCGACTGGTCGGCGCCCTGGTGCTCGGCCTGGCCGCTGCGATCGTGCTGCCGCTGGTGCTCGACTCCGAGCCGCGCCAGACGATCCCCGACGTTCAGGTCGAAATTCCGCCGCGCGACACGCCGCTGCCGCCAAGGGCCGACGAGGCGACCGCGCGCGGCAACGAAACCGCGGTCGTGCCGCCGGTCGAGCCGGTGTCGCCGGCGCCGGCGTCCGAGAAACCGGCGCCGGCCGCGCCCGCCGAGCCGCCGAAGGCCGCGGCGATCGCGCCGGACGCGCCGGCGGCGACGGCACCGAAGGCGGTCGACGAGCACAAGCCCGCCGCGAAGGCGGCGCCCAAGCCCGCCGAAGCGCCGAAAGCGGCGCCGAAGACGCCCGAAGCGTCGAAGACGGCGCCCAAGGTCGCCGCTGCGCCCAAGGCCGAAGCGTCGGCGCCTGCGACGTCCGCGTCCACGAAGGCCGAGACGCGCTTCGTCGTGCAGGTGGGCGCATTCGCCAACGCCGGCAGCGCTCGCGCGCAGGCCGACAAGGCGCGCAAGGCGGGCGTGCGCGTCTACACCGAAACCGTGAAGACCGCCCAGGGCGAGCGCACGCGCGTGCGGGTCGGACCTTTCACCAGCCGCGAGGCCGCCGACCAGGCGCGCGCGAAGCTGAAGTCGATCGGCCTCGAGTCCTCGGTGGTTCCGCTGTAGCGATGTCGGTGAGCGTCGCCGCGTTGACCGGCTGGGACTATTTCGTGATCGCCACGCTGCTGATTTCCGTCGCGCTCGGCCTGCTGCGCGGGCTGGTGCGCACGGTGTTCGCGCTGGCGGCCTGGATCGTCGCGCTGCTCGGCGCGCCGCTGGTCACCGGGCCGCTGCTCGCGGCGACCGGCTGGTCGCTGCATCCGCTGTTCGTCGCCGTACTGGTCTTCTTCGCGCTGCTGATCTCGGTTCGGCTGCTGGGCGGCCTGCTGGCCCGAGCGCTGGCGAAAGTCGGCCTCGGCATGGCCGACCGGTCGCTGGGCGCCGTGCTGGGGGTCGTGCGCGCACTGATCATCGTGACGATCGTGGCGCTGGTCGGCAGGCAGCTCGGGGCCGATCGCGAGCCCGCCTGGCAGCAGGCGCTTTCGCGCCCCTTGCTCGACGAACTGGTATCGTGGGTGTCGCCGTACCTGCCCTCGCGTTCGGAAGCGGTGAAGCAGACCTGAACGCTGAAATCCGGGAGCCAGACATGTGCGGAATCCTGGGCGTCGTAGCGCGCTCGCCGGTCAACCAGTTGCTCTACGACGGGCTGCTGCTGCTGCAGCATCGCGGCCAGGACGCGGCCGGCATCGCCACGGCGATGGGCAAGGCGTTCCACATGCAGAAGGGCAACGGCCTGGTGCGCGACGTCTTTCGCACGCGCAACATGCGATCGCTCGGTGGCCACTCCGGCATCGCGCACGTGCGCTACCCGACGGCGGGGTCGGCCGCCAACTCCGAGGAGGCGCAGCCGTTCTATGTGAACGCGCCGTTCGGGATCATGCTGGCGCACAACGGCAATCTCACGAATTCCGAGCAGCTCAAGGACGAGATGTTCCGGCGCGACCGCCGCCACATCAACACCGAATCGGACTCCGAGGTGCTGCTGAACGTGCTGGCGAACTCGCTGCAGGCCTCGGCGCGCGGCGTCTCGCTCGATCCCGACACGATCTTCGCGGCGGTGAGCCAGCTGCACGCGCGCGTGCGCGGCGCCTACGCCTGCGTGGCCGAGATCGCCGGCTACGGCATCCTGGCCTTCCGCGATCCGTACGGCATCCGCCCGCTGTGCTACGGCGTGGCCGAAACCGACCAGGGCGTCGAGTACCTCGTGGCCTCCGAGTCGGTGGCGCTCGAGGGCCTGGGCTTCCGGATGGTGCGCGACGTCGCCCCGGGCGAAGCGATCTTCATCGACCTCGACGGCAACTTCCACGCGCGCCAGTGCGCGACTTCGCCGTCGCTGAACCCCTGCGTGTTCGAGTACGTCTACTTCGCGCGGCCCGACTCGATCATCGACGGCGCGTCGGTCTACTCGGCGCGGCTGCGCATGGGCGAGTACCTGGCCGAGCGGCTGGCCGCCGAGCTGTGGCGCGGCGACATCGACGTGGTGATGCCGATTCCCGACACGTCGCGGCCGTCGGCGATGCAGCTGGCGATGAAGCTGGGGCTCAATTACCGCGAAGGGTTCCTGAAGAACCGCTACGTCGGGCGCACGTTCATCATGCCGGGACAGGCGGTGCGCAAGAAGTCGGTGCGCCAGAAGCTCAACGCGATGAGCGTCGAGTTCAAGGGCAAGAACGTGCTGCTCGTCGACGACTCGATCGTGCGCGGCACGACCTCGCGCGAGATCGTGCAGATGGCGCGCGACTCGGGCGCCAACAAGGTGTTCTTCGCGTCGGCGGCGCCGCCGGTGCGCTATCCGAACGTCTACGGCATCGACATGCCGACGCGCAGCGAGCTGATTGCGCACGGCCGCACCGACGAGGAGATCCGCATGGCGATCGGCGCCGACGCGCTGATCTACCAGACGGTGGAGGCGATGAAGCAGTCGGTGCGCGACGTCAACCCGCAGCTGAAGAACTTCGAGGCCTCGTGCTTCGACGGCGTCTACATCACCGGCGACGTGACGCCCGAGTACCTCGATCGCATCGAGCGCGAGCGGCTGCTCGGCCCCTCGGGCGGCTACGACGAGGATGCGCCGAAGAACCAGATGAACCTGCAGTTTCCGGTGGCGACCGACTGAGCCCGGGGCAGGATCGACCAGCGGAATCGACGACGATGAGCGATCGCGCGGCGCAGGCGCCCGGCGAAGACGACGACTACGGATTCGACACCCGCGCGGTGCGCGCAGGCTTCGAGCGCACGGCGTTCGGCGAGCACACCGAGCCGATGTTCCTCACGTCGAGCTTCGTGCACGACAGCGCCGCGCACGCCGCCGCCAAGTTCGCCGGCGAGGCCGAGGGGTTCATCTACTCGCGCTTCGGCAACCCGACCGTGCGACTGTTCGAGGAGCGGCTGGCCGCGCTCGAGGGCGCCGACGACTGCCGCGCGACGGCCTCCGGCATGTCGGCGATCATGTCGGTGCTGATGAGCCTCACCCGAACGGGCGACCACGTGGTCTGTTCGCAGGGCGTGTTCGGCACGACGATCCAGCTGTTCGCGCTGTTCGCGCGCTACGGGATCGAGACCAGCTACGTGCCGCTGGACGACCCGACCGCCTGGGAGGCGGCGATCCGGCCGAACACGAAGCTGCTGTTCCTCGAGACGCCTTCGAACCCGCTGACCGAGGTGGGCGACGTGCGCGCGCTGTCGGCGATCGCGCGCGCGCGGGGCATCCCGCTGGTGGTCGACAACTGTTTCTGTACGCCGGCGCTGCAGCGGCCGCTAGAGCTGGGCGCCGACATCGTCGTGCACTCGGCGACCAAGTACCTCGACGGGCAGGGCCGCGTGCTCGGCGGCGCGGTGCTCGGCTCGCGCAAGTACGTGGCCGAGGTGCTGCAGCCGGTGGTGCGCTACTGCGGGCCGACGCTGTCGGCGTTCAACGCCTGGGTGCTCGCCAAGGGGCTCGAGACGCTGTCGGTGCGGATGCTCCGCCACTCCGAGAACGCGCTCGCGGTCGCGCGCTGGCTCGAGGCGCGCCCCGAGGTCGCACGCGTGCGCTATCCGTGGCTCGAGTCGCACCCGCAGCACGCGCTGGCGCGGTCGCAGCAACGCGCTGGCGGCGCGGTGCTGGCATTCGACCTGAAGGGCGCCGACGACGCCGCGCGCAAGGCCGCGGCCTGGCGCGTCGTCGACGGCTGCCGGCTGCTGTCGATCACCGCCAACCTCGGCGACGTGAAGTCGACGATCACGCATCCGGCCAGCACGACCCACGGCCGCATGCCGCTCGAGGCGCGGCGCGAGGCCGGCATCGGCGAGGGCATGCTGCGCGTCGCGGTGGGCCTCGAAGACCCGCAGGACATCTGCGCCGACCTGGCGCGCGGGCTCGCGGCTTAGCTCGCGGGCCGGCGAGTCAGCGGAAATCGCGGCTGCCGACGACGAGCTCGCCGAGCAGCGCGCTGTGGTCGACGATGCGCTGCGCGACCAGGTGCCTGACTTCGCCGCCGGTGTCGGTGTCGCACTGCCAGGTGCCGTAGACCGTCATCAGCTGCGCGCCGAGCACCTCGCGGCGCTGGCGCTCGAACACGCCCGGCCACACGATGACGTTGACCGCGCCGGTTTCGTCTTCGAGCGTGACGAAGATCGTGCCCTTCGCGGTCTCGGGGCGCTGGCGATGCGTGACCAGGCCGCTGGCGCGCGCCGGCCGGCCGTTCGGGAACGCGCGCAACGTTGCCGCGGTGGCGATGCGCAGGCGCGCCAGCCGCGGGCGCAGCAGCGCCAGCGGATGGCGGCCCATCGGGATGCCCAACCCGCGATAGTCGGCGACGATCTCGCGGCCCTCGGGCGGCGCAGGCAGCCGGATCGGCGCCTCGTCGAAGCGTGCGTCGGCCAGCAGCGCCGGCATCGGCCGGATCGCCGCGGCTTCCCAGTGCGCCTGCGCGCGGTGCCCGGCCAGCTGGCGCAACGCGTCGGCCTGCGCCAGCGCCTGCAATTCGCGCGCGTCGAGCCGCGCCTCGCGGGCGAGGTCTTCGACGCTGTCGAACGCGAACTCGTCGCCGCGTGCGCGCCGGCGTGCCGCGCGCGCGTCGAGCAGCCGCTGGGCGCTGGCCTGCGACAGGCCGCGCACGCGGTTCAGGCCGAGGCGCACCGCGGGCTGCGCTCGCCAGTCGATCGCGCTGCCGTCGGCGGCGGCGACATAGGCGGGCGCACGGCCTGGTGCGTCGCCTGGCGCGGTTTGGGCCGGTGGGGCCTCGGCGCCGGCCTGCAGCGCCTCCTCGAGCGTGCAGTCCCAGTCGCTGGCGAGCACGTCGGCGCCGCGCACCTCGATGCCGTGCTCGCGTGCGTCGCGCACCAGCTGCGCCGGCGCGTAGAAGCCCATCGGCTGGCTGTTCAGCAGCGCGGCGAGGAAGGCCGCCGGCTCGTGCCGCTTGATCCAGGCCGACACGTAGACCAGCAGCGCGAAGCTCGCCGCGTGGCTCTCGGGAAAGCCGTATTCGCCGAAGCCCTGGATCTGCCGGAAGATCGCCTCGGCGAACTCGCGCTGGTAGCCGCGCGCGAGCATGCCGTCGACCACGCGCCGCTCGAACGGCTCGAGCCCGCCCTTGCGACGCCACGCCGCCATCGCGCGGCGCAGCGCGTCGGCTTCGCCGCCAGAGAAGCCGGCCGCGAGCATCGCCACCTGCATCACCTGCTCCTGGAAGATCGGCACACCGAGCGTGCGCTCGAGCGCGGGGCGGATCTCGTCGCGCGGATAGGCGAGCGGCTCCAGCCCCATGCGGCGGCGCAGGTACGGGTGCACCATGCCGCCCTGGATCGGGCCGGGGCGCACGATCGCGACCTCGATCACGAGGTCGTAGAAGCAGCGCGGCCGCAGCCTGGGCAGCATGCTCATCTGCGCGCGCGACTCGATCTGGAACACGCCGATCGTGTCGGCGCGCGAGATCATCTCGTAGGTGGCCGGGTCTTCGGCCGGGATGTCCTGGATGCGGAACGGCTGGCCGCGCCGCTGCCCGATCAGATCCAGCGCGCGGCGGATCGCGCTCAGCATGCCGAGCGCCAACACGTCGACCTTGAGCAGGCCGAGCGCGTCGAGGTCGTCCTTGTCCCACTCGATGACGCTGCGCCCGGGCATCGCCGCGTTCTCCACCGGCACCAGCCGCGTGAGCGCGTCGCGCGCGATCACGAAGCCGCCGGTGTGCTGCGACAGGTGGCGCGGGAAGCCGCGCAGCGCGCCGGCCAGATCGAGCCACTGCTGTGCCACGGTCGAGGAAGGATCGAAGCCGGCCTCGCGCAAGCGCTCGGGCTGCACGCTGCGGTCCCACCACTGGTGCGCGCGCGCCAACTGCTCGATGCGCTGTGCGTCGATGCCCAGCGCGCGCCCGACGTCGCGCAGCGCCGAGCGCGAGCGATAGCTGATGACCGTGGCGGTGAGCGCGGCGCGGTGGCGGCCGTACTTCGCGTACAGGTACTGGATGACCTCCTCGCGGCGCTGGTGCTCGAAGTCGACGTCGATGTCGGGCGGCTCGTTGCGTTCGCGGCTGATGAAGCGCTCGAACAGCACGCTGGTGCGCGCCGGGTCGACCTCCGTGATGCCCAGGCAGTAGCAGACCGCCGAGTTGGCCGCCGAGCCGCGGCCCTGGCACAGGATGCCGCGGTCGCGCGCGAAGTGGACGATGTCGGCGACGGTGAGGAAGTAGGGCTCGTACTTCAGCTCGGCGATCAGCGCCAGCTCGTGCTCGAGCTGCGCGGCGACCGCCGGCGGCAGGCCGTCCGGATAGCGGCCCGGCACGCCGTCGAAGACCAGCGCGCGCAGCCAGCTCGCCGGCGTGTGGCCGACCGGCACGATCTCCTCGGGGTACTCGTAGCGCAACTCGTCGAGCGAGAAGCGGCAACGCGCGGCGACCTCGAGCGTCTCCTCGAGCAGCGCCGGCGGATACAGCCGCGCGAGCCGCAGCCGGCTGCGCAGGTGCTGCTCGGCGTTGGGCGCCAGCGCGTAGCCGAGGGCCGCCAGCGGCGTGTTCAGGCGGATCGCGGTGAGCGTGTCCTGCAGCGTCTTGCGCGAACGCAGGTGGTAGAGGACGTCACCGACGGCCACGCGCGGCAGGCCGGTCGCGGCGGCGACGCTGCGCGTGCGCTCGAGCAGCGCCGCGTCGTGGCCGCGCACCAGCAGCGGCACGCCGAGCCAGCAGCGGCCGTCGAAGCGCTCGCGCAGGAAGCGCGCGTGGCGAAGCAGCCGGGCGCATGGAGAATCCGGCGGCGGCGCGGGCGAGCCGGCTGCGGGGTCGACCGCGATGGCCGGCGAGGGCACGAGCAGCGCGAGGCAGTCGTCGAGCCCTTCGGCGAGGTCGTCGGCGAGCAGGCGGTAGTGCCCCTTGTCGGCGCGCATGCGCGCGCGCGTGATCAGTTCGGACAGGTTGCCGTAGCCGTTGCGCGAGGCGGCGATGAGCACCAGCCGCGAGTCGTCGCCGAAGGCCTCGCGCAGCGAGAACTGCGCGCCCACCAGCAGCGGCAGGCCGAGCTCGCGCGCGCGCAGGTGCGCGCGCACGACGCCGGCGAGCGAGCACTCGTCGGTGACGGCGAGCGCGGCGTAATCGAGGGCGTGGGCGCGCTCGACCAGTTCCTCGGGGTGGGAGGCGCCGCGCAGGAACGTGAAATTGCTGGCGCAGTGCAGTTCGGCGTAGGGGGACAGCATCGGGGGCGCTGCTTGATACTGTATGGACGTACAGTATACGCCCGGCTTCGTGCGAGGGGGCCCG
>OEIU01001660.1_pt1 | contig 13658 bp, 14 predicted proteins | sample 1539221 | NCBI WGS metagenome assembly OEIU01 (sample SAMN03792071, study PRJEB22550) | activated sludge metagenome | feature: wastewater treatment plant; material: activated sludge; isolation source: Wastewater treatment plant of a petroleum refinery complex | place: Argentina: Zarate | collected...
TGTGTTGCTCCCCGGGGCCCGGCGCGCGGGCCCCGCAGGGGCAGGGAGCCGACGCAACTCACCCGCCACTCCAAGGCGACCGGGCCGATCCAGATCGACGTCTCAACGGTCCAGCGCTATGCCCAGGCGGGATGCGCGAGGCTCAAGGTGTCGTTCGCACAGGACGGAGTCCAACTGCCTGGACAGGCCGCACCTCGCAGAAACACCGTCGACTTCGGCATCAACTACTGCCGCGACGGCCAGCCGCCCAAGTCCCTCACCTGAGGAACTGCACGTGACGCCCACTCGAAGCATCGCCACGCTCGCCGCGGCCCTGATCGTGATCCAACCCGCCCTGGCTCGCGCGCAAGCGCAGACTGCAGCCGCTGTCACGCCTGCGCAGAGCTCCACTCCTCCCCGGTCACTCTTCTGGGACGACTTTCGTCGTGGCTGGCACTTCTACGAGGAGCCAGAGCCTGAGGCTCTTCCCCCGCCACCGGCGAAGCCGATGCCGCCAAGGCCCGAGGCCAAGCGCCGAGACACACGCGCACCGGAACTCATCGAGTTCGAACAGCTTCAGAAGCGACTCGAGGATTACCGCAACATCGCCATCATCCGACCGAGCGAGGAAAACGTCCGTCGCTACATGCAGCTCGAAGCGCAGGTGGTGCGCCAGGCCAGCTACTTCTCGGACGTGGCCCAGCGCGTGGCCTGGGCGACGCCGGACCTGGACATGACGCTGCAGGGACGTCCCGTGAACTCACGCGCAATCGAGGTCTTCGATCGCGAGCAGGCCACCAGCCGTGCCCAGTCCCTGACCGATCTGGCTCGCACGCACGTCCTGTTCTTCTTCTTCCGCTCTGACTGCCCGTACTGCCATGCCTTTGCGCCAACGCTGGAGGCATTCAACGCGCGCTTCGGTATCCAGGTCGTCCCCATCAGCGTGGACGGCAAAGGGTTGCCCAACTTCCCGACTTTCCGCCGCGACAACGGCATCGCACGAACTCTGCAGGTCACTCAGGTGCCCGCCATCTACCTGGCGGAGCCATACACCGGAAAGATCACGCCGATCGGCTTCGGCGTGCTGTCCGAGTCGCAGCTCATCGAACGCATCGCGACCGTCGCAGCCCCTGGCGCCGACGCCTATGCACCGTCCATCACCAAGCGGGTCAACCTGCAGTAGGGAGACGACATGCCTACACGCATCCTATTCCGCAAACTGTTCGCGATGATCGTGGCCTACGCCGTGGCCCTTGCTGCGCCCTTGAGCTACGCCGGTGACCTCAATGCCGAGGTGAACACCATGTTCAACAACCTCGGTGCCATCGGCAACTACACCGCTCCGGGGGCGTTCAAAGGCCAGACCTTCAACACCTACACCGGCGGCAACCTCTACCTCCGCTCCCCCAACAAGACCTATCAACTGGCCGCCATCCAGTTCCCGACGGCCAAGGGCGGATGTGGCGGCATCGACCTCTTTGGCGGTTCGTTCTCCCACATCTCCGCCACCGAGTTCCGCAACATGCTGAGGAACATCACGGCGGCCCTGCCCGGGATCGCATTTCAGCTCGCGCTCGAAGCGGTGTCTCCCCTGCTCGGCGGCCTGACCAAGTGGGCCAAAGGACTGGAGACCTGGATCAACAATGCGCGGATCAACTCCTGCGAGACCGCGACCGCGCTTGTGTCCTCCGCGGCCGAAGCGCTCGGCTACGACTCGCAGCGTGCCTGTGCGAAGCTGGCGCTCCAGATGGGCATGGAGACCGACATCGACGCCGCCATGCGCCGCTGCGCAACAGACAGCCCCTCGATCCTCGGCTCCGCCCGCTCGAGCGCCGATCCGAACATTGCCGCTCAAGCGCCCTTCGTTGGGAACTTCACCTGGCGCGCGCTCAAGTCGATCGACACCCTGGACGATCCCGCACGCGAGCTCGTGATGAGCATCGTGGGCGCAGTGATCTTCCCGCCCGAGACAGCCAACCGAGATCCCGAGTACATCGGCCCGAGCATCACGACCGTGGCGCAGTTGCTCTACGGCCAGTCGGACGCCGCCGGCGGAAACATCAACCTGCAACTGCTCCGTTGCAACAACTACACCGATTGCGACACGGTGACCCGCGACAACACCTACGTGCACCAGCCGCTCACCAAGAAGGTGTCCGACATCATGCAACTGATCTCGGACAACATCCGCTCCCGCACGGCAATTCCGAACAACTCCGCAGCCGTCGGCTTCGTCAACAGCACCAGCATCCCCGTCTGGCGCATGTTGTCGATCGGGAACACCATCCCGGGCTCCGGCCTCGCGGACATGATGATCGGCAACTACCGCGAGGTCATCGCTGCCGACTACGCATTCACCTTCCTGAACCAGTTCGCGAACGTCGCGATCTCTGCCCTTACCAAGCAGCATCGTCTAAACGAGCGGCAGCGCAGCCTCGCTCACCAGCAGCGTGAGGACGTCCAGAAGTTCATGAACCTGCTTCAGCAGGAGCAGGCAACCCTGTATCGCAAGGTGACTGCGGTCTCCACCGTTGCCACGGACATGGAACGGCTAGAGCGCAACCTTCGCTCAAGTATGTCGCTGCACGCCCTGGACATGCTGGGCTACTCCAGCCGCAGCGCGAAGTAGGACTGCACTCGAACCCCGGGGGCCAGACATGTGGGAGATCTTCGCCTATCACAACAGCGAAGCGTTGGAGGGCATCTTCAACGCCATCGCGGCGATCATGGCCTCTGGCACCTACCTGAGCGCCATAGCGGCAGTGGGATTCTGTGGCTTCGTCGCCGCCATGGTGGCCTACATGTTCCAGCCCGAGAAGCTCGTGGGTTGGAAGTGGCTCGTATCGGTCGTGCTAATTTACGGCGTGCTCTTCGTCCCCCGCGTCACGGTCGCCGTGGTGGACAAGACTGGCGGCACCCCCAACCGGATCATCGCGAACGTACCGTTCGGCATGGCGGCTCTCGGGGGCCTGACAAGCACCATTGGCAATGCAGTCACAGAGCTCTTCGAGACTGCTTTTCAGACACTTCCCGGGCCCGCGGCACTACCAGGGGAACTGTCCTACCAGCAGAACGGCCTGATGTTCGGGAGTCGACTCATTCAGGAGACGCGGAGCGTCTCGATCCCGGATCCCGGAGTTCTGAACGACATCATCAACTTCGCCAACAACTGCACCGCATACGACATCGCCGACGGCACGATCTCAGCCAACGCATTCTCAACGTCGGACAACTTGTGGGCTGCGATGGCGGCCACCAATCCAGCTCGCTTCACCGTCATCACGGCCGGCGCCGGGGTGACCACGACCACCTGCGACGCAGCCTATACATCCATCTCGGGCCGCCTGCCCGCACAGGTCAACGCGTTGACGGCGCGTCTTGGACAAAAGTTGAACCCCGACCTCCCTGCGGCAGCAGCGCAGGCAGCGGTTCTCAATCAGATCCCACAGGCATACATCCGCTCCCAGATCGCAGGCGCTGCCGCCACAGCCGCTGACCTGATCCGCCAGAACGCTATCGTCAACGCAATCAACGATGCCGGCGAGATGGGCTGCCAGCGGATCAACGACCCGGCCTGCATGATGCTCGCCACCGGACGCGCACAGGCTGTTGCCGCCCAGAACGCATCCTGGATCAACGGGGCCAAGATCTCGTCTCAAGCCCTTCCCGTCGTCCGCAATGTCGCGGAGGCCATGTGCTACGCGGTCTTTCCCCTCGTTGTCCTACTGCTCTTCGTATCGAGCGGGCGGACCACGATCATGATCCTCTCTGGCTATGCGATCGCCTTGGTGTCGATCCAGCTTTGGCCGCCACTCTTCGCGATCCTCAATTACATGGCGACGCTGTATGGTCAGATCGACCAGGCTGCAGCTGCCGAGGTCGGGGGAGGAGTGAAGGCGCTCTCGCTACAAACGGCCTCACCTATCTACTCGAACTCGATCTCCGCACAGGCGGTCGTGTCGTATCTGATCATTGGCATACCAATGCTCGCCTGGTCACTCGCCAACCGAATGGTCAACTTCGGATCCGCCGTGATGGGCGGCTTGCAGGGCCTTCAGGCTGCTTCGATGTCCGGCAACGCATCGGCAGCCGCTGCAACCGGCAACACCAGCATGGGCAATGTCTCTATGGATCAGCGGACCATCAGCCCATCCACCTCAAACCCATGGGTGAGCCGCCAGCAAGACCTGGACGGCAACTGGGTGACGACAACTGCCAGCGGCGCGCAGGCCACTTCCTATCTGCGTAATGAAAGTGCGACCTCACGCGTTGTGTCGTCTCGAGTGACCCAGTCCTCAGTTCAAGAGGCCTCGAAATCCGTTGAGGCGGCACGTAGTGACGCGATATCTGCCTCGAGCGATCTTTCTTCTGTGCTTGTAGACACCATGTCTAGGGGCTCCAGTCGCTTCAGGTCCACCTCTCGCAACGACGGCGAGGCAATAAGCTCAAGCAGTGAATTGGGTGCGACGGCAGATCGCATACGCGTAACGAGCGAGGCCGTCGCCAGGACTACCGGCCTGAGCGCACAGCAAGTCGCGAACATCGCGTTCCAACTGTCGGGCGGCGTTGGAACTCCAGGGATTAGTCCGCTCAAGGCAAGCGCAGGTGGAAGTGCAGGCAAGACCTACACCAGCACCCTGAATGACGCTGAGACAAAGGTGGCGAACGAGCTATCTGCAGATCAGCTCCGAGACTTCAAGTCGTTTGCAGAGCGGGCCACTCGTGACCAGTCATATGTGCGGGCGCTTGGCAGCGATCAACGCGAGGGTACGGAACTGGCTTCACGGCTGGCGACCGCAATTGGTCGCACCGAGACCGCTCAATCTACGCTGGCAGAGAGGTCAGCTGTCGCCGAGCGTCTCTCAAAGGCATACGAGACCGGCGAAGTACTGTCCATCGATCTTGCCCAACTTCCCGCCAACTCCGACTTCATCAACCGCTACAACCGCCTCGCTGCTGAATACGGCTCAGACAGTCTTGCCCTTCAAGCAGCGATGGCGAGCGAGCTGGCTTCACGAGCGCTGCCCCCCACGAGAACCATGTCAGGCTCGGCGCTTCCATCCACCTTCTCGGATGTCCGAGATATCACCCGCGCCAACAGCGCGGATCCGATCTTTGCGAAGGCTCGGATTCAGGTGGCCGACAGTGCCAATGATCGATCCGTTGGATCGAGGATCGCAACCTCTGACCTAAGAGCACCAGTGGCTTCCGGCCCGCTCTCGCAAGTCCGCGACGATGTTTCACGGCAGGTAGGGGACGGAAACGTTCGGCCAACGCAGGCGTCCACTTTTGATGAGCGCAATCAGATCGTCCGCAACCAGGACGGCACCATCTCAACGCGAAAGTCCCAAGTCCTTGGGAACGCTCGGCAGCTTCGCGGTGATGCAGCCGCGCTTGCTGAGAATGCGAAGGCGCTGCTAGATGGTGGGGCTGATTCAGCGTTGCAGGCAGCCGCTGAGGCCAGGGAGCGCCAAACCGGTACTGAGAGGGCTCGAGCTATCGAGGCGACCAAAGAAGTACCAACCATGCTGCCAAAGGGAGGGCGTCGCCAATAGCGCCGCCGGCACGTTCGCCCTAGAAGCGACCGTTCGCTCCCGGGCGCGGATGATTTTCTAGGTCAAGAACGTCGCCGGGATAGCGCTGCACCCCTAGCTCGTCAGTGAAGGGATTCGAAACGTCATGCTTTGGAGTTTCCACTTCCGCGCGCGGCGCCGCTACCAGCACCACGGCGGCGGCGATGCCACCAAACATGAGCCAGAAGAATGCGATCAAGAAGCCGGTGCGCTCCGAGACGGAAGCGGCCGCGAGACCACCCACGACGCAGAACGCGAGCGCTGCAAGCTTTAGCCGAGACATTGACGCCTACCTTGACGGAAACAATCAGCCACATCGGCCCTTCCGGGCCGAAGTCGAGATTCATATACTGTCCTCGGGCCGCCGTCAAGGGAGCAGACATGACCTCTTGTAGATCCCCTCTCCGCACCACTGTCGTCGCACTTGCTGCGGCGACCGTGGTCAGTTCAACCTTCGCGGTTTCGCTGCGTCCGAACAAGGCCACTGACGACTCGGTTTGCGACCTTGCCCACGATACGAATCTCTATCTTGGGTCGAAGACCCTGGTCCCCTCGGTAGCTTCGAAGCGGGATCAAGTCGACGCATTCTTTAGGCTTGCAGCTACCTTCGTGGCAAGCAAGTGCAGGAATGGGCAGACGCTGATCTTGCAGGGTGCAACGGCGAGCAGTATTGACGTCCAATCACTGACCGAGGTTGCAAACTCAGCATGTGCGGTTGCTAGTGTTGTGCGCACTGAGGTCAAGCTGCCGCTTGGCGACGTTACCCAGCCCGGCTTTGAACTGCGATGCACAGTCCTCAAGCATGACGAGCTTGTTGTAAAGCTCAATGATCTGGAGCGCTCCGATCCGATGGAATCACTGAAGGCCCGATTGGCCGCTGCTGCGCAGCAGGCCGATCGAGGCCCTTCGAAGACTGACACCAACTCCCAGGCTAAGAAGGACTGCGACAAGATGACGTTGTCGTCGATTCTTCAAGGCGGCTCCTGCAAGTAGTTTCCCTGGTGACCGCCACGCGCTGTGCACCAGGCCGCCGTTTGACCGCCGTTTTTCGAGGGGGTTTGCACCCCCCTTTCGAGTGGCACGTGCGAGCCTGTCGATCTATCTTCTTGTCCTCGGCACAGGCCGCCTGGCAAGGAGAGCACGATGTCCACCCCCAACCCTACCGACCCGACCGTCACTCCCGCAAGACCCGGTGAAGCGGCTTCTTTCCCGTCGGTCGTCCTCGAGGTGCTCCGGGAGATGCGGGAGCAGCGCCAGTCCTTCGAGCGCTCTGCTGAACTTGCCGCCAAGGAACGAAAGGCCGAGCGTCGCTGGCGCAACCTGTTCCAGGCCATGTTCTTCGGCGCCCCGGTGCTGCTCGGGCTGCTGTACTTCCTGTTCTTCCTGAACTCCACCGGCTTCCGCTGGGGGCCGTTCGGCAACGTCGTGGGCGTCGTTCGCATCGAGGGTCCGATCGGCGCCACGGAGCGGGCCTCGGCCGAGAACATCATCCCGATCCTCGAGAAGGCCTTCGGCAACCCGAACGTGAAGGGCGTCGTGTTGCACATCGACAGCCCCGGTGGAGCGCCCGTCGAAGCCGAGCGCATCTCGACGGCCATCACCGGGCTCAAGGCAAAGCACCGGAAGGAAGTGGTCGCGGTGATCAACAACCTGGGCGCCAGCGCCGCGTACATGGTCGCGCTGAACGCGGACAGGATCATCGCCGCGAAGTACTCGTTCGTTGGATCCATCGGCGCGATCATGGCCCCGTGGCAGTTGGACAAGGCGATCGCCAAGGTCGACGTTGCACAGCGGGTCTACGCTTCCGGCAAGCTGAAGTCCTTCCTCAACCCGTTCACCCCGGTCAGTCCCGAGGTCGACCGGAAGGCCCAGCAACTCGTCGACCAGATGGGGGGCTTCTTCCTTGCAGAGGTGAAAGCCCGAAGAGGCCAGGCCCTGAAGTCGGGGGTCGATTTCGGCACCGGTGAGGTCTGGCCAGGTCCCGAGGCCAAGGAGTTGGGCCTGGTCGACGGCGTGGCCACGGTGGATGACTTCGTCGCAACGCACTGGGGCATGAAGACCTACGACTACGGGCCGAGCGCCGACTCGTCACCCTTCCTGACGCGTTCTCTGCAGGACGCCATCGCCGGCGTGGTCAAGCGGCTCGCCTTGAGCGGCCCCGCCATCCAGTAGGGCCGCCAGTGGCCTGACCGGAGACTAGCCAGATCGTCCGATCGTCAGTTAGACGACTGTGGCCGTGCGGTCAGATCCCAGAGCGTCCCCTGCCACTTCGAGATCCTGCCCTCTGCCTCGCACTTCGGGCACTTCCACACGACGGCATCATCCGCGGCCCGCAGCGCGGTGACGGGACCCTTCTTGCATTTGAAGCATGTTGGCGCCGCCGGCGAGGTGTCCGATTCGTCCGTGGCGTGAGCGACGACCTCAACGACGAACTGCGCCATCGCGCGCGCCGGGCCTTTGATCGGCGCGATCGCGCCGGACCCATCGAGGAAGTGTGTGAGGTCGGTGATGTACATCGGAGGCTCGGAAGTGCGCCAAGTCTAGCCAGCGAGGTGGTCGCCTCCCCCCGGCTTCGCACTCATGGCAGCACGTCCCTGCCGGTCGATGCGGTTCGAGACCTCCCGTCCATACTTTGCCCCGGTGCTGCCGCAGAGCAACGGGCCGCTACTGCCGGTCTCCGAAGGTGCTTTGGCATACGGCTCGATGCCCGCACTTGTCGCACGCCTTCCGGCGCGCCGCCGGCGATGGCGCGTGGCCAAGGCCACGCCTCAGCTCGAGTAGCCTGCGGCGCATGGCCAGGACTTCGTCCTCATCGAACAGGGCAACCCGGATCGGCCGAGGTTGTCCTTCGCCATGCTGTTTGACTGCCACGTAAGCCACAGATGACACTCGTTGGCCGGTCGCCTCCTGCAGGACCAGACGTTGAACCGAGAGCTCGATCGCATCCGAGGCGTGCGCTGCGAAATAGCCGCGCGTCTTCAGCTCCACCAGGTGAAGCTCTCCGCCCTTGCGGTACGCGCGGTCGAGCCTGGCCACCAGACCAAGGCGCTTCGACTCGAAGCGCTTCTCCGAGAAGGCCAGCTCACCTTCGGCGATCTCTCGGGGCAGCCAAGTCTCGACCGGCCGCTCCCGCTCAGTCCTCAGCCAGCTGTATGCCGCCGCGAAGAGCAGCAGCCCCAGCAGGAGCAGCGCGCCCGCGCTGACGTCGCTCATTTCGTCAGCCTTCGCGCTACCGCCCGTGCGGCCAACCGGCCTGCCATGACAACGACGGTCCTCACCGCCGACAGCAACCGCGGATGCCGGCTCAGCAGGTCACACACCATGGGTCCGAGGCGGTAGTACGTCCCGATGAACCACCGGCCCTGCGCTGTGCGCCGCAGGTAGAGGTCCCGAAACGCTCGTAGCGCACGGGTCTCGGCGCACTCGCCAAGCGCCAAGGTCGCAACGAAGCACCGGCCCTTCCGCTCGCTCTCGCGCGCGATGGCCAGGCTGTCCTTGTAGAACTGATCGTGCGCCGCGTTCCCACGATCCTGCGCCCTGAGTTGCTCGTGCGAGCGCCTCGCGCCGTAGCGCCAGTCGAAGTGCGCCACGCGTTCACAGTAGCCGAGTTGCGCCAACTCACTGGCGCTGACCAGATCTCGATCAGTCCTATTCATCCACTTCCCCGAACGCGTCGGTCATCTCGGAGATGCTCTGGCCAACGACGGCCCCTCGGAGCCCCGCCAGCGGTACAGGGTCTGCGTGCCCCAGCGGCCGCAGCGACATCGAGATCGGCGGCGCTGAGTGGCCCCGGCTCGAGATCGCCGCGTCACCGATGCGCCCCTGTTCGACCAGGAGCCCGACGCTCGCCAATCCAAGAAGCCGCTTCACGCGCCTTCGAGCAGCTGTCATTCCAATGAGCTCTCGATGGAGCTCGGGGCACTCTTCCGCGCTGACGGTCACCTGCATCACCAATTTCGGCTGGGCTCCCATGGCTACGCTCCGACAGGGGCCGCGTCGACTCGGGCGGGTGCGGTGGCGAACAACTGCGGGTTCTCACGGACGTACTGCTCGCCCATGAGCTGGAACCCTTTGACGTTCGCGTAGAGGGGTTCGTCCACCTCGCTGATGGCGATCTCGGGGAACTTCCGCCGGATCGATGCGCGGTACAGGTGCATTCCGCCACCGACCACCACGATGTGCTCCAGGTCGTCTGTCGATCCCAACTTGCCGTGGAGCATCGCGACAGCTTGGTCGGCGATCTTCTCGATCGCGTTGTCGTACTTCTTGAGGTCGACGCTCCGCTTGTAGGCGCGCAGGGGCTTGCGGCTCCTCAAAGCCTTGTCGATCGCCTCCAAGTTCTGGTAGCCCCTGCCTGTCTCACTCGCGACAGCGGCCGCAATCTTGACCAGTATGTCGTACACCCCTCGGTTGACCGAGTCGCTCATCTTGCCGACCACCTTGCTGTCGAGCGTCACCAGCCAGTCGAACGTGCGCGAGCCAGCGTCTATGACCAAGGTTCTGCCTTGCCTAAGCTTCGCGTTCGCCTGATCCCCGAAGACCGCATACATGGCTCCTTGGGGTTGCGCCACGACCAGCACCCGTTTGACCTCGACTTTGCGATTGCGGCCCACCTCGAATGTTCCCGTCATCGCCTTCTGCAGTTCCGCCCTACGGCGCATGTAGTCCGCCACCGGCAGCCCGAGCACCAGCAGGTCGACCCTGTCGACCTTCATGAAATGAAGCGCCCCGGCAGTGAAGGCTCGGTACTCGTGCGTTCGCATGTAGTCGTCGTGATGGTTCCGACCCACGAAGCCGTCAGCCGCAAGCGCAACGTCGGGGCCCACCTCGTACCACATGCCGCCCACCGGCACGCAGACCGTCTTGCGCTTGCTCCCGAGGGCATCGCCCGTGTTGTCGTGCGCACTGTCATAGGCGATCGAGGCGAAGTGGGCGCACTCGACCCTTCCGCCTTGCGCGGCCACCACGTACTTGGTGTTCCCGAAACCCACATCGATGGCTCTGACGATTGCTTCCATGGACGGTGCTCTCCATATTGCATTGACCGATGGCGACAGCATCGCCAAGAGTCCACGTGCCGCCAACCCGGAAAGGCCGGTCGCACCCCCCAGCTTTTTTCGCCCTGCGGCGCGCCGCGCGGTTTCGACGCGCCACTTGCGACGGACATCCACTGAGGCACCTCCGGTCCCGCGGCTCTCATGTCCTAGATACGTGGCGGCATCGGCAGTCCTCGGCGCGCCTTGGCCGCGGTTCTCGTCCTGGTTCGGAGGTGGACACTTTCTCTCGTGCTTGCCGTTACACGGACCTTCGAGATCTAGACGGGGAGGCAAGGAAGTCAAGCCTGAGAGGAGTTCGCTTTCGGCAACGCCAGCGACACACTAACCAACGCCAGAGCATTGCGATTGTTCAAGCCCTGCCGGTGTTGACAAGCTGCCCTCGCATGGGTTCAACTTCTTCCCGAGCCTGTGCTGCCTGCCACAGCTCTCAATGCAAGCAGGCCGGTGTTGCGGATCCCGAGAACCCGCCGTTCGCAGTCGTGACCTGCACTTCAAGCCCCGGCCCTTCGAGGCCCTACCGCGCCAGTCGCGGTGCCCCTATCTCCCCATCTCGATCCGTCAATCGGATCTGCCTGAGTGGCCTTCGTTGGCGGCAACGCCGCGGCTGAGGCCATCCGCCGAGCAGCCCTCGTGCTGCTCGCGACAACACCGTTGCCAACGTCGTCAACCCCTTGAGGGTTCTCGGTCACCACTGCCCGTCTGAGGCGGTGCGACCGATTCCAGACGTGGCCCCGTGCGCTCCGGTGGCAGGAGCGCTCTTCAAGCGGCGAGAGACGGTACCCCACGAACCCCCAGAAACGCCTCGGCATGGACCGAGGTGGGCGCATCGCATCCCTCGAGGTGTGTGCGTCATGTCGTTCACCGCGCGTGGAAGCACGGCGGCGGACTGCGGGACCAGAGATTTTTTAACGCCTGCCAGGCCGCCCCGCGCGGCCGAACGCTTGAAACAACGCACCGCGCACGAGGGTCGGCGGTGCGGCTGTGACCTTGACCTTCGACCTGCTCGCGCGACCCTGGACGCACGTGCGAGCTGGACTTTCGCGTCCGCCCCCTTTGACGCGGCTGAAGTGGCTCGCCGGCCGTCAACGGAGCAAGAGATGTCGTCGAAGAAACAGAAGGCCCCGCCGAAAAAGCTGGTCTATGCCCGTCGGTCGCCGGCGGGCGCGCCACGGAACCCGCAGAACGTTCTTGACACGGCGCCGCATGGCACGCGCGACTGGAAGCGCGTGCTCCATTGCGTGCTCGTGATCCACAACCAGGAGCACTCCAAGCTCATCAAGACCGTCTCCCAGAAGACCATGCTCGACCGCGAGCGCTTCTACTTCAAGTTCTGGGACGACCTGCGCTTCAACACCACGTTCCGCGAGGCCGACCCGCGCATCCTCACGAACCGCCAGGTGCAGGCCGTCGCGCGGCTGTGGGCCGAGCGCAAGCTCTCGGTGGCCACGGTCCACAACTACCTGAGCTTCCTTCGCACCTATGCGGCCTGGATCGGCCGGCCGGGCATGGTTCGCGACGTCGCCACCTACTTCGGCGACGACTCGCACTACGTGCACCGCGACCGCACGGCCAACTTCGACCGCAGCTGGATCGCCCGCAGCGTCGAGGTCGAGGCCAAGATCGCCGAGGTCACGGCCTACGACCCGTGGGTCGGCATCCAGCTCGAGCTCTGCTACCACTTCGGCCTGCGCGCGAAGGAAGCCCGGCACTTTCGGCCGCACATGGCGGTGATCACCCGCGACGAGGCCAACCCGCGTGACGCCCAGCACTTCCCGGACTGCGAGCGGTTCCTGCGGGTGCGCTACGGCACCAAGGGCGGCCGCCCGCGCGACATCCCAGTGCAGACGCCCGAGCAGGAGGCCCTGCTGAAACGCGCCCTGCAGTCGGTGGCGCCGGGCCAGTACGTGGGCGCCCCGGGCCGCACCGCGACCCAGAACGCCAACCGCTTCTACAACGTCTTGCGCCGCTTCGGCATCACGAAGGCTGCCCTGGGGGTCACAGCGCACGGCCTGCGGCACCAGCACGCCAACGACCGCTACGAGGAGCTGACCGGCGAGCCGTCGCCGGTGCGCGGCGGGGCCGGTGACGGCGGCGACGATGCCACCGCGCGCCTGGCCATCGCGTCTGAGCTGGGTCACGGTCGCATCGCGATTTCGGATGCGTATTTAGGCAAGAGCCAGGCCCATGCACGCGCTACCGCGCCGGTAGCGGGTGACGAGGCCGTCGCGCCTCCGACTGCGTGACGGAGGCCGCCATGTCCAACGTTCGACATGTTCCACACAGCGCGAGCCGGACACCGTCGAGTTCAATGCCCTCGCGGCGCTTTGGCCGGCTCTCGATCACGCAATGGAAACTGGGCTTCGCCAACGTAGACTTGCGGCGTTACAGGAGAACGATTTGGCAAAGTCGTACGGCCAGTTGCAGGCCCAGATTCAGAAACTCCAGGCCGAGGCAGAGGCGCTCAAGGCAAAGGAGGTCGAGGGCGTCATCGCCCGGATCCGCACGGCCATCGAGCACTACGGCATCACGCCCGACCAGCTGTTCGGCAAGGCGAGGAAGGCAGCGGCTGGCCGGGCCGCGGCCAAGAAAGCGCCGGCACGCAAGTCGGCCGCGAAGGGCAAGCCCGTTGCGATCAAGTACCGCGACGGCGACAACACCTGGACCGGCCGCGGCAACAGACCGCGGTGGCTAGTCGCTCGGATCGAAGAAGGCAAGCAACTCGCGGACTTCGCCGTCAGCTGAGTCTGTCGGTGCCTCGGTCGGGCACCCAGTCGATGGCGGGCTCTTGCGGCGCGGGGCTGCAGTCCCGTTGCACCAGCCGAGCAGGCTGAGGCTGGCCGCCAACGGCTGGGCGCCTGCAAGGGGCATCGAGGCCCCTTGAGTCACGCCCACCGCGGCAGGTCGATGTCCTCCCACTCGCCGTCGGCCTGCAGCATCGGAAAGTGACCTCGCGCTCGGCACTCGGCCAGCCGATGCAATGCCCGCCGGAAGTCGCTGCGGCCACGCTCCAGGAACGGCCGCATCGCGCGGTAGACGGCGACGGTGTTCG
>OEIU01001661.1_pt1 | contig 13654 bp, 16 predicted proteins | sample 1539221 | NCBI WGS metagenome assembly OEIU01 (sample SAMN03792071, study PRJEB22550) | activated sludge metagenome | feature: wastewater treatment plant; material: activated sludge; isolation source: Wastewater treatment plant of a petroleum refinery complex | place: Argentina: Zarate | collected...
CGAATACCTCGGCACGTACGAGCAGTACAAGCGCGACCGGTTGGCGGGCCGGATCAAGTAGTTGCAATTTCCCGCGATGCGGAATACAGTGCCGCGCAGGTGATCTAGGTCACCCCTCTGCCCGCCGCGAGCGAATCGCGGTCGCCGACCGGAAGCGTCATCCCGGGATTATCCGCACCAGCTCCGCGTGAGAGAGCGACCGACTGGCCCCGGGCAACGGGCCGACGTGTCGTCATCCCTTCTTCACGCGGAGTCTTCACATGCTCGCCTTCCTCCGGTCGCTCGGCGAACGCGCCGGCGACCTGCTGTTCGGCCTCGCGGCCTCGCTCGGCCTCGTGCTGGCCAACAACACCCTGCTGACCATCTCGTTCATCACGAACGAGGCGCTGATGGTGCTCGAGAACGAACTCACCTTCTCGAGCCAGGTCAACCGGGAATACGACGATCGATTCGCGGTCGACGGCGCGAAGATCGGCGACACGGCCAACATCCGGCGCCCGCCTCGCTTCATTGGCACCTTCGGGCCGAACCTGAACGTCGAGGACATCAACGAAACCAGCGTGCCGGTGACGCTGGCCAACCAGTTCCACGTCGACTTCCAGATGACGACGAAGGACAGGTTGCTGTCGATGGACAACTTCCGCGAGCGGGTGATCCAGCCGGCGGTCGCCACGATCGCGAACAAGATCGACCTGTACGGCCTGATCCAGATGCGCGATCAGACCGCCAACACCGTCGGCGTCGCCGGCACGCCGCCTTCCGGCCTGATCACGTACCTGCAGGCGGCCGCGTACCTCGACTCGGAGGCGGCGCCCCGTGACGGCCGCCGCGCCGTGGTGGTCGAGCCGTGGACCTCGGCCGCGATCGTCGACAGCCTGAAGGGTCTGTTCGTTCCGGCCGAGAAGCTGTCGAACCAGTTCCAGCGCGGGCTGATGGGCCGCGACAGCGCCGGCATGAACTGGTTCATGGACCAGAACGTCATCACCCACACGTACGGTGCCTGGGCGTCGGTGGCCGGCACGCTGACGATGTCGGGCGCGAATCAGGGCCTGGCGACCGGCTGGGCGTCGACCTCGACGCTGACGCTGACGACGAACCAGACGCTCACGCTGCAGAAGGGGGACACGTTCCAGATCGCGAATGTCTTCGCGGTCAACCCGCAGAGCCGCCAGAGCTATCGGCAACTGCGGCACTTCGTCGTGCAGCAGGCCGTGACCGCGGCGTCCGGCGCGTTCCAGGTGACGGTCAGCCCAGCGCTGATTTACGGCGGCAGGTTCCAGAACGTGACCGCCTCGCCTGGCGCGACCGCCGCGATCCAGCCGTTCAGCCTGGCCACCGGCACCGCCAACGCGATCGTCTCGCCGCAGAACGTGCTGTTTCACCGCAACGCGGTGACGCTGGCGATGGCCGATCTGCCGCTGCCGCGTGGCGTGAACATGTCCGGCCGGGCGTCGTCCAAGGAAGCGGGGCTGTCGTTGCGGATCGTCGAGCAATACACGATCAACAACGACGCGCTGCCGTGCCGCATCGACTCGCTGTGGGGCTGGGCGTCGCTCTACAACGAACTCGGCGCGCGCGTCGCCGCCTGACCCCGCACACGAGGAACGGAGCACACCATGCCGAATCCCGGACCGGCCATCACCTCCACCCCGCAGACCAAGGCGGTGATGGCGCCCGTCAACACGATGGGTCAACCGAACGCGCTGCCGGCGGAAATGAACGCCTGCCGGCTGCTCGGGCTATACCGCGGGGTGAACGCGAACGCCGCGAACACCGACCACCCGATCTCGATCCTGAACGCCGGCGTCTATTCGGTGTTTCAAGTCGTGATCACCAACGCGTCGATCTCGCTCACGACCGCCACCGGCGGTCTCTTCAGCGACGTCGGTGGCGGGGGCACGGCGGTCGTGGCCAGCGCGGCGCTCTCGGCGCTGACCGGCCCGACGATCGTCAATCAGCGGACGATCGCCTCGACCGCGCAGCGCACCGAGCAGACGCTGTACTGGCGCACCGGCACGCCCCAGGGCGCCGTGGCGACGTTCGACGTCTTCGTCTACGGGTACGACCTCACGGTCTACTCGCAGCCGACCTGATCGGAGGCGGCGCACCATGGGCACCACTTCCGACGTCGTCCGCGGCAACGCGGGCTCGATCCAGGTGATCGGCCTGCCGCTCACCCCGGCGCAGCTCGCGGCCAACACCAGCGCCGAACAGACCTTCGCGCTGCCCGGCGTCGAGGCGAACGCGATCATCGGCGGCGTGTCGTTCCTCGGCGCGATGACGGCCGCCACCGGCATCGTGAATGCCCGGATGGTGTCGGCCGGCGTGCTGGGGATCACCTTCTCCAACTCCGGCGCGGGCACGCCGACGCCGGCCGCGGGCGTGTACGCCGTGACGGTGCTGCGGCCGAACGTCTGGCCGCTACCGGTCAACGGCATCTGAGCGCGCGATGTCGGGCCTCTCGCCGATCGTCTCGCCCGCCGGCCCGGTCCAGGCGCTGTCGGTCGTCAACACCGCGCACGCCGCGGTGCTGCTGGCGGTCTGGCCCGGCCACTCGCCGAACTTCGTGCTGCTGCAGAACAGCGGCACGATTCCAGTCGCCGTGCGCCTGTCGCAGACCGGCGTCGCCCCGCCGGCGTTCCCCGTCGATCCGACGCCGGCCGACGGCGTGGTGGTGCTGCTGGCCGGGCAGACGCTGTCCGTCCCGATGCCCAAGGGCGCCGGCGGCGAGACCCGCATCACGGCGATCGGCTCGGCCGCCGGGCCGGCGATTCTCTACGCCACGCCCGTCAACTACCAGGCGTGACCGGTGCGACCGACCGACCTCATCCGCGATGCGCTGCGGGCGATCGGCGTCGCCGGGGTCGGCGCACCGATCAGCGCGGCCGACACGAACGACGCGTTCGCGACGCTGAACGGGCTGCTCGACCAGTGGTCGATCCAGAAGCTGATGGTGGCGTATCAGAACGAGATCGTGCACACGCTCGTGCCAGACGTCGACCGCTACTCGATCGGTCCGACCGGATCGATCGCTGCGCAGATGAATGCATCGATCGCGGCACCCGCGACGCTGATCGTGACGAGCGTGCTGTCCGGCTCGATCGTGCGGGACATGACCCTCGGCGCCCCGACCCTGGACGGCACGCGGATCACGCAGTTCGGCAGTGGCGTGGGCGGCTACGGACCGCGCGCCGTGGGAACGTACACGGTGAATCGGGTGCAGACCATGGCGCCGGCCACGATCTTCGGTCTGTATCCACGCCCTGTGTCCATCCGATCCGCCTTCGTGCGCACCAACGCCGGCGGCAGCGCCGCACTGGACTATCCGGTGAGCGTGCTGGCCGCCGCGAACTGGCAGCGCATCGCCCAGAAGAATCTGCCCGGCCCCTGGCCCCAGGCTGCGTACTTCCAGGCAACCGAGACCAACGGCAACATCTGGTACTGGCCAGTGCCGAGCCAGGCGAACGAAATGCATCTGTTCGCCGACGCGATCCTGACGCGCTTTGATCGCGTCGAAGAGGATCTGACGCTGCCGCAGGGCTACGATCTGGCGCTGCGCTACGGCCTGGCCGAGCTGCTGCTGGTCGACTACGGCGTAAAGGACGAGCTGGTTATCCGCCAGGTCAAAGAGCTCGCCAAACGCGGCCGCGATCTGATCAAGGCCAGCAACGCGGTGCCGCAGGAGGTGATCGCGTTCGACCCGGCGATCGTCACGCGCGGCGGCGGCAATGCCGGCTGGATCCTGACCGGCGGCTTCACGCCCACGTGAGGCCGGACGATGCCCGACTTCAGCGGCTTCGTCGGCGACGCCTACACGGCGCCCTCGATCACCCAGGACGCCCAGGCGACCGAGAACTGGTATCCGGAGATCGACCCGGCCAAGCCGCAGGGCAGCCGCGGCGTGATCGCGCTGTACCCGACGCCCGGCATGCGCGCCACCGCGTTTCAGGATGCCGATCTGCACATGCCGGTGCGCGGCCTCTTCACGATGCCAGGCAGCCGCAATCTCGTAGGCGTGATCGGGAACTGGGTCGTCGTCTGGATCGCCGGCAGCGTCTCGTTCAATGCGGCACCGCTACTGGCCACCAGCACGGGCCCCGTCTCGATCACCGCCAATGCGACGCACGTGATGATTACCGACGGTTCCAGCAGCCGGTACTTCCTCGCCAACGACCTGTCGGTGTTCGGCATCATCAACGACGGCGGGTTCAACGGTGGCGTGCGCTGCGACATCGTCGACAACTTCATCGTCTATAACGCGCCCGGCGGAGCCTCCAAGCAGTGGGGAGCGACCAGCGCGCTCGCGTACACCTCTCCGCCGCTCTCGTATGCGCTGACGCTCAGCTCATTCGACAATCTGGTCACGCTGATCGTCGATCAGCGGCAAGTGGCGCTCCTGGGCGAACAGACGATGGAGTTCTGGAGCGACGTCGGGGCGTTCCCGTTCCCGTTCTCCATCATCGATGGCACCACCCGTCAGTTCGGTTGCCTCGCTCCCTACTCGGTGGCGCGATTCGGCGACGGCTTCGCCTGGCTCGGCCGCGACCAGCTCGGCCAGGGCGTCGTGCTGTATTGCGCGCACTACCAGGTGCAGCGCATCAGCACCCACGCCATCGAGAACGACCTGATCGGCCAGGTGCTGACGGACGCCTACGCGTTCACCTATCAGCTCGCCGGCCACGTGTTCTACGTGCTGCAGTTGCCGACCGCCGATCGGACGTGGGTCTATGACCTCTCCACGCAGATGTGGCATCGGCGCACCTCCATGGCGCCCGACGGATCGCTGCATCGGTGGCGCGCCACCTGCGCGGCCGTGTTCGACGGGTCGGTCATCGTCGGTGACTCCGAAGGGCGGCTCTACCGCCTGGACAATAGCTACCCCTTCGAGGACTCGCGCGCGGGGCCGCGGCAGATCCGTCGACTGCGCCGCGCGCCGCACCTGACGCGGGAGTTGAAGCGCCAGTTCTTCCACTCGCTGCAGGTCCAGTTTCAACCGGGCGTGGGCCTGCCGACGGGCCAGGGCGAGGATCCCCAGGCGATGCTGCGGTATTCCGATGACGGGGCGCACACCTGGTCGGACGTGATCACCGTGCCGATCGGGCGCATCGGCGAGTACCAGGCGCGCGCGATCTGGCGCCGGCTCGGCCAGGCGCGCGATCGCGTCTTCGAGGTCGCCATCACTGACCCGGTGCACGCGCCGATCATCAGCGCCAACCTCGAGCTGTCCGAGGGGGCCTCCTGATGGCGCGACCGGCCGTCCCGTTCTCGCGCCTGGTCGACAGCCTGGGCAACATCGCGCGCGAGTGGCGCGACTTCCTGGTGCCGTCGATTGCCGACTGGTCGCCGGCCGGCAACGGCATCACGTTTGCGGCGGCCAGCGGCACGTTCGTGCGGCGCGGTCAGCAGGTCGATGTCTATGCCGATGTGATGTGGCCGGTGACCGCCAGCGGCGCAGCGGCTCGGATCGCCGGCCTGCCGCATCCGGTGGGTACGGTACCGGCCGGCCTGGTCATCGGATTCAGCGACCTCGGCAGTCCCTGCACGCTGCTGGCCGTGGCCAACGGCACCTATCTCGAGCTCTACAGCGTCGCCGGCGCACCGCTCACCAACGCTGCGCTGTCCGGCAAACACATCGCCCTGTCGGGGACCTACCTGCTATGAACGCTCCGCTTCACGTGCGCGCGGCGCTCGACGTCGACCCTCTGGCCGCAAAGATGCTCGCGGTGCTGCGCGATGTCGTGCTGGCCGGCGATCTGGACATCCTCGAGGACCTGCTGCTGGACGAACCCGAGCAGGCGCCCTGCGAAGTCGTCCACCGCTTCGGCCCGGGCGTCTACATCCGCGAGCTCTCAATGCCGGCCGGCACGACGGCGATCGGCCATCACCATCGATTCCGCCACGTGAACATCGTGCTGGCCGGCCGCGTGACGGTGGTGGCCGATGACGGGTCGCTGCGCGAGATCGTGGCGCCGCACTTCTTCATCGCCGAGCCCGGCCGCAAGGTCGGCTACGTGCACGAAGACACTGTCTGGCAGAACATCTATGCCACGACGGAGACCGACGTCGAGCGACTGGAGGCGATGCTGATCCGCAAGTCGCCGGTGTTCCTGCGCCACCAGCAGCGGCGCGCCGCGCTCGCGCTCACCCATGAGGCCGACCGGCGCGACTTCGACGCCGTGCTGGCCGAGTCGGCTATCAGCGCCGAGCAGGCGGCGGCCGAGACCGAGAACCCGGACGATCAGATCCCGTTTCCGGAGGGCAGCTACGCCGTGCGCGTGGCGCCTTCGCCGATCCACGGTCAGGGCCTGTTCGCCACCAGCGGGCTGCAGGCCGGCGACATGATCGCGCCGGCGCTGATCGGCGGGTGCCGCACGCCGGCCGGCCGCTTCACGAACCATTCCACGGCGCCGAACGCGGTGATGCTGGCCCGACCCAACGGCGACGTCGACCTGGTCGCGATGGGACCGATCGAAGGCAGCCGCGGCGGCCAGCTCGGCGACGAGATCACGATCGATTACCGCACCGCGCTGGCGCTGCGGGATCGCCTGCGTCTGCAGATGCCGGAGGCCGCATGAGCGCCATTGCCGCGGCCGTCGGAAGCGTCGCCGGCGCCTACATCAGCTCGCGCGCGTCGACCAACGCTGCGAACACGCAAGCGGCGGCCGCGCGGGACGCAGCGGCCGCGCAGACGGCGGCCGCCGATCGCTCTGCGCAACTGCAGCATGACGCGACGATTCGCGGCCAGGACCTGCAGCAGCAGATGTTCCAGCAGGCGGCGGGCTACCTTGCGCCGTACCGCCAGGCGGGCGAGCGCGCGCTGTCGACGCTCGACTCCGAGCTGACGGACACCGGCCCGAACGGGCTGGCCAGACGTTTCACGCTCGATGACTTCTACCAGTACTCGCCGGCCTACGAGTTCCAGCGCCAGCAGGCGATGGGGCAGGCCGAGAACATGGCCAACCGATCGGGGGGCCTGCTGTCGGGCAACGCGCTGCAGGGCCTGAACACCTTCGCGCAGAACTATGCGCAGACCGCCTACCAGCAGGCGTTCAGCAACTTCCAGACCGAGCAGGCGAACCGCTACAGCCGTCTCATGGGCGTTGCGCAGCTCGGCGGCAACGCGGCGGCGGGCGCGGGCCAGGGCGCCATCAGCACCGGTCAGAACGTGGCGCAGACCGGCATGGCCGGCGCGCAGGGCATGGCCAGCGCGTACACGACCGGTGCGAACAACGCCTCCGGCTACCTGACCTCGGGTGCCGCCGCGCAGGCCGCCGGCCAGGTCGGCTCCGCGAACGCACTGACCGGCGGCATCAACAGCTACCTCGGCTGGAACTATCTCTACGGCCGGAATCAACCCTCGTCGCCGGCGCCGGCCGGCCTGTCGCAGAACTACTGGCAGGGCCAGTTCAACCCGACGAGCTGATCGCCATGCCGCTCGACCCGTCCATCCCGCTGCAAGCCAAGGCCCCGGATCCGCTCCAGTCGATGGGGCAATGGCTCGGGCTGGCGCGCGCCAAGCAGCAGCTCGAGCGCGAGACGGCGACGCTGCCGACCGACATCGAGCGCAGCCGCGCCGAGTCGGACCTCGCGCGGATCAATGCAGAGCGCGCCCGGCGCACGCTCGACGATTACATCCGTTCGCAGCGGGCGGCGGCGGACACGGCCACGGCCGGCGCGAAGGTGGCCACCGAGAGCGCCGAGGCCGACATCCGCAGCCGGAAGGCGGCCGCCACGACCGCGGAGACGGGCGCGCAGCGCGCGGGATTCGAGCTCGCGGCCGACCAGATGCAGCTCATTCGGAACCAGACCAACCGATTCCTGAACGACCCCGACTTCGACCCGGCGAAGCCCAACCGCGACCGGATGATCGAGAAGATCGCCGACGTGCGCCAGGAACTGGTCGACTCCGGCGTGCCGCGGCCGATGGCCGAGGCGATGACGTCGCGCCTGATCGCGCAGGCGGCCAGCGATCCGAAAAGCGTGCGGCAGTCGCTGCTGACCGCGATCAACGCTGGCCTGGGCGCGCAGGGGCAGGCCGCGGCGGCGGTCCCCGGCGGGCCGGCGATCAGCACCGGCCAGCAGACCGCCGTGATCAACACCAATCCGATGGCCGGGCCGGTCGGGCGCGCCGTGCCCGGCACGGTGGCGCAGCAGCAGTTGCCGCCGACGGCGCAGACCGTGCAGGAGGTCGCCCCCGGGGTGTATCAGCCGGCGTTCGTCGGCCCGCAGGGAGGCGGCATCCGGCCGCCAGGCGCGCCGCAGGCTCCGGCCGGTATGTCGACCCCAACCGCCCCCGGATCGCCCGCCGGCGCCTCGCCTGCGCAGCCGCAGAGGGGGTTCGTGCCGGCCGGTCCGCCGATGGGCGCCGAAGGCAACATGGCCGGGGTCGTTGAGGTCGTGAATCGCGACCGACAGCAGACCAACAATGACGCTGCAGTCGCCCCGCGAAACATCGAGGTGTTGCAGAACATCAAGAAGTACGCCACGCCGGCGATCACCGGCGTCGGTGCCGACCGTCGATCGGTCGTTGCGGGGCTCGGTCAGTTGATCGGGATGGAGTCCGGCGAGACGGTGAAAACCGCCACCGACCTGTTCAACAAGTACTCGGCGCAGCTCCTGATGCTGAGCGGCGGCAACTCGGATCTGGCGCGGTCGATCGCCGAGGCCGCCACGCCGAACAACACGATGACCGACGCGGCCATCCATAAGGTTGCGAACCAGATGATCGCCGTTCAGCAGATGGCGCAGGCCAAGGCGCGATTCCTCTCTCCGTATCAGTACAGCCCGGTCGACTACCAACGCGCCCTGCAGCAGTTCAGCGCCGTGGCCTCGCCCGCACTGTTCGAGTTCCGAGACGCTTCGCTTCCCGACAAGACAAAGATGCTCGAAGCGATGCCCGCAGCAGATCGCCGTCGCTTTCGCGACCAGATCAAAACCGCCCGCGAACTGGGGCTGGTGAAATAGATGGGCATCCTCGAAGACTTCGATTCGATCGATGCCAAGGTGCCGAAGCGCAAGAACGGCGCGGACGCCACAGAGGCCGCTCCGGGCTCCGGGATTCTGGCGACGTTCGACGCGATCGAGTCGAAGCTCGACAAGCCGCCACGCCGCGGTCGCGACACGCCGCCACCTGACGCCGGCCCGGCATCGCCAAGAAGCCCGGCGAAGCCCCGCAGCGTGATCGACCGCATCGTCGGCGCCGGCGATGCTGCGCTGACGGTCGGTACTGGCATGGTCGGCGGTGTGACCGGCGCGGTGCTGGGCGTTACCGACAACCTCCTATCGGGAACAGTCGGCACGCCTGAAGGGCTGGCGCTCGCCGAGCGCACAGCCGGGCGTGTGATGGATGCGCTCACCTGGAAGCCCCGCACCGAGGCCGGCCGCGAGTACGCCGAGACGGTCGGTCGCGCCCTGAACGATTCAGGCATCGTTGCGGTAGCCCCGATGATGGACGTGGTCGGCGCAGCGCCGCAGGGCGTGCAGGCTCAGCTCGCCGCGCAGCTCGCCCGCCGCCGCGGCGGTACGCCCGGTATCCGAGCGGCCGATGTCCCGCCGCCGGAGGCGCCGCCGAATGTCGGAATCAACCCGGGCGGCATGCCAGCGGCGCCCGGTAGCGCCAGCGCGGCGGCTGACGCCGGAAGCGCTGCCGGTGCTGGCGTAGCGACCACCACGCGCATTGCCGAACTGCCGTCTGCGGCGCCGCAGCAGCCTACTGTTCCGGCCGTCCGCCAAGCCGTCGCGAAGGCCGAGTCCCAGGGCCGCACGGTCAATCCGGATGCGCTGGCCCGGCAGGAGCGTGCGGGTTCGCTGCCGGTGCCGATCGACCTCACGCGCGGTCAGGCGCTGCAGGATCCGGCGCTGATCTCAATGGAGCGCAACCTGCGGTCACGCAATCCGGCGCTGGTGGAACGCTACGGTGCTCAGAACCGCGCGCTGCAGGCTAACGTCGACCAGGTCCGGACTACGGTCGCGCCCGACATAGTGATCGAGAGCCCGACGGCCGCCGGCCAAGCGCTGGTTGAGCGCATGGCCGCACGGCAAGCCGAGCGCGCAGCCGAGACAAGCGCCGCCTATCAGGCGCTGCGCGATGCCAACGCCGGCGCGCTTCCGCTGGACGGCGCGACGTTCGCGGCCGAGGGGGGAAGGGGCCTCGAGGCGAACATGTCGGGCGCCTTCCTGCCGGCATCCGTGCAGTCGATCGTCGAGCAGTTCGCCAGCGGCAAGCGGGCGATGACCTTCGAGAACTTCGAGAATCTGCGCACGATCCTCGCGAGCGAGGCCCGCCGGGCCCAGCGATCGGGCGATGGCAACGCGGCGGCTGCGATCCGCACTGTGCGCGACACACTTGAGAACATGCCGATCAGCAGCGAGGTCGCCGAGGTCAAGGCACTCGCCGATCGGGCCCGCAGCCTAGCGCGCGCCGAGTTCGCGCGCGAAGAAGCGATGGCCGGCTACGGCGAGGTCGCCGCCGGCAGCGCCACGGCCGACACGTTCGTCCAACGCCACTTCATCAACCGCCGGGACACCAAGGCCGTGGCACGCGAGTTCGCGGACCTCGACGCGGAATCGCAGCAGATCGTGCGGGCCTCGGTCATCGATCACCTGCAGCGCCAGGGCACCGACGCGTCGCGCAACTTCAATTCGTCAGGCTACAACCGGGCACTGAACGCGCTGGGCACGCGTCTGGACGCGATCTTTCCGCCGGAACAGGCCGCGCAGTTGCGCGCCATCGGCCAGGTCGCCCGCGACATCGATGCGCAGCCCAAGGGCGCCTGGGTCAACAACTCGAACACTAGCGTGGCGGAGCTGGCGCGTGAGGGCCTTGCCTCATCGGCCGAAGCGGCTGCCAACGCGAAGACTGGAGGCATTGGCGGAACGATCATGCGCGGCAAGCTCAGCGACATGCTGAATAAGCGGCGCACCGCTCGGGAGAACGAAGCGATCCTCGGACCCGGCGCGGGAATCCTCGAAGGGCCGGACGCAAAGACCGCGGGCCGCGTCGTGCGCGCCGTGAAGGGCACGGCAAAGGGAAGTGCCACGCCGCCGGCTCTGCCGGGGGTTGGCATCGGCTCAGAAGCGTCCCAGCGGCGCGAAGGTCAGTAGGCGGTCCAGTGGAAATCCTTCACGCGCAACGCACGGTTTACCGCCCAGGCGGCAGCCAGGCCAGCCAGCCAGCCGAGTGCCTTCACGCCGGTCAAGTGGTCGGTTATCGCCCCGATCAGCAGGCCGGCGACCAGCAGCACGCACAGTTGGCAAAACCCGAGCCATATCCGCGTCAACAGGAACCGCAGAAATTCCATGGTCGTCGCCCCGGAGGGTTGTTGAATGCCTGACGTCAGTATCGCACCCGGTTTCGGAATCGGCTACCAGGGCCTGCTGCCCGACGGCCGGCCGAACAATGCCGGACGGTTGCGCACCTTCTTGCAGAACTCGACGACGCCGGCGCCGACCTATACCGAGCACACCGGTACGGTCGCCCACACCAACCCGATCGTGCTCAACGCCGACGGCCGACCGCCGCAGCCGATCTGGCTGGACAGCTCGCTCCTCTACAAGTTCCAGCTCGAGGACGCCGCCGGCAACGTGCTCTCGGTGTTCGACAACATCGAGCCGCCCGGCTCCCCGGCGTCCATGGGCGGCGCCACCGGGCCGGCCTTCCTCTTCACCGCGGCCACGCCTGGCTACCAGCGCCTGCCATCGGGACTGCTGGTGCAGTGGGGCGTCACCGCCGGCATCGCCTCCAACACCAATCTGTCGGTCGTCTTTCCACTCTCGTTCCCGTCGCAGTTGCTCACCGCGCAATGCACGCCGGTCGGCTCGGGCAACAGCGCGACGCCGGTGGCCGGGGCGATCGCGCTGACCAGCAACGCGGCCATGACCCTCTACAACAAGTCGGCCACCACCGAAGCCTTCCACTGGCTCGCCATCGGCTACTGATCCCTGGAGCACCTATGCCCTCCGTCAACCCCGGCCCCGCCTCCCTCTCGTCGCCGAACACGCAGCCGGCGCTCGTCACGCCGCCCGGCGCGCAGTCGCCGAACGACGACCAGAGTCGGCAGAACTTCGCCGTGGCGCTGGCCGCCAACGGTGCCGGCCCGCTCGCCGAGGCGGCCAATCGCAGCCTGACCGTGTTCGATGCCGGGGCGAACCTCATCTGCGCCGGGTCGCTCACCTTCGTGGTGCCATCGGGCCTGGGCCGGGGCTTCGGCCTGAGCGCCAAGGGGGCCGTGTCGTTCGTCGGCGCCCCCGGCGTCACCGTCACCGACGTGCGCACGACTGGCGCCACCGACCCCTGGTGTTCGCTGTGCCGCACCTCGAACGAGCCCGGCGCCGAGGCCTTCGACGTCGTGGGGACGAAAGCGTGATCAAGCCCGGCATCGTGCAGGGTGCAGCCGCCGCTGTCTGGACGCCGCAGGCACTCTTCACCCTCGGCATCCGCGGCGGCTGGTACGACGTCAGCGACCTGACGACGCTGAGCGTCAACAGCGACGGCACCGGCGGCATTCCGGCGGTCGGCACCGCCGTGGGCCGGGTCGCGGACAAGAGCGGCAACGGCAACCACCTGGCGCAAGCGACGGCCGCCAACCGGCCGATCCTGCGGAACCCCTCGACCGGCAAGTACTACCTGGAGTTCGACGGCACCACCGACTTCATTCAGCCGGCAGCGATGGCCGGCGCCAATGCGGCTGACACGTTCTGCACCGCGCTGGCCGTGCAGCCGACCTCGCTCGGCGCCTATCACAATCTCTACGAGCACACCGCCGCGCAGTACCCGATGCTCTGGTGCAGCAACGCCAACGTGCTGGAGATCGACGGCGGGGCCACGTCGACCGCCACCGGGGCGGCGCTCGTCGTCCATACCCGGCACGTGAGCGGCAGCAACGGCCAGTTCTGGCCGAACAACGGGACGCTGCAGTCCCCGCCCAAGGGCGGCGCGCTCTACGCCGCGGATCAGCCGATCACGCTATTCAATCGTGGCGGCTCAGCGACCTATGGCGGCCGCTGGTACGGCGGCACCTACATCTATGCCGACCTGACGGCCCAGAACCGCACCGACCTGCAGGCGTTCTACGCCGCGCGACTCTGATTCGGAGCACCCCATGCCCTCCGTGAACCCTGGCCCTGTCGTGAACGTCGGCGACAACGCCACCAACGTCCCGTTCTACGGCGCCGCCTCGATGACGGTGCCGGTCTATGTCGGCACGCCGGGCGCGCGCGTGCTGAACCTCGATCGCCGCGTGCAGGGTGTCGAGGGATCGCTCTATGTGATCGACGGCTGGGAATGGCTCGATTCGCAATGGATGCCGCGCATCACATTCCTGCTGCCGCTGCCGGCGCTCGGAGGCTGACCCATGTCCCAACAAGGTGACGCGCTGATCGGGGCGCTCGACCAGTACCTGAATGCGCCCCGCAACGTCGCGAACCAGCTCGCGCCGACGACGGCGATCTTTCAGCAGATGCGCGCCTACATCGCGCTGCTGGAGACCGGCAATCCCATCCCTCCGCCCGCGCCGGGTCCGACGCCCACGCCTACCCCCACGCCAACCCCCACACCGGCGCCCACACCGGCGCCGGTCGGCAACCCCGAGGTCCCCCGCGGGACCGGCCTGGCCCATGCGAACCCCGCGGCCAACGCCGCGGCCGACCGCAACAA
>OEIU01001662.1_pt1 | contig 13650 bp, 15 predicted proteins | sample 1539221 | NCBI WGS metagenome assembly OEIU01 (sample SAMN03792071, study PRJEB22550) | activated sludge metagenome | feature: wastewater treatment plant; material: activated sludge; isolation source: Wastewater treatment plant of a petroleum refinery complex | place: Argentina: Zarate | collected...
CATGCAGATGGCCTGCATCGAGGCCGCGCGCTCGCTGGCCGGCGTCGAGGATGCGTCGTCCACGGAGTTCGGCCCGACGCCGGAACCGGTCGTCGGCCTGATGACGGAATGGCTGAAGGGCAACATGCTGGAGAAGCGCCAGTCGGCCGGCGATCTCGGCGGCACGATGCGGCTCGGCGCCTATGAGGCGCGGCTGGAGAAGGGCTCGAAGATCGCCGAGATCTACGGCGACACGGTGATCTCCGAACGCCATCGCCACCGCTACGAGGTCAATATCGACTACAAGCAGCGGCTGGAGGAGTGCGGGCTGGTGTTTGCCGGCATGTCGCCGGACGGCGTGCTTCCGGAAACGATCGAATATCCCGATCACCCGTGGTTCATCGGCGTGCAATACCATCCGGAGCTGAAAAGCCGGCCCTTCGAGCCGCACCCGCTGTTCGCCAGCTTCATCAATGCGGCGATGGAGCAGAGCCGGCTGGTGTAGACTTCCGGCTTGCAGAGATGGAGTTGCCTGACTAAAGTCAGGGAATGTCATCGGATCAGATTGCCGTCATCCGCAGCTTCAACCGCGCCATCACGCAACGCATCGGCGCGTTGCAGGACAGCTATCTCAGCCGTGGGCGGCCGCTTGGCGAGGCGCGGTTGTTGTTCGAGATCGGCACCGGCGGCGCTGACCTGCGCGACCTCCGCGAAAAACTCAATCTGGATTCCGGATATCTCAGCCGGCTATTGCGTTCGCTGGAAGCGCAGGGGCTGGTGATCGTGGAGAAGACCGGTGACGATGCGCGGGTGCGCCGGGCAGCGCTGACCGAAGCCGGACGTGGCGAATGGAAAGGCTACGACCGCTCGTCCGATGAGCTTGCCCAATCGTTGCTGTCGCCCCTCACGGTGGAAGAAAGGGGGCGTCTGGTTGCCGCGATGGGCGAAGTCGAAAGGCTGCTGAGGGTTGCCGGAATCACGCTGGCGGTGGAGCCTCCGGACAGCGCCGACGCGCGCTGGTGCCTCGAACAATACATGCAGGAGCTGGCCGTCCGCTTCGAGGAAGGGTTCGACACGTCGAAGGGCAACAGCGTCTCACCCGCCGAGATGACGCCGCCGGCAGGCTGGTTCCTCGTCGCGCGGCAGGAGGGCAAGCCGATCGGCTGCGCCGCGCTGATCCGGCGGGATGGCGAAACGGCCGAGATCAAGCGCATGTGGACCGCGCCGGCCGCGCGAGGGCAAGGGCTGGCGAAGCGGATGCTCGACCGGCTCGAGGACATGGCGCGGGAGTCCGGCTTCAGCAGGCTCGTGCTCGACACGAACCGCGCGCTGAAGGAGGCGCAGGAGCTTTACCGGCGACGGGGTTTTGCGGAGATCGCGCCCTACAACGACAATCCGTATGCCGATTTCTGGTTCGAGAAGCGGCTCTAGACTCCGGCCGCGCGTCACCCGCCGCTGATCGCGGTCAGCACGAAGACCTCGCTGCCGGGCGGGATGGATGCGTCGAGCTTCACACGTTCGCCGTCGATGAAGACATTCATATGCTTTCGGATCGCCGGAGAGGAATCGCAGATGCGATCGCGCATGCCGGGCCAGCGACGGTTCAGTTCGTCCACCATCTCGCGCACGGTCGCGGCATCCATCTCGACGCGCCGCCGCGCGCCGGGAAATAGATCGACAAGGACGCCGGGCAGCCGCACGACGATGGCGTTCGCGGTGCCGCTGTTGTGGCCGAATCCCGTCGCCCGATCATTCATGAGCGCCGCCTGCGGTCACTGGCGCACCACCATTGTCTCGACCGACGAGATGGTCGGCAGATGCTCGGCGATCGGCTCCCAGTGATCTCCCTCGTCGCGGCTGGCGAACAGCACGCCGCCGCTGGTGCCGAAATAGACGCCGGCCGGGTCAAGGCTGTCTGTCGTCATGGCCTGCCGCAGCACGCCGAAATAGGCGTTTTCCTGCGGAAGCCCGTCGCGAAGGTCACGCCATGTCCTGCCGCCGTCGCGGGTGCGCCACACCGCCGCCTTCGCGTCCGGCACGAAACGGCCTTTGGAATCGCCGTTGAGCGGCAGCAGGAACAGCGTGTCGGCATCGCGCGGATGGGCGGCGGCCGGAAAGCCGAAGCTCGACGGCAGGCCGGCCTCGATGCTCTGCCATGTCCTGCCGCCATCGTCTGAACGGTACATGCCGCAATGGTTCTGCTGGTAGAGCCGGTCCGAATTGCCGGGCGCCATGACGAGACAATGCACGCACTGGCCGAATTCCGGGTAGTTCTGGCCTTCGGGGAGGAAATCGGCGCGCGTGCCGCGGTTGCGCGGCTCCCATGTCCTGCCGCCATCCGCCGTGTGGAACACGCCGGCGGAGGAAATGCCGACCCAGATCCTCTCGTCGTCGGCGGGGTCGGGAACAAGCGAATGCAGGATCAAGCCGGCGCCGCCGGGCATCCAGTCCTTGCGGGTCGGGTGCTTTTGCAGCCCTTCCATATGCGTCCACGTCTCGCCGCGATCCTCGCTGCGAAAAAGCCCGGCCGGCTGCACGCCCGCATAGAGATGCCCGTTCCTCGGGGCGATGCTCCACACGGCGCTGATCGGCTCCGCGCCGGCCTCGTAGGCGAGGCCTTCGCTGGAATGCGTCCAGGTGTGGCCGAGATCGGTCGACTTCCAGACCGCCGGGCCGAACCATTCATTGCCGCCGCCGGCATAGATCGTGCCCGAGGCGGCGTCGCCGATGGCATGATGGATCGGCCAAGTCTCGCAATAGGGGCCGCGAATTTGCCATTTGTCTCGGACCGCATCGCTTTCGGCGATGAAGACGCCTTTCTTGGTGCCCAAGAGGACCAAAATTTTCTCCGGCATGGCGCTCCTCCTCGAACATTGTGCCGTGCGTAAAGCGCGGCGGGCGCCTATAACACATCACAATTATGTTGATATCAACACGCTGAACCGATGGCCGACGAGACTCTCCTGACATTCGCGACGACCTTGCAGGTGCGCGACACCTGTTTCTGCCTGCACGCGCAGCGGGCGGCGCGCGTGCTCGGCCGGCGCTACGACAAGGCATTGCGGCCGCTTGACCTCACCAACGGCCAGTTTTCCCTGCTGATGGCGCTGAACCGGCCGGGCAGCGCGGGCGTCTCGGATCTCGCGGCGGTGCTCGGCATGGATCGCACGACGGTGACGGCGATGCTGAAGCCGCTTGAAAGGCGCGGGCTGGTGGCGAGCGCCGCCGATGGCAAGGACAGGCGTCTCCGGAGCCTCATGCTGTCAGATGCCGGACGGGAACTGCTCGTCGCGGCGCTTCCGGTCTGGAAAGCGGTGCAGGAGGAGATCGGGGCGACGCTGGCGGAGCCGGAGAGGATGCTGGCCGAACTGCGCGCGCTGGGCTGAGGAGGGTTCGACGCATCCGGCAGTCAGGGCGCTTGCGCATGACGGCCGTTTGGGGCATCGCACGGCCATGACATCGTCACCGCGCCCGCTCGATCACTGTGTTCTGCCCACGGCCGACCTCGACGTTGCCCGCGACCGGCTGACACGGCTGGGATTCACCGTCGCGCCGAACGGCTTGCATCCTTTCGGCACGGAAAACTGCTGCGTCTATTTCGCGGACGGAACCTTTCTGGAGCCCCTGGCAGTGGCGGATCAGGCGAAGTCGGAAGAAGCGGCGCGGCAGGGCAACGTGTTCATTGCCCGTGATCGGGACTGGCGCAGCCGACATGGCGAGGAGGGCTTCACGGCGCTTGTGTTCGCAAGCACGGACGCTGACGACGACCACGCCCGTTTCGTGCGGGCAGGGGTGTCAGCCGGCAGTCAGCTGAGTTTTTCAAGACCGTTCGTGGATGCATCCGGCGAGCAGGACGTCGCCTCCTTCAAGCTCGCCTTCGCGGCGGACCAGCGTGCGCCCGACGTCTATTTCTTCGCCTGCGAGCGCGTGAACGCGCCGGCGGTGGATCGTTCCGCGTTGCAGCGGCATGCCAACGGCGTGAGCCGGACGAGCGCGATCCGGCTCGAAGGGGTCGCGCCGAGGGATTTCGCCGCGCTCCTGAGCGCATTGACCGGCTCGGCAGGTGTCGAGACCGCTTCCGGTCTGCGCTTTCCGGCCTCCAACGGCGACGTTCTGGTGGAACGTTCCGCGGATGCCGCGCGGCCGGATGCCGGCCTCCTGCTGACCGGGATCGTCTTTCGCGTGACCAGTCTGGCCGATGTCGCCGCGCTTCTGACCGAAGGCGGGGTCGAACACACCATGCAGCAGGGACGCATCATCGTTCCGCCCGCGCCGGGACAGGGCGCGCAATTCATCTTCGAGGAGGCCTGATGACCAGCCCCAACGCCACCGTTTCGGTCGGAAAGGTCCATTTCGGCAACACGGCGCCGCTGGCGCTGATCGCCGGGCCATGCCAGCTCGAATCGCGCGATCACGCCTTCGACATGGCCGGCGCGCTGAAGGAGATGACCGGAAGGCTCGGCATCGGCCTCGTCTACAAGACGAGTTTCGACAAGGCGAACCGCACCTCGCTTTCCGGCAGGCGTGGCGTCGGCCTCGACGCGGCGCTGCCCGTCTTCGCCGACATCCGCGAAAAGTTCGGCCTGCCGGTGCTGACCGACGTGCATTCGCCGGAACAGTGCGGGATCGTGGCGGAAGCCGTCGACATTCTCCAGATCCCCGCCTTCCTGTCGCGCCAGACCGACCTGCTGATCGCGGCGGCGCATACGGGCAAGGTCGTCAATGTGAAGAAGGGCCAGTTCCTCGCGCCCTGGGACATGAAGAACGTCGTTGCCAAGATCACGGATTCCGGCAACGCCAACGTGCTGGTGACGGAGCGCGGCGTGTCCTTCGGCTACAATACGCTGGTGTCCGACATGCGCGCGCTGCCGATCATGGCGGAGATGGGCGCACCGGTAATCTTCGACGCGACGCATTCGGTGCAGCAGCCGGGCGGGCAGGGCGGCTCGACCGGCGGCGAGCGGCGCTTCGTGGAAACGCTGGCGCGCGCGGCTGTGGCGGTGGGCGTCGCCGGCGTCTTCATCGAGACGCATCAGGACCCGGACAATGCACCGTCCGACGGGCCGAACATGGTGCCGCTGAAGGACATGCCGGCGCTGCTCGAACGGCTGATGGCGTTCGACCGCGTGGCCAAGGCGTAGGGCGCGTCAGGGGCCGCGCAGGCTTTTCGCGATCCTGCCGGCCAGCGGATCGTACTTTGCCTTCAGCGCCGGTGGGTATTCGATCCAGACGCTGCGGATCACCTCGTCGCGGCCGAACAGCCGACGCTGGTAGAAAACATTGCCTTCGCGATAGCCCGACAGCACGGCCCAGTCCTTGGCGGTCTTGCTGTAGGTGATCGTATAGTCGCCGGTCTGGCTGGCCTTTTCGCTCGCGACGTAGCTTTTAGGCGTCTCGTCCATGACGTTGAACATGCCGGAGCAGACCAGCCGCGCGCCGTCAGCCGACAGCCACTCCTGCCCGTCGCCGTTTTCGGGCTCGGGCTGCGGCTCGGAGAAGATGTCGGCCGGAAAAGTGCAATGGGTGCCGAAGCGCGGATTGACGTAAGTGTAGTCCGCAGCAAGGGCGGAAACAGTGAGCGTCGAAAGGACAGCGCACATCAGAATCAGGCGCGAAAATGCTGAATTTCTTTTGTAAAAGGCGCCGGCGAGCACCGTACTCAGCCGCCGGTGACGCTCATGTGGCGCGAGACGGCCGGTCTGTTGCTGCGGCGGTCGATGACGAAGTCGTGGCCCTTGGGCTTGCGTCCGATCGCCTCGTCTATGGCGCGCGACAGAAGCTCGTTGCCCTCCGAGGCGCGCAGGGGCGCGCGCAGGTCCGCCGCATCCTCCTGGCCGAGGCACATGAACAGCGTGCCGGTGCAGGTGACGCGCACCCTGTTGCAGCTTTCGCAGAAGTTGTGGGTGAGCGGCGTGATGAAGCCGAGCAGGCCGCCGGTTTCGGCGACACGCACATAGCGCGCCGGCCCGCCGGTGCGATAAGGGATGTCGACCAGCGTGAATCGGCGCTCCAGATTGCCACGCAGCACGGAGAGCGGCAGGTACTGATCCCTGCGGTCGAAGGCGATCTCGCCCATCGGCATGGTTTCGATGACGGTGAGGTCCATGTCGCGGCCATGCGCCCAGCGGATCAGTTCGGGCATTTCCGCGTCGTTGAAGCCTTTTAGCGCCACCGCGTTGAGCTTGATGCGGATACCGGCCGCCTGCGCGGCGTCGAGCCCGGCAATGACGCGGGACAGATCGCCCCGGCGCGTGATCGCGCGGAATTTTTCGGGATCGAGCGTATCCACCGAGACATTGATGCGGCGGACGCCATAGTCGGCGAGTTCGGCCGCGTATCTGGCGAGTTGCGAACCGTTGGTGGTGAGCGTCAGTTCGTCGAGCGCGCCGCTCCCGAGGTGACGGGAGAGCTCGCGGATCAGGTGCATGATGTTCCTGCGCACCAGCGGCTCGCCGCCGGTGAGGCGAAGTTTCCTGACGCCCTTCTCGATGAAGGCCGTGCACAACCGGTCAAGTTCCTCGAGCGAGAGCAGGTCGCGCTTCGGCAGGAACTCCATGTCCTCCGCCATGCAATAGGTGCAGCGGAAGTCGCAGCGGTCGGTGACCGAGACCCTCAGGTAGGTTATCCGTCGACCGAACGGGTCGATCATGTCCATCAGGCAGTTCCATCCCTGGTTGGTGCACAGGCACCATTTCCATTCATTTCGTACGAGTATGCAGCACAATCAAGTGCCTGTCGGCCGAACGCGGCACTATCGCGCGTCTGTTGTGCCATGCGGACACCGGCGTCGCCGGCAAATCAGCGCCACGGGACGCCGCTTTTTCCGGCATTCTTTGAAGGAATTTGAAGTTTTGGCGCGGCGTATTAAATTCCGCTTCACCGACTGCTCAGCAGAATTGAGTTTCAAATCTTCGCGCCGAGGGCTATTTTCGTTCGCCGACAGCGGCCATTGGACGCAATCCGGGAGACGATGGTGAATACGGTCAGTTCCATTCGCAGCGCGGCGCTGCAACCGGTCGATCCGATCTGGGACGCGGTGAGGAAAGAAGCGACCGCGGCGGTGGACAATGATCCGCTTCTCGCAGCCTTCCTCTATTCGACCATCCTGAACCATGCGAGCCTCGAGGAGGCGGTGATCCATCGCCTTTCCCAGCGCCTCGACCATGGCGACATGAGCGCCGATCTGATCGCCCAGACATACCGCGAGATGATCAAGTCCGAACCGGAGTGGAGCTCCATCGTCCGCGTCGACATACAGGCCTATTACGACCGCGATCCGGCCTGCGACCGCTTCATGATGCCGGTGCTCTACTTCAAGGGTTTTCACGCCATCCAGACGCACAGGCTGGCCCACTGGCTGTGGAATCGCGGCCGCAAGGATTTCGCGCTCTATCTGCAGAGCAGGTCGTCCGCCGTGTTCCAGACCGACATCAACCCGGCGGCGCGCATCGGCAAGGGCATTTTCGTCGACCATGCCACGGGCCTCGTGGTGGGTGAGACGGCGGTGATCGAGGACAACGTGTCCCTGCTGCACGCCGTCACGCTCGGCGGCACGGGCAAGGCTGGCGGCGACCGCCATCCGAAGATCCGGCAGGGCGTGCTGATCGGCGCCGGCGCGAAGATCCTCGGCAATATCGAGGTCGGCCACTGCGCCAAGATCGCGGCCGGGTCGGTCGTGCTCTCTCCGGTGCCGCATAACAAGACGGTTGCCGGCGTGCCGGCGCGTGTGGTCGGCGAGACGGGTTGCGACCAGCCGTCGCGCCAGATGGACCAGCTTCTGCCGTCGCTGGCTTTCGACCACGCCTTGACCTTCGATATCTGAAGGCAAGATACACGGAAGCGCATTGCGGCTTTACAGCCGCGATTGCGCCGTGCCAGAAGCACGCTCCACGCAGTTCCGTCCGGAGAAAGCCGTTGAAGCCCGAAGAAATCCGCAAGCTCGACGCCTATTTCAAGCGCACCTTCCAGAATCCGAACCTGAAGGTGAAGGCGCGTCCCCGCAAGGATGATTCCTGCGAGGTCTATGTCGGCGAGGAGTTCATCGGCATCGTCTTCAAGGACGAGGACGACGGGGACTACAATTTCTCGATGGCGATCCTCGACGTCGATCTCGAATAAGGCTCACTGCCTCAGCATCTGTCCGGCCTTGGCGAGGATAGCGGCGTCGAGCCGTTGCCAGTCGGGCAGGAGTTCCTTCGGAAAACGATAGGTCATGCTGAGCTCGTCGCCGAGCTGTATGTCCCGCTCGCAGGGCGCCAGCGACTCCTCCGCGCCGGCGCCGGTCAGGCACCGCGCGACATAGGGCGTGGCCTCGCCCGGTCGCGCGCCGACCAGGAGAGACTCGTTGAGATACCCTGACTTCTGGTCGAAGCCATAGACGGCAAGGCCGGCAGGTCCCGTCGTGGGCGGCTCGACGATCACCGATCTGTAGATCGGCTCGAAGCGTCCGCTCATGTCACGCGACATCATCCGCGATTCGAAGGAGACGAAGACGATGCTCTTCGCATCCCCGGCGTGGTTGAAATCGGCTGCGGCCTCACGGCTGTAGCCTTCCATCTGCGGATAGCGGAAGTAGAGATCGAGTCGGCCGGCCACACCGTTGGTCCGCTGGCGCTCGAAGCGGATGGCGTTTGCCGGCGCCGCGATGACGTTGTTGCCGATGACGATTTCCCGCATCGACGAATCGTCGGTATGCCCCGCCATGGCGATCGACGCGCCGAGCCACTTGCCGGCGAAGCTCAGGCCGCCAGAAAGCGCCGCAAGGCCGGCAAAAACGTAGAACACCTTCAGCATGAAGCTGGAGTTGACGACGTTGAGCTGCAACTCCTCGGCTGTCTGCGACACGAAAGCTCTCCGCGGATTGTGCCCGAATGGGACAGCGACAGTGGCATCGAACTTGCCACGCCTGCCGGTGACTGTGCGAATTTATGGTAAACGGCAGGTAAACATGGCCGGATTGACGGTTGCGATGTTCGCTTTTGTGACCGGTGTCACCGTTGCGGGACTTTCGGCCTCGCTGATGCAGATCGTCACGGGCAGGACCGTCGGTTTTATCGAGCCTTTCGTGTCGAATCGCATGATCGCGCGGTCGCTGCTGGCAGCCCTCGTGGCAGGTCCCATGATGCTCGGCAACGACGCGCTCAATGCCCGGAGGGAAGGCCGGGCCGGCTGGCTAGTCCTGTCGGTCGCGTGCGCCTTAGCCATGCTCTGGGCCAGCGCCACCGGCATCGTCGTTCTGGAGGTTGCCTCGCGGATGCGCGGTCCGCTAGGAAGCTGAGCCTGCCACCGACGAGGAACGAACATGCCGCTTTATGCCCTGGAAGGAATTTCCCCCGAATTCGAGGACGAGGACAGCGTATGGATAGCGCCCGACGCCTCGATCGTCGGCAAGGTGCGTCTCGGCCGCGACGTCAGCGTCTGGTTCGGCTCGGCGCTGCGCGGCGACAATGAATGGATCACCATCGGAGACGGCTCCAACGTGCAGGAGCACACCATCATGCACACCGATCCCGGCCTGCCGCTGACGATCGGGAAGGGGTGCACGATCGGCCATCGCGCTTTGCTCCACGGCTGCACCATCGGCGACAATACGCTGATCGGCATGGGAGCCATCATCCTGAACGGCGCGAGGATCGGCAGCAACTGCCTTGTGGGCGCGGGTGCGCTGGTGACGGAACGGAAGGAATTTCCCGATGGCTCCATGATCCTCGGTTCGCCGGCCAAGGCGGTGCGTACGCTGGACGAGGCGGCGATGGAAGGGCTGAGGCGATCGGCAAGGCACTATGTGGAGAACGGACGACGCTTCATGGCGGGCCTGAAACGGCTGGGCTGATCCTATTCGGCGCCGACCGCTACGGTGACGACGCGAAGCGGCGTCGTGATGATCAGGCTGACGGCGCTCGTCACGGCATTGCCGATCCCGGTCGTGAGCTGGCCGATATTGTCGGTGAGCTGCACCTGGCTCGCATCCAGCGCATCGTCGCGCAGGCGCGCGCCGAGAAGCTGGACGATGACCGGATTGTCCGCGAACTTCGAATGATTGAGCCCGCCGCCGGACTCCGCGGCTGACGCATCCACCACCGTGACGCCAAGCTGCGCCAGTTCCCCGGCATTGGCATAGTCGCCGACGCGCGGCCTGTTGCCGGCGATGAGGCTGGACAATTGCAAGGCGCGGTCGTCGCGCGAGAGCATGATGACGAAGGGCCGGTTCGGCTTGCCGTAGCGGCGCATCTGCGACTTGAACACGTCGACGTCGATGTCAGGCGACGCCAGCAGCACGTCGCCCAGCCTTCCGTCGAGATCACGGTCGTCGGTGATGGCAAGCTGGCGCAAAGCCTCCATCGTCACCCAGTTGCCCATGGAATGGGCGATGATGTCGACGCGCTTCGCGCCCGCGCGGACCAGCATCCGCAGCGTGGCCTCAAGCCGGTCGCGCGCGGCATGCGCGCTGTTGTTGTCGTAGACGTAGTCGGTCACGCGGCCGGCGGAGGCCCAGCTGAAAAGCACCGGAGTGCCGGGATACTGCGCATCCTGCACGAGCTGCGTCATGCGGTAGACGGCGTCGTCGAAACGCGTGTTGAAGCCATGAATGAACACCAGCGCACGGCCGCCGTGCCGCGCCATGTCGGCCCGCAATGCCTGCTCGAAATTCTTCTCATCATAGGCCGTGACGGCGGTCGCGGTGAAATATCGCGACGGATCGTATTTGCCGCGACGCGGCCGTTCGAGCGCGCCGATCTTGTGGGCGCGGGGCACGGTGACGTCCACCTTGACGAGGCTGAGATCGGGCGAACGGTCGCCATCGAACACTTCCGCCTTGTTGGCGGCTGCGGCGCGGGTCGTCGCGACGAAGATGGAGTGGCGGCCGGAAACCTGCGAATCCGCGATCGGCCCGGCGGCTTCGTTGAGCAGGATGTGCGCCTTCTGTCCGCCGCCGCAGGCGGTCAGCGCAAGCGGCATCAGGGCGAACAGAATCCAGACAAGAACGCGACCTGCCACCCGACGACCTGTTGTTTCGCCCCTACGCCTGCCGTTTCTAGCCTGCAACGGCCCGCCGCGTCCACAACGGGCAGGCAAAATGGCTTTCAGCGTCCCCAGAAACCCGGCGTGAAGATCACCAGCACGGCCAGGATTTCCAGGCGGCCGAGCAGCATGGCGGCCGTGCAGATCCATTTGGCTGCGTCCGGCAGGCTGGAAAAATTGCCGACCGGGCCGATGACCGGCCCGAGGCCGGGACCGACATTGGTGAGCGACGTCAGCGCGCCGGTGAGCGCGGTGACGAAATCGAGACCGGTGGCGGAAAGGAGCACCGTGAAGATCGCCCAGAGGATGAAGAAGGAGGCGATGAAGAGCACAACGGCTCGTTGCATGTCGTCGTCGACCGTGCGTTCGCCGTAGCGCACGGGCAGCACCATGTGCGGATAGATCAGACGTCTCAGGCCGTTCGCCATCAGTTCGAAGAGGATGAGAAAGCGGTATGCCTTGATGCCGCCCGTGGTCGAGCCCGAACAGCCGCCGAGGAAGGTCGCGACGAAGATGCAGCCGACCGCGAAGGGTCCCCAGAGCGTGTAATCGTCGCTGGCGAACCCCGCTGTCGTGATGACCGACAGGAAGTTGAATGTGGAATGCGTCAGCGCCACGCCGAACGGCATGTCCATCCTGACGGTCAGATAGATAGCGACAGCCACCGAAAGCACGATCGAATAGCCGGCGAAGACCCGGATCTGCGGGTCCCTCACCACGTCGAAGCGTCCGCGAACCGCGAAGAGGATCATCATGGAAAAGGGCAGCGCGCCGATGAACATGAAGACCGAGCCGATCCAGAGGATCGCCGGATTGTCCGCATAGCGCAGGAACGACGTGTCGTGCGTGGAAAAGCCGCCGGTCGCCACCGTCGACATGGCATGGTTGAGCGCGTGGAAACCTTCCATGCCGGCCGCCACATAGGAGACGGCGCAGGCGGAGACGAGCGCCGTGTAGATGCCGATGAGGCTGATCGTGAATGTCTGGAAACGGGCGAAGGGCCGGTCCTCGATGTCGGAGGATTCGATCTTGAAGTAGCTGACGCCGCCGATGTTCAGGAAAGGCAGCAGGAACAGTCCGAGCGCGATGACGCCGAGGCCGCCCATGAAGGACAGGAGCGACCGCCAGAGCAGGATGCCGGGGGGGGCGGCGTCGAGGCCGTTGATGACGGCCGAGCCGGTGGCGGTGACGCCCGACACCGATTCGAAGATCGCATCCGTGAAGCTCATGTCCAGCGAGGAGGCGGCGAACGGCACCGCCCCGGCGAACGCCATGGTGAACCACAGCATGTTGACCAGCAGGAAGCCGAACCGCGTTGAGGCCTGCGGGGGACGGCCCTGCGTCGCCAGCGCGATCGCCATGGCGATGCCGCCGACGAACAGCGCGGAGAAGGCGAAGGCCTGCCAGTCCGAATTGCCGTAGTAGAGATCGACTGCTGCCGGGATCAGCATCGACGCCGCGAGATAGAGCGCAAAAATGGCGGCGACGTGGGTCGCGGCCCGCATGGCTGATCTGTTCACGGACTGATCGATCCCGTCCTGGCGGCGGGGCTGCCCGCCAGTGGCTTCATACAGGCGAATGTGCGATAGCGCTAGGATTCACCCTGCTGCCGATCGACCATTGCGGATACCTCGATGACCACGTTTTCCGACCGTGTCTCCGGCGCGGCGGAGGCCCTCAGAAGCCTCTTCCCGCCAACGCCCCTGCAGGAAAACGACTATCTGTCGAAGAAGACCGGCGCGCGGGTCCTGCTGAAGCGCGAGGACCTGACGCCGGTGCGCTCCTACAAGATTCGTGGCGCCTTCACCTTCTTCAGCCGGGCGCTGGCGCGCGCCGGAGAGACGGCGACGTTCGTCTGCGCCTCGGCCGGCAACCATGCGCAGGGGTTCGCTTTCGTCTGCCGTCATTTCGGTCGCAAGGGCGTGGTGTTCATGCCGGTGACGACGCCGCAGCAGAAGATCGACAAGACGCGCCTTTTCGGCGGGGAGTTCGTGGAGATCCGGCTGGTCGGCGACTTCTTCGACGATTGCTACCGCGCCGCGCTGGGCTTTGCCGAGCAGACCAAAGGGCATATGGTGCCGCCCTTCGATCACAAGGACATCATCGAGGGTCAGGCCACCGTCACCTGCGAGATCGCGGAGCAGATGCCGGACGGCCGCGCTCCGGACATCGTCATCGTGCCGGTCGGGGGAGGCGGGCTTTCCGCCGGCGTCGTGCAGTATTTCCGGGAGCGGGACCGGGCGCCGCGCTTCGTCTTCTGCGAGCCGAGCGGCGCGCCCAGCCTCCATGACAGCCTCGCCGCCGGCCGGCGGCTGAAGCTGGAGAAGGTCGACAATTTCGTCGACGGGGCGGCCGTCGCCGAAATCGGCCGCGAGCCCTTCCGGACCCTGAAGGATTTCGCGGCCTCCGACGTGCGGCTGATCCCGGAAAACCGGCTCTGCGCCACCATGATCGAAATGCTCAACGTCGAGGGCGTGGTGCTCGAACCTGCCGGCGCGCTGGCGATCGACGCGCTCAAGGATTTCTCGAAGAAGGAGATACGCGGCAAGAGCGTCGTCGCCATCGTCTCGGGCGGCAATTTCGACTTCGAGCGCCTGCCGGACGTCAAGGAGCGCGCGCTGCGCTTCGAGGGGCTGAAGAAGTATTTCA
>OEIU01001663.1_pt1 | contig 13650 bp, 10 predicted proteins | sample 1539221 | NCBI WGS metagenome assembly OEIU01 (sample SAMN03792071, study PRJEB22550) | activated sludge metagenome | feature: wastewater treatment plant; material: activated sludge; isolation source: Wastewater treatment plant of a petroleum refinery complex | place: Argentina: Zarate | collected...
TTCAAGAAATCGCGAAAATGATCGAGCTTGAAAAACACGTGACTGGATTTGCGCTCGACCGGCTTTGTCCCGCACAAGGTGCAGCGCGCGTCCTTCATCTCGATCGGCGCGTAGGTCGATCCGCACACGTCGCACGAATCGCCGTATTGATCCTTCGCCGCGCAAACGGGGCACGTGCCCTTCACGAAACGGTCAGGCAGGAACATCTTGTCGTGGTCGCAGTAGAGCTGCTCGATGTCGCGGATCTCGGTGTGCCCCGCGTCTTTCATCTTGGCGTAAAACTGCTCCGCCAACTCCTTGTTCTCGGGATCGTTGGTCGAACCGAAATGATCGAACTCGATTCCGAAATCGCTGAAGTCTTTCACGTGATCGGCTTGGCTCTGCGCGATGTACGCCTCGGGGGTCACGCCGAGCTCGCGCGCCTTCACCATGATCGGCGTGCCGTGGGTGTCGTCCGCGCAAATGTACAGGCATTCGTGACCGCGCATCTTCTGAAAGCGCGTCCAGAAGTCGACTTGCAGATACTCCACCAAATGGCCGATGTGAATGGGGCCGTTCGCATAGGGGAGCGCCCCTGTGGCCACGATCCGACGCTTTTGCAAATTTCCTCCGACGTGAGTAAGAGGGATGAATTTAATCGACCCCTTACGCCCTCGCAATGACGCAGAGCTTTTTCTCCGGCGACGAAGCTCTGCGTTAAGCGTGTGGATGGCCGGACTATTGCTCAAAGAGATCAAGAACGGCCGATTTCCTCGAGGTAGAGGCGGGGAAACGGGTGCAGGGGGGCATGGGGGCAACAATGCGCGGGTAAAAGCCTATCGGCCGGGGTTTTTTATTTTAACAATTTTTGGCGGTTCCGGGCGTTCCTAGTAAAACCGTTTACGCACCCATGTTAAGGTGCGCTTGACATGAGTGCGGATCGTGTTGAAAGAGTTCTGATCGCGGATGCCAGCGCGGATATGCGCGATTATTTTTCGCGGATGCTGTCGCCGCGGTGGGAAATTTATGTGGCGTCGAACGGGCGCGAGGCTTTGCGCATTTCCGCCGACAAAATGCCCGATCTGGTCATCGCGGATCTGGACATGCCCAAGATCGACGGCATATCGTTGCTTCAAAAAATCCGTTCGATTCCAAAACTTCGCGATTTGCCGATCATATTGGTGTCGCCGAAAACCGAACAAGACGCCATGGTTGGGGCGCTCGCGGCCGGCGCGAACGACTTCATCACCAAGCCCGTCCAAGTCAAAGAATTGATCGCCCGCATCGACTCGCAATTGAAATTGAAACTCGCGCGGGCGGCGTTGGAACACGAACGCAATAAAATGTACTCTTTGTTCAAGAACGCGCCCGTGGGCGTTATGATTTTGCGGGGGCCGAGCCACGTCATCGAACATTGCAACCTCAAGGCGAAGGAATACGTCGGCGGCAAGAATATCGAGGGATTGTCGACCGTCGCCGCCTTCGCCGTGCTGGGGATACCGACAGTCATTTGGCCCCTCGATGAGATCTATCGGACAGGCGTTTCGCGACAGTTTCACGAGCTTCACTTTCGCTTGGGAAGCGGCGATTCGCGCGTCGATCGCTATTTCGACATCGGCTGCTACCCTTGGTTTGACAATGACGGATCGGTGGCGGGAATTTTCTGCGTCTCGACGGATGTCACCGATCAGGTGCTGGCGAAGCGTGAGCTGCAACATTCGATTGAGGACGCCGATTCCGCCAACCAAGCCAAATCCCAGTTTCTGGCCAACATGAGCCACGAAATCCGCACTCCCCTGGGGATCATTCAAGGGTTCGCGGACCTGGCGCTGCAAGAAACTTGTGAAGTGGCTCGAACGAGCTATTTGAAAACGATCCGCAGGAATGCCTGTACCTTGGAGCGCTTGATCGGCGAGGTGCTCGATCTTTCGAAGGTCGAGGCCGGCAAGATCGAAATCGAAAAAATCAGATTTTCACTCCGTGGTCTCATTGAAGACGTATGCACGAGCATGACCTTGAAAGCCCAGGAGAAAGGAATCGTTTTCCGCAATGAGATCCACAAAGACGTTCCGGAATATGTCGTCACGGATCCGACGCGTTTGCGACAGGTGTTCGTCAATCTGGTCAGCAACGCGATCAAGTTCACCGACAAAGGTGAGGTTCGCGTCACGACGGGCATGCCCGCGCGCTCAAGCTCCGCTCCGGCCAAGATCGAGTTTGAAGTGAGTGACACCGGAATCGGCATGACGCCGGAGCAGACTTTGAAATTGTTCAAACCGTTTTCGCAAGGCGACACTTCGATGAATCGAAGATACGGCGGCACGGGCTTGGGCTTAAGCCTGAGCAAGCGCTTGTCCCAAGTGCTCGGCGGCGATTTGACGCTGAAGAAATCCGATTTGGGCCGGGGGAGCGTGTTCAGGTTTTGCTTCGGCGTCGAACTTCCCGGCGCAGGGGCCGTACCGGACGACAAAAGGCCCGAGGATAAAAAACCACGGCCGCGGAAAGAGCGATTGCGCGGCATCCGCGTACTGGTCGTCGAGGATTCGTCGGACAATCAATTCCTGATCGGCCAGTGTTTGAAAACTTCGGGCGCGACCGTCGATACGGCGAATGACGGCGTTGAAGGCGTGCAGCAAGTTTCCAGGGAGCGCTACGATTTGATACTGATGGACATTCAAATGCCGAAGATGGACGGATATCAGGCGATGGAGGAGATTCGCCGTAAGGACCGTCAAGTCCCCATCGTCGCCTTGACCGCTCACGCGTTGACCGGTGAGAAAGACCGGGCCCTGCGTTTAGGTTTTAGCGATTACCTCACCAAACCGCTCAGGCCCTCGGCCCTGGTCGATATCGTCGAGCGTCACGTGCATCATTAGACGGGCCGAGCGTCGCCGCCCGGCCCTGTGGGACATGTTAGTGGGACGTGTAGGTCACGTTCTCAAGCGTCGTCGGACGCTCGCCGGCGCCGGTCTCTTCGGTCGAACTTTGGCCGAGTAGCAGTTGGTTGCCGCCGTCGATGCGGTAAATGTTGTTGTCATTGCGGGGCACATCCGCGCCGTAACACGCGGTGTCCGCGGCCTGCGCGGTCACGTCGCGCTCTTGACCGGCGGCCCAGTCGGCGGCCCCACAAAGCGCGCGACCGTTCGCGATTTCGGCGCCATCGGCGCTGACCGCGGTCACGACGAGCGTGCGGAATTTCATATCGATCGGCATCGCGTTCTCGGCGGTTTTCTGCGCGTCCGGGTTCAGGTCGAACTCCCCGCGCTCCTCGAAGCGAAGCGCCTCGGCTCCGCAGTCCGCGGTGGTGAACAAAACGGTGGTGCGGGTGACGTTCGCGCCTTCAAAGCGGTACTGGACGCGCGCGCTGCGGGCGGCGGCCTCAAAGCCCGTCAACAAGCCGTCGACCAAGGCGCCGAGCGGCTTGAGCGAGCATTCCGATTCGAAGCTGCCTTGCAGATCTTTGTCTTTCGCGGCTTCCGCGATGTTTTCGAGCGGATTGTTGTTTTTGTCGTCTCCGCAGCCGGCTAGCAGTGCGAGCAGCGGCAAGACGATCAGAGTTTTTTTAACGAACATAAAACGGCCTCCTTCAAGACACGTGGGGGGTTATGATCGGGGGCCGTCAATCCAAGATTCTTGCCATGCGCGGGAACGCGCAGATTTCGTTTAGAGGACAGTCACTGTTGCGAAAGTCCCGTTTTCCCCCGTGCGAACGGGTCATCGTGCGACGGGAAATTGTTCACGGTGTTCGTTTAAGGCGCGCGCGTACAGAAATTCTCGGCCTCGGGGCAAATCGGAACCGCTGATGGCATGAGACCTCGCTTTTTCACGCCGTCGGGCATGGCATCGGGCTTGCTCAATTGGTTTTCAGGAAAGCAAAGGAGCGCCGAAATGCAAAACCAACCGTCCAGACACTTCTCGAAAGACCTGAATACCCTGAAACGAATGTTTACCGGAACGGAAGACATCATCTCGGTCATCGAAGAGGACCACAAGCCGCTGAAAGAATTGATCAAGATCATGAAGGATTCGGAGAAATCGCTGACGGAGCGCCGCCAGGCCTTCATGGAGTTCGCGCCGCTTCTGATGACTCACGCCAAGTCCGAAGAAAAAGCGCTTTACGAACATATGAAGACGGTGGCGGGCTTGAAGGAACATGCGTTCGAAGGCGACACCGAGCACATGGTCGCGGACCAGCTCTGCGAAGAGATCAAGCGCACGACCAATGAAGACGCCATGGGCGCCAAAATCAAAGTGCTGGTGGAAATGGTCGAGCATCACATCAAAGAAGAGGAGAAGGACATTTTGCCCGACGTGAAGAAGAAAGTCGGCAAAGACAAACTTGTGTTTTTGACGAAAGTCTACGTGGCCGTCCAAGCCGATATCATCGCCGACGGTCAGGACGACGCGCCCCGCGAGGCCGATCTTCAAAAAGGCAAACTGCATTCTTGAAGACGCGCGCCCTCATCATTTTGGATATGCTGAACACCTTCGAGTTCGAAGGGGGCAAACGTCTGCTGCGTCAATCGCTGCCCGTCGCCGATCGGATCGCGCGAGTGAAGAAGTGGGCGCACGCGCGCAAAATTCCCGTCATCTACGTCAATGACAATTTCGGCAAGTGGCACGCCGACTGGAACCGCATCTACGAAAGCTGCACGGAAGAGAATCGTCCCGGCAAAGCGGTCGCCGAAAAAATCAAACCTGATGCGGATGACTATTTCGTATTGAAGCCCAAGCATTCGGGGTTTTATTCGACCTGCCTGGATGTTTTGCTGACTGACTTGGGCGTAACCGAACTTGTCGTGACCGGAGTCGCCGCGGATATCTGCGTGCTATTCACGGTTCATGATGCGCACATTCGGGAATACGATGTCACCGTGCTCTCGGACTGTGTCGCCGCGGAAACCCCGAAGCGAAAGCAAGTCGCGCTCGACCAAGTGAAGAAGGTTTTCAAAGCGCATGTTTGCCGAAGCGGATCTTGGCGGTGACACAGGGCTTCGGCGCTGAAAAGCCCGCAAGGTTTTTCCCGCGGTGCCTTCGCGGCGCTTGCGAAACACATTTCGCCTCGATTTTCACGAAGCGCTTGCGTAGAATGAACTCTGCCCCGGACGAGATGCGCCGTACCCGGTTAAGACAAGACGACGCCTCAACCGTTCAAGGAGGTCGTCATGTCATCCGCCTGGATCATTTTGTTGTTTGCGGGATTGCTCGAAATCTGCTGGGCTATCGGACTGAAGTACACGGACGGGTTCACGAAGCTCGTACCGAGCGTTTTCACGCTCGTGACCCTCGCGGGCAGCATGTACTTGCTCGCCAAAGCCGCGCGCACCCTGCCGATCGGCACGGCCTACGCGGTTTGGGTAGGCATCGGCGCCTTCGGCGCGGGCGCGCTCGGCATCCTGCTGTTCAAAGAGCCGGCGACGTTCGCGCGCCTTGGATTCATGGCGCTGCTCGTGATTTCGATCATTGGGTTGAAGGCGACGGCGTAACCGCGTATACCAAGTCATGATTCAACTCTACTCGCTCGCCACTCCCAACGGCCAGAAAATCGGCATCGCCCTCGAAGAGATGGGGCTTCCATACCAAGCTCATGAAGTGAACATCTTGACAGGCGATCAGTTCAAGCCCGAGTTCGTTAAAGTGAATCCGAACTCGAAGATCCCCGCGATCGTCGACGACCACGCGCCGGGCGGTGCGCCGATGTCGATTTTCGTGAGCGGCGCCATCCTGATTTATCTGGCGCGCAAATCCGGCAAGTTCTTACCCCAGGATCCGCGCCTTGAGAGTGAAACCTTGCAGTGGCTTTTCTTTCAGGTGGGCGGCGTCGGACCGATGTTCGGGCAGTTCGGCCACTTCTTCAAATACGCCGCCGATAAATGCGATCATCCCTATCCGCTCGAGCGTTACGCGGCCGAATCGCGGCGTCTTCTTAAAGTGCTCGACAAGCATTTGCACGGCCGGCAGTTCTTGGTGGGCGAGGAGTACACGATCGCCGACATGGCGACCGTACCGTGGGTGAATTGTCTTAAAGTCTTCTACAAGGCCGAAGAGAAACTCGGCATGGCCGAATTCAAAAACGTCGAGACCTGGGTCGAACGCGCGCTCGCCCGGCCGAAAACGGCGGCGGGCATGAAGGTCACCCCGATTTAAACGCTATCGATTGTCTTCCATCACGTCTTAGGGCGTGAATTTATCCATAAGGAGATTCAAATGAAAATCAAAAAAAGCGGATCGGCCCAATGGGGCGGTGGACTGAAAGACGGACGCGGGTTCATCTCGACCGAAAGCGGCGCGCTCAAAGAATATCCGTACGGTTTCGCGACGCGCTTTGAGGGCAAGCCCGGCAGCAATCCCGAAGAGCTGATCGGCGCGGCCCACGCGGCGTGCTTCACCATGGCGCTTTCGAAAATCCTGGGCGAAGCGGGATTGACGGCGGAAAAGATGCGTACGACCGCCGACGTGACGCTCGAAAAGAGCGGTGACTCTTTCGATATCACGACCATCCATCTGACGTTAGACGCTCAGGTGCCGGGCGCTGATCAAAAGCAGTTCCAAGAGCTGGCCGACAAAGCCAAAGCCGGTTGCCCGGTTTCGAAGCTCTTCAAGGCTCAGATCACGCTTGACGCAAAGCTGTCTTAAATTCCAAAATCGCGGATGGTTTATGTTCTCGTCTTTTTTCTGTCCTCGGCCTCCGCAGTCACGTTGACCGAGGCGCTCGGCGCCGCGCTCAACCGGCACGAATCCATCGGTCAAGCGCGTGAGCGCACCGTGCAAGCCCGGAAGCGTTTGGATCAGGCCCAATCGGGGCCGCAACCGTCGCTGGTGCTCGACGCCTCGTATTTGATCCAACCGCCGCTCGACAATCCGTTGTTCCGTGAGTTCTCGCCCGAACGTCAGCGCCAAGCCAAGCTCACTTTGACTCAACCGTTGTTTCGCGGATTGCGCGAGTTCGCGGCGCTCCGCCAGAGCCATGACTTCGTCGAAGCCGCGCGGGCCGGTGAGTATCAGGCGTTGGCCGATTTGTACGAGGCCGTGGCGACCGCGTTCCTGCAGGTGCTCGCGCTGGAGCAGGATTTGAAGAACCTGGATGAGCAACGCGCGATCTACTCGGCCCGCGTGAAAGATCTTTTGGGACGTTCGCGCCGGGGCGAGTCCGCGCGCAACGAACCCCTGACGGCCCAGAGCACCCAGGCTTTGACGATCGCCGAAATCGAGTTGGCGCGCGCCCGTTTGCGCACGGCTCGCGAAACTTTTTCTTACATGACGGGGTTGCCGCGCGAGTCGGTGCTGAGCGATCCGACCGGCGAGCCGGCGCCCAAGATCCAAGGTCTGGATTTCTATCTGGGTCGTTTGGAAACCCGCCCCGATATCGTGATCGCGCGTAAGAACGTCGAAGCCGCGACTGAACAAGTGAAGATTAAAAAGGGCGCCCATTGGCCGACGCTGGACGCGATCGGGAACTATTATCTGGAGCGCCCCGAGGGCTTTTTGAGCGGCATCGATTGGGACGTGAAGTTTCAATTGACCTTTCCGCTGTACGAGGGCGGGTTGCGCGTTTCCGAAACCGCCGAAGCGGCCAGCCGCAAGCGCGAATTGGAACTCGAGCTCGCGCGCCTGCGCCGGGCCGCAGAGGCCGACATCCGTTCCTTGCACGAGACTCTGGTGATTCGCGGCAGGCACTTGCAGGCGCTGGAGCGCTCGACCGATCTGTCGCGCAACAACTCGGAGGTTTTGCAGCGCGATTACCGCCGGGGATTGACCCGCAACATCGACGTGCAGGACGCGATCGCGAACTACGGTATCGCCAAGCGCGGTTTCGATCAGGCGCGTTTCGATTCGCGCTTGGAGCTGGTGCGGCTTGAGCGCGCGGCGAATCTGCTGCCCGAGCCTTTGCGTCCACAGGAAGCCGCCCGATGATGACGTTGAGCGATCTCTCGATCCGCCGCCCCGTATTCGCGTGGATGCTGATGTTCGGCCTGATCGTGTTCGGCGCCATTTCGTTCAGCCGCATGGGCATCAGCGACATGCCCGATGTCGAATTTCCGATCATCGCCTTGACCGCGCGTTACGAGGGCGCGGCTCCCGAGGTGATCGAGGCCGACATCGTCGATCCCCTTGAAGACGCTTTGATCAGCATCCAAGGCGTGAAGAACATCACGTCCAAGTCGCGGGTCGGGATCGCCGAAATCACGATCGAGTTCAATCTCGACCGCGACATCGACGACGCCTTTCAGGACGTGCAAGCCAAAATTTCGCAGACGCAAGAGATGCTGCCGACCAACATGGATCCCATCTCGATCATGAAGATCGCGATTTCGGAATTCCCGATCATGTGGATCTCGGTGACCAGCACGAAAATGGAACTGACCGATCTGATGATCTTCGTGAAAAACGACGTGCGCGATCAGATCACGACCGTATCCGGCGTGGGCAATTTATGGATGCCGGGTTACCTGGAGCCCAATTTACGGGTGTGGGTCGACGGCGACGCCATCAAAGGCTACGCGCTTTCCGCGACCGACATCGTGGCGTCGATCCGCTCGGAGCATAGCGAGCCGCCGTCGGGCCGGACGGAATTCGCCAAGCGCGAGTACTCGCTGCGCACGATGGGCGAGGAAAAAAGCATCGATCGCTTTGGCGGCATATTCCTGAATTCGCGCGGCGGGATGCCGAACTACAATCCCATTCCCCTGGGCAACGTCGCGGACGTCAGGCTCGGCACCGTGGATGTTTTGCAGTTCGCGCGCACCAACGGCAAGCCGGCCGTGGGCCTGGGCGTCGTCAAACAGCGGGGCGCCAACGCCGTGGCCGTCGCCCGCGCGGTGAAGGAAAAGATCGCCAAAATTTCGCCGACCATGCCAGAGGGCACCGAGATCGTCGTCAATTTCGACGGCACCAAATTCGTCGAGGAATCGGTCCAAGAACTGCTGTTGACGCTTTTCTTGGCGGCGCTTTTGACGTCTTTGGTGTGCTGGATGTTCCTGGGCTCGTGGTCTTCGACGTTCAACGTCTTGCTGGCCATTCCGACCTCGGTTTTAGGCACGTTCATCGTCTTGTATTTTTCAGGTTTCACGCTCAACATTTTCACGCTGCTCGGTTTAAGCCTCGCGATCGGCATCGTCGTCGACGACGCGATCATGGTGCTGGAAAACATCATCCGCCACCGCGAGATGGGCAAGAAGCGCGTGCAGGCCGCGCTCGCCGGCGCGCGCGAGATCACTTTCGCCGCCATGGCCGCCTCGGTCGCTTTGGCGGCGATCTTTCTGCCGATCGCCTTCATGGAAGGGATCATCGGAAGGTTCTTATTCCAGTTCGGCGTGACTTTGAGCGCCGCGGTCATGATCTCGCTGCTCGAGGCGCTGACCCTCACGCCGATGAGGGCCGCGCAGTTCAAGGGAAGCCTTGAACGCGACACGCGCTTTGGCCGCGCGTTCGAAGAGGGTTTCCTGCGCTTGCGCGCGTTTTACACGCGCACGCTGAATTTCACCTTGAATCATCGCTGGAAGGTGCTGGCCTTAGCGTTCGTGTTCTTCGTCTTGAGCTTCGGCAGCGTGACTTTGCTCAAAGGCGAATTCTCTCCGGCGCAGGATCAAAGCATGTTGATGATTCAGATGACCAACCCGCCGGGCACGGCGATCACCCTGACCGACGAGCGCGCCAAGAAGGTCGAAGCCTACCTGAGCCGGCGCTCCGAGGTGAGCTCCTACTTCGTCGCGGCCGGCGGCTTCACGGGCGGCGAAACCAACTCGGCCATCGTGTTCGTCGAGATGAAGCCCAAAGGTTCGCGCGGCAAGGATGAAAAGGCCGGCAAGGAGCTCAGCCAACAAGAGTTCATCGGCGTGGTGCGCGAGTTCCTGAACAAAGAGTTGCCCGAAGCGAAACCTCAAGTGCAGGATCCCTCGACGCAGGGATTCGGCGGCAGCGGCAGCGGTTTCCCCGTGGAGTTCACGATTCAGGGCCCGGATTGGGCCGAGCTTTCGAAGTTCGCGGAAGCGATCATGGAAGAGCTGAAAACCAAGAAGATCATGAGCGACGTGAACTCGGATTTGCTCACCGGCGCGCCCGAAGTGCACGTGGTCCCGGACCGCCGCAAAGCTTCGGAGCGCGGGGTGCAAGTCGCGGCCATCGGTGAAGTCCTGAACGTCGCGCTTGGCGGCGCCATCGCCGGAGGTTACGAGAAAGACGGCCACCGCTACGACATTCGCGTGAAGCTCAAAGAGGACGGCCGCCCGCCCATGGAGCGCATCAAAGACCTGTACGTCCGCAACAATCGCGGCGAATTGGTGCGGCTCTCTTCGGTCGTGAGCGTGAAGGAAGAGACGGTCGCGTCGTCGATCTCGCGCAAGAACCGCGAGCGCGCGATCACGATCTTCGGCAACATGGGCGAGGGTTTGAGCCAGCAAGAGGCGCTCACCAGGGCCGAAGAGGCAGCAAAGGCCGTCCTTGGTCCGGACTACTCGTTCAAACTCGGCGGCTCGGCCGAGGAGTTTCAAAAGAGCTTCATAGGCTTGCTCTTCGCGCTGGTGATGGGATTCGTGGTGGCGTACATGATCCTGGCGTCGCAGTTCAACAGTTTCATCGATCCGTTCACGGTGTTCGTGGCGCTGCCATTCAGTTTCTCGGGCGCGTTCCTGGGGTTGTTGATCGGCGGGCAAACGATGAATCTGTTCTCGATGATCGGCTTGATTCTGCTCATGGGAATCGTGAAGAAGAACTCGATCCTGCTCGTCGACTTCACCAACCAGACGCAAGAGGGCGGCGAGACATCGCCGTTCAAGGCGCTGATGCACGCCTGCCCCAATCGCCTGCGGCCGATCTTGATGACTTCGATCGCCACGATCGCGGGCGCGCTGCCCGCGGCGTTGGCGCTGGGGCCTGGGGCCGAGGCCCGCCAGCCGATGGCCATCGCGGTGATCGGGGGCGTTCTGGTGTCCACGCTGCTGACGCTTTACGTGGTGCCGTGCGTGTACTTGCTGCTCTCGCGCTTCAAGCGCCCCCACGCGACTGAAGAGAATTGACATTGACCGGCACGGATCCGGCTGATGCAATTTCAAGATGACGAGACTTCAGTGGTGGCTGTTCGGAGTTCTGCTCGCGGGCATGTACCTGCTTATCGCCTTGTTCGTGCTCCACCCCAAGTACGCATGGGTGCATCCCGAGATCTCGGTCTACGACAAATTCACGCTCAACAACGACGCCTGGGCGATCGCAAAAACCTTCAATTGGGAGCCTTATGAGTTCGTGCCGCGTTTCAGCCGGCCGATCTCGAACTTCTTCCAGATCGTAGAGGCCGAAGTGCGCCACGCCGTCGCGCACTCGATCCTGCCTTACATTCCCACGTTTTCACCGCTCATCTTTCTGGTTTGTTTGTTCCTGACGCCGTTCTTGACCTGGCGGGTGTTGGCCGCGCTCGTGCTGCCCGGCGAGATTCGCGCCGCCGGGTATCTGCTGGCCCTGGTCAGTCCCGTCAACTTGTCGCATCTGGGATTGTTCTTCAGGCCCGCGAAGGCGTTGAGCGAACTGTTCTTCCTTACTACTGTTTTGATTTACTTGCGCATCCTGAAGAAGGGCGTGCCCGACGTTCGCGACCGGGTCATCTTGAGCTTGAGTTTGCTCCTGGCGTTCATGTCCGACGAGTACGGCGCGCTGGCGTACGCGTTCGTGGTTACCTGGGCGATGCGGGATCTATGGCGCATGCGCCGTCCGCTTTTCCCTTGGCTCGTGGCCGTGCCGGTATTGGTGCTATTTTGTTACATCTGGTTTTTTCCGAAGCTGGCGTACTGGCTCTGGGATTTGCAAGGCGGCACGTCGAGCTATTTCATCTTCGACAAGATCCTGCGCAACGAAGCCGGCGTACTGGCGGGGTTTGTGGACGTCGGCGAAAACTTCGTGTCCTTTTTTGTTCAGCACTTCTGGATCTTCGTTTCCGAAACCTACGGCCTGATGTTCTTCACCAGGCCTTCGGGATGGGGAGGGGCGCTGCTCTGGCTGAACACCCTGGCTCTGCTGTCCGTCGCGGGCTTCATCGGCTTCCATTTTTGGACGAAGGGGGCGAAAGAACCCGGCGATCAATCGCGGCTGAAGCTCGTCATCAAACTGCTGGCGTTTTTCGCGCTCACCGTCGTCTTCCACAGCGTCTTGATGAGCTTGGTGGTCGGGCCCTACGGCCCCTATTACTACGCGGGCATTTCGAGCTTGCTGTTGCTGCTGGCGCTTTCGATCGGCTTGGTTTGGGTGCCGCCCAATCTGCGTTTGCTGTCGATCGCGCCGTTGCTCGCCACCAACATATTCGTGCACGTGCATACCAATCAGGCGATGAAGCGTTATCACTATTATCCGTACTCCTATGGCTTCATCGACATGTTCACGGGCTGGACCAATCGCTTCGAGGAACCTGTCGTCACGCCGCTCTACGTTCGCGAGCTCAAGAATTTTTACCAGCTGCACGGCAAAGAGAAGTGCATGGCGCTTCCGCTCGAATACAATTGGTTCGTCGCGACGTCCAACGTCCGGATCACGCGCGAACTCCATCGGAACACGCCCGCCACGCCTGAGCTTTGCGACGGCACCTCGTGCTGCGCGGGCGAAAACCGGCCCGCGTGCACCGTGTTTTGCGGAACCTACGACCAGTGATCCTTAGAAAATCTTTTCGCGGACCGCCCAGAAGTGTTTCTTCTTGCGGGCGATCACGAACATCGGCGCGCGGTAGCGGTCGGCGAGCGCCAACACGTCTTCGACCGTGTGCACGTCCAGATTCATTTCGGGCACGCGCAAGTGCATGCGCGCGAACGTCAGATAAAACGCTTGGCGGCGCTCCTTCGAGTCCAGGTAGTAATATTCTTTCAACACGTTCGCGTCGGCGTCGAAGTAGCGCACCTCGAGCCGGTCGCCGCCGCGCTTGTCACGGCTCTTCGCGAAGTGCATCGAGTCGACCCGCATGACGTGCGCGTCCTTGAGCGCCATGGCCTCTTTGAGTTTGCGGTCGTCATCGATGAGCGCATGCGCGCAAGAACGGCACTTCCGGGCGGCGATGTCGTTTTCGGATCCGCACTGATCGCAGCGTTTGAAGCGGAATAAAAATCCGCATTCCCGCCCATCGGCGGCGCCCTGGCATTTACGGCCGAAATGCTCTTCGACGAAGCCGTCTTCGTTTTGGATCCCCCAGAACTGATTGATCGCGCCGCATTTCGGGCAGGGCACGTCGACGATCACCGCGCCGCTCGACGGTTTGTCCTGGTCGATCTGCGGAGAATACAGATCATGATCCTGGCCGGTGTAATCCAAGATCAGGCAATCGGTCTTGCCGGGGCTCAACCTTAAGCCGCGCCCCACGATCTGCTGGTACAGGCTGTCCGACTCCGTGGGGCGCAAAATCGCGATCACATCCACATGGGGCGCGTCGAATCCCGTGGTCAAAACCGAAACGTTCACCAGGAATTTGAGCCGCTTTTGCTTGAACGCCGCGATCGTCTCTTCACGCTCGCGCGACCCGGTCTCGCCGACGATCAACGCGGAAACGAAGGGCGGCAGCGAGCGCATGATCTCGCGCGCATGGGCCACCGAGGCCGTGAATATCATCACGCCCTGGCGCTCGCGCGACATCTCGATGATGTTGGCGATGATCACCGGGGTGATGCGCTTTTGATCTTTGAGCAATTGCTCGATTTGGGCTTG
>OEIU01001665.1_pt1 | contig 13647 bp, 11 predicted proteins | sample 1539221 | NCBI WGS metagenome assembly OEIU01 (sample SAMN03792071, study PRJEB22550) | activated sludge metagenome | feature: wastewater treatment plant; material: activated sludge; isolation source: Wastewater treatment plant of a petroleum refinery complex | place: Argentina: Zarate | collected...
CCAACCGCGAGATCGTCGAGCGTGCCCGCACCCACGTCGGCAATCTCGCCCACGCCATCAAGACGCCGCTCTCGGTCATCGTCAACGAGGCTGCGGCCCATGCGGTGGATCCCTTTGCCAGCAAGGTCCTGGAGCAGGCGGATGTGATGCGGGATCAAGTCGCCCATCACCTCGAACGCGCGCGCATCGCCGCGCGTGTCACCATCATAGGCACCGTCACCGAGGTCGCGCCCGCCATCGAGGCGCTGCGGCGGACCATGGAAAAGATCCATCGGGATCGTCACATCGCGATCGCAGTGCATGCGGATGCGCACGCCAGGTTCCGCGGCGAGCGGCAGGACCTCGAGGAAATGGCCGGCAACCTCGTCGACAATGCCTGCAAATGGGCGGCCTCGCGGGTGTATATCGAGGTGAGGGTCGAGCCGCCGGCGGAACCGGGCACGGGACCGCAGCTCCGTATCATCGTCGACGACGATGGCCGCGGATTATCCGCCGCCGAGCGCGCGCAGGTATCCCGGCGAGGTCAGCGGCTGGACGAGTCCAAGCCGGGGTCCGGGCTCGGCCTTTCGATCGTGGTCGATCTCGCGGCCCTCTATGGCGGCAGCCTCGCACTCGGCGACGCGCCGATCGGCGGGTTACGGGCTGAGCTGGTGCTGCCGGGTATTTGAGCGCCCGCCTGGGCTGGTTACCTCCGGTTGACGGGACGGAATCGAGCAATTCTCGGGGGAGATTTGTTATTACTAAACGCCTTCTTAACGGGCGCACTTCTAAGATCGGCTGGGGACGCGTTTTGCCGTCCGGATGACACACGCATATCCACGCCAGGCGAATGAGCCAGACATCGACCGAGCGGCTGAGAGATTATCTCGCCCAGCTCCCGCCCCAATCGCAGGCGCTGCTGATGCGCGAGTTCGAGCGCGCCATCGAGCGCGGGGAGGACCTCGTCGTCGCCAATTTCGTGCTCGAGCAGCTTCGCAAGGTCGTGCGCGGCGCCGAGGAAGACGACGACGCGCGTCCGCGGACCGACGATCCGGCGCGGCTGCTGTTCCGCCCGCTGGAGCCGTTCCTGTATGAAAGCAATTATCCGATCCGCGCGGGCCAGATCAGGCGCACGTCGCTAGTCCCGGTCTGGCAGTGGCTCAGCCGCGAGGGCGCGCCCGAGGCAGCGGCGGCATTCGAGGCTGCGCTTGCCGGGATCAGGCAGAGCGACTCGACCGCCGGTCTGGAAGCCGCCACCCGCAAGTTTCAGTCTGCCGCGGCTGAGGCCGTCGTCCAGGTCGCAACACCGGTGCAGGGCGACGACCGGCAACGCGTGCTGTCGCGGATCGGTCCGCCCAATGTTGTCGAGGATTTGCTGTCGATCGGCGCGGTGCTGCGGGCCCGTGAGGCGATGGAAACGCTTGGCAGCAAGCTCCCCGGCCAGATCCGGGCGCTGACGCCCTCCCAGCTCGAGGCGGTGACGGCGGCACTCAACGTTCCCTCGCTGCAGACGCCGTCACTGCTGCCATTTGCGCTGTCGCTGATCATGCAGCGGCTGGCCTCGCCGTGGCAGATCATCCGCCTTGCGGTCAAGGTGGCGGCGTCCGATGACGAGATTCGCGTGGCCGCCACGCCCTACGGGATCGCCGTCACGATCGCGCTGCACGATCTGTCGTTCCTCACCGCCTGCCTGCGCACGGACATCAGGCGCGGCCATTTCGACAATGTCGGTGACCAGTTGAAGGTCCTGCACGATGGCGTGCGCGGGCTGCGGACCGAACTCGATCTGCGCAACGATTCCGCGTGGGGCCGTCAGCTCACGTCGATCCGCGCCGACATCTCCAACTCCCTGCAGTCGGAAATCGAGAGCGTGCCGGGCCGGGTCCGCCGTCTGCTGCGTCAGCGCGCCGACAAGGATGTCGCGTCCGCGCCCAAGATCGACGCTGCGGAGGTCGAGGACATCGCCGCCCTGATCGACTTCGTGGCGGTGTGCCGCACCTACGCCAGCGAACTCGCCATCAACGAGGTGACGCTGCGGACCTTCTCCGACCTGCAGCATTACGTCGAGCAATCCACCGAGAGCCTGGTGCAGGCGCTGCGCGGCGGCGACGCCAAGGCACGGGCCTACCGCCAGATGCAGGCCAACGCGGCGATCCGCTTCTGCGAAATCCTGTTCGGCCACGATTATGCGTCGCTGATGAGTCGGGCGGCCGAAAACGCCATGACCGGCGAACGCAGCAAGGCCAAGACGACGAAGGCCGGCTAGGGCCGCGGATTCCGCTGAATTTCCGGCTGTTCCGGCGGGTCTGAGCCGTCCTGCCGGAGGGGCTTTTCTGCCGCAAATGTCAATTGCCGGGCTTACCGCCGGTGGTGTAAAGCGGCGCATCGGCGCGCGCTGAGACGCGCCGCGATGCCCCCGGGAACCGCTTGATGACGCTATGGTTTGTGTTCGCGCTGATGACGGTCGCGGCGATCTTTGCCGTGCTCTGGCCGTTGAGCCGGACCGCCTCCGCGTCGGGCGGCGGCAACGAGGCGGCGGTCTACAAGGACCAGCTTGCCGAGGTCGAGCGCGATGCGACCGCCGGTCTGATCGGCGTGGCCGAGGCCGAGGCCGCGCGGGTTGAAATCGGCCGCCGGCTGCTCGCGGCCGCAGATGGCGGGCGCGGCCTGCCGTCGCGCGCCAGCCTCGGCCTGCGACGGGTCTCGGTGGTTGCGGCGCTGATCGGATTGCCGGTCGCGGCCGTGACGCTCTACTTGTCGCTGGGGTCGCCGCTTCTGCCGGATTTTCCGCTGGCCTCGCGCACGCGCACGGCCGACGCCAACCAGCCGATCGAGAACATGGTGGCGCAGGTCGAGGCGCATCTGGAGAAGAATCCGACCGATGGCCGCGGCTGGACCGTGCTGGCGCCGGTGTTGGCGCGGCTCGGCCGGTTCGAGGATTCGGTCAGGGCCTATCGCAACGCGATCGCCTATGCCGGCGACGGCGCGGAACGCCGCGCCGATCTCGGCGAAGCCCTGGCGGGCGCGGCCGGCGGCGTCGTCACCGCGGAAGCCAAGGCCGAGTTCGAGCGCGCGGTGGCTCAGAATGCCGAGGATCCCAAGGCCAATTATTTCCTCGGGCTTGCGGCCGAACAGGATGGCCGCCAGGCCGATGCCGCCGGGATCTGGCGCGGCATGCTTGCCAAGGCGCCGGCTGATGCGCCATGGCGCCCGCTGCTCCAGGCGGCGCTCGCGAGGGTCGATGGTTCGACGGTGCCTGCGGTCTCCAATGACGCGATGGCCGCGGCCAAGGACATGAACGAGGACGACCGCAACGCGATGGTCCGCGGCATGGTCGACAAGCTCGCGACGCGGCTGAAGCAGAACGGCGACGACGTCGAGGGATGGCTGCGGCTGGTCCGCGCCTATATGGTGATGGGAGAGCGCGCCAAGGCGATGAGCGCGCAGGCCGAAGCGCGGCAGGCGGTCAGTAGCGACGCGGAACGCTTGCGCCAGCTCAACGACGGCCTGAAGAAACTCGGGCTGGATGGATGAACGGGATGCGGCGCGCGCAACGGAACATCGCAAGGCAGGACAGGGAACAGGAATGACGCGCAAGCAACGGCGTTTGACCATGATCGGCGGTTCGCTCGCGGTGCTGACGATTGCTGCGGGGCTGGTGCTCAACGCCATGCGCGATTCCATCGTGTTCTTTTCCACGCCGACCATGGCGGCCGAAAAGCAGATTCCCGCTGGCAAGCGGTTCCGCCTCGGCGGCCTGGTGCAGCCGGGATCGCTGGTCAAGGGCGACAATCTCGCGGTCAATTTCAGCATCGCCGACGGCGCCGCCACGCTGCCGGTCGCCTACAAGGGAATTCTGCCGGACCTGTTCCGGGAAGGGCAGGGCGTCGTCGCCGAGGGCGCGCTGGATGCTTCCGGCGTGTTCAGGGCCGATACGGTGCTTGCCAAGCATGACGAGACCTACATGCCCAAGGATGTCGCCGACGCCCTGAAGAAGCAGGGACATTGGAAGGACGATTACGGCGCCAAGCCGGGCGCCCCGGCTGCGCAGGCGCAGGGAACATCACAAGGGGCGTCGAAGTGATCGCGGAAGCCGGGCACTATGCGCTGGTGCTGGCGCTCGCGCTGGCGCTGATCCAGTCCACCGTGCCGATACTGGGCGCGCGCTGGGGCGATCATGCATTGATGAATGTTGCGCGCTCCACGGCGCTCGCGCAATTGCTGTTCGTCGGCGCCTCGTTCACCGCGCTGACGATGCTGCACGTCGTGTCGGATTTCTCCGTCGTCAACGTGTTCGAGAATTCGCACTCGATGAAGCCGCTGCTCTACAAGATCACCGGCGTGTGGGGCAATCACGAGGGATCGATGCTGCTGTGGGTATTGATCCTGGCGCTGTTCGGCGGCCTGGTCGCCGCGTTCGGCAACAATCTGCCGCTGTCGCTGCGCGCGCATGTGCTGGCGGTGCAGGGCTGGATCGCCGCGGCGTTCTATCTCTTCATCCTCGTCACCTCGAACCCGTTCCTGCGCATCGCAAGCCCGCCGATCGAGGGCCGCGATCTCAATCCGGTGCTGCAGGACATCGGCCTCGCCGTGCATCCGCCGATGCTTTATCTCGGCTATGTCGGCTTCTCGATCTCGTTCTCCTTCGCGGTTGCAGCCCTGATCGAAGGCCGCATCGATGCCGCCTGGGCGCGCTGGGTGCGGCCGTGGACGCTGGTGGCGTGGATATTCCTCACGCTCGGCATCGCGATGGGCTCGTACTGGGCCTATTACGAGCTCGGCTGGGGCGGCTGGTGGTTCTGGGACCCCGTGGAAAACGCCTCGCTGATGCCCTGGCTCGCCGGCACCGCGCTGTTGCATTCCGCGGTCGTGATGGAAAAGCGCAACGCGCTGAAGGTCTGGACCATCCTGTTGTCGATCCTGACCTTCTCGCTCTCGCTGCTCGGCACTTTCCTGGTGCGCTCGGGCGTGTTGACGTCAGTGCATGCGTTCGCGACCGACCCGGCGCGGGGCGTGTTCATCCTGCTGATCCTGTGCCTGTTCATCGGCGGTAGCCTGTCGCTTTACGCGTTTCGCGCATCGACGCTGAAGCAGGGCGGGCTGTTTGCGCCGATCTCGCGCGAAGGCGCCCTGGTGCTCAACAATCTCTTTCTCACCTCGGCCTGCGCCACCGTGTTCATCGGGACGCTGTATCCGCTGGCGCTGGAGGTGTTGACCGGCGACAAGATTTCGGTCGGCGCGCCGTTCTTCAACCTGACCTTTGGCCCCCTGTTCGTGCCGCTCCTGCTCGCGGTGCCGTTCGGTCCGCTGCTGGCATGGAAACGCGGCGATCTCCTCGGCGCGGCGCAGCGGCTGACGGTGGCCGGCATCGCGGCGCTGATCGCCATGGCGGTGCTGTGGGCATGGCTTCATGGCGGCGCCACGCTCGCACCACTTGCGATCGGACTCGCGGTTTTCGTCGTTGCTGGAGCGATCACTGATCTGGTCGAGCGCATCGGGCTGCTCCGCGTGCCCTTCGCGACCGCGCTGGCCCGTGCCCGCGGATTGCCGCGCGCGACCTGGGGCACGGCCTTCGCGCATGCCGGCCTGGGCATAGCGCTGATCGGCATCGTCTGCGAAACCACCTGGAACAGCGAATATATCGGCACGATGAAGCCGAACGACGTTGCGACCGTCGCCGGCTACCAGTTGAAGCTCGGCGACATCACGCAGCGCCAGGGCCCCAATTTCCGCGAGATGATTGCGCAGTTCACCGTGGTCAGGGACGGCGCGACGGTTCAGGTGATGACGCCCTCGAAGCGCAATTTCACCACCCGCGGCGCCTCGACCACCGAGGCCGCGCTGCTGACGCGGGGCGCCAGCCAGCTCTATGTTTCGCTGGGCGATACCAACGCCGAGGGCGCCATTGCCGTGCGCATCTATCACAAACCGCTGGTGCTCTTGATCTGGTGGGGCCCCGTCATCATGGCGTTCGGCGGCCTCCTGTCGCTCTCCGACCGCCGCCTGCGCGTCGGCGCGCCGAAGCCGGCAAGGGCGGCCCGTGCGCTGCAGCCCGCGGAGTGAGAAGTTGAAGAAGCTGCTCGCCAGCCTGCTCGTTGCGGCCGCGCTGTCGGGGGGGCCGGCGGCCTACGCCGTGCAGCCCGACGAGATCATGGCCGACCCTGCGAAGGAGGCGCGCGCGCGCGAGCTGTCGCGCGAGCTGCGCTGCATGGTGTGCCAGAACCAGTCGATCGACGATTCCGACGCGCCGCTGGCGCGCGACCTGCGGCTTCTGGTGCGCGAGCGGATCGCGGGCGGCGACAGCGACCGGCAGGTGATCGATTTCCTGGTCGCGCGTTACGGCGAGTTCGTGCTGCTCAAGCCGCGCTTCTCGCCCCACACGCTGCTGCTGTGGCTGCTGCCGCCGCTCGCTCTGGCCGGCGGCGGACTGGCGCTCTGGTTCTACAGCCGCCGCCGTCCGAACGCGGGCGGCGCGGCCGATCCGTCGCTGCGCGACCTGACGGACGAGGAAAAGGAGAGGCTGGAGCGCCTGCTCGCGGCCGATGCGGCCGAGAAAAAGGCTTGAACCGGCGCCATTGCACGGTGGCCGGTTTTCGCTAATTTTCCTGTCAAAATAACCAGGGCAGGAGGAAACCGGACATGGCTCTCACACTCTACGACGCCACCGTGGCGAACTACCTGCAGACGCTGGGCGCCGTCGGCGGCTTTCTCGAGCGCGGTCTCAAGCATTTCCAGGACAACAACATCGATCCGGAAACGATGGTCGAGACCCGTCTCGCAGCCGACATGCTGCCGCTGCGTTTCCAGATCATCTCCGTTGCCCAGCATTCCCGCGGCGCCATCGAGGGTGTGCAGAGCGGCGAATTCCGGCCACCCTCGTTCAAGACGCCCTATGACTACGCGGGATTGCAGGGGCTGATCGCGCAGACGCGCGAAGCGTTGTCGGCGTGGACGCCCGAAGCCGTCAACGCGCTCGGCGGTCGCGACGTCGTCTTCCATCTCGGCGAGCACAAGCTGCCATTCACGGCGGAGGGCTTCCTGATGTCGTTCTCGCTGCCGAACTTCTACTTCCACGCCACCACCGCCTACGACATCCTGCGCACCAACGGCGTGCCGCTTGGCAAGCGGGATTTCATGGGCCGGATGAAGATGAAGAGCTGAGAGGCTTCGAAGACGTAGCGAAGAGGCGCATGGCCGTGCCCGTGGGCCTCGCTTTGGTCGGCCCCCTGCGGCGGGCTGCCGGCCATGCTTTTCCTGGACGCGGGAGGAGGGCATTTCCGCTCTCCGGATGCCGCTTTTCGGCCAGCACTAAACGGGGCTCGCAGCCCACGGAGTCTGCCCCAACGCGCCCAAGCGCCGGCTTCTGCACCAACGAACGGTTGCAGGAATCCGAATTCCTGTAACTGTTGCGTGTAGGGTACAGCAAGTTCCGTGTTCCCCGGATATAGACATTGGAGCGGCTCTAAACAAAGCCGCAGGTATTTTGGGGATTGTATCATGAGGAAATTGCTTCTGCTGGGAACCGCACTGGCTCTCGTCTCGGCTCCTGCCTTTGCGGCCGATCTTCCGATGAAGGCGCCGCCCATGGTCGCGCCGGTAGCTGTTTACAACTGGACCGGCTTCTATATCGGTGGACATGTCGGCTGGGGCTGGACCGAAGTCGAATCAATACAGCTTGCTCCCGGCAGCGCCGCTTTTCCGACCGGCACCGCCTTCGCCAAGAACAATCTGGACGGCTTCCTGGGAGGCGTGCAGGGCGGCTTCAATTGGCAGGTCAGCCCGAACTTTGTTCTCGGCGTCGAAGGCGAATATTCCTGGGCCGATATAAACGGCTCCGCGAGAACGGTCGGCGTGAACGGGTTCGTTTCCAACACGACAGCCCACACGAAGGAGTTGGGGCTCTTCACCGGCCGTTTGGGTTATGCGGCAAACAATTGGCTCTTCTTCGTCAAGGGCGGCGGCGCCTGGGGTCGCGGCAGTTCAGACGGCGATGGTTTCCTCGCAAACGGGACATTCTTTCAAACGACGTCCTCCAGCACCAATCGCAGCGGGTGGGTTGTCGGCGCCGGTGTCGAATGGGGCTTCGCTCCCAATTGGTCTACCAAGATCGAATACAACCATATCGACTTTGGGTCCACGGACGTCACGGTCTTTACCAGCCGAGGCACCACGAACGTTGTAAGTTCCTCCAGCACAATCGATCTGGTCAAGGCGGGAGTGAACTACCGCTTCAACTGGGGCGCACCCGGGACCTACTGAACCCAGCCTGTTTTCCTCATCTCCACGGGCCGGCAGCAATGCCGGCCCATTTATTTGCCGGGAAGCCCGCCAAATAACACGCAAGCCTCCACGGCGGGCGCGCCGTATTTCCGGCCCTCGGCAGCTTGCGTGCGCCCTGTTATGGCGTCGTTCATTTTCTCCGGCATCCCAATCTCGTCAGCAATGCGCTTGAACGTGTGGCGCGCCGCGGGCGCGGCGGGCTTCGGAAGCCATTGATTGCCTGTGCTATTCTGCCGCACCCACAAGCTGTCGCATTACAAAAGTTTAACTCCCTCGCCAGCGCGCGGTAAGGCGGCAACCACCATGTTCAGGTCCTGTTAACTGCCCAGCCCCCGCACCCCAAAACAATGAAGAATTCAGGCTCTGGAGAAATCAAGAACATGACCGAACGTCCCGTCGATCTTTCCTCGCTATCGTCCCGCGGCGCACCGCGCCGTTCGCTGTTCTCCGCGCGCAAGTTCGCGCTGATGGCGTCTGTCGTCGCCGGTCTCGGCGCCGCCGTCTATGGCTTTGGCCCGCAGCAGGGCCCGATCGATGTCTTCACCCCGGCGCATGCCCAGGTCAACACCGAGGTCCGCAAGGTCGAACGTCCGATCGGCTTCGCCGACATTGTCGAGCGCGTGAAGCCGTCGGTGATCTCGGTCAAGATCAACATTGCCGACAAGGGCAGCAAGGACGACAGCGCCAACAAGGACGACGACTCGCCGTTCCAGCCGGGTTCGCCGATGGAGCGCTTCTTCCGCCGCTTCGGCGGTCCGGATGGCTTGCCGCCCGGCCTGCGCGGCGGTCCGCGTGGCGGCCGTGGCCCGGTGACGGGTCAGGGTTCCGGCTTCTTCATCTCGGCCGACGGCTATGCCGTGACCAACAACCACGTGGTCGACAGCGCCGACAAGGTCGAAGTCACCATGGACGACGGCAAGACCTTCACCGCGAAGGTGATCGGCACCGATCCGCGCACCGATCTCGCGCTGATCAAGGTCGAGGGACGCAAGGATTTCCCGTTCGCCAAGCTGTCCGACGCCAAGCCGCGCATCGGTGATTGGGTGCTGGCCGTCGGTAACCCGTTCGGCCTCGGCGGCACCGTGACCGCCGGCATCGTCTCGGCTTCCGGCCGCGACATCGGCAACGGCCCGTATGACGACTTCATCCAGATCGACGCGCCCGTGAACAAGGGCAACTCCGGCGGTCCGGCGTTCGACACCAATGGCGAGGTGATGGGCGTCAACACCGCGATCTACTCGCCGTCCGGCGGCAGCGTCGGCATCGCGTTCTCGATCCCGGCTTCGACCGTCAAGAACGTGATCGCCCAGCTCAAGGACAAGGGCACCGTCAGCCGTGGCTGGATCGGTGTCCAGATCCAGCCGGTGACGTCTGACATTGCCGACAGCCTCGGCATGAAGAAGGCGGAAGGCGCGCTGGTGGCGGAACCGCAGTCGAATGGTCCGGCGGCCAAGGCCGGCATCCAGTCGGGTGACGTCATCACCGGCGTCAACGGCGAACCGGTCAAGGACGCCAAGGAACTTGCCCGTACTATCGGCGGCCTTGCGCCCGGCGCTGCGGTGAAGCTCAACGTGCTGCACAAGGGGCAGGACAAGGTCTTCAACCTCACGCTCGGCCAGTTGCCGAACACGATCGAGGCCAAGGCTGACACCGACAAGGACGACAAGGGCGGTGCCAGCAAGGGAACCGGCGTGCCGAAGCTCGGCCTGACGGTGGCCCCGGCCAACAGCGTGGCCGGCGCGGGCAGGGAAGGCGTCGTGGTGACCGAGGTCGACCCGAAGAGTGCGGCGGCCGACCGCGGCTTCAAGGAAGGCGACGTCATTCTCGAAGTCGCCGGCAAGAGCGTCGCGACCGCGGGCGAAGTGCGTGAGGCGATCGACGCCGCGCGTACCGACAACAAGAACAGCGTTCTCATGCGCGTGAAGAGCGGCGGTTCGTCGCGATTCGTCGCAGTGCCGCTGGCGAAGGGCTAAACGAGGACTAGATACGAGATGGAGGGTTTCGCCGGCATTCGTCGCCCCCGCCGACGGCTCCTTCCGGGGAGCGGGTGCAAAACTCGCTCCCTCAGGCTGCTTTCCTGCGGAATACGCCCCCCTCCGTCGAAAGCGGCTAAGGGCGGTGAGGTCCCCCAGCTTCACCGCCCGCCTGTTTCTTCTTTTCACTTGATCGAGAATACGGCCGGCCGCCTTGCATGTGCAGGGCGGTCGCGCCATGGTGAGAGAGAGCAAATCCCGTGACCGCAACCGCCTCGAATATGCGTCTCCTGATCATCGAAGACGACCGCGAGTCCGCCGACTATCTGGTCAAGGCGTTCCGTGAAGTCGGCCATGTCGCCGATCTCGCCAGCGATGGCGAGGAAGGCTTGTCGATGGCCGACGGCGGCGACTACGACGTGCTCGTGGTGGACCGCATGCTGCCCAAGCGCGACGGCCTGTCCGTGATCGGCGCGCTGCGCGACAAGGGCAACCGCACGCCGGTGCTGATCCTCTCCGCGCTCGGCCAGGTCGACGACCGCATCAAGGGCCTGCGCGCCGGCGGCGACGACTATCTGCCAAAGCCCTATTCATTCGCCGAGCTGCAGGCGCGCGTCGAAGTGCTGTCGCGCCGCAATGTCGGCCCGGCGGAAGAGACCACCTATCGCGTCGGCGATCTCGAACTCGACCGTCTCTCGCATCGCGTCGCCCGCGGCAAGGACGAACTCACGCTGCAGCCGCGCGAGTTTCGCCTGCTCGAATATCTGATGAAGCATGCCGGCCAGGTGGTGACCCGCACCATGCTTCTGGAAAACGTCTGGGACTATCATTTCGATCCGCAGACCAATGTCATCGACGTGCACATTTCGCGCCTGCGCTCCAAGATCGACAAGGGCTTTGAACGCCCCTTGCTGCACACGATCCGCGGCGCCGGATACATGATCCGTGACGGCCTTCGGTAAGCTGATCCGCACCACGGCGTTCCGGCTGACGCTGGTCTATCTGTTTTTGTTCGCGCTGTTTGCGGCGTCGCTGCTCGGCTATTTCGCCTGGAATACGCGGCGGCTGATCAACGAGCAGATCACCGCCACGGTGAACGCCGAAACCGGCGAGCTCGTCGACATTTACACGCGCCGCGGCTTGCGCATACTCGTCCTCACGATTGAGAACCGGGCGCTGCGGCCGGGCGCCAATCTCTATCTCGTCACCACGCCTGAGGGAAAAGCGATCCGCGGCAACGTCGATGCGCTGGCGCCGGGCGTGATGGCCTCGACCGGATGGTCGGAAACCGCGTATCGCCGGCTCGACGAGCAGGACAGCGCGCATCACCGCGCGCTGGTGCACGTCACCGAACTCACCAACGGTTTCCGCCTCCTGGTCGGCCGCGACCTGGAGGAGCGGCGGCGTATTTTCGGCATCGTCGCCAAAGCCGCGCAATGGTCGCTGCTCGTCGTCATCGTGCTCGGCATCGGCGGCGGTATCTTCGTGGCGCGGCGAGTGCTGCGGCGGATCGACGCCATGACCGGCACAACGCGGCGCATCATGGCTGGCGACCTCTCCGGGCGCCTGCCGGTCGGGCGCTCCGGCGACGAGCTCGACCGTCTCGCGGAAAACCTCAACGCCATGCTGGAGCGCATCGAGGCGTTGATGACGGGGCTGAAGGAAGTCTCCGACAACATCGCCCATGATCTGAAGACGCCGCTGACGCGCCTGCGCAACCGCGCCGAGGAGGCATTGGCGCGTTCCGGCAGCGAGGCGGAATACCGCGCGGCGCTGGAGCGGACCATCGAGGAGTCCGACGGCCTGATCCGCACCTTCAATGCGCTCCTGATGATCGCGCGTGCCGAATCCGGGCAGGCGCGCGGCAACATGGATGATTTCGATGCGGCCGACGTCGCCCGGGGCATCCACGAATTGTACGAGCCGCTGGCCGAGGACGACGGCATGACCTTGCGCGTCCGGACCGAGGCCGCGCGGCTGCACGGCAATCGCGAGCTGATCAGCCAGGCGCTCGCCAATCTGGTCGAGAACGCCATCAAATACGGTAAGCCCTCGGCCGTGGTGCAGCCGCTTGATCCTGCCGCCGCGTCGCGCACCCGCGAGATCCTGATCGAAGCCCGGCGCGAGGGCGACCGCGTGCTGCTCAGCGTCACCGACCACGGCCCCGGCATTCCCGAGGGCGACCGCAAGCACGCGGTGGAGCGGTTCGTGCGGCTGGAGGCGAGCCGGACACTACCGGGTTCCGGTCTGGGATTGAGCCTCGCAGCCGCGGTGGCTACCCTGCATGGCGGGGAGCTGAGGCTCGGCGATTCCCATCCCGGCCTGACCGCGACGCTGGTCATTCCGGCACTATCTGCCGCGGCTGACAGGCTTGCAGCGCAAACGCCGGATGTGCCACAGAAGGTGGCATGAATTCCTCCGCATTGGCCGCGCGGTTCGTCAGCGGGCCGCATATCACGGCCAATAGCAACGCCGAACAACGCCTGGGAGCCTGGCTCGCCGAGCTCGAGCCGGCGCGATCGGCCGATATCCGCGCGTGGCTCGACCATCCCTTTGCCGGGGACATCCTGCGCGGCATTGCCGAGTTCTCGCCCTATCTGTTCGACCTGATCCGCGCCGACCCTGCACGGCTGGCCCGCCTGCTGGCCTGCGATCCGGAACAGCATCTCGCCGCGCTGATCGAGAAGACGTCGGGGGACGTGCTCGCCGCCGCGACCGAAGCCGACGTCATGCACCTGCTTCGCCGCATGAAATCGGAGGCTGCGCTGCTGATCGCGCTGTGCGACATCGGCGAGGTCTGGCCGGTGATGCGGGTGACGGCGGCATTGACCGAGCTGGCGAACGTCTCGGTGCAGACCGCGCTGCGTTTCCTGCTGCGCCAGGAGATCGCGCGCGGCCGCATGAACGCCGCCAGTCACGACCGTCCGGAGGAGGGCTCCGGCCTGATCGTGCTCGCGATGGGCAAGATGGGCGCGGGTGAGCTGAACTATTCCAGCGACATCGACCTGATCGTGTTCTTCGACCCTGCCGCGACCTCGCTGGCGCCGGACATCGAGCCGGCGCCGTTCTTCGTGCGCGTGACGCAGGGCATGGCCCGCATGCTGCAGCAACGCTCCGGCGAGGGCTACGTATTCCGCGTCGACCTCCGCCTGCGGCCCGATCCCGCCTCGACGCAGGTGGCGATCTCGACCGAGGCGGCGCTGCATTACTACGAGCGGGAAGGGCGGACCTGGGAGCGTGCCGCGATGATCAAGGCGCGCGTCTGTGCCGGCGACACCAGGGCGGGCGAAGCGTTGCTGGCGGAACTATCGCCGTTCGTCTGGCGCAAGCACCTGGATTTTGCCGCGCTCTCCGACGTCCACGACATGAAGCGGCAGATGCAGACCTATCGCGGCCAGAGCGATATCTCGGTCGA
>OEIU01001666.1_pt1 | contig 13620 bp, 9 predicted proteins | sample 1539221 | NCBI WGS metagenome assembly OEIU01 (sample SAMN03792071, study PRJEB22550) | activated sludge metagenome | feature: wastewater treatment plant; material: activated sludge; isolation source: Wastewater treatment plant of a petroleum refinery complex | place: Argentina: Zarate | collected...
ACCGCCCGCCCCGGGGCGGGGGGCGCGGGTCGGGCCCCGGCCACCGGTTTGCGCGGCGCCGGCGACCCGCCTCCCGCCGTGCCCAACGCTCCGGCTGAGCCATTCGATCTCGGCGACGTCGCCACGGCCCCGCCACCGCCGCCCCGGCCGCCGGCGTCCGCGCCGGCGCATGCGTGGGCTGCCGCGCCTTCCACGCCATCCGTCCGATCCGCCGAACCGAGCGGCAGCGATCTGGGTGAACGCGCGGCAGGCTGGATCAAGGCCTGGTTCACGGAGGGCAATGTCCCGGTCAAGGTCGGCATGCTCGTCCTGTTCGCCGGCGTCGCCGCCCTGCTCAAGTACGCCGCCGATGAAGGCTGGTTCACCTTCCCGGTCGAATTCCGCCTGGTCGGCGTGGCCGCGGCCGCGATCGCCGCGCTGGTCTTCGCCTGGCGCCAGCGCGACACGCGCCGGGCCTTTTCACTGAGCCTGCAGGGCGGCGCGATCGGCATCCTGCTGTTGACCGTGTTCGCCGCATTCCGCCTGTACCACCTGTTGCCGGCTCCGGCGGCGTTCGCCCTGATGATCATCCTCGTCGCCGGCGTCTGCCTGCTGGCCGTGCTGCAGGATGCACTCGCGCTCGCCGTGCTCGGCATCCTCGCCGGTTTTGCCGCGCCGATCCTGATCTCGACCGGCAGCGGCAACCACGTCGCGCTGTTTTCCTACTACGCCGTGCTCAACGTGGCCGTCTTCGCGATCGCCTGGATGCGCGCCTGGCGCGTACTGAACCTGATCGGATTCTTCTTCACCTATGCCATCGGCACGCTCTGGGGCGTACTCAGGTACAACCCGGCGCTCTACAACAGCACCGAACCGTTCCTGCTGCTGTTCTTCGCCCTCTACCTGGCCATCCCGGTCCTGTATGCGCTCAAGCTCGAAAGAGAGCGCCCGGATGCGGTCGACGGCACGCTCGTATTCGGCAATCCGCTGGTCGCCTTTGCCCTGCAGGCGGCCCTGCTCGAAGGCGAACGCATGCCGATGGCGATGTCGGCACTCGCCCTCGGCGTCATCTACATGGTGCTCGCCGCGATCCTGATCCGGCGCCTGCGCACGCTCGGCGAATCGTTCGCGGTGCTGGCCCTCGGCTTCTCGACGCTGGCCGTGCCGCTGGCCCTGTCGGCGCGCACGACCGGCTGCATCTTTGCCCTCGAAGGCGCCGCCCTGGTCTGGCTCGGATTGCGCCAGCAGCGCCGCCTGCCGCGCTGGATCGGATTGTTCCTGCAACTGCTGGCCGCCGGTGCCTATGTCATCGCCATCGGTGCGCGCGAGGCCGATGCCCTGCCGCTCGCCAACGGTCCCTTCGCCGGGGCCATGCTGATTGCGCTGGCAGCATGGGTCAGCGCCTGGCTCTACCAGCGCGCCGCCAAGTCCGGCGCGTTGAGCCTGCTGCTTTACCTGTGGGGACTGGCCTGGTGGTTCGGCGCCTGGCTGGTCGAAATCGACCGTTTCGTCGCCGCCGACATCCGTCTGCCGGCCGTGCTGGGCCTCGTCGCCATCAGCGCCTGGCTGGCCGCCGAGTCGACGAGGATCTGGCAGCGACCCGCCCTGGCCTTCACGGTCGGCGTCCTGCTCTGGCTGGCGTTGCCACTGAGCGCTGTGATCGCCGAAGACGGGCAGGTGTTCGCGGACTGGAGCCTGCTCGCCCATCTGGCCCTGGCCGTTTTCGGATTGCGCAGCCTGGCCTGCCTGCGCCAGAGCGCGAATGCCGCGCAGACGACCGCGCATCTCGGCTGGTTGTGGACCTGGACCGTGGCGATTGCCCTGAGCCTGCGTGAACTGGGATTGCGCGCCGATCTCGGCGACGGCTGGGTGCTGGCCATGATCGGCCTGCCCCTGCTGCTGATGCATGCGCTGGCGCTGCGCAAGCCGGGCTGGCTCTCGCCACCGTTGTCCGCCGAATTCCCGCGCTACCGTCCGGCCCTGCTCGGCTCGCAGGCCCTGGTGCTCGGTTTTATCCTGCTCGCCAGCCTGCTGCAGGCCGGCGCGAGCACGCCGCTGGCCTTCGTGCCCGTGCTCAATCCCCTCGAACTGTTCCAGATCGCAATGCTCGCCGCGCTGGCCTCGTGGCTGCGCGATGCCGACGCACCTGAAAACCTGCGCGGACATCGTGCCGCCTGGATCGCAGTCAGCGGATTCATGCTGATCACGGCGGCGACGCTGCGCGCCGTGCACCATCTCGGCGACATCGCCTGGAACGAGCGCCTGCTCTCGGCCAGCCTGTCGCAAACCAGCCTGGCGGTGGTCTGGAGCATCCTCGGCGTGGCCGGATGGGTGATCGGTTCGCGCCGTTCGAACCGGCCCCTATGGCTGGCCAGCGCGGTGCTCATGGCGGTCGTGCTCGGCAAGCTGCTGCTGATCGATCGCCAGCACCTTGGCAATCTGTTCGGCATCGCCTCGTTCATCGCCTATGGCCTGCTGTGTACGCTGGTCGGCTATCTTGCGCCGGCACCGCCGCGCAGCACGCCGGCAGGGGAAACGGCATGAAGATCCTGCTCGCCTTCGGTTGCCTCGCCATGCAGATGGCAGCGGCAGCGACACCTGCCGACTATGCGCGCGTCATTCCGATCGATACTGCGGGCGACAGTGCCGCCTGGCAGGTCGAGCTCGACGACCAGGTCTATGCCGGATCGATCGATCCCAATTTGCGCGACCTGGCCATCTTCAATGCCGATGGCCAGGCCGTGCCGCTGATCCTCAGCGCCAGCGAAGCGCCCGATGCGGTCATCGAGCAACGCGCGGCGGTCCCGGTGCTGCCCTTGCCCCCGGCCGGTCGCGAACGCGAACAAGCCGACCTGCACCTGCTCGTCGAACGCGATGCCAGCGGCCGCCTGCGCCGTCTGGAAACGCAATCGTCGGACGAGCCCGGGGAAACCACCGCCACGCGCGAATGGCTGCTCGATCTCGGTGAATTCGATCGCGGAATCGATCGCCTCGAACTCGCATGGAGCGAACCGCAAGGCGACATCATCGCGCGCTTCGAAGTGACCGGCAGCAACGACCTGCAGCGCTGGGACCTGCTCAATGCCGACGCCACGCTGGTCGTGCTCGAACAGGGTGGCGCGCGCGTGGATCGCCGCGAGATCGCCTTGCCGGTCACGCGCTTTCGTTACCTGCGCCTGCGCCGCCACGATGACGGTGCGCCACTCGGCGGCATCAGCGCACAAGCCAGCCGGGTTCGACGCGTGGCCGGCGTGACACCGGTGAACTGGATCGAAGCCGAAGCAGTGGACAGCGTTGACGGACACCCGGCAAGCGGGACGCAACACCTGTACACGCTTCGCTACTCGGTGCCGGCCAGCCAGGTCCGCATCACGCTGGGTAGCGACAATGCCCTCGCCCAGCTTGAAGTGCTGACGCCTTTCAATGTGGTCGATGGCAAGACCCACTGGATCCAGCGTGCGCGCCCGGTCGCGTTCCGCCTCGTGCAGGACGGCGACGTGATCGACAACGGCGCCATCGCGCTCTCGCCCGGGGCACGCGTGCGCGACCTGCGCATCGATTCGGCGACCGCGCTGGCGACGACGCCCCGGCTGAGCGTGGGCTACCGGCCCGCGCGTCTTGTTTTCCTCGCCGAAGGCAAGGGTCCGTTCCTGCTCGCCGTCGGCAGTGCAACGGCGCGCTTTCCCGATTATCCGGTCGAAGCGGCTCTCGCCACCTTGCGCGCGCGACTCGGCCGGGACTGGCAACCACCGGTTGCGACACTCGGGGATTCGCGATCAAGCGCGGGCGCCAGCGCATTGCAGGCACCGAAAGTGCCGCTGGACTGGAAACGCTGGCTGCTATGGGCCGTGTTGATCGGCGCTGCCGCGGTCGTTGGCGGCATCGCCCTCAGCCTCCTGCGCGGAACTGGCCAGGGCCGCGCAGAAGATCGCCAGCAGCCACCAGAAGAATAGGCCCCACCAGGCCGAGTAGAAGGCCAGGTGCGTGTTCAGCGGAAAGCACATCGCGACAAGGGCGAGACCCGGGGCGAAGGCGCGCGCCTTGCGGGCCGCGCTGGCGCGCCGCCAGGCGCGGATGGCCAGCCAGGTACCCGATAGCCACAACAGCAATCCGGCGACGCCGGTCTCGCTGAGCACTTCGAGCACGATCTGGTGGGCGTGCGAGGCGCCGATTCCGGTCCGGGCATCGACGAAATGATCGCCAGACGCGGCATGCCGGGCATAGTCGTAGCGGAAACCGCGCGCGCCCACGCCGGTCAGCGGATGCGATCGGATCATGTCGAACGCCGCGTGCCAGATGCTCAGGCGACCGGCCGATGCGTCATCGATGGCCTGGGGCGTGCCGCGGAAGACGAGCAGGCTGCGCTCGATTCGCGCATCGAATCCGTCCGAAGCTTTCCAGATCATGCCGATACTGAACGCGACGCCGAGTGCGGCGCCCAGCAGCAGCGGCAGGAAGCGACGGATCGAACGCGTTTCGCGCCAGGCGAAAACGACGCTGACCAGGGCGTACGAAAGCCACGCCGCGCGCGAGCCCGCCATCAGCACCGGAATCAGCAGGAAGACGAAAGCGGCAAGCAGGCCGACGCGCCCGCCACGTTCGCGTGCGGCCATCAGGAAGAACGGAGAAAGAACCGCAAGGACCGGACCGAGCTTGAGGTTACCGGCACCGAAGATGCCGGACAGTCGTTCCGCTTCGGGCGCGCCAGCGAAGCTGTAGCCGAACAGCCACTGCACCCAGGCGTCGATCAGCCAGAGTCCGCAGATCGCGGCGATCGCCAGGTTCAACGGCGGCCAGGCCTGCGGCTTGCGCAAAGCCCAGGCGGCGAACAGCGCGAATGGCAGAAAGCGCAAGGTATCGAGTGCCGTCATCCAGGTTTTCTGCGGCATCACCGCGGCCGGAGCCGAAAGCACCACCGGGACCCAGTAGCAGGCGAACAGGACGATGATCAGGCGCAGGTCACGGTCGTCCGGTGGCGCGAAGCGGCGGCGCAGCAGCAGTGCGATGCCGGTCAGCGCACCGATCGCCAGCGGCACCTCCGAGCTGCGGCCGATCGGCAACAGGACCAGCACGCCAAGCACGATCAGCAGAGCCGCCAGGCCGCTGCGTCCCGACTGCGCGCCTTGCGTCATCGGTCGCTGCGCCGGCGCAGGGGCTCGCCGGCTATCTCCTGGTAGAGCGCCAGCGTGGCTTCCTGCATGTCCGACAGGCGGTAGCTCGTGAGCGGCTGGATGGCGGGTGCCGCGCGCATCAGCTCGGCCGCGCGCTCGGCCAGGCGGGCGCTATCGCCCGGCGGCACGCGCCCGGCCGGATACAGGTCGGTCAGCAGTTCGCCGACTCCGCCGTGCGCATAGCCGAGCACCGGCCGACACAGCGACAAGGCTTCGATCACGGTGCGGCCAAACGATTCGCGTTGCGTACTGAGCTGCAGGACCAGGGTGGACACCGCCATGACGTCGCGCACGTCGGCGCGCGGCGGCGAGATGACGACGCGATCGGCAACCTCGAGCTTTCGCGCCAGCGCTTCGAGTTCGGCGACGTAGGTCTCGCGCCCGGGCTCGCGCGCGCCTAGCAGGAGCAGCCGCGCCTCGATGCCGCGTTCCTTGAGCTCGGCCAGCATCTCGATGGCATCGGCATGCCCCTTCAGGCGCGTACCGCGCGCCGGCAGGGTCAGCAGCGGCGCACCGGCGAGCTGGGGGAACTCCGCGAAGAAACGCGTGCGCCATTCGTCCTCGGGCTGGTGCCCGAACGGAAACTCCGCGGCGTCGACGCCACGCGGAATCAGCACCAGCCGGGAAGGATTGGTCTCGCGGTAGTGCCGCAGCACGTGGTCGCGAACCAGGTTCGACACGCAGATCACGCGATCGCCGCGGGCCATGATGCTGCTGTACCAGCCCGGCGAATTGAGTCCGTGCACGGTGGTCACGAAATGCGGGCGCGGCGGGCCGAGCTTGCGCAGCGCGTACCAGCCGAGCCATGCGGGAAGGCGTGAGCGCGCGTGCACGATGTCCACCTTGACCTCGGCGAGTATCGCGCGCAGCCGCGGCACCAGGGTCAGCGTGCGCAGGGATTTGCTGCCGATCGGCAACTGGATGTGCCGGCTGCCCTCGGCCTCGAGCCGCGCCACCAGGCGGCCACCGCCGGAGATGACGATGGATTGGTGGCCCGCCTCGACCAGGGCACGGCCTATCTCCAGCGCCGATCGTTCGGCCCCTCCCGAGTTCAGCGCCGGCACCAACTGGACGATGCAAAGGCGCTGATGTGTCAAATTCGAACCCTGATCGGACAAAACGGCCTCGGCGTTGGCGACGGATCTAGCGCTGCATGGGATTCAGCTTTCGAGCTCGTACTCGGCTCCGCAATACGGGCATTTTGCCTTGCCGCCCTGCTCCTCGATGGGAAGATAGACCTTCGGATGCGAGTTCCACAGCGACATTGCGGGCATCGGGCAGCTCAGTGGCAGATCCGCCCGACTGACCCGATAGCGGTTCTGCGCGTTGGCTGGCAATCGGGGTTCCGCGGCTGGATTGCGCGATGACATACGCCAAGACTCCGGAAATGGACGATAGCCATACAGTTTAGCAGCATGGATTGTGCCAAGTAGGTCACAATCATCGGGTCGGACACGTCGCATCGGCGCGACACCCGATCCGGCAACCTTCAAGGACGCAAACGCCTAGAATGCAACTGCATTCGCGCATCGACTCAATCCAACCACCTAGGGGAGACACCATGGATTTTGCAAAACTGATTGCCCGTGCCCAGGCCATCCTCCTGTCGCCGAAAACCGAGTGGCCGGTGATCGCCGCCGAACAGGATACGGTCGCCAACCTGTACAAGAATTACATCGTCGTGCTCGCCGCGATTCCGGCTGTTGCGGGCTTCATCAAGGGCAGCCTGATCGGCTTCTCGATGTTCGGCATCACCGTGCGTACGCCGATTGTCAGCGGCATCATTGGCATGATCGTGAGCTATGTGCTGGCGCTTGGCGTCGTCTACCTGATCGGCCTCATCATTGATGCACTCGCACCGAGTTTCGGCGGCGAGAAGAATCCGATCCAGGCGTTGAAGACCGCCGCCTACATGGCCACCGCCGGCTGGGTGGCCGGCATCGCCGTGATCGTGCCGTGGATCGGCTGGCTGATCGTCTGGGCCGGCTTCTTCTACGGGGCCTACCTGCTCTACCTCGGCCTTCCGCACACGATGCGCTGCCCGCCCGAGAAGTCGGTCGGCTACACCATCGTCACCATCATCATCGGATTCGTCCTCAGCATGATCATCGGCTTCATCGTCGGTGGCATCACCGCCGCGGGCACGATGGGCAGCGCGGTAGGCAATGCCGTGCGCATCGGCGACACCAGCAACAGTGTCAGCATCGACACCGACAGCGCGCTCGGCAAACTGGCCGCACTCGGCCAGCAGATGGAGAAGCAGGGCAAGAAGATGGAGGCCGCCAAGCGCAGCGGCGATGCCAACGCCCAAGCAGAGGCCGCCAGCGCCATGCTCGGCACGATGCTCGGTGGCGGCAGCCAGGTCGAAGCCCTGCCGCCGGATGCGATCAAGCCGTTTCTCCCCGAAAAGCTGGCCGGCTTCAAACGCGAATCGATTTCGGTCGAGCGCAACGGCGCGATGGGCGTGCAGGTCAGCACCGGCCGCGCGACCTATCGCGACGCCAATGACAATCGCCTCGAACTGGAAATCACCGACATGGGCGGCGCCAAGGGCATCATGGCGCTGGCCGGCTTCGCCGGCATCGAGTCGGAACGGCAGACCGAATACGGCTACGAGAAGAACTACAAGCAGGATGGCCGCCTGGACAACGAGCGCTGGGACAAAAGCTCGAACAACGGCGAGCTCGGCATGCTCCTTGGCGACCGCGTTCCGGGGAAGCTCAGCGGCAACGGCGAAGGCCTCGACATGAACGTGCTCAAGTCGGCCCTGTCCTCGCTCGACCTGGGCGGACTCGAAGCGCTGAAGAACAAGGGCGTCAAGCAGGGCTGATCCGCGCTCCGCCTGCCCATTCGCAGGCGCCGGGCGGGCATGCCGCGCCCGGCTGGCGGCATTCGGACGCTAGCGTGCCGACGGGATGCCGCGCCGCTTCCCGTGGCGCCGTTTCTTTCAGCCTGAATGGGCCGGGCCGTGAGAGCGACCGGGCCCATTCGCCGTCGTTACTTTGCCGCAACCTTGGGCAACGCCGCTTCGGTGGTGATCCTGATGTGGATTTCGTCGCTCACGCTGGGCACCATGAAATCGATGCCGTAGTCGCTGCGCTTGATCGTGGTACTGGCGTCGAAGCCGATCGTCGGGATCTTCTTCATCGGGTGGTCGCCTGCGCGGTTGAGTTTGGCATCAAGGACCACCGGCTTCGTCACGCCGTGGATGGTCAGGTCGCCGGTCACCTTGAACGTGCCGTCGGTCGATCCCTTTTCGACCCTGGTGCTCTTGAACGTCGCGGTGGGGAATTTGGCCGCATCGAACATGTCCGGGCTCTTCATGTGGGTATCGAGCTTGGGCACGTGGGTATTGATGCTGTCGATCGCGATCGTCACATCGACGGATGACTTCGAAATATCAGCCGGATCGTAGCTGATCGTGCCGTCGATCCTGTCGAAGTTGGCACTCGGGTTGGAGTAACCGAAATGATTCCAGGTGAACAGCGTTTGCGTGTGGCCACCGTCTATCGTGTAGGTCTCGGCGGCCGCGAACGCGGATGTCGATGCGAGGGCCAGGGCGGCGGCGAGAAGGGTACGTTGCAACATGCGGATTCTCCTGATGGGGTGTTCAGACGATGCGGCACGCTTCGTCGAATGAAAAGCGCTCTTCGCGCGGACGCAGCACGGCCGGATTGCCGTAACCGATGTTGATGAGGAAGTTGGACTTCACTTCGCTGCCGGGGAAGAACGCGGCATCGACCCTGGCGTTGCGGAAGCCGGACATCGGTCCGCAATCGAGCCCGAGCGATCGCAGGGCAATGATCAGGTAGGCACCCTGCAGGCTCGAATTGCGGGAGGCCGTGCTGCTGATCGCCTCGGGCTTTCCCTCGAACCAGGGCACCGCGTCCTCTTCCTTGTACAGGCGCGGCAGGAACTTGTAGAACGCGTGGTCGGCAGCGACGATGGCCGTTGCCGGAGCCGCCATCGTCTGATCGACATTGCCGTCGGAGAGGGCCTCGCGGAGTTTTGCCTTGGCCTCCGGCGAGCGCACGAACACGACCCGCATCGGCTGGCAGTTGGCGCTGGTCGGGCCGAGCTTGGCGAGGTCATAGGCCTGCTTGAGCAGATCATCGCTGACCGGCTGGTCCAGCCAGGCATCCGCCGAGCGGCGATAGGTGCGCGCTTCGCGGAAGATCTGATCGAGGGCGAGGTCATTGAGGGGACTTTTCATGAATACTCCTTGGCACGGAAACCTGCGTCCCGGATCGGGTTACAGTCTAGGGCTGGATCGCTCGCGATCAATGCCACGCACGACAACGGATTGCTGCTCCATGGTGGACAATGCGCATTGCGCGACGGATATTCCCGGCTCTGCGACCAGGAAACTCTCCCATCATAACGAAGAGAAGCTGATTGCCGTCTGACGCATCCCGATCGACCTGCTGGGCAATCAGCGACGGCGCCGCCGGCAATGAACGCCAGGCGCTGGCGCTGGCCGGCGCGCTGGACCTGCATCCGCGCGTGATCCGCATCCGCCCAGGACACCCTTGGGACTGGTTCGCCCCGCGCCTCACGTTCGCCGCGGCCCTCGGCATCCGCGATGAAGCGGGCCATCCCGTCGAGCCGCCCTGGCCCGATGTCGCGATCGGTTGCGGGCGCCAGGCCGCCCTGCTCACGCGCTGCCTGCGTCGCTGGAGCGCGGGGCGCTGCTTTACCGTGCAGATCCTCGATCCGCGCATTTCACCCGCGCATTTCGACGTGGTCGTCGCGCCGCGTCACGATCAATTGCGCGGCGACAATGTCATCGAAACGCTGGGTGCCCTCAACGCCATCGACGATGCCTGGCTGGCCGCCGGCCGTGCGCGCTTCGCCCGTTTCGGCGATCTCCCCGCGCCGCGGACGGCCGTCCTGATCGGCGCTTCGCATCGTGCCCAGGCGCTCGATGACGCCTATTTCGATGCCCTGCTCGATTCACTCGCCGACCTGCACGACAGCGCCGGCGGTAGCTTCCTCGTCAGCACTTCGCGACGCACGCCCGCAGACCAGAACGAACAACTGCGCGGCGCTTGCGCACGCTGGCCCGGCGTCTTCTGGGCCGGCCCCGAAGACGGCGAAAATCCCTATCCGGGTATCCTCGCCTGGGCTGACCGCATCATCGTCAGCGCCGATTCGGTCAACATGATTTCCGAAGCCTGCGCCACTGGAAAGCCGGTGCACTCCTTCGCGACAAGGCCAGTGACCGGCAAGCTGGGCGATTTTCACCGGTCGCTGATCGCCAGCAGCCACCTTTCGTCGATGGCCGGCGGGGACCGGCCCACGGTGCGCGCGTTGAGGGAAAGCGCGGAAGTAGCCGCACGCATCCGCCAGCACGAAAAGTGGACCACTGCTTAGGCCTTATCCCGCGCTGGCGCAACCCGGGCGAATTCGCGTGGCGAGGCGACGGAAATTCCGGTGAATCAATCGAAAGCCAGGTCGAGCTCGCGGGCGACGCGCAGGACGCCGTGCGTCGCCTGCCCGATTTCCTCGTCGCGCGCGGACAGGCGCGGCCGCGCGTCGAGCTTGTTGGCCAGCGATCGCGCGAGCAGCCTGGAATGCGCATCGCGGAGCGTGCTGGCCTGGCCCGGGTCGAGCAGGTTGGCGCCGGCGGCCATCTCGATCAGGTCGACGCTGTTGGTCACGGTCAGCAGTCGCGGAAAATTCGAGGCGTGTTCAAGGACGATCGCCTGGACTAGGAACTCGATGTCGACCAGTGCGCCGAGGCCCTGCTTGAGATCGAGCAGCCGCTCGCTGGAGCGATCGGCTTCCTTGCGCCAGCGTGTGCGCATCGCGACGATCTGCTTGCGCAGCTCGCTGCCGTAGATGCGCGCGTCGAGGGCTTCGGCCCGGGCCTCGGTGAAACGCCGGCCAAGGCCGACATCGCCGGCGACCACGCGCGCGCGCACCAGCGCCTGGTGCTCCCAGGTCCAGGCACGTTCCTGCTGGTAGGCCGCATAGGCTTCGAGGCTGGTGACGAGCAGGCCGGTGCCGCCATCCGGACGCAGCCGGATGTCGATTTCATAAAGCCTGCCCGAACGCGTGAGCATGGTCAGCAGGTGCACGAAGCGCTGGGCCAGGCGCGCGTAATAGCGCGCGCCATCGAGCGGCTTCGCGCCATTCGACTCGAGTCCGGCGTGGCTGCCGTCATAGACGAACACGAGGTCGAGGTCCGAACCGAAGCCGAGCTCGATGCCGCCGAGGCTGCCATAGCCGATCACGGCCATGCCGGCGCTGTCGCCCAGGCGCTCGTCGATGCGCCCGTGCGCCGCGATCAGGTCGCGCTCGGCGATGCGCAACACCGTATTGAGCACCGCTTCGGCCACCGCCGCGAGCGCACGCGCGGTCTGCACGGCATCGATGCGCTTGCCGAGGAATGCGAGACCAATGCGGAACAGCGCGGCCAGGCGCTGCTCCTGGATCATCTCGATCTCGCGCTCGGGATCGTGGTCGTGCAGGGCGCCGAGGCGACGCAGGATTTCCGCCTCGACCTCGTCGCGATCCGGTGGCGGTCCTTCGCTGCGTTCGTCGAACAGTTCGTCGAGCAGCAAGGGGTGCGCGATGACGCGTTCGGCAAGCAGGGCGCTGGCGGCGAATACCGCGGTCAGGCGCTTCAGCGCCACCGGCTGCTCGTCGAGCAGGGCGAGATAGGCGGAGCGACGCGCCACGGCGTGCACGAGGCCGATCAGCCGGACCAGGCAGGCACTCGGCGCGGCGCTTTCCGCCGCAGCCGCAAACAGCGCCGGCATGACCCGGTCGATGCGTTCGCGCGAGCGCGCCGAGGCAGCGCGCAGGATCGGGCTGCCGAGCAGGCCCTCGAGCGCGGCGACCACCGGTTCGACCGGGTCGAAACCGCCTTCGGCGAACGCAGCGGCGTCGACGCCGTTCGTCGTGCAACGTAGCCACAGGGCATTCCATTCGACCGCCTGCGCGGAGCTGCGCGCGCGCCGCGCCGGCGCCATCACCGCATCGAATTCCTCGCTGACCGCCGCGCGATGGCGATCCAGTTCGGCGACCAGGGCCGGCCAGGCGGGGGCGTCGAGCGCCGCCGCGACGCGCCGGCGCTGCCCCTCATCGCGAAGGCGTTCACGGGGCTGCTGGTCGGCGAACATCTGCACGCGGTTCTCGAGGCGGCGCAGGAAGCGGTAGGCCTCGGCGAGGCGCTTGCTGCGCTTTGCACTGATGAGACCCAGCTGTTCGCAAGCGGAGAGGGCCGGCAGCAGCCCGCGCACGCGCAGCGAAGGTTCGCGCCCGCCGCGGATCAGTTGCACGAGCTGGACGATGAACTCGATTTCACGAATACCGCCCGGACCGAGCTTGATGTGGTCGGCGAGGTCCTTGCGCGCGACCTCGGCATCGATCAGTTCCTTCATTTCGCGCAGGCCGGCAAACGCGGTGTAGTCGAAGTAGCGGCGAAACACGAAGGGCCGCAGCGTCGCCAGCAGGCGCGTGCCGGCGGCCCTGTCGCCGGCCACCGGGCGCGCCTTGATCCAGGCATAGCGTTCCCAGTCGCGCCCCTCGCGCTGGTAGTACTGCTCCATCGCCGAGAACGACAGCGCCACCCGGCCGACATTGCCGAACGGGCGCAGGCGCAGGTCGACCCGGTAGACATAGCCGTCCGGCGTGCGGTCGGCGAGCAGCGAGATCAGGTGCTGGGACAGCCGCGAATACCAGATCTCGGCATCTAGCGGACGCGCGCCGTCGCTGCTGCCACCGGCTTCGTCATAGGCGAGGACCAGGTCGACGTCGGAGGAAAAATTGAGTTCGCCGCCGCCGAGCTTGCCGAGTGCGAGCACGACCAGGCGCTGGTTCTCGCCGGACTCGTTGCGAATCAGGCCGTGCCGCTCCGAGAGCTGGCGTTCGGCATGGCGCAGGGCCTGTTCGAGGCAGACCTCGGCGAGCACGCTCGACCCGGTCAGCGTGGTCTCGACCTTGTCGATGTTGTTGACGTCCCGCCAGATCAGGCGCAGCGACTCGCGGCGTCGAAACCGGCGCAGCTCGCTGCGGAATTCGTCATCCGGCATTGGCATCGAAAACGGTGCCACGCGTGCGTCGGCATGGCGCGGATCGTTCATCAGGCGGACCAGGTCCGGCCCGAGCAATTGCGGATCCTGGACGAAACTCTCGAAGGCGTAGTCGCTGGCCAGCAGGACGCGGTCGAGATGGCTGTCGACGCCGGCGTCGTCGTAGAACGGAACATCCGCCTCGCGGCAAAGCGATTCGAGGCGCGACAGTCTGGAGTCGAGGAGGATCTCGATGGCCTGCGGCCGGGCGGTGATGGGCATGGGCCGATTCTGGCAGCCCGCCTGCGGCGAGGCTACCGCTGGCGGCACGCGCGCCGGCCCCGGATCTGCGCAGGCCTGGCCCTGAACGCCGCGGAAGCGAAATGCGGCCCGGACTCTTGCGCCGGAATCGGCCATGGCGCACGCTTCCCCTCCGCGCGCGGGGATGGTGC
>OEIU01001667.1_pt1 | contig 13619 bp, 14 predicted proteins | sample 1539221 | NCBI WGS metagenome assembly OEIU01 (sample SAMN03792071, study PRJEB22550) | activated sludge metagenome | feature: wastewater treatment plant; material: activated sludge; isolation source: Wastewater treatment plant of a petroleum refinery complex | place: Argentina: Zarate | collected...
GGGCTGATTCGGGCTTTCCGGGCTTTCCACAGACCGTTTGAAATTCCTATGCGCATCGATGGGGTGGGCAGCGCGGTCCGCATGGCCGAAGCCCTGGGCCGCGCCGCCTACACGCCGCGGCGCAGCGGGGCTTTCTCGCCACCGCCGATCAAGGGACACCAGGGCTTGGAAGGCGGACTGGCCGCGTTGATCGGGCGCCAGCCATGAACGCCGCACCCACTTTCGACCTCGTGGTCCGCAACGCCCGCGTGGCCACGGCCTCGGACTGCTTCGAGAGCGACATCGGCATTCGCGATGGCGTGATCCAGCAGCTCGGCCGCCAGCTCGCCGCGGGAGCCCGCGAGATCGATGCCGCGGGCCGGGTGGTCACGCCGGGCGGGGTCGACGCCCACTGCCACCTGGATCAGCCGATGGCACCGCCGGTGCGCATGGCCGACGACTTCGACACCGGCACGCGTGCCGCGGCCTGTGGTGGCACCACCACCGTGATCCCTTTCGCGGCGCAGGTCAAAGGCCAGTCCTTGCGAGCGGCGGTGGACGACTACCATGCGCGCGCACAGGGACGGGCGCACCTGGACCATGCCTTCCACCTGATCGTGAGCGACCCCACCCCCGAGGTGTTGACGCGCGAGCTCCCCGCCTTGATCCAGGAGGGCTACACCTCGTTCAAGATCTACATGACCTACGACGATCTGAAGCTCGACGACGGTCAGATCCTGGACGTGCTCGAGCTCGCCCGGCGCCACGATGCGATGGCCATGATTCACGCCGAGAACGCCGACTGCATCGCCTGGCTGACCCGGCGGCTGGAAGCCGCGGGACGCACCGCCCCGCGCTTTCACGCGCACGCCCGGCCCATGCTGGTGGAGCGCGAGGCCACGCACCGCGCGATCTCGCTGGCCGAGTTGATCGATGTGCCGATCCTCATCGTGCACGTGTCGGGCCGCGAGGCGGTGGAGCAGATCCGCTGGGCACGCGCGCAGGGCCTCAAGGTGTTCGCGGAGACTTGCCCGCAGTACCTGTTCCTCACCGCCGAAGACCTCGGTATCGACGACAGCTACAAGGGTGCGCGCTGCGTGTGCAGCCCGCCGCCGCGCGACAAGCAGAACCAGCAGGTGATCTGGGACGGGCTGAGCGATGGCCTGTTCACCGTCTTCTCCTCCGACCACGCGCCCTTCCGCTTCGACGGCACCGAGGGCAAGAAGCCGAACGGCGAAGAGGTGGCCTTCCAGCACATCCCCAACGGCATTCCCGGCATCGAAACCCGCATGCCATTGCTGTATTCGGAGGGCGTTCTGGGCGGGCGCATCACACTGCAGCGCTTCGTGGAGCTCACGGCCACGAACCCCGCCAAGGCCTATGGACTGCATCCGCGCAAGGGCACCATCGCCATCGGCAGCGATGCCGACCTCGTGATCTGGAACGAAGCTGAACGCACCGTGCGCAACGCCGATCTGCACCACGCCGTGGACTACACGCCGTATGAAAACATGCGCTTGCGCGCCTGGCCCGGCCTCACGCTGGCGGGGGGTGAGGTGGTCTGGGACGGCACGGAGTTTCGCCCCCGGCTCGGCAAGGGACGCTACCTGCGGCGGGCGCGGCCGAGTCTGTTGCCCAGGGCGCCAGGGTCTCTCGGCTGACCGGGGGGGTGGCCTGGCCGCTTGGGCCGGGGGCCGGACGGCGCTGGCGGGCATTTCCCGGGTGCAAAGCCCGGCACGTTCCGCTATCCTCAGGTCGGACTTTGCGGGCAGCCAACAATGCCCCCAGCCCCTTCCACCCCCAGCACAGGAGATCCCCCATGGCCCAGTACAAGGTCGGCTACATCATCGGCAGCATCGCCAGCGGCTCCATCAACCGCCAGTTGTCCAAGGCCCTGGTCAAGCTCGCACCGCCCGAGCTCCAGTTGCACGAGATCCCGATCAAGGACCTGCCCTTCTACAGCTACGACCACGACGCCAGTTTCCCGGCGGTGGCCACGGCCTTCAAGCAGGCCATCGCCGACGCCGACGCCCTGCTCTTCATCACGCCCGAGTACAACCGCTCCATCCCCGGCGTGCTGAAGAACGCCATCGACTGGGCCTCGCGCCCCTACGGCAAGAACGCCTTCGCGCACAAGCCCTCGGGCGTGGTGGGCGCCTCGGTCGGCGCCATCGGCACCGCGCTCAGCCAGGCGCACCTGCGCGGCGTGCTCAACTACCTCGACGTGCCGCAGCTGCAGCAGCCCGAGGTCTACCTGCAGTTCAAGAAGGACCTGGTGGGCGCCGACGGCAGCGTCAGCGACAGCGGCACGGAAGATTTCCTGCGCAAGTACATGAAGGCCTTCGCCGACTTCGTCGCGCAGCACGCCAGCAAGACGGAACAACGGCAGGCCCGCACCTGACTCCGGCACCACCCAGGCCGCGCCCACCATGCCGCCCAAGGCCCCGCCGCTGGTGAGCGTGCTGTCGCGCTCGCCCAACTACCGGCTGGATCAGGTCACGCCGCTGCAGGGGCGTTGCAGCGGCACGCTGATCCACTGCACCTTCGACGCCCACACGGTGGAGATCCCGCCGCTCGACGAGGTGGTGCTGCTCGCCGCCAACGAGTACCGCCTCAAGCGCGCGCTGTTCGACTTCGGCTGGGGCTTCCGGGACCATTTCAGCAGCCATCCGCACCCGCTGCACATCTTCCCCGCCGGCAACGCCTACCGCTGGTGCAAGGACGGTTATGCCGACGTGACCCTGCTGGCCCTGCGCGCCAGCGAACTCGACGGCCTGCTCGACGAGCTGGGCCACCGCAACGCCCACGACGGCCTGTGGGAGCTCTCTCAGCGCGGCTTTGCCAACCCCACCATCTACCAGCTCATCACCCAGTTCGTGCAGCACACCTCGCACAGCCCGGGCCCGCGGCTCATGGTGGACAGCTACTGCGCCGTGATCGCCAACGAGCTGGGCCAGCAGTGGGGCGCGCGCGGGCGCGGCGGCCCCGCCGTGCGCAAGCTGCCGCAGGCCGTGCTCAAGCGGCTCATCGAACACATCAAGGAGCGGCTCACGCAGGACCTGAGCCTGGACGAGCTCGCCGCCGTCACGGGCTTCTCCAAGTTCCACTTCCTGCGCTGCTTCAAGGCCTCCACGGGCCGCTCGCCGCTGCAGTACGTCAACGACCTGCGCGTGGCGCACGCGCGCCGCCTGCTCGAGCGCACCGCGCTGCCGATGGACACGGTGGCGCGCGACAGCGGCTTCTCCGGCGCCGATCAGCTGGCGCGCGCCTTCGGCAAGGCCACGGGCCTGTCGCCGCGCGCCTACCGCACGGCGCTGGGCCAGGTCACGGGCCGCGCGCGCCGGCCCGGCTCGCCAGCGCACTGACACCGCAGCGGCAACGACGCCGCCGCGGCGTGTGCCGCCTCAGCTCGCCTGCAGCCGCTCGTGCCCCGCCGCCGCGCGCAGCACCAGCGCGTCGTCGAAGTGGCGGCCGATGAGCATCAGGCCCACGGGCTTGTCGTCGGTTTCGCCGCAGGGCACGCTGATCGCGGGGTGACCCGTGAGGTCGAAGGGGCTGGTGTTGGCGAGCATGGTCCAGCTGTGCTGGATGACCTCGGCCACCGGGGCGTCGTCGGGCGGGATGGGCAGCGTCGGGAACGGCGTGGTCGGCATCAGCAGCAGGTCGCGGCCGGCCAGCGCCTCGTCGTAGGCCTGGCGCAGGCGGCGGCGCAGGTTCTGCGCCTTGGCGTAGAAGCGGCCCTGGTGCTGCTGGTGCAGGTGGGCACCCAGCAGCATGCCGATCTTGAGCGTGTGCGGCATCTCGTTGGCGCGCGCCTTCAGGCCGCCCAGCGCCGTCATGAGCGACAGGGAGTAGGCGCCCGTGGTCAGGTGGCCCGCGCCCTGGCCGCCGTAGAGCGTGTGGTAGGTGCCTTCGTTGGCGATGGCGCTCCACAGCGCGAAGCCGTGGCGGTGCCAGGGCACCGAGACCTCGTCGACGATGGCACCGGCCGCGCGCAGGGCCTCGATGCCCGCGCGCACCGCCGAGTCGGTGCCCGGGTGCGACTCGGGCAGGCCGAAGGATTCCTTCACCACGCCGATGCGCAGGCCCTTCACGCCGCGCTCCAGGCCCTCGGTGTAGGGCTGCACGCGCACATTGCGCTGGCGCCCGTCGATGCCGTCCTCGCCCGCGATCACTTCGAGCAGCAGGGCCACGCCGGCCACGTCGCGCGCCATCGGGCCCACGTGGTCGATGCTGTGGTCCAGGCCCATCACGCCGGTGTAGGGCACCAGGCCGTAGGTGGGCTTCAAGCCGACGATGCCCGAGAACGAGGCCGGGATGCGGATGGAGCCCGCCTGGTCGGCGCCGATGGCCAGGTCCACCGCGCCCGCGGCCAGCAGCGCGGCGCTGCCGGTGGTGGAGCCGCCGGGCGTGTGGCCCGGGTTGCGCGGGCTGTTCACCGGCCCGGTGGCGCTGGTGGCGCTGCCGCCCGAGAAGGAGAAGTACTCGCAGACCGACTTGCCCACGATGTGGCCGCCCGCATCGAGGATGCGCGTGACCAGGGTGGCGTCGCCGTCGGGCACGTAGCCTTCGAGCAGGGAGGCGCCGTTCATCATGGGCACGCCGGCGATCTGCACGTTGTCCTTGATGGCCAGGGTCTTGCCGGCCAGCTTGCCCTCGGCCGCGCCGCGGATGTCGCAGCGCACCGACCAGGCGCCCCAGGGGTTGTCCCGCGGCTCGGGCCGCGCGCCGCCGCTGCGCGGGTAGCTCACGGGCAGGGCTTCGTTGGGCAGGCGCTCGACCGTGCGGAACTCGGGCACCAGCGGGGCCAGCATGTCCAGCACGGTGGTCGCGTAGTCCTCGTCGACGGCTATGCCCAGCTGCTCGCCCAGGCGGCGCAGGCGGTCCTTGTTCGGCAGGGGGAATGCCATGGTGCTCCTCGGGAAAAAACGGTCTCAGCCGGCGAATTCGGCCGACTCGACCAGGGCCGCCATCGCGGCGGCGTCGGATGCGCGCGCTTCGCGCACGGTGCGGCCCTTCTCCAGCACCACGATGCGGTCGGACAGGGCGCGCAGGAAGTCGAGGTTCTGCTCGACCAGCACGATGGACAGGCGGTGGCGCGTGCGCAGCGCGCGCAGCAGCAGCACCATGTCCTCGATGATGGAAGGCTGTATGCCTTCGGTGGGCTCGTCGAGCAGCACCAGCGAGGGCCGCGTGCACAGGCAGCGCGCCAGCGCCAGGATCTGCTGCTCGCCGCCGCTGAGCAGGCCGCCAGGGCGCTCCAGCAGGCGCGGCAGCGCCGGGAAGTCGGCCAGCACTTCCTCCACCACGCGCGGCGCCTCGCGCCGGCCGTGCACGGAGGCGGCGAACAGCAGGTTCTCGTGCACCGAGAGCAGCGGGAAGATGCGCCGGCCCTGCGGCACGTAGCCGATGCCGCGCGCCACGCGCCGATGCGTGGGCAGGCCCAGCAGGGACTCGCCGCGCCAGGCCAGCGTGCCGGCCGTGACCGCCACCTCGCCCACGATGGCGCGCATCAGCGTGGTCTTGCCCATGCCGTTGTGGCCCAGCACGCCCAGGAACTCGCCCTCGCCCACGGCCAGCGTGATGCCGTCGAGCACGTTGATGCGGCCGTAGCCGCCGCGGATGCCTTGCAGTTCAAGCACGCACATGCTCCTCGCGCCCCAGGTACACGTCGCGCACCACCGGGTCGTTCAATACCTCGTCCACCGCGCCGTCGCGCAGCACGGCGCCGCGGTGCAGCACGGTCACGCGCTCGGCGATGCGGCGCACGAAGCGCATGTCGTGCTCCACCACCACGATGGCGCGGCCGGCCGCGCGCATCGACAGGATCAGCTCGGCCGTGCGCGCGGTCTCCTCCTCGCTCATGCCGGCCACCGGTTCGTCCAGCAGCACCAGCTGCGGATCGGTGGCGAGCACCATGCCCAGCTCCACCCACTGGCGCTGGCCATGCGAGAGCGCGCCGAGCTGGCGCTCGCGCACGGCGCCCAGGCGCAGCTGCTCCAGCAGCTCGTCGACCACCGCGCCCACCGGCCGGCGCGCGCGGTGGCGGGCGGCGGCCACGCGCAGGCTCGCGTCCACCGTGAGGCCGTCGAACACGCTGGACACCTGGGTCTTCACGCCCACGCCCAGCCGCGCGATCTGGTGCCGCTCCCAGCCGCGCACGTCGTGGCCCAGGATGCGCACGCGGCCTTCGCTGGGCGCCTGCTGGCCCGTGAGCGTCTTGAACAGCGTGCTCTTGCCCGCGCCGTTGGGGCCGATCAGGCAGCGCAGTTCGCCGCGCGCCACCTGCAGGTTCACGCGGTCGACGGCCACCACGCCGCCGAAGCGCACGCTCAGGGCCTCGGTGTGGATCGCCAGATCCGTCTGTTTCACCGCAGCGCTCATGCCGCACCCCCGTCGCGGCGCTGCAGCCGCTCGCGCAGCCAGGGCAGCAGGCCCTTGGGCAGCAGCAGCACGCACAGCACGAAGATCAGGCCCAGCACCAGGTTGGTGTCGGCCAGGCGGTTCTGGCCCAGCCAGGTGGTGAGCCACTGGATCAGCACGCAGCCCAGCACCGGCCCCGCGAGCAGGCCCACGCCGCCCACCTGCGCCCAGATGATGATCTGCGCGGCGAAGCTGATGCCGAAGACATCGGGCCCCACGAAGCCGCCCCAGGCCGCGTGCAGCGCGCCCGCCAGCCCGGCGATGGCCGCGCCGATGACGAACACCCCGAGCTTGTAGGCGCGCGCGTCGTAGCCCAGCAGCTCGGCACGCAGCTCGTGCTCGCGGATCGCCGCCACCACCTGGCCGAAGCGCGAGCGCACCAGCCACTTCAGGCCCGCGTACACCAGCACCAGCAGCGCCGCGCTCAGCAGGTAGAGGCCGACGAAGTCCAGCTCCTGGCCGAACAGCGCGATCGGCGGCACGCCCGGCATGCCGTTGTAGCCGCCCAGCGCCACCTCGCCCAGGCGCATGTCCGCGCCCGAGACCGTGTTGACCAGGTGGAACAGGATCAGCGAAGCGGTGAGCGTGATCACGCCCAGGTAGACGTCGCTGATGCGGCCGTAGAACAGGAAGTAGCCCATGAGCGCCGCGCCCAGGGAGGGCAGCAGCACGGCCCCGGCCACGGCCAACGCACTGCCCTGCCCGTTGAGCGCCAGCACCGCGTAGGCGTAGGCGCCCAGGCCGAAGAACACCGACTGGCCGAAGCTAAAGATGCCCGCCACCCCCCACACCAGGGCCATGCTCAGGGCCAGGATGGACAGGATCACGTAGACGTTGAGCGTGACCAGCGTGGCCAGCTCCAGGGCCCAGGCGGCGCCGAACAGCGCCAGCAGCGCCAGGCCCGCGAGCGGCCAGCGCAGTGCAAGCCAGCGCGGATTCACAGCGACCTCCGGAAGAAGCGGCCCGTGATGCCCGAAGGCATGAGCCGCAGCAGCACCACGGCCAGCGCCAGCAGGGCCACGTGGCCGGCCACCGGCGTGGCCCAGCGCGTGACCAGCTCGCTCAGCGTGCCGAACAGCGAACTGGCCACCACCGTGCCGGTGATGGCGTTGGCCCCGCCCGTGATCACGGTGATGAAGGCGCGCGTGACGTAGGCGGTGCCGATGGTGGGCACCGCGCCGGTCAGCGGCGCCATCACGGCGCCGGCCAGGCCGCTGATGGCCGCACCGGCCGCGAAGGTCCAGGCGTAGACGCGCGAGGTGTTCATGCCCAGGGCCTCGGCCATGGGCGCGTTCTGCATGGTGCCGCGCGCCAGCAGGCCGATGCGCGTGCGCCGCAGCACCCACCAGGTGCCGGCCACCAGCACGGTTGCCACACCGATGATGAGCAGGCTGTACCAGGAGTCGCGGTGGCCGCCGAGCGTGAAGCTGCCCAGCGGGGCCACCACGCCGCGCTGCTGAAAGCCGAAGATCCAGGTGGCCAGGCCGATGAGCGCCAGGCTCACGCCCCAGGTCGCCAGGATGGTGTCGAGCATGCGGCCATAGAGGTGGCGGATGATGAGCCGTTCCAGCGCGTAGCCCACCAGGCCCACCACGGCCGGCGCCAGCACGAACATGGCCAGCCAGATGTTGACGCCGGCCTGCACGCTGAGCACCAGCGTGTAGCCGCCGATCATGAGGAACTCGCCGTGGGCGAAGTTCACCACGCGCATCATGCCGAAGACGATGGCCAGCCCCAGGCTGGTGAGCACCAGCAGGGCGACCGCGTAGACGATGTGAAAGGAAAGGACGAGGTGGTCCATCAAGGCCATCCGGTGATGGCCGCCGCCGGCGCGCGCGGGCGGCGGCGGGCGCTCAGATCTTGGGTTCGAACTGCTGGTTCGTCGCCGGCTTCTGGATCAGGTCGCACTGCCCCACCATGTCGGTGGCGCTGACCGCGCTGCTCTTGGCCAGCACGCGGTAGCCGCCGTCGCGCACCTCGGCGAGGTACATGTCGTAGCTGCAGTGGTGCGTGGCCGGGTCCAGCGCCACCTTGCCGTGCGGCGCCTCGATGACGAGCTTGGACTCCAGCGCCTTGAGCACCGCGTTGCGATCGAGGCTGCCGGCCTTGGCCACGGCCGCGGCCCACAGGCGCAGCGCCACGTACTCGTTCATCGTGGTGTTGCTGATGTAGTCCTTGTTGCCGGCGTCGCGGTAGGCCTTGACGAAGGCCTTGTTCGAGGGCGTGTCGAGTTCCTCGAAGTAGTTGGTGCAGACGATCACGCCGTTGGTGATCTCCTTGGGCATGAGCAGGTGCTCGCCCACGTCGCCGAAGGTCTGCGAGGCCAGCGCCACCTTGCCCTTCATGCCCGAGGCCGCCCACTGGCCGTAGAAGCTGCCGTGGGCCGGGCCGACGAAGCTGTTGATGATGGCGTTGGGCGCCGCGGCCTGGATCTTGGCGATGGTGGTGTTGAAGTTGGCCGCGTCCAGCGGGAACAGCTCCACGCCCACCACCTCGCCGCCGTGCTCGGCCGCGAGGCGGCGGATCCACTTGGCCGAGAGCTGGCCGAAGTTGTAGTCCGCGCCGAGCACGTAGAGCTTCCTGCCGTGGTTCTTGATGAGGTGCGGCACGATGGTGCGCAGCGCGTGGCTGGGCGTCACGCCGGTCAGCACGGTGTTGCGGTCGCACACGCCGCCCTCGTAGGGCATGTTGTAGAAGTACGGCACGTTGGCGCGGCGCAGCACGGGGCGCACCACCTCGCGCGCGGCGCTGGTCACGCCGCCGAAGGCCACCTGGGCCTTGTCGCGCAGCGCCAGCTGCTGGCCGAACTGCGCGTAGAGCTGGTTGTTCGACTGGGTGTCGTACTCGACGATGCGCAGCGGGCGGCCCAGCAGGCCGCCGGCCGCGTTGATCTGCGCCACGCCGAACCTGAGCACGTTGCTCTTGCCGCGGCCGAAGGGCTGCAGCGGCCCGGACATGTCCTGGATGCTGCCGATGACGATCTCATTGCCCTGGGCCCGCGCCAGGGACGACAGGCTCGCCAGGGGCGCGGCCAGCAGGCTGGAGGCCAGGGTGCCGGTGAAGGCGCGGCGGTTCAGGGTCATGAAAAGGCTCCTCGTCGTTGTCGAAAGACCCGGGCGGGCCGAACGGGGAGCGAAGGTATGTCAGGGCGCCGACGCGGTGGGCATCACCGGGGCGCGGGCCCCGGTTTCCGCGCAATTTGTGCCGGGTCGGCGCAATCCGCGCAGGGTTTCACAGGAACACGGCTTGCCGCCCGACAGGCCCGACGCCCTTTCCAGGAGACCGCCATGGCACGCTGCGACGTTTGCGGCAACGACTACGACCGTTCCTTCCAGATCGTGATGGCCGACAGGACCCTCACCGTGGACAGCTTCGAATGCGCGATCCACGCCTGCGCGCCCGAGTGCGCGCACTGCGGCTGCAAGATCATCGGCCACGGCCTGCAGGACGGTGAGCGCATGTTCTGCTGCGCCCACTGCGCCCGCCAATCGGGTGCCCACGAACTACAGGACCGCAGCTGAACACAGCGCGGCCAGCATCGGCACCCCGAGCACGGGGGCCAACACCGAGCCCAGGCAGCCGACGTGGGTCAGGGCCAGCAGCAGCGTCAGGCGTGTGAGCCGCAGCACGATCCGCCTCCCTGGGCCGCCGGCGCGGGTTCGTAGCGGTCGTGGTGCCGCACCCAGGCCATGGTGTGTTCGAGGCCTTGCTCGTGACGCCCGCGCGGCGTGAGGTCGAGCAGCCGGTAGGTGCCCATCATCACCTCCACGCCGCGCCCGTAGGTCGAGTAGGTGTGGAACACCTCGCCGGCTTCGTTGCGCGCGAACACGCTCACGCCGGGCATCTCCTCGTTGGCGAAGGGCTGCTGCGCGAAGTTGTAGTGCATGGACTGCGCCGCCACCTCGGCCGGCGTGAAGCTCACGCCGAAGTCGCGGTTGAAGTCGCTGCCGTGCGAGGACACCCAGGGGAAGCGCCAGCCCATGCGCCGGCGGAAGCGCTCAATCTCGTCCAGCGGCGCGCGCGACACCGCCACCAGCGTCACGTCGCGTGCGTGCAGGTGCGGCAGCATGCCGTCGCTGTGGTCGGCCATGTAGGAGCAGCTCGGGCAGCCCTGCGCCCAACCCGGGCCGAGCATGAAGTGCTGCACCAGCAGCTGGCTGCGGCCCTCGAACAGATCGGCGAGCGCGCGCGGGCCTTGCGGGGTGCCGAAGACATAGGGCTTGTCCATGCGCACCCAGGGCAGCGCGCGGCGCGCGGCGGCGAGCTCGTCGCTCAGGCGGCTCAGCGCCTTCTCACGCTCGAGCAGGGCCAGGCGCTGCTCGAGCCAGTGCGCGCGGTCGGTGACGCGGGCGGCGGTGGAAGTCATGGCGGTGGGAGCCGTGGCGGTGGTGTTCATGGCGCTGCTCCCGTTTCAGGATTGCACAGCCTTGGGCCGGCGCACCGCGCGCACCTTGCCGCTCTCGCCGCCGCCACAGTAGAACAGGCCGGCGCCGTCGGACTCCAGCCCGCTCACGCCCGTGCCCTGCGGCATCTGCAGGCGCTGCAGCACGGCGCCGCTCTGCGGCTCGATGCGGCGCAGCTCGCTTTCGCCGGCCTCCCAGGTGCCGTGCCAGAGCTCGCCGTCGACCCAGGTGACGCCGGTGACGAAGCGGTTCGATTGGATGGTGCGGCGAATGGCGCCGGTGTCGGGGTCGATCTGGTGGATCTTGCGCTCGCGGTACTCGCCCACCCAGAGGCTGCCCTCGGCCCAGGTGAGGCCCGAGTCGCAGCCTTGCGCGGGCGCCGGGATGTCGGCCAGCACCGCCCCCGTGGCCGGGTCGATCTTGAGAATGCGCTTCTCGGCGATCTGGTAGAGGTGCCGGCCATCGAAGGCGGTGCCGGCGTCGCAGGTCTGTTCGATGCGCTGCACGGGTTCGCCGCTGGCGGGGTCGAAGGCCAGCAGGCGCGGGCCGAGCGCGGCCCAGACGCGCTGGCCGTCGTGGGTGACGCCGTGCACGGTGGGCTGGTCGTCGAAGGGACCGTACTCGCGCACGATCTCCGCGGTGGACAGCGGTGGGTTCTTGCTCATCAGGGGCTCCTTGTTGGGGCGCCAGGGACGGCGCCATGGGGAGCACTCTAGTCAGACGCCAGCGTGGCGGGGAGTAACAAGATCGTCGTGAATCCCGCCAGCGGCGGCGCCAGCCAGCGCCGCGCGCGCGCCTGGCCGATGGCGCGCACGCGGCCCTGCGCCTGCAGCTCGGCCAGGGCGCGCTGCACCGTGCGCTGGCTGGCGCCCAGTGCCAGGGCCAGGGCCGAGGTGGACCAGGCCGCGCCGTCGCCCAGCAGGGCCTGCAGCGCCGCCTGTTCGCCATCGATGGGTGGCGCCAGCACGAGCACCTCGCGTCCTTCGCGCGGCAGCAGCTGGAAACCGCGCGGCGTGGCCACGATGTCGGCCACGCCCGCGGCCAGCGCGCGCAGGCGGCCGATCTCCACGCGCAGCCGCGCGCGGTGCGTCTCGTCGGGCTGCCGCGTGCGAAAGGCCATCGCGATGAGGGCCTTGCGGTCCACGTCGGCCGGCCAGGCCCGCGCCAGCGCGAGCGCCAGCGTGAACAGCACCGGGCGGCTGGCCAGCGACTGCCAGCTCGCCCCCGCGCTCAGGCCGCGGCGGCAGGCGTCCACCACCAGCGCGCGCGAGGCCAGCAAGGCCTCGACCTCGTCCAGGCGCAGCAGGCTTTCGACGCCGCCGCCCTCGCGGCGCGCCGCCGGGCGCTCCAGCGCGGCCCGCGCCTCCGCCACCTCGGCCAGCAGCGCCGGCACGGCGGCGCGTTCGGCGGCCAGGGCGGCGCGCTCCAGGGCCTCGCGCGCCGGGCCGGTGCGCAGCGAACGTTGCGCGATCTCGGCCGAGTTCAGGTGGGCCACGGCGGCCAGCAGCGGCGGCAGCGCCTGCCCGTTCAGCGCCTCCAGCTGCGCGGCGGCCTCGTCCAGGCGGCCCATCAGCAATTGCCAGCGCGCGGCGATCAGCTGCGCCTGCCAGGCATTGGCCAGGTCACCGCGCGCGGCCAGGGTTTTCGCGGCGGCCATCAGGGCGCGCGGCGAACCGCTGAGCTCGCGCATCGCCAGCGCCACCTCGGCCTCGGCCACCACGCAGCGCGCGCGCGCCAGGGCCTCGTGCGCGCCAAAGCCCTTGGCGGCGCGGCGCAGCAGCTCACGCGCGCGCGGGTGCTCGCCCAACTGCGCCATCGCGATGCCGCGCAGCGCCAGCGCCGGCGGGTCCTCGCGCAGGGCCACGCGCTGCAAGGCGGCCAGCGGATCGCCCAGGGCGAGGGCACGGGCGGCGGCGGTGATGAGGGAATCCATGGGCGGGGGAGCTTAGCCTCGCCCGCCGCCGGCGCCGCGAGACCGCGCCTGCTGCCGGTAGGCCTGCGGCGAGAGCGCGCGCTGGCGCATGAACGCGCGCTGCAAAGCATCCACCGAACGGAAACCGCTGCGGCTGGCGATCCGCTCCTGCGGCCACTGCGTCTGCTCCAGCAGCTGGGCGGCCGCGGCCACACGGGCCTGCTCGACGAAGCGCGCGGGCGTGCTGCCCACTTCGGCCGCGAACGCGCGCGCGAAGTGCCGCGGGCTCATCTGCGCGCGCGCGGCCAGTGCGTCCACCGACAGCTCCTCCTGCAGGTGCGTGCCGACCCAGGCCAGCACCTCGCGCAAGCGCCGGCTGGCCGCCGATTGCGCCTTCAGCGCCGGGCTCAGCTGCGGCTCGGCCGCGCCACGCAGCAAGGGCTGCGCGAGCGTCTGCGCAATGGCCATCGCCACCGCGTGGCCCAGGTCGTCCTCCACCAGGGCCAGGGCCGGCTCGATGCCGGTGGTCACGCCGGCCGAGGTCCACACCGGCCCGTCGCGCACGTAGATGCGTTCGCGCTGCACGTGGACCTGCGGGCGCAGCGCCTGCAGCTGGTCGCAGACGCGCCAGTGCGTGGTGGCTTCGCGGCCGTCGAGCAGCCCGGCCGCGGCCAGCGCAAAAGCCCCGCTGCACACGCTGGCGACGCGGCGCACCCGCCGGGCGCGCCGGGCCAGCCAGGCGCCCAGGCCGTGCTGCACGATGGCCGCGCGCACCGCCGCTTCGTCGCCGCCGCAGACGATGAGCGTGTCGATGAGCGCGGGCAGCAGCTGCAGGTCCACCGTGTGGCCGCGATGACCTCGGCCAGCCCAGGCCGACTGCACGGCCAGGACTCGCCGCGCCG
>OEIU01001668.1_pt1 | contig 13619 bp, 12 predicted proteins | sample 1539221 | NCBI WGS metagenome assembly OEIU01 (sample SAMN03792071, study PRJEB22550) | activated sludge metagenome | feature: wastewater treatment plant; material: activated sludge; isolation source: Wastewater treatment plant of a petroleum refinery complex | place: Argentina: Zarate | collected...
TCCGACGAATATTACATCACCAAGAGCATGATCTTCGGCGCGCTGATCGAGGCGATCGATCTGGCGCAGCTCTCCAAGCTCGAGCCCGAGGCGGCGCGCGAGGAAATTCGCGACATCGTCAACGAGATCATCTCGATCAAGAATGTCGTGATGTCGATCTCCGAGCAGGAGGAACTGCTCGAGGACATCTGCAACGACGTGCTCGGCTACGGTCCTCTCGAACCGCTTCTGGCGCGCGACGACATCGCCGACATCATGGTCAACGGCGCGCTCAAGACCTACATCGAAGTCTCGGGCAAGATCCAGTTGACCAGCATCCGCTTTCGCGACAATGCGCAACTGATGAACATCTGCCAGCGCATCGTCAGCCAGGTCGGCCGCCGCGTCGACGAGGCTTCGCCGATCTGCGACGCGCGTCTGGCCGACGGCTCCCGCGTCAACGTGATCGCGCCGCCGCTGTCGATCGACGGACCCGCGCTCACGATTCGTAAATTCCGCAAGGACAAGCTGACCCTCGACCAGCTCCAGCGCTTCGGCGCGATCTCGGAGCCGGGCGCCGAGCTTCTCAAGGTTATCGGCCGCGTCCGGTGCAACACGCTGATTTCCGGCGGCACGGGCTCCGGCAAGACGACGCTGCTCAACTGCCTGACCAATTACATCGATTCCGACGAGCGCATCATCACCTGCGAGGACGCGGCGGAACTGCAATTGCAGCAGCCGCACGTCGTGCGCCTGGAAACACGCCCGCCCAACCTGGAAGGGACCGGCCAGGTGACGATGCGCGATCTGGTCAAGAACTGCCTGCGTATGCGTCCCGAGCGCATCATCGTCGGCGAAGTGCGCGGGCCCGAGGCGTTCGACCTTCTGCAGGCGATGAACACCGGCCACGACGGATCGATGGGCACGCTGCACGCCAACTCGCCGCGCGAAGCCCTGAGCCGACTCGAATCCATGATCACCATGGGCGGATTCTCGCTGCCCTCGCGCACGATCCGCGAGATGATCGTCTCGTCGGTCGACGTGATCGTGCAAGCCGCGCGTCTGCGCGACGGCTCACGCCGCATCACGCATGTCACGGAAGTGATGGGCCTGGAGGGCGACGTCATCATCACGCAGGACCTGCTCGTCTACGACATCGCGGGCGAAGACGCCAACGGTCGGCTGATCGGGCGGCATCGCTCGACCGGCGTCGGCAAGCCGCGCTTCTGGGATCGCGCGAAATATTACGGCGAGGAAGAGCGGCTCGGAGCGGCGCTCGACGCGGGCGAAGCAGGCAACGACTAGTCGGACGAGACGGGCATGGATCAGCAATCGCTCATCTTCACCGCTTTGATGATGCTCGCCGCGGGCGGGCTGTTCTACGTCTTCGTCTATCCGTATCTCTCGGGCGAGGCGGCGGCCGAGAAGCGCCGCGCGCAGTTCCAGGCGCCCAGCGGGACCAAGGGCAAGCGCGACCGGCAGGTCGATCCGACCAAGCGCCGGCAGCAGATTCTCGAAAGCGTGCGCGAACTCGAGAACGAGACGCGCAAGAAGAAGAACAACCTTCCCTCCAAGCTCCTGCAGGCCGGCCTGTCGGTCGACGTCAACAAGTTCTACATGGTCTCGGCGGGCGTGGGGCTCGGGCTCGCGCTCCTCGCCTTCCTCATGAACGGCAATCCCTTCGTCGCGATCGGCGCCGGCATCGCTGGCGGATTCGGCCTGCCGCGCTGGGTCGTCAATTTCCTCATCAAACGCCGCTTCAAGAAGTTCCTGTCCGAATTTCCCGGCGCGGTCGATATCATCATTCGCGGCGTCAAGGCGGGCCTGCCGCTCACGCAATGCGTCGGCATCATCGCCGCCGAATCGCCGGAGCCGGTCCGCAGCGAGTTCCGGCGCATCCTGGAAGCGCAGTCGATCGGCCTGTCGATCGGCGAATCCTGCGACCGCATGGCCGAAAGCATGCCGGTCGCCGAGGCGAACTTCTTCTCGATCGTCGTGAACCTGCAGCAGAAGTCGGGCGGCAATCTCTCCGAGGCGCTCGGCAATCTGTCGCGCGTGTTGCGCGACCGCAAGAAGATGCGGCTCAAGGTGAACGCCATGTCCGCGGAGGCCAAGGCGTCGGCCGGCATCATCGGCGCACTGCCGTTCCTGGTTTGCGGCCTCGTCTATCTGTCGTCGCCGGAATATCTGACGCTGCTCTTCACCCATATGACCGGACGCATCGTGCTTGCGGTCAGCGGCTTCTGGATGATGGCCGGCATCTTCGTGATGCGGAAGATGATCCAGTTCGACTTCTGACGATCTTATCTGACGGCCGTTCGGCCGAGGCCAAGCGATGATCAAACAGATCTACGACAAGTTGAGCGATCCGGCGACCGTGGTGGCGCTGCTGGTGGCGATCGCTGTCGTCGCCACGATCCTGACCATCGCCATGCCGCTGCTCGATTCGGATTCGCTGGCCAAGCGCATGAAGTCGGTCGCCAGCGAGCGCGAGAAGATCAGGGCGCGCGAACGCGAACGCCTCGCGGCGCGCGACAGGACGCCGGCCTTGCGCATGCAGCCCAAGGCCTACATGCGCCAGCTCGTCGACAATTTCAGCCTCGAGAAATGGCTCGGCACCGAGGAGGCCAAGTCCCAGCTCACCATGGCCGGGTTCCGCGGCAGGCAGGCGGAGGTAGCCTTCCTGTTCTTCCGCGCCATCGCGCCGATCGGGCTGTTCTTCGCCGTTCTCACCTACATGTTCCTGTTCTTCGGCTCCGACATGCCGATCATCACCAAGATCGGCGCGGCCATGGCCGGCGCCTATCTCGGCCTCAAGACGCCGGAACTGTTTCTGAAGAACAAGATCTCCAAGCGTCAGGCCTCGATGCGCCGCGCCTTTCCTGATTCGATGGACCTCATCCTGATCTGCGTCGAGTCGGGCATGTCGATCGAGCACGCGTTCCGCAAGGTCGCCGGCGAGATCGGCGTCCAGTCGATCGAGATGGCGGAGGAATTCGCGCTGACGACGGCGGAGCTCTCCTATCTGCCGGATCGCCGGCAGGCCTACGAGAATCTGGGTCTTCGCACCGGCGTCGAAGGCCTCAGGCAGGTCTCCACCGTGCTCATCCAGGCGGAAAAATACGGCACGCCGCTCGGCCAGGCGCTGCGCGTGGTCGCGCAGGAAGGCCGCGACGCGCGTCTTCTGGAAGCCGAGCGCAAGGCGGCGGCGCTGCCGCCGAAGCTGACCGTGCCGATGATCGTCTTCTTCCTGCCGGTGCTGTTCGCCGTCATCCTGACGCCTGCGATGATCCAGATGTCTGAAAAGCTGATGTAGACGGCCGCCGCGCCAGGAAGACCAAACAAAAAATGCGCGCCCTCCGGGGGGCGCGCATTTTTTCGTTTACCTGTGCTCCAGGCGCGAAAAGCGCCGCGCCGATCAGCCTTCGGGCGCCGCCGTCCTGGCGGTCGCGCCCTTTGCCTTGCCGTCGACCTGGCGGATGGCGCTCCATGTGTTGGATTGCGAGATCATGCGGCGGATCTGTCCGACATTGGAAGCGGCGTCGGCGGCCGAGAGATCGCGGCGCGAAATCTCCTCGGCCTCCGCGAACTTGCCCTGCAGCGCGAGCACGAGCGCGAGGTTCTGGCGCACGCGCACGTCGGCGGAGGGTTGCTCGACGGCGGTCCGCAACGTCGATTCCGCCTGCGGCAGATTGCGCGACAGGGCATAGGACAGGCCGAGGTTGGAGAGCACGGTGGGATCATTCGGCCGCATCTTCAGCGCGGAATTGTAATATTCGCGCGCGCGGTCGTGATCGCCCATCTGGTCGGCGACGGAGCCCTGCGCCGAGAGGATCGACCAGTTCGGCCGCTCCGGCGTGTGCGCATTCGCCAGCACCCTGGAGGCTTCCTGCAACTTGCCGTCGTCGGCGAGCGCCTTGCCGTAGGCGCCGAGCACTTCCATGTCGCGCGGATAGGTGATCGCGAGGCCGCGCAGCACCGCGACCGCCTGCGAGTGCTGCGACAGCGCCCTGAGCGAACGCGCATAATTCATCGCGGTGCGCTTGTCGGACTGGTTCGAATCGTAGCGCCGGCCCCATTCCTCGGAATATTGGCGAAGCGCGCCGTCCGAATTCGGCAGCGAGTCGCTGCCGCCGATGGAGCCTGTCACGTCGCCCATCGAGGGCCGGTTGCAGCCGCCCAGGGCCAGGGCGAGGGCGACGATCGAGATCGCCGCGAGGGGACGGGCGCGATTGCGGACGGAAAATGCGGGCACGTGTCTCGATCCGGGCTTGCGGTGACGGTCGTCGCAGCAATAAAGCGTTAACCCTAATCGACGGTTAACAACCCATCGGAGCGGTCATGGCTCTCGTTCTCGGCGACCCCACGCGCAATTCCATCCCGATCGCGCCGACGAGCCGCGCCCGCCTGCGCGCGACGCTGGACGCGCTGCCGGCGGAAGCCCGCGCCTATGCGACCGCGACCGGCTACGACGGCGCGCCCGGCGCGCATCTGATCGCGCCGACGGCCAAGGGCGCGATCGCCGCCGTGCTGTTCGGCCTTGCGGACGCCGGCGCCGACCGCGTCGACCCGATGGCGTTCGGGCGGCTCGCGACGTTGCTGCCGCCCGGCCGCTACCGGGTTGCGGAGAATGCGGAAGCGCCCGACCACGCCGAACTCGCCTTCCTGCTGTCGGCTTACAAATTCGCGCGCTACCGCAAGGCGAAGGCGGACGACGTCGTGCTCGAGGCGCCGCGCGGTGCGAAGCGCGAGCGCGTGGAGACCATCGCGAACGCGGTGGCGCTCGGCCGCGATCTCATCAATACGCCCGCCAACGACATGGGCCCGGATGCGCTGGAACAGGCCGCGCTCGCGCTCGCCGAACAATACAAGGCGCGCGCGAAAGTGGTGCGCGGCGCGCAATTGAAGAGCGGCTTCCCGCTCGTGCACGCCGTCGGCAAGGGCGCGGCGGAAGGACCGCGGATCGTCGATTTCTCCTGGGGGCCGCGCAAAGGCGGACCGAAGGTCACGCTGGTCGGCAAGGGCGTGTGCTTCGACACCGGCGGCCTCGACATCAAGCCCGGCGCCTCGATGCTGCTGATGAAGAAGGACATGGGCGGCGCGGCGACGGCGCTGGCCGCAGCCGCCATGATCATGCGCGCGCAACTGCCGGTGCGCCTGCGGGTGATCGTCCCGATCGTCGAGAACTCGGTCTCGGCGCAATCCTTCCGGCCCGGCGACGTCTATTCCAGCCGCGCCGGGCTCACGGTCGAGATCGGCAATACGGACGCCGAGGGCCGCCTCATTCTGGCCGACGCGCTGGCGCTGGCGGACGAGGACGAGCCGGACCTGCTGTTCGATTTCGCGACGCTGACCGGCGCCGCGCGCGTGGCGCTGGGGCCCGACCTGCCGGCCTATTTCACCAACGACGAGAAGCTCGCCGCCGACATCGCCGCGGCGGGCGAGGCGGCCGCCGATCCGGTCTGGCGTCTGCCGCTGTGGGCGCCCTACGGCGCGCTGCTCGACAGCAAGACCGCCGATCTCAACAACGTGTCGAGCGGCCCCTTCGCCGGCGCGATCGTCGCGGCCATGTTCCTCAAGCGATTCGTGCGCAAAACCGGCGCCTGGGCGCATTTCGACGTCTACAACTGGTCGTCGTCCGCCAAGCCCGGGCGGCCGGAAGGCGGGGAGATCCAGGCGGCGCGGCTCGTTTTCGAACTTCTCCGGCGCCGCGTCGGCGCTGACTGAGCAGGGAACGGGAATTTAATACGCCTGCGAAATAATCTGCGGAGACGGAGCGCGATCATGTCCATCGTCCTTTCTCCGCAGCAGGCGCTGCGCCTGTTGTCCGATATCGCGCTCGACGTGGTGCGCGAGAAGGGGCCGCGCGACCACCCGGATTTCACCTTCCGGCAATTGTCGGTCCTGCTCACCATCTATCTCGAAAAGCCACCGCACACCGTTCGCGGCATCGCGGCGCGGCTCGACGTGACCAAGCCGGTGGTGACGCGCGCGCTCGATTCGCTCGGCGCGCTGGAGCTCGTCACGCGGCGGCGCGACGAGGCCGACCGCCGCAACGTGATCGTGCAGCGGACGGTCAAGGGCGCGCTGTTCGTCGAACAGCTCGGCGACCTCGTGGTGGACAAGGCGAAGGGACTCGCATCGTGATTTTCGACAAGCGTCTGACGCCGGCGCGGCCCGATCTCGCCGCCGTTCACCTGAAGGGCCAGGTCGAGGCGGCGCGTTTCGTGGAGGGCGTGCGCGTGCAGGTCGTCGCTCCGGTCGCCGATCTCAAGAGCGCGCCGTCGCCGGAGGCCAGTCTCGACACCCAGGCGCTCGCGGGCGAGATCGTGACGGTCTACGAGCGCGAGGAAGGCTGGGCCTGGGTTCAGCTCGCCGGCGATTCCTACGTCGGCTACCTTTCGGAGGCCGCTCTCTCCGCGCATATCGTCGCGCCGACGCACCGCGTGACGACGCGCGCGACTTTTGTCTATCCCGCCGCGAACATGAAGACGCCAATCATCGAGACCCTGCCGTTCGGCGCGCAGGTCGCCGTCGTTGAAATATCGGGCGATTTCGCGCGTCTTTCGCGCGGCGGTTTCGTTTTCGCGCGTCACCTCTCGGCGGTCGACACGCACGAGGTCGATTTCGTCGCGGTCGCCGAAAGCATGATCGGCGCGCCTTATCTGTGGGGCGGCAAGACGCCCGCCGGCGTCGATTGCTCGGGGCTGGCGCAGGCGTCGCTCGCCGCCTGCGGGATCGCCGCGCCGCGCGACACGGACATGCAGGCGAAAGCGCTCGGCGAGCCGCTGCCGGTGACGGACGATCTCGGCCATCTGCGGCGCGGCGACCTGATCTTCTGGAAGGGCCATGTCGGAATCATGCGCGACGCCGAGACGCTGCTGCACGCCAACGGCCACCATATGCTCGTCGCGAGCGAAGCGCTGAAAGGCGCGCGCGATCGGATCGCGCGCAATTCCTTCGGCGCGATCACGGCGATCAAGCGACTTTCGCACATCGCCTGACGCGGAGACGCCCATGAAATCCTATCGCAAGGAATTGTGGTTCGAGACGCCGGGCCGGCGCGCCTTCGTCAACATAACGCCGCAGGTCGAGGCGGCGCTGCGCGAGAGCGGCGTGCAGGAGGGCCTTGCGCTCGTCAACGCCATGCACATCACGGCTTCCGTCTTCATCAACGACGACGAAAGCGGCCTGCATGCCGACTACGACGCCTGGCTGGAAAAGCTCGCGCCGCACGAGCCGGTGTCCGGCTATCGCCACAACCGCACCGGCGAGGACAATGCCGACGCGCATATGAAGCGGCAGGTCATGGGCCGCGAAGTCGTGGTGGCGATCACCAGGGGACGACTCGATTTCGGCCCGTGGGAGCAAATCTTCTACGGCGAGTTCGACGGCGGCCGGCGCAAGCGCGCGCTGGTGAAGATCATCGGCGAATAGGCCGGGTCAGGCCACCTGCTCGACAATCGCGGGTTGGACGGCCGGCGCGCGCTCGCCGATCGTAAAGGCGCGCCGCACGATCTCGACAGCCGCCGTTGCGGCCGCTTCGTCGCGCGCATGAATGCGCGCGATCGGCCGCCCCGCGACATCGGCGCCGAGCGGCGCGATCTCGGACAATCCCACGGCCGGATCGATATGTTCGCCCGCGCGCCGACGCCCGCCGCCGAGCCCGACGACGGCGAGGCCCAGCGCGCGGACGTCGATCGCCGTGACGAAGCCGGGCCGCTCCGCGCGCGCTTCGACGACCGCCGGCGCCTGCGCGAGATGGCGTCCGGGGGCTTCCACAAGATCTGCGGGGCCGCCGAGCCCCGCGACCATGCGCGCGAAGCGCTCGGCTGCGGCGCCGCTCGCCAATGCACGCTCGAGTTTTTCACGCGCCTCCTCGCGCGAGGACGCGAGATCGCCGAGCGTCAGCATTTCCGCGCCGAGCGCGAGCACGACCTCGTGCAGACGCGTCGGACGGCGCGCGCCGGTCAAGTAGTCGACGGCGCAGGCGACCTCGATCGCATTGCCCGCGCAAGGCGCGAGCGGTTCGCTCATGTCGGTGATGAGCGCGCGCGTCGGCAGGGCCGCCGCGTTTCCGGTCGAGACGAGCGATTGCGCCAGCGCGCGGGACTGCTCGCGCGCAACCATGAAGGCGCCGGCGCCGGTCTTCACGTCCATGACGAGCGCGTCGAGGCCGGCGGCGAGTTTCTTCGACAGGATGGAAGCGGTGATGAGCGGAATGGATTCGACCGTCGCGGTCACGTCGCGGATTGCGTAGAGACGACGATCGGCCGGCGCGAGATCGTCGGACTGGCCGACAATGGCGCAGCCGGCGTCGCGCACCACGCGCTGCATCGCCGTCAGATCGGGCGACGCGCGATAGCCGGGAATGGATTCGAGCTTGTCGACCGTCCCGCCGGTATGCCCGAGGCCGCGGCCGGCGATCATCGGCACGTAGCCGCCGCAGGCCGCAACCATCGGCGCGAGCATGAGGCTGACGACATCGCCGACGCCGCCGGTCGAATGCTTGTCCAGCACGGGGCCGCCGAGATCGAGCGGCCTCCAGTCGAGCCGCGTTCCGGACGCGGTCATGGCGGCGGTGAGATCGGCGCATTCGCGCGCGTCCATGCCGCGGAAGAAGACCGCCATGGCGAAGGCGGCCGCCTGCTCCGCGCCGACGACGCCGGACACCAGGCCCCGGACGAAGAAATCGATATCGGCGCGGTCGAGCGCGCGTCCGTCGCGCTTGGCGCGGATGATCTCGGGCGCGAGCCTGTCGGCCATCAGGCCGGCGTCAATTCGCGCGTCTTCGGGAAGGCGCGCAGCAGGCGCCTCATGCCGATCGCGGCGGCATGGGCCTGCTTGAGCGACTGGTCGTGGCTCGGCGCGCCGCCCTGGAAACCGGCGCCGTAATAGGTGACCGCGCCGATAGCGGCGACGTTGACGCCGAGGCGGCGGGCGAGAATGACTTCCGGCGCGATGGACGTCGTCACCACATCCGCGCCGAGCATGCGCGCCACCCTGATTTCCGCCGGCGTCTCGAAGGTCGGCCCGGAGAACCACATCATCACGCCTTCATGCGTCTGCACGCCGCAATGCAGCGTCGCGCGCTTGAGGCGGCGGAACAGTTTCGGATCGTAGGCCTCGGTGAGGCTGATGAGGCCGCCGTCGGAGGACATGCCGATCAGCGGATTGATGCCGCCGAAATTGATGTGATCGGTGATGAGCACGAGATTGCCGGGGTGCATGTCGCCGCGCACCGAGCCGACGCCGCTCGTGAGAATGAAATTGGTGGCGCCGAGCATGGCGAGCGTCTCGAGCGGCGCGGCCATCGAGGCGGCGTCCCCGGTCTCGTGGAACTCGGAACGGCCCCGCATGTAGGCGATGTTCATGCCGTCGTGGCTTGCGACGACGAGCGCGCCGTCGGGCTCGACGAGCCCCTCCGGGAAACCCGGCAGGTCCGCGTAGGGAATGACGATGGCGTCATCGAGCTGGTCGGCCACGGAGCCGAGGCCCGCGCCGAGCACGATGGCCGCGTCCACGGAGAGAACGTCGCGCGAATTGATGATTTCCACGGCCTGCTCGACGACTTCGGTCATGTCGATGATTCCCGGCTCCGGGGGAGGAAATGGCTCGGGCCGAACGAATGCGGCAGCAGCGAGCCGAGCGGATAGACGGCGGCGACGCCGTTGGCGCCGACCGCATGGATCGGCGCCTCGTCGGCGGCGAATTCGCGCAGACGCTGGCGGCAGGCGCCGCAGGGGGTCGTCGGCGCGGCCGAATCGGCGACGACGAGCGCCTCGACGATTTTCGTTTCGCCGGCCGCCACGCAGGCGCCGATGGCGACGGCCTCCGCGCAGAGGCCTTCCGGATAGGCGGCGTTCTCGACATTGCAGCCGGCGTAGACCCGTCCCGACGCGCCGCGCACCGCGGCCCCGACCGCAAAGCCGGAATAGGGCGCGTGCGCATGGGCGCGCGCGGCCAAGGCGGCCGCGAGAAGATCGTCAGGCGCGCTCATGATCCGCGCCATTTGCGTGTGCTGCGTGTAGCATTCCGAATCCGTGACCGCGCAGGATGCCAGCGAGTGACAAAGAATTTGCAAACGCGGTGGGCCGAAATCGGGCATGTCGCTGCGGCCGCTACTATTTTTCTCGGCGTTCTCGCCGGCGCGCCGCCCGCCCGCGCCGACGGCGGCCCGCCGATCATCGCGGGGACCGCGCGCAACCTGCCGGTCCTGGCGCGCAACGGCATGGTCGTGGCCCAGGAGAAGATCGCCGCGCAGATCGGGCTCGATATCCTGAAACAGGGCGGCAACGCCGTGGACGCGGCGGTGGCGACGGGATTTGCGCTCGCCGTGACGCTGCCGCGCGCGGGAAATCTCGGCGGGGGCGGCTTCATGGTCGTGCATCTGGCGAAGGAAAACCGCGACGTCGCGCTCGATTATCGCGAAACGGCGCCGGCTGCGACGACGGCGAACGCATTTCTCGACGCTACAGGCGCGGCCGACCCGAAAAAATCGCGCGACAGCGGGCTCGGCGTCGGCGTTCCCGGCACGGTGGCCGGGCTGGCTCATGCACGCGAAAAATGGGGCTCAGGCAAGTTTTCGCTCGCCGATCTCTTGGCGTCGGCGATCCGGCTGGCGCGCGAGGGCGTCCCGGTCGAGGACGACCTCGCCGATTCCCTGCCGCAGGCGGCGCGCCGACTCGGGCGCTGGCCGTCGAGCCGGGCGATCTTCTTCAAGCCGGACGGAAACACGCTGGAGCCGGGCGAGAGGCTGACGCAGGCGGACCTGGCGGCGACGCTGGAGCAGATCGCGGCCGGCGGGCCGCGCGCCTTCTACGAAGGCGAGACCGCGGACAGGATCGTCGCCGCCGTGCGCGGCGCCGGCGGGCTGATGACGGCGGAGGACATGCGGACCTATGCGCCGGTCGAGCGGCCGGTCGTGCGCGGAACCTATCGCGGACACGAGATCGTCTCCATGCCGCCGCCCTCCTCTGGCGGCGTGCACCTGATCGAGCTTCTGAACATTCTCGAACATTTCCCGATTTCGGAAAGCGGGCCGCAGACGGCGGCCACCATCCATGTGATGACGGAAGCGATGAAGCTCGCCTTCGCCGACCGCGCGGAATGGCTGGCCGATCCGGATTTTGTGAAAATCCCACTGTCAGGCCTGCTGTCGAAGGCATATGCGGCGAAACTGGCGGCGGAAATCTCGACCGCGCGCGCCCGGCCGTCGGCCGAGATCAAGCACGTCGATCCCACGCCCTACGAAGGCGACCAGACCACGCATTTCTCGGTCGTGGACCGGGAGGGCAATGCGGTGGCCAACACCTATACGCTCAACTTTTCCTACGGGCTCGGACTGGTGGCGGACGGCGCGGGCGTGCTGCTCAACAACGAACTCGACGATTTCGCCGCCAAGCCCGGCGCGCCCAACGCCTTCGGGCTGACGGGCGGGGCCGCCAATGCGCCGGGGCCGCGCAAGCGGCCGCTGTCCTCGATGACGCCGACGATCGTGCTGAAGGACGGCAGGCCGGAGATCGTGACGGGCTCGCCGGGCGGCCCGCGCATCATCACGACCGTGCTGGAGCAGATTTCGAACATGATCGACCACGGCATGAACGCCGCCGAAGCCATGCAGGCCCCGCGCTTCCACCATCAATGGCTGCCCGACGAATTGCGGGTCGAGCGCGGCCTGTCGCTCGATACAATCCGGTTGTTGCGCGACAAGGGGCAGAACGTGGTCGTCGGCGGGACGCTGGGGTCTGTGGCGACGATCCAGATTCTGGACGGGCTGATGATGGGGGCGTCGGACAGCCGGCAGCGGGGGACGGCGGCGGCGGGGTGGTGATCTCCTTGCAACTGTGACGAAAGAACTTAGTATCGACTTATTAAAGCGAAAGTGCGTGCATATTTTGGAGGGGGCAATGATTAGAGCTGATATTTTCGACCCTTCGAGCTTCATATCAGCGGTCACACAATTCGTCGATCTGATTGGACGCAGTACAGACTCGGCGGTTCTAACCGCATTGGGCTTTGCATTGCTGCTTGTCGGCATTGGCGCGATATCAAAACTTATTGTTGCGAAGCCAGAAAGCACGTCGAATTGGTTAAAGTGGACTGCAATCGGGAGCCTCGTTTGCGGGGTGCTTTTTGCTGCCAGCGGGCCAGGTCTAGCACTTCTGCGAAGACCCCAAATTGAGGTCTTACCGGCGCAGACATCACTTGATCGATTGAAAAGGAATGACCGTGTTGAGTGGCTAATCCGGCTGATCGCCTACGACCCCACTAAAGATGCGCAAAAAAATTCCCTGGCAATCGGTAAGCTGAAATCTCTTGGGCCAGAAGAGGTCGAGTACACGTTTGTCGCGCCGTACGATGAACTGAAGGGCTACCCAGTCGGGGAGGCTCTACGTAAATCAGGATCGCAAGTACCTGCGATTAACAATTTTCGAGTATCTGGTATTATTTTTCCGGTGACAGATCGAATATATCCCGCAAATGCACGCGGACTTATGCAAATTATCAAATCTGTTGAAGACACCCATCCAGAGATAAAAAATAAATTGATAGATAATCAATATTTTTCACAGTCAGAAATCGATGATCTCACCCCTTCCCCAGATCGAGAAGCGCCAAACACAGGAAGGGGAACATATGCATTTGAGGCATGGGGAAGTAATTATAAAAAATATTGTCGCATTTCTCATAAATTCAGATGTGATAATAGTAAAGAAAATAGTCAAAAAAAATCCTACATAAGCAGAATTACTACCGACTGGCATCCAGTTGGCGCATCGATCCATCATGAACCAAGAGCATCAATTTGCGACACGGGAGACTCGTATTGCGACAAAGATAACTGGAATAAAATTGAAAAAGACATTTCTGATAAGTTCGGCGTTCGTATCTTCCTCATTAAAAATACTAAATTGGATGATCTCGACAGGAGGTATTTGATCGACTTTGGAGACGAGAATCAGCTAATACCAGAAATTGGCGAACCACGGCAAAAGAAATAAGCGGACCGAAAGAGGGCGGAGGCATACCGACTGTCCTCAGAACTCCACGTCCAGCTCTTCCAGCTCGTCCGGCTCTTCCATGGCCGCGGCGATCCATTCCTGCATGGATTTGCGCTCCAGGATCATGTCCCGGTAGGCGGCGCATTGGGCGTCGAGCCTGACGTCGTAGGTCTTGAAGCGCGAGCAGACCGGCGCATACATGGCGTCGGCGAGCGAGGGCGTCTCGCCGAACAGGAACGGTCCCTTGTAGGCGGTGAAGCAGCCGCGCCAGATCGAGAGCACGCGGTCGATGTCGGTCTGGGCGCCCTGCCAGACCTTGAAGCCCGGATAATGGCCCTTGATGTTCATCGGCAGGGCCGAGCGCAGGTTGATGAAACCCTGGTGCATCTCGCCGCAGACCGCCCGGCAATGGGCGCGCGTGGCGCGGTCGGTCGGCAACAGCTTGGCCTTCGGCTTGATTTCGTTGAGGAATTCGGCGATCGCCAGGACGTCCCACACTTCCACGCCGTCATATTCGAGCTTGGGCGTGAGGAAGGAAGGCGAGAGGTGCAGCAGTTCGGCGCGCGCGTCCGGATCGTCCGCGCCGACCGTCTTGACGTCGAAATCGATGCCGGCGCCCTTGCAGATCAGCCAGCC
>OEIU01001669.1_pt1 | contig 13619 bp, 11 predicted proteins | sample 1539221 | NCBI WGS metagenome assembly OEIU01 (sample SAMN03792071, study PRJEB22550) | activated sludge metagenome | feature: wastewater treatment plant; material: activated sludge; isolation source: Wastewater treatment plant of a petroleum refinery complex | place: Argentina: Zarate | collected...
TACAACGGCTCGATAGGGCTGCCGATCTCGTCTACCGAAGTCAACATCCAGAGCGACGATGGCCAGGTGCTGCCGACCGGCGAAACCGGCGAACTCTGCGTGCGCGGGCCGCAGGTCATGAAGGGATACTGGAACCGGGAGGAGGAAACGGCAAAGATCATCGATGCGCAGGGCTGGCTGCACACCGGCGACATCGCGCGAATGGACGAGAATGGCTTCTTCTACATCGTCGATCGCAAGAAGGACATGATCCTGGTCTCCGGCTTCAATGTGTACCCCAATGAAATCGAGGACGTCGTGGCATCGATGCCGGGGATCCTGGAAGTCGCAGCCATCGGCGTGCCGGACGAAAAATCAGGCGAAGCCGTCAAGCTGGTGATCGTCAAGAAGGACCCCCAGCTGACCGAGGAAGCGATCCGGGCCCATTGCCGCACCGAACTGACCGGTTACAAGCAGCCCAAGCACATCGAATTCCGCGACTCCCTGCCAAAGACGAATGTCGGCAAGATTCTTCGCCGCGAGCTGCGCGACCCTCCGCCCAAAGCCCCCTGAGCGCAGTTTTGACCAGCAGGGTCAATTCCTGACCTTAGCCGCGCCGCCCTTCCTGGGGCGGTCAGCCCCCGGCGGGCATCCGGCCCGCTCAGCCGCTCTCGGGCGGACCATGCGGCCTGTCGAGGTGGTCGGCAAATTGACCGAGCAGGCCCCAGAGCAGATGCTCCTTGTCCTCCGGGATATGCGTATAGGCAAACCCCACGTGGCTGGCAGTGACCCGGGTGACGTTGGCTTCGAGGTGGATATGCAGGTCGTCGCCAACCAGCAGGTCGAGTACGCAACGCTCGCCCGCGCCGGCCTTCCAGTCCTCCGGGCGCAGCGCCAGCGCGCCGGTTGCCGAGATGTTCTCGATCTCGGAAACCCAGGAGTGCGGACCCATGCTGATCAGCAGGATGGACCGTATCGGCATTCGCGCGTGTCGCAGGTACCGCTCCGGCGAATCTAGACTCATTCACTTTTCCCCATGCAGGACCCGGCCATTCGCACCCTCCGGACCCTGCCCCTACAGGGTCGGCGGCAAGCTGGCGCGGAGGCGCCATTCCGAACAGGCATCAGCACGAATCGGGCCAATTCGGGCGACTCCCGGAAGAAACCTGCCACAAATTGGAATTGCCCTTGTGAAAGTGTGCTCTGCGTCACACAACGTGACTAACTGCTTTGCTGGCGAATGTCAAGATTTGCGCTAGACTGAACGGGATCGCAGACGCATTCCAGGGGAGTGTGTTCTTTTGGTGTTGAGCACCTGCCGCTCATCCCGCGCGATCCGGAAGGCGGCAATAAGCCATAAAGGAACCGCCCCATGACCGCCATCGAAATGCTCCGTCGTGACCAAGACTACCGCCTCCTGCGTTCACAGGAAGACCTGGCCTCCAATACCCATTGGTGCTTCATGCATGCCCGGAACTTTCCCTTGGCCAGCGGCTACCGGGCGTGTTTCTCACCGCAGTTGATCCGTGAAGTGCGCGAATTCCAGAAACGCGCCGCCGACAGGCTCACCACGATCGCCGCGAGCTCGGATTCGCGACTTGCGCACGTGGTCCTCGCTTCGGATGCCGATGTCTTCAACCTGGGCGGTGATCTCAATCTTTTCTGCCGGCTGATCCGTGAACGTAACCGCGAACACCTGCTGGCCTACGCACGCCAATGCGTCGAAGGCGTCTACGCCTTCCATGCCCATCTGAACCGCAACGCGCACAGCATAGCCCTGGTCCAGGGTGACGCGCTCGGAGGTGGCTTCGAGGCCGCATTGTCCTGCCAGACCATCATCGCCGAGGAAGGCGTAGGCATGGGTTTCCCGGAGGTGCTGTTCGACCTGTTCCCGGGCATGGGCGCCTATTCGTTCCTGTGCAAGCGGATCGCGCCTAAGTCCGCCGAAGAGATGATGCTCAACGGCGCTGTCTACTCGAGCGAGGAACTGCACCGGATGGGCATCGTCGACATCCTCGTTCCGAAGGGCGAGGGCATCCAGGCCGTGCACGAATTCATCCGCCGCAACCAGCGCATTTCGCATGCCCGCGGGGCCATGAACCGGGTCCGCGAGATCGCCCAGCCGGTCAACCTGATCGAGCTGATGCAGGTGACGGAGGTCTGGGTCGATACGGCCATGCAACTGGGCGAGAAATCCCTGCGCACCATGGAGCGCCTGGTGCGCGCCCAGGAAAAGCGCCCCAACGCGCCCCAGCAATCGCTCACACCGGAGTTTGCATCGGCAGCCGCTGCCCAGTAGCAGCCACGCTCCGGGTGTTCTTGAATTGGCATGGGCGGAGCCGGTCAGTGCTGATCGGGCTCCGCCTCGTTTTTCCGGCTTCCGACCGAGAGCTTTAGCGCATTCCGCGCACGTTCCAGTTGCCTTGTCAGGTCATCCACCGAGGCGCGCCATTCGCGCACCAGCTCCCAGTTGCCCATGCGCATGGCCTCGGAAGCGACATGCGCCAGCTTGACTGCACCCATGTTCCCGGCAACTCCCTTCAGCGCGTGGCATTGCTCGCGGAACGTATCCCATTGCTCGCTCTCGGCCGACTTCTCGAGGCCGGCAATGCACCGCACCGAATCGCGCAGGCACTCGTCGACGAATGTCTCGAGGAACGCGCCACCCAGCTGCATTTCCGCGAGTTCCTCGAGGACTTCGTGCGATATCACCTCGTCGCTGGCCACGCTGGCGTCTTCTTCGACCGCCTTCACCATCGCGGTGCCGCTGCCGAGGGCGATATCGGCCAGCGTATCGAGCAGCCTCGGCACTGAAATCGGCTTGGTCAGGAAGGCTCGCGCGCCAGCCCGCTCCGCGTCACGCATCGTATCGGCAGTGGCGTCGGCACTCAGCACGAGGAACGGGGTTCGCTCGCTGCCAGCCTGCATGACCCGCGCCTGCTTGATGGCATCGATTCCGCTGATGCCCGGCATGTGCAGGTCGATGATGACCGCGTCGAAACGGTTGTTTTCTATGGCAGTCAGGGCTTCGTCGCCGCTGATGACCGAGCGCACCTGGTGGCCGGCCTTCTCGAGCATCTTCCTGAGCACCGTCAGGTTGGCCGGCTGGTCATCGGCGACGAGCAGGTTGAGGCTGCGCACGCGCGCACGATGACGTACGAACGGGTCCGCGAAGGCAATGACGTTCTTGCCGGATGTGGCAACCTCGGCAAGGTTCGGACGGCCGGACTCGGCACTGCGCCGGAGCTCGATATCGATCCAGAAATGCGAGCCGGCGCCAGGCGTACTCTCGAAGGAAATCGTGCCACCAAGCAGTTCGGTCAGTGACTTGGCGATCGTCGTCCCCAGCCCGGTGCCGCCGAAATGGCGGGAATGGCCGCGATCGGCCTGTTCGAACGCGTGGAAAATCCGGCCTTGCGCCTCGAGCGGAATGCCGACGCCCGTGTCGCGGACCGAGAACCGCAGCGGCACCCGGTTGTCCACCGCGGGAGAGCGCAGGGAAACCTCGACGATCACCTCGCCCTGCTCGGTGAACTTGACTGCGTTCGACACCAGGTTGACCAGGATCTGGCGCAGGTGGTCGACATCGCCGCTGAGGTTGTCGGGCACCGCTTCGCCGACGCTGATCTCGAATCGGAGGCCCTTGTTGACTGCCGTCGGCTGCAACATCAACTGGACGCTGCGCATCAATTCCGCCAGCCCGAACTCGGCGGTTTTCAGCTTGAGCTTTCCGGACTCGATCTTGGCGATATCGAGGACGTCCTCGATCAGGGTCAGCAGGGAACGCGCCGATGCCTGCATCACTTCGGCGAATTCGCGCTGCTCCGCGCTGAGTCGGGTCGTGGCGAGCAGTTCGGACATGCCGACAATGCCATTGAGCGGGGTACGGAACTCATGGCTCATGTTGGCCACGAACAGGCTCTTGGCCTCGTTGGCGCGGCGCGCTTCCGCCGTTGCCCGGGTCAGCGCGCGCAACAGCGAGGTCAGGTAGCCCGGGATGAGGATCAGTCCGCCGAGCAGGCCCCAGGCCAATGGTGCGTTTTACAGCCAGTACGGCGTGCTGAGGATGACGAACAGGAACGACGCCACGGCCAGGCTGACCGCAGCGAAAAGATAGCGCGGTCCGTAGCGCAGGCCGTTGCCTATGGTCACCCACAGATAGATGACATACAGCGGCGCCAGTTGCGCGCCCAGTGTCATCATCGCGCCCATGGCAGCATAGTCGCTGACCATGCCAATCCAGCGGCGTGCATGGGATACGCCCGGACTGAACGCCATGTGGACGAGGATTCCGGCGCCCACGCAGGTTTCCACGAACAGGATCACCATGGCCCGCGGCAGGGTCGGACCGTTGAGTCCCTGGCTCGAAGCCGCGCCGAGCAGGTAGATCAGCCAGAGCCCGACGATGGCGAGACGCACGAACGCCTGCCCGTGCTCGCTGTCGGGCCGCTTCTCGAATCGGGATCTCAGGTTTTCCAGTGTCGACCGCATGCAGGGAGGTTCCCTCGGCGCAACCCCCGGATTCTCAGAATCCGAAGCCTGGTGGCGCCAGGTTGGCTTGCTGGATCTCGGCAATGCGAGCCTTGTTGGCCAGCAGAACCTCGACACAATTGCTATCAAATAGCGTGCCAGCATGCTCTTTCAGGTAGCTGAACGACTCCTGGTTGCTCCAGGCCCGTTTGTAGGGGCGCTCGGAAGTCAGCGCATCGAATACGTCCGCAATGGCAACGATGCGCGCATTCAGGGGAATCTGCTCGCCCTTGAGTCCATCCGGGTAGCCGCTGCCATCCCAGCGCTCGTGGTGGCGCAGCGCGATCTGGGCACCGGTCTGGACGAAGCGGCTCTGGCTGTCGCGGAGGATCTCGAATCCGATCAGCGGATGCTTGCGCATGGCGGCCATCTCCTCGTCGGTCAGGCTGCCGCGCTTGAGCAGGATGGAGTCCGGCACGCCGATCTTGCCTATGTCGTGCAAGGGGGCGGCGAGGGTCAGGATGCGTACGTCTTCCTCCGGCATGCCTACCTCTTCGGCGATCAGCTCGGAATACCGCGCCATCCGCAACAGGTGTGCGCCGGTGCCGAAATCCCGGTATTCGATCGCCTTGGCCAGGCGGAACAGCATCTCGCGTTCGCGCTGCTCGACTTCCTGCACCCCTTCGAGAACCTTCTGCTCGAGCGAGCGTGCGCGCTCCTTGACGGTCTCGCCCTGGCGACGCATCTGCAACAGGTTCTTGCAGCGCGAACGCAGTTCGCGCGGACGCACGGGCTTGACCAGGAAATCGATGACGCCGGCATCCAGCGCAGCCTGGCGCACGGGCTCGTCGCCGACGACGCTGATAAGGATGATCGGGACATCGCGACGCGAAAGCGGCCGGCGAAAGCGCCGGGCGAATTCCAGCCCGTCCATTTCCGGCATGCGATAGTCAAGAAGAAGCAGGTCCGTACTGTTGCTTTCGGACCAGTGCAAGGCATCGATCGGGTTGCCGAAATCGGACACGTGCACGACAGGACCGATTCCCTCGACGACGTGTCGGAGCATCGTTCTTGCTGATGGTTGATCGTCGACGATCAGTACGTTCACACCACTATCTCCACCAAGTCCCGAGCCAGGGAATCCGGCCATGGTTCGGGGGCTGCCAACGTACAGGGACGCAGGGGCCGCCCCCTGCGCGAATCCATCCGAACACGCCCATGGCTATGGTGCATGGAAGGCTATCACATCGGATGCCAATGTTAGGCCTAAGCAGCCCCTCGCCACAAAGGATTCCGTGACGCCATTCCCGGGCCGGAGAACCACCCGCTTGCGCGACCGGGCCTAGCCCTGCGGCCGCATGTAAGGGAAGAGCAGGACGTCGCGGATCGATGCGACGTCGGCAAGCAGCATGACAAAACGGTCGATACCCACCCCCAGGCCTCCGGTGGGGGCCAAGCCGTACTCGAGCGCGCGGATGTAGTCGGCGTCGAAGTGCATGGCCTCGTCGTCACCTGCAGCCATGGCATCGACCTGCGCCTGGAAACGCGCCGCCTGGTCCTCCGGATCGTTGAGTTCGGAGAATCCGTTGGCGATTTCCTTGCCGCCGATGAACAGTTCGAAGCGGTCGGTGATGCCGGGGTCGTTGTCACATTCGCGCGCGAGGGGAGACACTTCGACCGGATGCGCGGTGATGAAGGTCGGCTGGACCAGGCTCGACTCGACGGTCTCCTCGAAGATCGCCAGCAGCATCTTGCCCCAGCCCTGGTCAGGCTTCACCGGAATGCCGAGGCGTGCGCAATGGGCCGCCATTGCATCGCGGTCGCGCAGCTGTCCGCACGCAATTTCCGGATTGTGCTCGAGCACCGCCTCGTCCATGCGCCAGCGCCTGAAGGCCGGGCCAAGGTCGATTTCCCTGCCTTCCCAGGTCAGCGCCGTCCGCCCCAGCGCAGACCGAGCCGTCTCGCGCAGCAGCCCCTCGGTGAGGTCCATGATTTCCTGGTAACCCGCATAGGCCTGGTAGAGCTCGAGCATGGTGAATTCGGGATTGTGCCGGGTCGATACGCCTTCGTTGCGGAAGTTCCGGTTGATCTCGTAGACACGCTCGAACCCGCCCACGACCAGGCGCTTGAGGTAGAGCTCGGGAGCGACACGCAGGTAAAGGTCGAGATCGAGGGCATTGTGGTGGGTGACGAAAGGCCGGGCCGTCGCACCGCCGGGGATGATCTGCATCATCGGCGTTTCGACTTCCATGAAGCGCCGCGAAGGAGCCTCCAGCCACTGGCGCATGAAACGGATCGCCTGCGAACGCAGCACGAAGGTCTTGCGCGATTCCGGCGTTACGATCAGGTCGACGTAGCGTTGCCGGTAGCGCTGCTCGATGTCGGCGAGCCCGTGCCACTTGTCCGGAAGGGGACGCAGCGACTTGGTCAGCAGGCGCAAGGCGTCGACCTTGATCGAGAGCTCGCCAGTGCGCGTGCGCATCATTTCGCCTTCGGCGCCGACGATGTCTCCGATATCCCAGCCCTTGAAGTCGGCATACACGTCTCCGAGAGTCGAGGACTGCAGGAACAACTGGATCTGCCCGGTCATGTCCTGGATCTGCACGAAGCTGGCCTTGCCCATGATTCGCCGGGCCAGCATGCGCCCTGCCACCCGCACTCTCCGCGACGACGACGCCATGGCTTCGGCGTCCCAGCGCGCGGCATCGGAATATTCGGATTGCAGGTCGCCCGCAAACGCATCGGGCCTGAAATCGTTCGGATAGGCGATGCCCTTCTCGCGCAACCCGCGCAATTTTTCCCTGCGTTCGGCGATCAGCTTGTTCTCGTCTACGGGCAAGGATGCATCGGCATCCGCTGCCTGGGGATGGTCGGGAGTTGTGTTTGCCGTCATGGGGACCGCCTGCGGGAAAATCGATCGGGGACCGGTGCCGCCAGCCGCCGGAATCGCGCATCCGGGAAGTGACAGCAAAGCCTTGAATAATAGCGCGAAACGCCACCCGATTTCGCGCGACCCATGCACAAAATTTGGTCGCTATACTCGCAATCCCGTTGCACTGGCGACACTCACCGTCAGGCGGGGAGATTGACTCATCAATCCGGGAGGACGATCCATGAAAATTCGTAATCTCCATCGATCGGCATGCATGGCATTGGCGACATTGCTGCTGATGTTCGTTGCTGCAGCTGCAATAGCGCAGGACGCAAAGAAAGAACCCGTGGCCATGGATGCCCAGGGCAACATCGCCACGTCATGGGTGATCTGGCCCAAGGCGGGACAGGCCGCCCAGTTCGAGGCCGCCATCAGGAAATATGCCGCCTGGCGCAAGACTGCCGGCGAGAAATTCAACTGGCAGATCTACCAGCCCGTGGTCGGGTCGGACCTGGCCCACTACGTGATCCGTTCCGGACAGCACACCTGGCAGGAGATGGACACCAATGCGGCCTGGGAAATGCAGGCCAAGGCCAATGAGGAATACGAAAAGCAGGTTGGCGCGTTCACCGATCGCGCGGAACACTACTTCTCCGAATCCGACACCAAGCATAGCCACTGGATCGAAAGCCCCGACTACAAATACTACGGCGTGTCGTCGTATAAGAAGGTGCCCGGCACCTCCAAGGACCGCCTGGACGCGCTGAACAAGATCCAGAAAGCCGTGGAAGAAGAGAAGTGGGCGTATCCCTACGAGATCTCCGACACGATTGGCGGTGACAATCCGATGCAGATCGTCACGCCGATGAAGAGCTACGCCGAGATGGCCGACCCGGATCCGTCATTGATGAAGATCCTGGCCAAGTCCCTCGGATCTGACGAAGCCGCCGAGGCGACGATGAAACAGTTCGGGAGCACGGTCGAGCGCAGCCATTACTCGATCTATGTGCATCGCGCCGACCTGTCGACGCCAAAATAGACCGGCCGGAACACACACGCACTCCTCCTGCGAAGCCGGAGGAGTGCGTCTTCAGGCGTCGCTGCGCTTGGCGCCGGCTTCCAGGCCTGACTTGAGGCTGGCCTCGATGAACTCGTCGAGATCCCCGTCGAGAACGCGCTGGGTATCGGTGCGCTCGATGCCGGTGCGCAGGTCCTTGATGCGGCTCTGGTCGAGGACGTAGTTGCGGATCTGGCTGCCCCAGCCGATGTCGGACTTGGTCGCCTCCAGCGCATCCTTTTCCGCGTTGCGCTTCTGTACCTCGAGCTCGTACAGCTTGGCGCGAAGCATCTTCATCGCATTGTCGCGATTGGCATGCTGCGAACGCCCGGTATGGCAGGCCACTACCACGCCGGTCGGCACATGGGTGATGCGCACGGCCGATTCGGTCTTGTTGACGTGCTGGCCGCCCGCGCCCGATGAGCGATAGACATCGGTCTTCAGGTCGGCCGGGTTGATCTCGATGTCGATGTTGTCATCGACTTCCGGCGAGACGAACACCGAAGTGAAGCTGGTATGCCGGCGGTTGTCGGAATCGAACGGCGACTTGCGCACGAGGCGATGCACGCCGATCTCGGTCTTCAGCCAGCCGTAGGCGTAGTCACCCTCGACCTTGAAGGTCGCGCTCTTGATGCCGGCCACCTCGCCGGCGGATGCCTCGAGGATCTCGGTCTTCCAGCCTTTGTCCTCGGCCCAGCGCAGATACATGCGCAGGAGCATCTCGGCCCAGTCCTGCGCCTCGGTGCCGCCGGCGCCCGCCTGGATGTCGACGAACGCGCTGTTGGCATCCATCTGGCCGGAAAACATGCGCTGGAATTCGAGCTTTTCCACCCGCGTCGCGATCTTGCCGACATCGGCGCCAACGCCTTCGATCACGGCCTCGTCGTTCTCCTCTTCGCCGAGTTCGAGCATTTCGGCTGCGTCGTCGAGGCCCTGGGTCAGTTCGGCGATGCCATTGACCACGCGCTCGAGCTGGGCGCGCTCCTTGCCCAGTTCCTGGGCGCGCGCGGGGTCGTTCCAGATGTCCGGGTTCTCGAGTTCGCGACCGACTTCCTCGAGGCGTTCCGCCTTGACGTCGAAGTCAAAGATACCCCCTGAGCGAAAGCAGCCGGTTCTTCAGGTCGTCGATGCTGGCATGGATGGGATTGGTCTCGATCACGGTCATTGGGCAGTGCGATTGGGGTCGCGAAGGATAGCAAATCCGAAGTCCGCGCGACCGTGGCGTCAGGCTGCCCCGGATACTTCGACGCTGCCGATCCGCTCGCGCAATCCGGACCGATAGCGCCGGCTGCATGGAATCGTTGCCGAATCCTTCATGTGCAGGCGCGCGTCGCCGGTGTCGAGCGGCTCGATCGACGCTATCCGGTCCAGGTTGACGATGTAGCTGCGATGGACGCGCATGAAGCGATGTGGATCGAGTCGCTCCTCGATGTTCGCGATCGTGCTGCGCAAGGGATAGTCACGCCCGCCGACATGCAGGTTGACGTAGTTGCCCGAGGCCTGCAGCCACTCGATATCGGCTGCCGCCACGAGAAACTCGCGACCCAGCTTGCGTACAAGGAACCGGTCCGGGCGCTCGACCGGTTCGACCGGAAGGCCCGAATCCGGGACGCCAAGCAGGCTCGCCTCGCCTTGCAGGCGCCGGCGGAAGAACCGGTATGTTTCGACGACGGCGACCATCCCGGCAAAACTGCGGATGTCCTTGAGGTACTCGTAGGCGAATTCGCCCGGCCACGATCCGAAGTCGTAATGGGTGCCCATCCACGAATAGGCCAGGTGGCGCAGACCGACCATTCCGCCGACATGGATCAGCGAGAAGACGACGCTGGCGATCAGGTAGACCGGCAGGCGCCGCGGCAGGTTGTTCCACTGCAAGGGCATGGCCCGCGTGAACCAGATCACCAGGGGCAACAACCCGAGCAGGAGCAGCGCGCTGCTGGATTCCCATACGGCCGGCCGCCAGGCCGGGAACGCCGGATTGTCGCGGCGCAGCTCGATCAGGGCCACGACCGTGTTGGCGATGGTATTGCCGACAACGAAAAGCAGCCAGGCCGCGGCCTCGAGCATGGATCGACGCGACGCCCTGGCCTGCCGTGCGGGGGTTGCTGATGAATTCATGCCGCCATTCTACGGCGCGCGCAAGGACACGCGAAAATGCCGGCCGTCGTTGCGCGCAAGCATTGGCATCTGACTCAGGCCGGCGCGATGTGGCGAAGGATGAGGCGCAGGGATTCGCGCCCGTTCCATTCGTTGACGTCGAGCTGATAGACGCCGCGCAGGCGGGATGGCGGCCTGGCGCCTGCCGCCGCATTGAAGTACATCGCTTCCAGCGGTCGCTCGAGGCCATCGACCTGCAACTGCAGGCCCCAGTGGTTCGCGCCGACGATGCGCCACGACGCAAGCGTGAAGTGATTGTCGAACAGCGGCTCGGCGAAGCCCTGCCCCCATGGCATGGCATAGCGCAGTTCGCGGGCGAGCGAAAGCGTGAAGTCGGCAGGCTCGAGCGGGCCGTCTGTTTGCACGATCGGCTCGAACAGGTCCGCCGATGCACGCGCACGCACCACCTCGTCGAACGCGCTGGAGAATCCGGCGATTGCCGAACGACCAAGCGTCATGCCGGCCGCCATGGCGTGTCCGCCAAAGCGCAGGATCATGCCGGGATGGCGTGCGTCCACCTCGGCGAGGATGTCGCGGATGTGCACGCCACGAATGGAACGCGCCGAGGCACGCAGTTCGCCGCTGTCATCCCCCGCAGGCGCGCAGGCCACGACCGGGCGGTGCAACTGGTCCTTGAGCCTGGATGCCACCAGGCCGACGACGCCAGGATGCCATTCCTCCTCGAACAGGGTCAGGCCCATCGGCAGGGCCGACTGGCCATGCGCGGCGATCCAGCGCGCCACCGCGGCTTCGGCCTGGTCGGTCATCTGCGATTGCAATTCGCGGCGCTCGGCATTGATGGCGGACAACTGTCCGGCCAGGTCGCGGGCGCGCCCGGCATCATCGGTGAGCAGGCACTCGATGCCGACGCCCATGTCCTCCAGCCGCCCCGCCGCGTTAATGCGCGGGGCCACGGCATAGCCGAGGTCACTCGAAACCACCGCTGCCGGATCGCGCCCGGAAACCCGCAGGATGGCCTGCACGCCCGCGCAGGCACGTTGCTCGCGGATGCGCCGGATGCCAGCCTCGACCAGAACGCGGTTGTTGAAATCCAGCGGCACGAGGTCGGCGACCGTGCCGAGCGCCACCAGGTCCAGCAGTTCACCGAGATCCGGCTCGCTGCAGCCGCGCTTGACGAACCAGCCCTTGGTGCGCAGATGCGCGCGCAAGGCAACGAGCAGGCAGAACATGACGCCCACGCCGGCCAGGGCCTTGCTCGGGAAAGCGTCGCCATCGAGGTTCGGGTTGACGATTGCATTGGCCTCGGGCAAGCGGGGACCGGGCAGATGGTGGTCGGTGACGAGCACGTCGATGCCGCGCCGCCGCGCTGCCGCGACGCCGGCCAGGCTGGCGATGCCGTTGTCGACGGTTACGATGAGGTCGGGCGCGGGATCGACCAGCGTTGCAACCAGTGCCGTGGTCAGCCCGTAGCCGTGCACGGCGCGGTTGGGCACGCGGAAACCGACGTTGCCGGCGCCGAGCATGCGCAGGCCGCGTACCGCGACCGCCGTACCGGTGGCCCCGTCGCAGTCGAAATCGCCGACCACGACGATGTGGCGACCCCGCGCAATCGCGTCTGCCAGCAAGGTGCAGGCGGCATCGACGCCGCCAAGTGCCGAAGGCGCCGCCATGTTGCCGAGCCGATGTTCGACTTCGCCGGCACTGCGAATGCCGCGCGCCACCAGCACGCGTTGCAGCACCGGGTGGATTCCAGCCGGCCAGTCGATGGCGCAGGATTCCACGGTGCGCCGGCGAACTTCGATTTCAGTCACGAGCGCAGTCCGCGCAATCGCCGCCAGAAGCGCAGGCGATGCGAATCCTTCACGCGCAGTCGCTCCCCGGATGCGAAACGCAGTTCGATCCGGCCGACCCTGCGCTGGCGCAATGCCGCCTGCAGGGGCTGCAGCCAACCCGCTTCGAGCGCCTGCGCACGCTGGTCCACGAGGTCTACCAGCAGCGGCGACTCGGCAGCGGGCGAAGCGAGCGCGGCTTCGAAGGTCGCCGGCTCGAGAGGCCCGGAGGACACGCCCGCCAGCGCGGCCAGGGCGCGGATTTCGGCGCGTGGACTGAGCACGCCGCAGACGCCTGCACGAACGAAATCCGGCAGCAAGCCGGCACCCCAGAACCACAGGCTGTTGACGCCGACTGCCCCCCTCCGGGCACGCGCCGCGTTGACCGGATGGTTGTGCAGGATGATCTGCGCCTCGTTGGACAACCGGCGCCAGCGCCTGCCGGCAGGCCCGGTCGGAAAATGCAACTTGAGGTCGTCGCCGATCACCTCGTCCGGCGACGCCGCCGACGGCAGATCGCTTGCGCTCGGCGCACGCACATACCAGCGATCCGTCCGACACGCCTCGAACTCGAATCCGGCGTCACCGAAAAGCGGTTTGAGGCCGGCCTCGATGCTGGCGCATTCGGCGGGCGACAGGCCCAGCTCGCCGCAGGCAAGCATGCGGGCCGTCGACATGTCGGCGCGGATGTGGGCAGGATCGGCGCGCAGCCAGGCGAAGCCTGCAGCATCGCCGGCATCGAATTGCCGGCTGAGCGCAGCGACCGGCATGGCATTGCCCGGCCAGTCGAGCAGGCCGCGGAGCATTGCATCCCCGGGCTCGACCGCAGGCAGGTGGTCGCCACGCGCGCACCAGCCCGCGAGGACGCCTTCGGCAACACCGGGCGAAGCCGCACAGCGTTTCCACTCGGGTAGCAGCAGGATTGCCGTGATCATTGAGGAGCAATTCCCGTGTTGCGTGCAGGCGGCCGAATGGCACGCGGGCACAACCGAGGCTGGCTCGCAACTTGCGCAGACAACGGGCAATCAGTCGACGTAACGCACGCCGGTGATTTCGTAGTTGCGCGTGCCGTTGGGCGCCTGGAATTCGAAGCTGTCGCCTTCGCTCTTGCCGATCAGGGCGCGCGCGAATGGCGAGGAAACCGAAATCAGCTTCTGCTTGATGTCGGCTTCGAGGTCACCGACGATCTGGTAGGTCACCTCTTCGCCGCTGTCCTCGTCGGCGAGGTCGACTGTCGCGCCGAAAACGACCTTGGTGCCGGCATTGAGCCTGGAAATGTCGATGACATCGGCAT
>OEIU01001670.1_pt1 | contig 13610 bp, 11 predicted proteins | sample 1539221 | NCBI WGS metagenome assembly OEIU01 (sample SAMN03792071, study PRJEB22550) | activated sludge metagenome | feature: wastewater treatment plant; material: activated sludge; isolation source: Wastewater treatment plant of a petroleum refinery complex | place: Argentina: Zarate | collected...
CCCCGCTCGATGCACTCCCCCGATTCCTCCCGTCGCGAACACGCTCACCCCCGCCATCGCGGCCAGCTCCATCGTCGTGCTCACCGTCGTCGCCGCGTTCCCCCGGCGAAACATCGCCACCCCGAGATTCGCCGTGTTCACCTTGGGCACGCCCGCATCCGCGAGCATCTCATCGAGCTGGGCGTCGCTCATCCCCACCACGGGCTTCCCCCGCACCACCCCCACCAGACTGGGGAGCGCGCCTTGATCAATCACCGCCTGTGACAACCGCGCGGCCAGACCGCGAGCCGACTCCCGGGGTACCCCGTGGAGCAAGAGCGTGGTCTCAAGTGCTACGCGGGCCTGAGGATGCGATGAAACGGCCATAGGGCCATTGTGGGCCGACCCGCACGCATGTTCAAGGTCCGCCCCGGTGGACGGAGCGTGCAAAACTCGATACCGTGTAACTCCACACGAAGCCGCAGACCTCCGCACGGACGCGTTTTCCGGTCCCAGACTTCGCCCATCCCGAGGGCCCCGGCCATGACCTCACTCGCCTCACCGCTGAACCTGAAAGCCTGGATCGACGACCACCGCCACCTCCTCAAGCCTCCTGTTGGCAACAAGACCGTCTGGGAGGATCGGGATTTCATCGTCATGGTCTGCGGCGGGCCCAACCAGCGCAAGGACTTCCACATCAACCCGACCGAGGAGCTCTTCTTCCAGGTCGAGGGCGACATTGTCCTGCGCATCGTGGACGGCGTCGGCCAGCAGCGCGATATCCCCATCCGCGAGGGCGAACTCTTCCTCCTCCCGCCCCACGTCCCGCACTCCCCGCAGCGTTCCGCGGGCACCGTCGGTCTCGTCGTCGAGCGCCGCCGCCCGCGCGGCGAGGACGACATGCTCCGCTTCTACTGCGAGAAGTGCAACGAGGTCGTCTACGAGGAGCAGTTCGAGCTCTCCGACATCGCCGGCCAGCTCAAGCGCATGATGGAGGAGTTCTGGTCCGACGCCACCCTCCGCACCTGCGTCCACTGCGGCCAGGTCGTCCACCCCCCGGCCGGAACCGTCAACCCGCCTCCCAAGGACATGTCCTTCCCGCGCGAGCTCAGCGCCGCCCACTCTCGCAGCCGCGCGGCCGCGCCGGGCAAGAACGCGGCCGGTCGCGGCAGCGGGCCCAAGGCCAACGTGCGCCCCGCCCGACCAACTCCGAAGAAAGTCGCCATCAAGCGATAGGTCCTATCGGACCCATTCGTCCTCTTGGTCCTATTCTCCCCCATGCCCCGCAACGGCCCAACCACCCCCAATGACCACATCGGCCAGCCCGTTTTCCCGGCGCTGAATCTCCAGAAGTGGATCAAGCAGAACGCCAAGCACCTCAAGCCCCCGGTGAGCAACAAGCAGCTCTACACCGAGAGCGATGACGTGATACTCTTCGTCTCCGGCGGCCCCAACACCCGCAACGACTACCACGTCAACCCCACCGAAGAGCTGTTCTACCAGCTCAAGGGCACCGTCGCCATCCGCATCCGCCCCCTCGACGGCTCCACGCCCCGCGAGGTCATCATCAAGGAGGGCGAGCTCTTCCTCCTCCCTCGCTGGGTCCCGCACCGCCCGCAGCGCCCGGCCGGCACGGTCGGCCTCATCGCCGAGTTCCCGCGCCCCAAGGGGCAGCTCGACGGCCTTCGGTGGTATTGCCCGAAGTGCGACGAACTCGTCCACGAGTTCACCTGGCGTCTCAAGAAGGTTGACGAGGACCTCGCCGTCATCATGCACAAGTTCTGGGATGGCCCCGCCGCCCGGCGCACCTGCAAGGCGTGCGGCCACGTCATCACCCGCGCCGGGACCATCAGGGTGAAGAAGAGCGGCAAGGTCGTCGCCGCCGGGAAAGCCCGAGGTGCGGCCAAGGCCAAGCCCAGGGCAAAGCGGTCGCGCCGCGCCAGGTAGGCCTCAACTCACCCAAGAACTCATGGCCAACGAAAAGGCCCGGAGCAACGCTCCGGGCCTTTGTCTTGATTCGATCTTCAATCTGTACTTGATACTTCGCTTAGCCCGCGATCCCGGTGATCTTCACCTTGGTGTACCGCTGGCGGTGGCCCGTCCGGCGGCGCGAGCCCTTCTTGGCCTGGAAGTACTGGATCGCCAGTTTCTCGCCCAGCACCACGGCCTCGACGATCTCTCCGGTCACCGTCGCGCCCGCGACGTACGGCTTGCCGATCTTGGCCGCGCCGTCCGCGCCGCCGACAAGGAGAACTTCCTTGAACGTGATGGTTTTGCCCACCTGGGCCGTGCCGGCGTCCATGAGATCGCAGAGGATCTCGTCGCCCTGAACCACCTTGCGCTGCCCGCCGCCCTCGTTGATGATGGCGTACATGTGTGCCATCCTTTCCGAATACATCCACGCTCGACGGGGGGGCGAAAATCGCCCGGCTTGCACGCCCGGCACGCCGTGGGGAGGTGAGGGTAGGGGCCGGCCGGGTACCCCGCCACTCCGTGGCGGTCCGGGTACCCGCCTTGGGTGGCCCGCCGCTCCGCGGCGGGTGCCCGGGTACCCCGACACTCCGGGGCGGCCGGCCGCCCGGGTAACCCGCCACGCCGTGGCGGGGGGGGTTTGGTTCCCCCCCCATTCGGGCGCCGCAGCCCCTTGCCTTCAGAGGCGGCATACTACACTTCGTCAGTTGGCGAAATAGCGAACAATGCTCGACTCCCTCACCCAGACCGCCTCCGCCCTCTCCGACCCCACCCGCCTCCGCCTCCTCGCGGCCGTGATCGACGCCCCCTCCGCCACTGGCGAGGTCTGCGTCTGCGACCTCACCGACCTCGTCGATCTCGCCCCTTCCACCGTCTCCAAGCACCTGAGCATCCTCCGCGACGCCGGCCTCATCGAGGGCCGCAAGGACGGCCGCTGGATGCACTATCGCGCCAACCGCAACCCCGAAGCCCGCGCCCTCCGCGATGCCCTCGACTGGGTCCGCCTGGCCAAGGCCACCGACAAACAACTCCTCGCCGATGCCACGCGCATCCGCACCATCGTCTGCACCGCCGAGCCCGGCCGGTGCTGCACGACCGCCGCGCCCGACGCCAAAGGCGCCAGGCCCCGCGTCCTCTTCCTCTGCACCGGCAACTCCTGCCGCAGCCAGATGGCCGAGGGGTGGGCCCGGCGCCTCAAGCCCGATCTGATCGACGCCCACTCCGCCGGCACCACGCCCCAGGGCCTGAACCCGCTCGCCGTCAAGGTCATGCGCGAGGTCGGCATCGACATCTCACGCGCCACATCCAAGCGCCCCGAGGACATCGGCGTCCCGTTCGACCTCGTCATCACCGTCTGCGACTCCGCCCGTGAGTCCTGCCCCATCCTCCCCGGCGCGCCCCGCACCATCCACGTGGGCTTCGACGATCCGCCCCATCTGGCCCGCAACGCCGCGTCCGAGGACGAAGCCCTCACGCACTACCGGCGCATCCGCGATGAGATCCGCGCCTTTGTCCAGACCCTCCCCGAGTCCATCCAAACCACGCAGGAGCACACCCATGCCCAATCCAACACCCCAGTCCGTTCTTGACAAGGTCCGCGAGGGCTACGCCAAGATCGCCCGCGAGGGCGTCTGGGTCAGCGACCCCGGCACGCCCAAATCCTCCTGTGGTTCGGGCAGTGGGGGGGGTGGAGGATGCTGCGGCGGTGTCAACGCCGCGGCCGTCGCCGCCAGCGTCGGCTACACCGAGGCCCAACTCGCCGTCATGCCCGAGGGCGCCAACATGGGCCTCTCCTGCGGCAACCCCACGGCCATCGCCTCGCTCAAACCCGGCGAGGTCGTCCTCGATCTCGGCGCGGGCGGCGGCTTCGACTGCTTCGTCGCCGGTCCCAAGGTCGGCCCCGCCGGGCGAGTCATCGGCGTGGACATGACCCCCGACATGCTCTCCAAGGCCCGCCGCAACATCGACTCCTATCGCGAGAGCGCGGGCCTCGACAACGTCGAGTTCCGCCTCGGCGAGATCGAGAATCTCCCCGTCGCCGATGCGAGCGTCGATGTCGTCATCAGCAACTGCGTCATCAACCTCTCCCCCGACAAGCCCCGCGTCTGGCGCGAGATCGCCCGCGTGCTCAAGCCCGGCGGGCGCCTCGCCGTTTCCGATCTGGCCCTGCTCCGCCCGCTCCCCGAGTCCGTCGCATCCAGCATCGAGGCCCTCGTCGGGTGCATCGCCGGCGCGGTCCTCGTCGATGAGTCCCGCCGGATGGCCGGGGCCGCGGGCCTCACCGACATCGTCCTCACCCCCAAGCCCGAGTACATCCGGGCCCTGACCAACATGCAGGACCCGCTCTACCAGAAGATCGCCGCGGCCCTCCCGGCCGGAAAAACCGTCGCCGATTACGTCACCAGCCTCGATCTCACGGCCCGCAAGCCCCGCGAAGGGGAGTCTTCTCGCGCATGTTGCGGCCCATCCTGCTGCGCATGACGTGCCACCGGTTGCCGCTGCTCGGAGCGGCCACCGGTGCGACTCTGCAACACCACGCCGCGACCCCGACCTACCCGCACGTCGCCTTGTGGTGCAGCACGATCCGAATCTGCTCGTACGACACCGCCCCGCCCAGATCGTCGAAGATCGGCTTGAGCCGCTCCGCCCTCAGCCGACCCACCGCGTCCAGGATCCTCGCCCGGTCCGCCTCGCCCACCCACGGCCCGATGTCCGCCGGCTTCTTCACCTCGACGAACTCCAGCAGATAGTCCGACGTCGTTGATTTCGCCCGCCCGATCGCCGCGGCCACATCCTCGAGCCCCATCCCCCGCGCGAACATCTCGAACGCCCTCTTCTTCGAGTCGGTCATCGAGACGGCCGGCTCACGCGCCACCGCCGACAACGCCGGGCGGGGCCGAGAGCCCATCCCCACATCCATTCCCATCCCGTTGCCGGTGCAGAACTCCGCGATCCCCGCCACAAACCGCTCCCCGAACTGCTCCAGTTTCGCCCGCCCGACACCCTTGATATGCGCAAACGCGCCGAGCGTCCCCGGCCGCACGCGGCACATCTCCTCGAGCGCCGCATCCCCGAACACCACAAACGGGGGCACGCCCAGCCCATCGGCGATCTCGCGCCGGAGTTTCCGCAGCGCCTCGAAGAGCCCCTTCTCCTCATCGCTCAGCGGCGAGGCCGCCACGCCCGAGTAGTCCACCCTCCTGCGCTTGCGATCACTCGTCGCCACCGCCTCGTTCGACCTGGCCCGTAGCAGGCTCACGGCCCGCTCGCCCCGCAGGACCGCCCCGGATTCCCCCGTCAGATGGATTGTCGGATACTCCCCGCGCGCCCGCGCCAGCACGCCCATGTCCACCAGTTGGTTGATGTGCCCGATGATGTTCTCGCGGGCCACCGACTTGAGCAGCCCGAACGTCGAGAGCAGATGGTGCCGACGCTCGATGATCTTCCCCAGCCCCGCCCCGCGCAGCACATCCGCCACGTACGCGGCCCCAAAGCCCATCTCCCGATCCCCCGTCCCCCGAAGCCGCGCCACGCACGAGAGAATCTTCCGCGCGATCGTCGTCGAGTCCTCCTCCGCCTCCATCTCCCCCAGGCACACATCGCACGCCCCGCAACCGGCCGGGGTACCCCCACGCTCCGCGTGGGCGGTTTGATCGAGCGGCGGTGCATACTCCTGCCCGAAGTACTCGCTGAGCGACCGATGCCGGCACCGCACCCCCGCCGCGAACCGGTTCATCTGCTGGATCAACTCGATCTGCGCCGCCACCACCTCCGGCGGAACGTGCACCTCGCTCTCTCCGGCCGACTTCTCCACCAGCGACGACCACCGCTGCGCATCCGCCCCCGAGTGCAGCAGCACGCACTCCGACGGCAGCCCGTCCCGCCCCGCCCGCCCCGTCTCCTGCTGGTACGCCTCCACGCTCTTGGGCATCGTCGCGTGGATGACGCACCGCACATCCCCGCGGTCGATCCCCATCCCGAACGCCACCGTCGCGACCACGATGTTCAGCCGCTCGGCCGCGAAGGCGTCCTGCACCCGCGTCCGCGCCCGCGCATCCATCCCGGCGTGGTACGCCTCCGCCTTCAAGCCGCGAGCCGAGAGCGTCGCCGCGATCTGTTCGGTCTGCTTCCGGCTCATGCAGTACACGATCGCCGCGTCGCCGCTGATGTTCCCGTCCCCCTGGTGCCGCCTCAGGATCTCCTCGATCTGGTCCTCACCGCTGCCCAGGCGCGGCACGATCCGGTACGTCAGATTCGGGCGGTCGAACACGCCCACCAGCACGGCCGGGTTGGGCATGTGCAGTTGCCGCACGATGTCCTCGCGGACGCGCGGCGTCGCCGTCGCCGTGAACGCCTGCATCGGCACCCCGGGCAGAACCTCGCGCAGTTCGGCCAGCCGCCGATACTCGGGCCGGAAGTCGTGCCCCCACTGGCTGATGCAGTGCGCCTCGTCGATCGCGATGCTCGCGATCCCCTTCGACGCATCCTTCTGCCCCAGCCGCACCATCCACGCCAGGAACGAGTCGGTCAACAGCCGTTCGGGCGCGACCAGCAGCAACTTGATGTTCCCCGCCTCCACCTCGCGCCGGATCGCCGCGCTGTCCTCGTACGAGACCCCCGAGTGCATCGCCCCCGCCGGATACCCGGCCAGTTTCAGCCCGTCCACCTGGTCCTTCATCAGCGCGATCAGCGGCGACACCACCACGCACAGCGACGCCTCGCCCTCCGCCCGCAGCAGTGGGGGGAGTTGGTAGCACAGCGACTTCCCCCCGCCCGTCGGCAGCACCACCAGCGCATCCCGCCCCGCCAGCGCGGCCGTTACTGCCTCGAGTTGCAGCGAGCGCAACTCCTCAAATCCCCAGTACGACGAGAGCACCCCGGCGATCCGCTCGCGCAGCCCGCTCTCAACCGTGCCCGTCGCCCGATGTGCCGATGAAGTTCCCAAGAGTCAGCACAATACCAAACAAACGCCGACACATCAAGCCCAAATCCCCGGTCGTCACATTGACTGACGCCCCCTCTTTGCTTCCGCAGCCTTCGGCACGTTTCAGCGTTCAACAAGAGGTCACCCGCCCGCCATTCCCCGTTGGGTCCTATCCGCTTGCAAGCCCAACCACCCTTCGGGTAGATTCCCTCGCCATAGCCCTATGTCAACGGACACCCAATCTTGCTCCCGGTGCGGCATCGATGTCCGTCACGCCAGACGCTTCAAGGACGGCAAGGGGCGCCTGTTCTGCGCCGCCTGCGCCGAAGCACTCCGGGCCGCTGCCCGGCGCACTCCACGGGCCCACCCGGCCCACCCGGACGTCCCAGCCGCCGCGCCCGCGCACGCCGATCCCTCCGACAGCACCATCGCCCTCGCCGATGAGCTCACCGCCCGCGACGAGGCCTTCCTCCACAAGCCGAAGACCAGCGGACAGGGCGGCGTTGGGGGGGTGGGCATCCGCGACCTCGAACTCTGTCCCGATTGCGGCTCCCCCTGGGGATCGAGCGTCATCTGCACCAGGTGCGGGTTCAGCCGCGTCACCGGCGAGCACATCGGCACCAACGTCCCCCTTCCCGCCGGGCACGATCCCGCGGCCCCGCGCCCGCGCAAGCCCCCCAAGCCCTGCAATAAGTGCGGGTACGACCTCACGGGCCTCAAGACCGCCCGCTGCCCGGAGTGCGGCACCATCAACCCGCGACTCAAGGCGGGCCGGCAATCGGAAAAACAACAACTCCGCCAGATGTACCTCCGCCCGCTGCTCATCATCGCCATCGGCCTTGCCATTTCCTTCCTCGTCCGGTTTGCCATCGGAGCGGCCACGGGCGGGGCCGCCGTGGGGGGAGACGCGACGGCCAGGTATCTGCTCTACTTCCCGGTCTCCCTCGTGATCGGCTTTGTCGCCTACGTCGCGTGCAGCATGCTCTTCATCGGTTTCGATGAGCCTCTCGGCGTCACCTTCGTGCGGCTGGGCGCGGTGTACGCCGTCACCGACGCCGTGAGCGGTCTGGTGAGTCCCATCCCGGTCTTCGGCCTGCTCGTTGGATGGATCATCGCGGGTGCCGTCTACCTCGGCTTGCTCATGCACTTCATGGAGCTCGCGCTGGAAGATGCCTGGTTGGTGGCGGTGGTCACATTCCTCATCAAGGTGGCCGTCGGGTTTCTCATCGTGTGGGTCTGGGCCACCTACTTCTGATCCGCCCCGCGCGCCGGCGTGGCCCGCACCATCTCCACCATGAACTCGTGGAACTCGTCGTGCATGAACTTCATGCTCGGCGAGCCCCACATCTCCCGGAACGACCGCTCCCCCACGATCTCCCGCATCCGCGTCTCCCACGACCGGAAATAGTCCTCCGGCACCTGCCCCCGCTTCCACCCGAACCACACGATCTCGAAGACCGAGAGCTGCATCAGGTTGAAGAAGTACTCACGGATCGCCCGCTCCCGCTCCTCGGGCGTGGGCAGGTCGTCGGTGAACGCCACGTCCCCCCGGTACACCCGCGCCAGCGACGGGTCCCCCACCCGCATCTCCCGCAGGTGCATCTGCATCTCCACGAGCTTGGCGAAGTTGCCAAAGTGCTGCGCATCCCGGTTCTTGCGGAACTGCAGCGCCGAGTACACCAGGCCCCCCGTGATCGCCGTCGCCGAGAGCGCCTGGATCAGGATCTGCACCTCTGGAATCGTCATGGCCGAATCGTTGGCTCCCTCGCCCTCCCCCGGCCGTCCGGGCGATCGATCACTCGGCCAGCAACTGCTCGCTCGCCTGCTCCATGATCGCCGCCGCCGCCTGCTCGGGATTGAATCCGGCCTTGAGCAGCACCAGCGGTTTGCCATACTGCCGGCTCCACTTCCGCACCGCGTCGATGTGCTCGTGGCCGGCCAGTTTCACCAATGCAATCACCAGCCGCGTGTCCGCCCGCGCGATCGGTGCCTCGAACAGGGCACTCGACCCGTGCTCGGTCTGCTCCACCCAGTCCAGCTCCCCCAACTCGAACGCCTCCGCCAGCCGCTCCCGCTGGTGCGCCAGCGCCGTCCCCCCGATCATCACCACGCGCGACCCGCGCAGCGCGTCCCGCACGCGCCCCACCGTCGGGCTGTACGCCCGCGGCTCCGCCATCGCCCCGTGGTCCTCCCCCGCCCGTTCGCGCATGAGACTGATCGCCTCGCCCACCAGCGGGCCCAGGTCCGCCCCACCCTCGGCCAGATCCACCAGCGGCCTCACGATCTCCCGCACCCGCCGGTCCCCCGCGTCCAGACCCTGTGCCTCCAGCACCGCCCCCGCCGCTCGCACGCCCGCCATCTCGCCCTCCTCGGGAGACTCGACCGCGCGTCGGACGTGGTACTTCAACTTGTTCAGCGCGGCCGTCACATCCTTCACTCGCCTTGCCGCTCCATCGATCTGCGCCTCCACGTCCCGGATCCGCCCGCGGAGCCCCTCGTGCCCCGCCGGGTCCGCCGGGTCTTCCAGCGTCAGATACCGCCCGACGTAGACCCGCTCGGCCTCCGTCACGCGACGCAGCCACACAAACGCGTCCAGTTGGTCCTGGTCGGGACGCGTCAGCCACGTCCGCTCCAGAATCACCCGCAGGGCCGACTGCGCCTCGGCCATCAGGTCCAGCGCGTCGGGCAGATGCCCGCGAAGTTCCGGCCGCCCATGCACCCGCTCCGCCAGCGCGGCCGCCGCCCCCAGATTCTCGTACGCCCTCCCAGCCATCTCCACCACCCCCGCCGGCGGCAGCACCGCCTGTCGGAATGGCGCCCACAAGAAGCAGTGCGGCAGCGCCTTCGCCTGCGCGATCATCGTCGTGATTCGCCCCACGAGGACGGACTCCTCCTCCGATCCGGCCGCCGCCCCGTTCCGCTTGAGCGCGGCCTCGCACGACGCCGCTTTCAGCGAGCACCGGCGCGCGATCATCCCAAGGTCCGCCTCGCCCGCCCCCGCACCGACCCCCTTCGGTTCCGTCTCCATCGCGGCCGCCCGACGCGCGTGCCCGATTTCCGCCGTCGATCCTTCCACCCGAAGGTGAATCTCCGCATCCCCGATCTTCAGCGGCACCACCGCGGAACTCACCGGCCGGCGCTCATCCGGCGACCGCGTCACGATCACTGTGTGCGTGGGGGCCGGTGCCGGGCTCTCGGGAGCACAAACTCGCACCTCCGAGAATGCTCCCGCCGACGTGCCGGCCCCATCGCCCGAGTGGTCTGCCGCCGTCTTCACTGTCCCATCATCGTCTGGCCGAGTTCTCGCAACACTCCCGACCCAATCCGCCAATATCGCAACCCTCTCGCGTAACTCGGAACTCCCGCCTAGACACGCCTGAACAACGCACTCCAGAGCGGCAACCACCGCCTCCGGGCTGGGTCTTGGGGTCATCGATATGCTCCTTGGCCATTGTCTATCCCTGATTCGGGAGCGCAACACCGGCGCGCCTTCCTATGGAAGGTTTATACACGACCCGCCGAGCTCCCGCAACTCATATCGCCAAATCCCTACGCGTGCGCGGCCTTCCGGCTCTCTTTGAGCAGCTTCCGCAGCACCGTCTGCAGAATCCCCCCGTTGCGGAAGTAGTTGATCTCCACCGCCGTGTCCAGCCGGCACACCGCCCCGAACTCGATCGTCTGGTCCTTCCTCGGCCCCTGCGTGATCGTCGCCCGCACCTTTATCTCGCCGCGCGGCTCGATATCCGCCGGCAGATGAATGTCGTACACATCCGTCCCGCACAGGCCGAGGCTCTCGGCGGTCTGCCCCGCCTTGTACGTCAGCGGCAGCACGCCCATCCCGACCAGGTTGCTCCGGTGGATCCGCTCGAAACTCTCCGCGATCACCGCCTTCACCCCCAGCAGCATCGGTCCCTTCGCCGCCCAGTCACGGCTCGAGCCCATGCCGTAGTCCTTCCCGGCCAGCACGACAAGCGGCGTCCCCTCGGCCTTGTAGTTCAGGCTCGCGTCGAAGATCGTCGAGACCTTCCCGCCGCCCGCCTTCGAGAGGTCCCTCGTCCACCACCCCTCCCGGATCTTCCCGTTCTCGTCGGCGAGTCTGTTCTTCACCCGCACGTTGGCGAACGTCCCGCGCGCCATCACCCGGTCGTTGCCGCGCCGCGAGCCGTAGGAGTTGAAGTCCGCCCGCGCCACGCCCAGCGACTTGAGATACTCCCCCGCCGGCGAGGCCTCGGCGATGTCGCCCGCGGGCGAGATGTGGTCCGTCGTCACCGAGTCGCCCACGTGCACCAGCACCCTCGCCCCCGTGATCGCCGCGCGGACGGGCAGCTGTTCCGTGAGCCCCTCGAAGTACGGCGGGGTTTGGATGTACCTGCCCTTTTCGTTTCACGCGGCCCGATCCCTCTTTCTCACCGCCCCCCCCTTCCCCATCCGGTTCCCCTTGAAAACGTTCCCGTACTCCTCCTTGAACTGCTCCGGCGTCACGCACGAGTCCCGCAGTGCCGTCACCTCCTGGTGCGTCGGCCAGATGTCCCTCAGGAACACCGGCCGGCCAGCCGTGTCCTCCCCGATGGGGTCCTTGACCAGATCGATGTCCACCGTCCCCGCGATGGCGTACGCCACGACGAGCGGGGGGGAGGCGAGGTAGTTCGCCTTCACCGCCGGATGGACGCGACCCTCGAAGTTGCGATTGCCGCTGAGCACGCTCGCCACCACCAGGTCCCCATCCTTGATCGCCGCGTCGATCTCCTCCGGCAGCGGCCCGGAGTTCCCGATGCACGTCGTGCATCCATACCCGACGGTCTGGAAGCCCAGCGCATCCAAATCCGCCGACAGGTTCGCCTTGTCGAAATACGCCGTCACCACCTTGGAGCCCGGAGCCAGCGACGTCTTCACCCACGGCCCGGCCGTCAGCCCCAGCGCCCGGGCCTTGCGGGCCACCAGCCCCGCCGCGATCATCACGTCCGGGTTGGACGTGTTGGTGCACGAGGTGATGGCCGCGATCACCACGTCCCCGTGTCGCAGCCGGAAGCACCTGCCGTCGCGCCGGGCGATCACCCCGTCGGAGCCCGGGTCGGCGTGCTCGGGGGCTGCGCTGGTCGCCGCGGCCTTCTCCGGATTGACCTGCGCTCCCGCCGGGTTGCCCCCCTCGCCCACCCAGCGGTTGAGATTGACGGCGTTGTGCGGGACCTGCTTGACGAACGACTCCACGAGCTCCCGGCGCCACGCGGCCTTCATCTGCGTGAGGGCCACTCGGTCCTGCGGGCGCCTGGGCCCCGCGAGGCTCGGCTCGATCGAGCCCAGGTCCAGTTCGAGCGTCTCCGTGAACTCGGGGGCCGGCGCGCCGGCCTGGGGGGTCTCGCTCCAGAGCATGTTGGCCCGGGCGTAGGCCTCGGTGAGCTCGGCCTCGGCGGTGCGCCCCGTGAAGCGCAGGAAGTCCACGGTCCTCCGGTCCACCGGGAAGAACCCCATCGTCGCGCCGTACTCGGGGGCCATGTTCGCGATCGTGGCCCGGTCCGGCACCGAGAGGGCCGCGATGCCGGGGCCGAAGAACTCCACGAACTTCTCCACCACGCCCTTGGTCCGCAGCATCTGCGTCACCGCCAGCACCAGGTCCGTCGCCGTCGATCCTTCCGGCAGCCTTCCCGTCAGCCTCACCCCGACCACATCCGGCGTCACCATGTAGTACGGCTGCCCCAGCATCACCGCCTCGGCCTCGATCCCGCCGACGCCCCACCCCACCACGCCCAGCCCGTTGATCATCGTCATGTGCGAGTCCGTCCCCACGCACGAGTCCGGGTACGCCACCGTCTCGCCGTTCACCTGCTTGGTCAGCGTCCCCGGCGAGAGATACTCCAGGTTCACCTGGTGCACGATCCCCGTCGCCGGCGGCACGCACCGGAAGTTCCGCAGGCTCTGCTGCCCCCACTTGAGAAACTCGTACCGCTCCCGGTTGCGCCCGAACTCCTTGTCCGCGTTGATCGACAGCGAGACCTTGCTCCCGTACGAGTCCACCTGCACGCTGTGGTCGATCACCAGGTCGCACCCCACCAGCGGGTTGATCGCGCTCGGATCGCCCCCCAGCGCCTGCATCGCATCCCGCATCGCCGCCAGGTCCACCACGCACGGCACCCCCGTGAAGTCCTGCAGCACCACCCGCCCCGGCATGAACGGCAACTCCACCCGCGCGGGTTTCTTCGCGTTCCACCCCGCCAGCCCCGTCACATCGTCCGCGCTCACCACGAACCCGTCCACGTTCCGCAGCATCGACTCGAGCAGCACCCTGATCGAGAACGGCAGCCGGTCCACGTGCCCGATCTTCTGCTCGGCCAGCGCACCGAGCGCGTAGTACGTGTACGTGCCCTGCTTCGTGGTCAGGGTCCTCTTCGCGTTGAACGGGTTCTTCGTGCTCGACATGGTGCGCTCCAATCGTGTTCGCTTCGCGTGCCACAGTTCATCGTGCCACGGGTTCGCCGACTGCTCCGAGGCGGCAACCCGTGCCGGAGTGCAAGGGTCATTCACCTCAACCACTCACAACCAACTATCGCCCCCACCCAGCCATGAATCCAATCGATTGCATTGACAATCAGAATCACAAACACTGATACCCGGCCGGCCTCAGACATGCGTCCGCCCCTCGACTTCCTCCAACTCCACACCCCCCTCCGTCCGACGATCATTCGCCCCCCGCACCCGCGCCGACCGCAGGTCTCCCTCCCGTCTCGTCATTTGGAGACCT
>OEIU01001671.1_pt1 | contig 13594 bp, 12 predicted proteins | sample 1539221 | NCBI WGS metagenome assembly OEIU01 (sample SAMN03792071, study PRJEB22550) | activated sludge metagenome | feature: wastewater treatment plant; material: activated sludge; isolation source: Wastewater treatment plant of a petroleum refinery complex | place: Argentina: Zarate | collected...
CCTGCAGCGGCGCGAGGCTGTTGCTGGGCGACCATGTGAACCCGCCATTGTTGCAGATCCACATCTTGCCGTCGGGGCCGAGCGCTGCACCGTTCGGTCCACCGGGCACCTGCGCGATCACTTCCTTGCGACCGTCGGGATGAATGCGGGTCAGGCGCTTGCCGCGGATTTCCACGAGAATGATCGTGCCATCAGGCATTGCCACCGGCCCTTCGGGAAATTCGAGACCTTCGGCTAGGACGCGGGCATTCGGCATGGTTTCCTCCGGCATGTTCTGAACGCACTCAGCGGCGCGCTTTGAGATCGACGCTACTATAGGGAAAGCCGCGCGCGGCGCAAAAGGCAATCGCCGCGCGGACCGATTCAGGCCGAAGCCTTAACGCTCTGGCACAGTTCGAGAAGGCGCCGCACGGTTGCACTGTCCGGATCGGCGAGCGGTTCGATCACCGTGAAGTGGTTGGCTTCTTCAGGCGCGTCATAGCGTGTAACGACACCAGCCTGGCCCCACGCGTCGACAATCGCGCGGCTCTGACGCAGATATTCGCTAGATTCAGCACCGCCGACGATGGCATCAAACGTCTTGCCGACAGGCGCAGGCCAGAACAGCGGCGACAGGCGTTTCGCCTCACTATCGTCCATCCCGAAATCGGCATTCATCGAAATCCTGGTCAACGGCACAAGATCGAAAAGGCCGGAGAACGCCGCGGCGGCCGGCACAAGATCGTGAGGTGCGCCGAAACTTCGCCAGTTGGTCGCGAGCATGGCCGCCGCAAGATGCCCGCCCGCGGAATGACCGGTCACGACCAACGGCCGACCATGACGCCGATAGAGAAAAAGCAGAGCTTTCCGCGTCTGGTCGACAATATCTGATATCGACACCTGCGGGCATAGATCGTAGCCGGTCATCGCGACCGTCACGCCGCGCGCATTCAATCCAGCCGCTAACCCGCTGAACGCCGACGGCGCCATTGCGCGCCAATAGCCGCCGTGGATGAAGACGACAATCGGTCCCTCCCCACCTGAATCCGGGTGGAAGAGATCAACGATCTGTCGTTCCGAGGTACCGAACCTGACGCCGAGTTCGGTATGTTCCGACGCGGCTCGCTCCGCGCGATAGCGCGCCGCGTCGTCGGCCATCCGGCCGAGAATGGCCGGATGATCTTTGACCCGGCCGCGATTGTCGTATTCGATCTCGTAGTCGATCGTCACGGTCTCAGCCGATCGTCACAACAACCTTGCCCAGCGCCTCGCGCGCCTGAAGGCTCGCGATCGCATCGCCGCCCTTGGCGAGCGGATAGGTCTTCGACACCAGCGGCTTGATTGCGCCCTGCTGATACAGCGCGATGATCTCCTTGACATTGTCCCGGCTTTTCTGCGGATGCTCCTTCTTGAAGCCGCCGGAATAGACGCCAACGATCTGGCAGGTCTTGAGCAGCGGCAGGTTGAGCGGGATCTTCGGAATACCCGCGGGGAAGCCGACAACGAGAAAGCGCCCGCCCCAGGCCATCGAGCGCAACGCAGCTTCTGCATAGTCGCCGCCGACCGGATCGTACACGACGTCGAAGCCTTTCGGACCGGCCACCGACTTGAACAGCTCCGCCAGCGTCTTCTGACCGTTGCGATCGAACGGTCCGCGCGGATAGACGACGCCTTCATCCGCGCCGGCCTTTTTCGCGGCGTCGACCTTCTCCTGCGACGACGCCGCGGCGATAACATACGCCCCGAATGCCTTGCCGAGTTCGACCGCCGCAATACCGACGCCGCCGGCGGCGCCGAGCACCAGCAATCGCTCGCCCGGCTTGATCTCGGCGCGATCCTTCAACGCCATATAGGACGTATTGTACATCGAGGAGAAAGCGGACGCGTCCTCGAAACTCATGCCGTCCGGAATCGGCGACAGGCGATCAGCGGGCGCGGCAACCTTCTCCGCCATGCCGCCATGTCCAATCGAACCGAACACTCTGTCGCCGACCTTGAAGGCCGTAACGCCCTCGCCGAGCTGTTCGACGATGCCGGAAATCTCGGTACCCGGCGCGAAGGGACGCGGTGGCTTGGTCTGATACAGATCCTGAATCGTCAGCACATCAGGATAGTTCACGCCACAGGCCTTGATCCGCACCAGAACTTCATCCGCACGCGGCGCGGGATCGGCGACGTCTTCAAGTTTCAGGGTCTCCGGGCCGCCGGCCGTATGGCTCATGAGCGCCTTCATTCGTCACCTCCATCTGATTTGCCGGAAAGTGAAACAGATGAGAGAACCTGACAACCCTCGCCTATCCCTCAAGGTCATGCAGGATGTGCAAATCGACATCCGGCTTGTCGCGCGCCCGGGCCGATGAAAGGATGAGCCGGCGGAGGACGACATGGCGCGATGGGCTTACAGCAAGGGTCTGCATGATCTCGGCAACGGCTGCTGGGCCTATCTCCAGCCGGACGGAAGCTGGGGCTGGAGCAATGCCGGATTGATCGAAAGCCGGGGCGAAACGCTGCTCGTCGATACGCTTTATGATCTCAAGCTAACGCGCGAAATGCTGGATACGATGCACGCCTCGGTCCCTGCGTCCGCCGATATTGGAGTTCTCGTCAACAGCCACTCCAATGCCGACCACACTTTCGGTAATCAGCTCGTCGACGGCGCCGAAATTATCGCTTCACGCAAATGCTACGAGGAAATGGTGCAGGTCGACGTCGAAGCGCGGCGGCAGGAGTTGCGCAACTGGCGCGAGCTCGGCGATGCCGGCCGCTTCATGCATGAGAACATGAGCGGGAATTTTGATTTCGAAGGCGTGGTGCTGACCCTGCCGACGAAAACGTTCGAGCGCGAATTGCAGCTGCGGGTCGGCGACAAGGATGTCATGCTGGTCGAGGTCGGCCCGGCGCACACGCGCGGCGATATTCTGGTCCATGTGCCGGCCGACCGCACCGTGTTCACCGGCGACATCGTGTTCTCGAACGGCCATCCGCCGGCATGGGCGGGACCGATTTCGAACTGGATCGCCGCCTGCGATCGCATCATCGACTGGGATGTCGACATTATCGTTCCGGGTCACGGACCGATCGTCGAAAAATCGGCGCTGAAGGACTTCAGATACTATTTCGAATATCTGACGCGCGAAGCCCGCAAGCGCTTCGACGCTGGCATGAGCATCAGCGATGCGGCGCATGACATCGACCTGACGCCGTTCAAGGGCTGGCTTGATCCCGAGCGCATCATCGTCAACGTCAACACGCTCTATCGCGACTTCGGCGCTGAAAATGGCCTTTCACCGCTTGAACTGCGGGCCTGGATGGGCCGCTATCGCCACGCGATGCACGAGCATGACCACAGCGATGGTCATGCCCACAAGCACTAAGCGGATTCATCAATCGATCTGACGCCGCAAAGCGTCCCAGCGTCAGGCGCAGATTTGCGGTCTGCGATCGCGCCAGGGTCGTTCCTGCTCGAGTTGCGAGGCCAGGCGGAACAGAGTCGCCTCGTCGCCGAAGCGACCGGCGAACATCATGCCAAGCGGCAGCCCTGCTTTGTTCCAAGCCAGCGGCACCGACATCGCCGGCTGACCTGATATGTTGAACATGCTGGTGCCCGGCATGTAACGCCGCAGCAGCGTTGGAATGATGGAGCGGTCCGCGGCCATCGTGTTCAATTCGCCCAGCTTCACCGGCGGCAGGCACAATGTCGGCGCGAGAAAGACGTCGCATGTTTCAAAGAATTCGGCGAGCGCCCGGGAGATCTGGAAGCCCATCAATTCGGCCTCGGCATAGTCCGCCGCGGTCATCTTGTTGCCGGTATCGGCCATCGCCAGCGTCAGCAGTTCGAAATCGTCCGACGTGATGGGCCGTCCGAAGGCGCGTTCGGAAAGACGCAGCGTCAAGGCCGTCGCGGCGGAGATGATCGGCGTGAGAACCTTGGACGGATCGTGCGGCAGCTTCGGCGCGCGCTGTTCGACGTGATGTCCAAGCCTGCCGAGCATGGCGGCGACATCGCGCACGGCGGCTGCAACCTCAGGGCCGATCGGATCGCCATAAGGCGAAACGTCGGTGAAAGCGATGCGCAGGCGGCCCGGGTCGCGGCTGACCTCTTCAAGGTAGGGCCGTTCCGGCGGCGGCGCGTAATACGGACTCGTCAGCTCCGCTCCCTGAATGGCGTCGAGCATCGCTGCGCTATCGCGCACGCTGATGCTGACCACGTGGCCGCAGGAAAAGCCGCCCCACCCCTGACCACGTTCGGGGCCGGCCGGCGTGCGCGCCCGCGTCGGCTTCAGGCCGAACACGCCGCAGGCGGAGGCCGGAATGCGGATGGAGCCGCCACCGTCGGTCGCATGGGCCACTGGCAGAAGACGCGCCGCGACGGCCGCCGCCGCACCGCCCGATGAGCCGCCGGACGAATGCGCCGGATTCCACGGATTGCGGGTCGGCCCGAACAGCCGCGTCTCTGTCGTCGGCATCAGGCCGAATTCGGGAGATGCGGTTTTACCGTAGATGGTCACGCCGGCGGCCAGAAATCGTTTCGTGATGGTGTTGTCGACTTGCGCGACGAAGTTCTTGTAGAGCGTCGATCCCGATGTCGTGCGCGTACCCGCAAGAGTGTTCAAATCCTTGAGCAGGAACGGCACTCCACTGAACGGGCCCTGCGGAAGGCCTCGCGAAATCTGCTGGCGAGCATAGTCGTCATGCCGGACGACGACGGCGTTGATCGTGGGATCGATTGCATCAGTCCGCGCGATCGCCTCATCGAGCAGTTCGCCGGCGCTGACATCGCCCTTCTTCACCAGTGCGGCTAGTCCCAGCCCGTCGTACTTGTCGAAGTCCTTGAACACGTCTTGCCCCCTGTCACTCTTAATGTTGTTTTTGAATGATCGTCACACGCCGAAGGTGTCACGCCACTTTTCGATCAGATCCGGAAGCTTGGCCGCGAGTTCCTGCGGATCGTTTCTGATACCCTTGAGCGCGCCGAACTTGGCGATGCCGGGTTTCGGCTCGACATCCTCGCGAACGGGAATCGTGTATTCGGACGTGACGAGATCGCCCGCCTTCCTGCTGAGCAGAAACTCCATGAACAGCTTTGCGGCGTTCGGATGCCGCGTGCCGGCGATGATGGCGGTCATGCCGAGGCTGAGGAGCGTGCCATCCTCAGGATAAACCGGCGCGACGTCCTTACCGCCTGCCTGCAACGCCGCGGCTGTGCCGGCCGTACTCAATCCGACCTTGCGCTCGCCTGCGGCGATCTGCACCGGCGGATCGGCCAGCGAGCGGCCGATCAGCGGCTTGTTCTTTTTCAGTTTCTCGAAGAAATCCCAGCCGTACATATTGTTCATGGCCAGCGCCCAGCTGCCCATCGCACCGCTATAGCCCGGATGCGGCAGCGCGATCTGTCCCATCCACTTCGGATCGAGCAGATCCGTCCATTTCTTCGGCGCGTCGGCAGCCTTCACCAGCCTGGTGTTGTACGCAAGAACGGTCGGGTTGGAGGTCGTAATCGTCACATGATGCGACGGATCGTAGTTGCGCAGAAATGGCGCGCACGCGGCCAGATTTTTCGCTTCATAGGCGAGAAGCTGCTTGTCCTCCTTTAGCGTGACGTAATGACCGTTGTCGGCGGAGCCGAACACATCACAGTTCGTGACCTTGGCCTTAAAGTCCTGCGACAGGCGCTGATAGATCACCTGAGAGGTTGCGCGCACCACATTGCATCGCACGCCGGGATAGGTTTCGCCGAAAGCGGCCGCGACACGTTCGGCGAGATCGACGCCCCAGTGCGCGATATACCAGCTGACTTCGCCTTCCTTCTTCGCCGCCGCATGAAGATCGGACAGATAAGCGGCAATCGCATCGGACTGCGCCAGGCTTCGCGGCGCAGCAAAAATTGCTGCGCTTGCACCAAGGCCCGCTTTCACAAAAGTCCGGCGATCGACCTTCATGGCGCCTCTCCCTCAATGTTTTTTATTCGCACGCAATGTTTACCACCCAGTTCGGCAAACAGCCAACCGCACCGCTGGCAGAACCTTCCAGGCTGCACTAGCGTGGGCGCGCCGCCGAGGCTTTAGACCGCGCAAATCAAAAACAATACCGCTAAAAACATTGCCGACGCACGGTGGCCAACCAATGGAGGAAACCATCGATGCGAAAACACGTCTCGACGTCACTGAAAGTGCTGGCCGTCTCCGGACTCATGTTCGCGATCGGCAGCGGCATGGCGATGGCGCAGAAGAAGAACGATACCGGCGCCACCGACACCGAAATCAAGATCGGTAATATCGCGCCCTATAGCGGCCCGGCGTCGTCCTATGCCACGATTGCGAAGACCGAGGCAGCCTACTTCAAGATGATCAATGCCGGCGGCGGCATCAATGGCCGCAAGATCAACTTCATCTCCTACGACGACGGCTATTCGCCGCCGAAAACGGTCGAGCAGACCCGCAAGCTTGTCGAGAGCGACGAAGTGTTCGCGATTTTTCAGGTGGTTGGAACGCCGGGCAATACGGCAATCCAGAAATACCTCAATGATAAACGCGTGCCACAGGTCTTCATCGGAAGCGGCGCAAAAAAATGGGCCGACCTGAAAAACTTTCCCTGGAGCATGGGCTGGCAGCCCAACTATCAGAGCGAAGCGCGGATTTACGCGCGCTATATCCTGAACACCTATCCCGGAAAAACGGTCGGCATCCTCTATCAGAACGATGACTTCGGTAAGGATTATCTTGCCGGATTCCACGAAGTGTTCAGCAACGACAAGGCGAAGCTCATCGTGACGGAAGTTCCGTTCGAAGTCAGTTCGCCGACCGTCGACTCTCAGGTGGTGCAGATCAAGGGCGCCGAGCCGGACATCTTCATCAATATCGCGACGCCGAAATTCGCCGCGCAGGCCATCAAGAAGATCGGCGAAATGAGATGGAAGCCGGTTCAGTTCCTCACCAACGTCTCGGTATCCGTCGCGTCGGTAATGAAGCCAGCCGGCATCGAGAATTCGCAGAACATCATCAGCGCCGCCTATCTGAAGGATCCAAACGATCCGCAGTGGAAGGACGATCCAGGCATGAACGAGGGGCGCGAGTTCATGAAGAAGGGGTATCCCGAGGGCGATCTCGCCGATGCCGCCACTGTGTTCGGCTTCGGCGCCGCCAAGGGTCTTGCGCAAGTGCTCAAACAGTGCGGCGACGACATGACGCGCGCCAATCTGATGAAGCAGATGCAGCGCATGGACATGGAAATTGGCGTCTATCTTCCGGGCATCAAGATCAAGACGTCCGATACCGACTGGGCGCCGATCGACCAGCTTCAACTGATGAAATTCGAAGGCGAAACGTGGAAACTGTTCGGACCCATGATGGATGGCTCGGCGGGACCGAGCTGATCGTTATTGCTGCAGCAAAAGCATTGCGGCGCATCGGGCGTTCCCGTGCGCCGTTTGCATTCCAGTTCGACAGACGGCCGCGTTACTGCTTCACCGATGCGCGATAAAGGGCAAGAATGCCGATTACGATCGACAGCAGCAGCAGCAGGCTCGCGTTGTTGCACACTGAACCGTCGGCACACAGACGATCGGCCCAGGCATAGCCGTGATTGACGTTGTTTTTCGCCCACGCCACGACGGCTGTCGTAAGGAAAAGAAGACCAGTCAGATAAAACATCCGCACGACCCTCATTAACCAGTCCGACAACTATCGGCATCCATCCATTGATGTCGTCTTTCGCAGATCGGTAAAATTGTCCGCATTGCGCATATTTCATATTGTCCGAGAATTGAATTCTGAGCCTCATTGCTCACACCGCGCATCAAGCCCTTGAAGGCTCGTGCAACGCCCAACGTTGTGATGTGAGGGACTCATTCGGGACACAAACGTCCGACCGCCGCATTTTTCGCTTTCGCGAATCACCGAATTGATTCAGCGTGCCCGCGAATCAAACGGAGGCAACGCACGTGAACGTCATTGTCTTTGCGTCCCGGAAGGGCGGCTCTGGAAAAAGCACGCTCGCCGCGCACCTGTCTGCTTTCGCCCACAAGTCGTCGAGACCATGCCTGCTGGTCGACGCCGATCCGCAGGGCTCACTCACGCTTTGGCAGAAGCTTCGCGGTACCAACGAGCCCGCGATCCGCACGGCCCAGCGCTCGGTCAGTGAAATCATCGCCAGCGCCAAACGTGACGGCATCGAGTGGGTCTTCATCGATACGCCGCCGAACACGTCCGCCGTAGTAGAGGATGCGATCCGCAATGCGACGCTGGTCATCATTCCGGCCCGCCCCGGCGTCTTCGACATCAATGCCGTCGAGGACACCATCGCGACCTGCCGCTCCGCTCGCCGGCCCTATGCTGTCGTGATGAACGGCGCGCCCGCCCGGCGTGACGATGTCGAGAGCCCCATCGTAACCATCGCCCGCGAGGCGCTGGCCAAGATGCGCGCGCCCGTCTGGGCCGGTCAGATCACCAATCGCGGCGATTACATCATGGCGCTGAGCCATGGCGAAGGTGCGCGGGAGTACAATCCCGACGGCCGCGCCGCCAATGAGATCGGCCGGCTATGGACCGCGATCGAGCGTTCCGTAAAGGCCATCCGCGGCGCAGCGTCTTCCGCCGGCGTCATGCACAAGAACGCCGCCTGATCAGAAATTTCCGTCTGCTCGAATTGAAAAGGGCCAGCCTCAGAGCTGGCCCTTTTCGCGCAGGAACGCCACACAGACAGGCCGCAGTTTCGCAGCATTGGACTTGAGGCAGGCCAGAACCGCCATGTCTCCACTGTCCAAGTAGGCTTTGCAGAGCCGCGAGGCGTCGCGGCCGCACGCGTTTTCCTGCTGGTGACGGCTTTGGGCGGATACGGACGTCAGAGCTGCCGCGAGGAACAAACCCGTCAAAAAAAGCCGTTTTGCCATATCGTTTCTTTCCACTGTGCGGGCGCAGCCAGCCACAATTGCGCCTGCCTTTGAACCCTTGGCTCAGGTCGAGTTTACCCCTAAACTACGGAGCCTGAAACCTCTCCGCTTCCTCGACATTAAACCAGCTAAATCAATGCCTTCACGATGACATCGCGTGAAGCATCCCCGTTCAGCTACCAGGACGTCATGAAAGCTGCCAACGAACTGCGATCCGGCAAGACCCACAAGGACGAAAACTTTCCAGTCGCCTCATGGGTCATCGAAGCGCGTCACCGCGCCCTGATCCTGGCCTTCTATGAATTCGTCCGCGTTGCCGACGACATCTCCGACCATGCCTCGCTCTCGGCGCAGGACAAGCTGGACCAGCTCGACCGGCTCGAGGCCGATCTCACCGGCAGTGGCGACGGACAGAGGGAGGCCCTCGTGCTGCGCGAGGCGCTGGCCGAGCGAGGCCTGCCGCCACGCCATCCGCTGGACGTGCTGAAAGCGTTCCGGATGGATGTCACCAAGCTGCGTTACGCGAACTGGGACGAGTTGATCCATTACTGCGAATATTCCGCGATGCCGGTCGGCCGCTTCGTACTCGATGTTCATGGCGAGAGCCGCGAGACCTGGCCAGCCTCGGATGCGCTGTGCGCGGCGCTGCAGATCAACAACCACCTGCAGGACTGCCAGAAGGACTATCGCAACCTCAACCGCGTCTATATCCCTCAGGATGCGATGGACGCCTTCGGCGTCAACGTCGAAGACATCGGCAAGGACCGCGCCACGCCCGCGCTGCTGAAATGCCTTCATAGCCTGACGACCCCGACCGAAGCGCTCCTCGCGCGTAGCGCCTCGTTTCCGCAACTGGTCGCGAACTGGCGTCTCGGCCTGGAAATCTCCGTGATCCAGACCTATGCGGAGCGGATACTGGCGATGCTCAGGGAACGCGATCCGCTCAGCCAGCACGTTCATCTTAAGGGTTGGGAAATGGCCGGTTTTGGCCTATTGGGTCTCGCCGCGGGCGCTCTGCGCCGCATGACCCGCAAACCCCCGATGGCCGGTCAGGCCACGCCGATCTGAGCTGATGACTTCTGCGACGACATCCAATCAGAGCACGGCCGCTCCGAGCTCGTTCTATGCGGCAATGCGCATCCTGCCGGAAGCGCAGCGCGAGGCCATGTTCCTGATCTACAGCTTCTGCCGGCAGGTCGACGACATCGCCGATTCCGACGGGCCACGGCCGGAGCGCCAGCAGGCCCTGGCGCAATGGCGCGCCGACATCGACGCGCTCTATGCCGGCCAAGCGCCGGCGCGTATCGCGAGCTATGCGCCGACAGTTCAGCAGTTCGGTCTCAAGCGCGAAGACTTCCTCGCCATCATCGACGGCATGGAGATGGACGCCAGGGAAGACATCCGCGCGCCGGATTTCGAAACGCTCGATCTGTATTGCGATCGCGTCGCCAGCGCTGTCGGCCGGCTCTCGGTCCGGGTTTTTGGCCTCAATGAAACCGACGGCATTGCGCTCGCCTATCATCTCGGCCGCGCGCTGCAGCTCACCAACATTTTGCGCGACATCGACGAAGACGCCGCGATTGGCCGGCTTTATCTGCCGCGTGAGGCGCTGCGCGATGCAGGCGTCACGGTGACCGATCCAGCGGAGATCACCGCCCTGCCCTCGCTCGACAAAGTCTGCGCGCCGGTTGTCGATCGCGCCCGCAACCACTATCGCGAGGCCGACGCCATCATGAAGCGCAATCCCCGCGCCATTGTCCGTGCGCCGCGCATCATGCGCGAGGTCTATGGCCGGATTCTCGATCTTCTTGTGCGCCGCGGCTTTACCGCGCCGCGCAAGCCGGTCCGCGTCAACAATGCGACGCGGCTCCTGATCCTCCTGCGATACGCATTCATCTGATGACACGAACCGTTCATATCATCGGCGCCGGCGTTTCCGGTCTCGCCGCGGCGGTCAGGCTGGCCAAGGCGGGCCATGCCGTGCACGTTCATGAAGCGACGCCGCAGGCCGGCGGCCGCTGCCGCTCGTTCTACGATGCCGCGACCGATCTCGTGATCGACAACGGCAATCATCTCGTGCTGTCGGGCAACCGCCATGTGCTGTCTTATGCCGAACTGATCGGAACGAAAGACGGGCTTGCCGGCCCTGAACATGCCGAGTTTCCATTCGTCGATCTCGAAGCCGATCTGCGCTGGACGCTGCGGATGAACGACGGCCGCGTTCCATTCTGGATCTTCCAGCCCGGCAACCGCGTGCCCGGCACTACCGTCGGCGACTATCTCGGCCTCGCACCGCTTGCGTTCGCGGGAGTCGACGATCTCATCGGCGACAAGATCAGGTGCGACGGCGCGCTCTATAAGCGCCTCGTTCAGCCGCTGCTGCTCGCCGCGCTCAACATCGATCCGCCGAAGGGTTCCGCAGGCCTTGCCGGTGCGATCGTTCGTGAGACGCTGCTGGCAGGTGGCCTGGCGTGCCGACCGCTGGTCGCGCGTCATGGCCTCAGCGCCGTTCTGGTCGAACCGGCGATCGAATTCCTGAAACAGCATGGCGCAACGGTGCGCTTCGATCATGAGCTGCATTCGGTTGCGATGTCGGGCAATCGCATTTCAGAACTCAGATTCGCGGCCGATGCGATCACGCTCGGCGCGAACGACATCGTTGTGATGGCTGTGCCGGCGCGTCAGGCCGTGACGCTTCTGCCGGAGATTTCGGCCCCGACCGAATTCCACTCGATCCTCAACGCGCATTTCCGATGTACGCCGCCGCCATCCGCGCCGCCGATCCTCGGCGTCGTCGGCGGCCTGCCCGAATGGATATTCGCTTTCGAGAATCGTCTGTCGGTCACGATCAGCTACGCGGACCATCTGATGACCGCTCCGCGCGAAGAACTGGCGCAGAAAATCTGGCTGGACGTCTGCAAAGCCACAGGAGCGAGTGGTGAATTGCCGCGCTGGCAGATCGTTCGTGAACGCCGCGCGACGTTTGCCGCGACGCCCGCGCAGAACGCGATGCGTCCGGGTCCGGTGACGAAATGGAGCAATCTCTTTCTCGCCGGCGACTGGACGGACACCGGCCTGCCTTCAACCATCGAAGGATCGATCAGGCCTGGCGACAAGGCCGCCGGACAAATCCTCGGTTCCAAGTAGTATAAACGACGGCGTATCGGAATGACGGCAGCGGATCAGGCAATCGACACGGGCGTCCTTCAGGACAGGATCGCGAAAGCGGCGAGTGCGCTTCTGTCGCGGCAGAATGCCGACGGCCATTGGGTGTTCGAGCTCGAAGCCGACGCCACCATTCCGGCCGAATATATTCTGTTCTGCCACTACCTCGGTGAACCGGCGAACATCGATCTCGAAGCCAAGATCGGCAATTACCTGCGTCGCATTCAGGGCAGGCATGGCGGCTGGCCACTCTTCCATGAGGGAGAGTTCGACATTTCCGCCAGCGTGAAGGCCTATTTCGCGCTGAAGATGATCGGTGATTCCATCGACGCGCCGCATATGGTGCGCGCCCGCGAAGCCATCCTCGCGCATGGTGGCGCGGAAACGGTCAACGTCTTCACCCGTTTCCTGCTCAGCTTCTATGGCATCCTGTCCTGGCGCAGCGTTCCGGTGCTGCCCGTCGAGATCATGCTGCTACCGCGGTGGTCGCCGTTTCACCTCTATCGCATTTCCTATTGGGCCCGCACGACGATCGTGCCGCTGATGGTGCTGGCGGTGCTCAAACCGAAAGCTCGCAATCCGCGCGGCATCGGCATCGATGAACTGTTTCATGTCCGGCCCGAAGCCGTCGGCCTGCTGAAGAAGTCGCCGCATCAAAGCGCGGGCTGGTTCATGCTGTTCAGCGCGCTCGACAAAGTGCTGCGCGTCATCGAGCCGTTCTTTCCCAGACGCCTGCGACAGAAGGCGATCGATCAGGCGGTCGATTTTGTCATCGAGCGGCTGAACGGCGAGGACGGCCTCGGCGCGATTTTTCCGCCAATGGCCAATGTGGTGATGATGTACGAGGCGCTCGGCTATCCGCAGGATCATCCGCCACGCTCCATCACCCGGCGCGGCATCGACAAGCTGCTGGTCGTTCACGACCACGAGGCCTATTGCCAGCCCTGCGTGTCCCCGGTCTGGGATACTGCGCTGACTTGTCACACCCTGCTCGAGGTTGGTGACGAGAAGGCCGTCGCCCAGGCGCGACGCGGCCTCGACTGGCTTCGGCCGCTGCAGGTGCTCGACGTCAAGGGTGACTGGTCCGCGAAGCGGCCCGACGTCCGCCCGGGCGGCTGGGCGTTCCAGTACGCCAACCCGCACTATCCTGATCTCGACGACACCGCCGTCGTGGTGATGGCGATGGATCGCGAGCGTCACCTCTCGCATCACAAGTCGTTCGACGACGCGATCGGGCGTGGCGTCGAATGGATCGAGGGACTTCAGAGCAAGGACGGCGGATTCGCCGCCTTCGATGCCGACAATCTCGAATATTACCTGAACAACATTCCGTTCTCGGATCACGGCGCACTGCTCGATCCGCCAACCGAGGACGTCACCGCTCGTTGCATCTCGATGTTCGGACAGCTGGGGAAAAACGCTGAAAACAGCCAACAAGTGCGCGATGCAGTCGAATACCTGCGCAAGCTGCAGCTGCCCGACGGTTCTTGGTATGGCCGCTGGGGCATGAATTATATTTACGGCACGTGGTCGGTCCTGTGCGCCCTGAACGTCGCTGGCGTC
>OEIU01001672.1_pt1 | contig 13588 bp, 9 predicted proteins | sample 1539221 | NCBI WGS metagenome assembly OEIU01 (sample SAMN03792071, study PRJEB22550) | activated sludge metagenome | feature: wastewater treatment plant; material: activated sludge; isolation source: Wastewater treatment plant of a petroleum refinery complex | place: Argentina: Zarate | collected...
CCAGCCCGCCCAGCGTCATCGCCCGGCGCATGAAGAGCCGCCGGGCGGGGGCGTGCAGCAGGCCGCGGGCTTCGCGCAGCACGGCATCGGTGTCGGATCGGTCGATCATTCGTTCCTCACAGGGGAAGATCAGGCCCGGCCGGTCACCATGGTCTTCAGCGTGCGCGGCACCACCGCCACCATCACCAGGTGAACCGCCACGAACGCGAGCAGCAGGGCCATCGCCCAGAAGTGCACGACCCGGGCGTTGTCGAAGTCGCCCAGCAGCATGCGCAACAGCGGAAACTGCACCGGCTTCCAGATCACCAGGCCCGAGACGATCAGCAGAACCAGGTCGGCCAGTACCGTCAGGTAGGCGAGTTTCTGCACGGCGTTGTAGTGCGCCGGATCGGCATGGACGAGCCGGCCGCGCAGCGCCGCCATGAAGTCCGTGAGCACCGCATGGGGTGTCAGCGGCCAGAAGCGCCGCAGGCCGCGTCCGCCGACGAGGTTCAGCACCAGGTAGACGACCAGGTTCAGTCCGAGCAGCCACATCGCCGCGAAATGCCATTGCACGGCGCCGGCCAGCCAGCCGCCCAGCGTGATCTCGTCCGGGAAGCGGAACGGATAGATCGGCGAGGGGTTGTAGATCCGCCAGCCGCTCAGCACCATCACCAGCACCGCCAGGGCGTTGAGCCAGTGCCAGACGCGGACCCAGGCCGGCTGCACGGGGGAATCGGAACGTCGCATCGCCACTCCTCGTCGGGACCGCCGTGCGGGCCGGTCGACGATGCGCATTCTGGTCGCCGGAGGTGTCGGCGAGATCTCGCGCGCTTCAACGATCGGGCAACGATCGATCACGAAAGGTTCACATCGCCGGCCGCGACGTGGCCGTCCCGGCCGCCTCGCGCGCGGCGGTGACGGCTATATGCAGCTCGTGATGGATTCGTGAGAATTCCGCATGGCGGGCGTGACCCGGCCGTCGGATAATCGGCGGGCGAGCGTGAACGGGGCGCGCGGGGCGCGGAAACCGGAGACTGGCCGATGACGCGACGGGTACTGGTGGTCGAGGATCAGAAGGACATCGCCGACCTGGTGGCGCTGCATCTGGCCGACCTGGGGGCGTCGGCGGTGCTGGCTCATGACGGCATGCAGGCTGCGGCGCTGGCGCAGGCCGAGGCATTCGACCTGGTGATCCTCGACATCATGCTGCCGCGACTCGACGGGCTGGAGGTGCTCAAGCGCATCCGTGCCGGAACCCGCTACACGCCGGTGCTGCTGCTGACGTCGAAGTCGACCGAGCTCGACCGGGTGCTGGGTCTGGAGCTGGGCGCCGACGACTACGTGACCAAGCCGTTCAGCATCACCGAGCTGATGGCGAGGGTCAAGGCGATCTTCCGGCGGGCAGAGGCGATGGCGCTGCGGAATGCCGATCCGAAGGTCGAGCAGACGCGGGTGGCCGGCGAGCTGACGATCGATCCGGTCGGGCGCGTCGTCACCCGGCGGGGCGTGCCGGTCGAACTGACCGCCAAGGAGTTCGATCTGCTGCTGTGCTTCGCGCAGAATCCGGGCCGGGTGTTCACCCGCAGCCAGCTCCTGGACCTGGTCTGGGGATATTCGCACAGCGGCTACGAGCACACGGTGAACTCGCACATCAACCGGCTGCGCGCGAAGATCGAAGCCGATCCGTCGCAGCCGCGCCACGTGCTGACGGTCTGGAGCGTCGGCTACAAGTTCGCCGACGGACTCTGAGAATCGGCCCACGGATCCCCGGACCGGCGCATGTTCCGCACGCTGTACGCCAAGCTGGCTGCCACGCTCACGATATTGATCCTGGCGCTCGGTGCGGTGTTCTACATGATGATCCGCAGCACCTTCGAGTCGCAGCAGCTCGCGGTCACGCAGCGGCTCAACCGCGACGTGGCCGAGCGGCTGGTAGTCGACTTCTTCAGCGACCATCCTGCCGATGAGGCCAGCGACAAGGCGGCGTTCGACCGGCTGATGCGGGTCAATCCGCAGATCGAGGTCTACCGGCTCGATGCCGGCGGCAGGATCCTGTCGTTCTACGCGCCCGAGGGTCACGTGGTGCGCAGCGCGGTCGATCTGGCGCCGATACGGCGCTTCCTGCGCGACGATGCGGAGTTTCCGCTGCGTGGCGATGATCCGCGGGATCTGCGCCGGCGCAAGATCTTCTCGGCCGCGCCGGTCGGCACGCGCAAGCCGGGCGACGCATCGGGATTCCTTTACGTCGTGATCGGCGGCGAGCTGCAGGACATGCTGGCCGAAGGCGGGCAGGCCGATGCGTTCCGTTCGGCCGTCGCCGTCATGCTGGCGGCGCTGGCACTGGTGCTGCTGATCGGCTTCGCGGTGTTCCGGCTGCTGACGCGGCGGCTGGAGCGGCTGTCGCTCGCGATGGAGACGTTCCGTGCCGACGGTTTCACCCGGCAGGTGGCGTACCCGCTGGCCGCCGGCCGGCGGCCGGGCGACGAGATCGACCGACTGGGCGCCACCTACAACGCGATGGGCGACCACATCCTGTCGCTGCTGCAGGCGCTGCGCGCCGGCGATGCTCAGCGCCGCGACCTGATCGCCAACGTGTCGCACGATCTGCGCACGCCGCTGACCGCGCTGCGCGGCTATCTCGACACGCTGCTGCTGAAGGGAGCGGCGCTGTCGGACGAGCAGCGTACGGTCCACCTGCGCACGGCGGCCCGCCAGAGCGAGCGGCTGGCCCATCTGGTGACGGAGTTCTTCGAACTCGCCAAGCTCGATGCGCGCGACCTGGAGCTGAGCACCGAGCCGGTGATGCTGGCGGAACTGGTTCAGGACGTGCTTCAGGGTTTCCGCATCGCCGCCGAAGAGCGTTCGGTGGCGTTGCAGATGCAGCGGCACGGTGCGATCACCGAGGTCGAGGGCGACATCCGGCTGCTCGAGCGGCTGCTGGCGAACCTGGTCGACAACGCACGCAGGCGGCCGCGCGCCGGCGGCCGGGTGGACGTCGGTCTGGACGATGCACCGGACGGCATGGCGCGGATGACCGTGACCGACACCGGCGACGGGATTCCCGCCGACGCGCTGGCGCGCATCTTCGAGCATTCGTTCACGCTCGACCGCAGCCGCAGCGGCGAGTCGGGCGGCAGCGGCCTGGGCCTGTCGATCGTCAAGCGGATCGTCGACCTGCATCACGGCCGCATCCGGGTCGACAGCCGCGTCGGCGAGGGTACGCGGTTCGTCGTCGAACTGCCGGCGGCCGCGCCTTTCCGTCCGGACGGGTCACGCGACGGGTGATCGGACGGGATCGCGCCGGATTCGGTCCCGGCGCGGGCCGGTGCGGGTCGGTTACAGCCGTTCGACGATCGTCACGTTGGCCATGCCGCCGCCTTCGCACATCGTCTGCAGGCCGTAACGCTTGCCGCGCTGCTTCAGCGCATGGATCAGCGTGGTCATCAGCTTGGTGCCGGAGCCGCCCAGCGGATGCCCGAGCGCGATCGCGCCGCCGTTGACGTTCAGGCGCGCGGGGTCGGCGCCGCTGTCCTTCAGCCAGGCCAGCGGCACCGACGCGAACGCCTCGTTGACCTCGAACAGGTCGATGTCGTCGATCTTCATGCCGGCCTTCTTCAGCGCCTTCTGCGTGGCCGGCAGCGGCGCCTCGAGCATGATGACCGGGTCGGCGGCCAGCAGCGACATGTGATGCACGCGCGCGAGCGGTGCGACGCCGAGCGCCTTCAGCGCCTTCTCGCTGACCACCATCACGCCGGACGCGCCGTCGCAGATCTGGCTGGAGGTGGCCGCGGTCAGCCGGCCGCCTTCCTGCAGCAGCTTCACGCCCTGGATGCCGGCCAGCGTCGCGTCGAAGCGGATGCCTTCGTCGATCCTGTGCGGCTGGCGCGAGCCGTCGGGCATCTCGATCTCGACCGGCACCACCTCGGCCTCGAAGCGGCCGGCACGGGTCGCGGCGATCGCGCGCTGGTGGCTCTCGAACGCGTAGCGGTCGAGGTCGTCCTTCGACAGCTCGTATTTCTTCGCCACCATCTCGGCGCCGATGAACTGGCTGAACTGGATGCCGGGGTAGCGCTTCTCCATCGCCGGGCTCTTGTAGTGCCCGAACCCGTTCTTCGCGGGCAGTACCGCCGACAGGCCCATCGGCACCCGGCTCATGTTCTCGACGCCGGCGGCGATGACGATGTCCATCGAGCCGGCCATCACCGCCTGCGCGGCGAAGTGCAGCGCCTGCTGCGACGAGCCGCACTGGCGGTCGACCGAGGTGGGCGGCCCGCCCCCCGGCAGCTTCGAGGCCAGCACCGCGTTGCGGGCGATGTTGACCGACTGCTCGCCGACCTGGCCGACGCAGCCCATGATCACGTCCTCGATCTGCGCGGGATCGACGCCGCTGCGGGCGACCAGCGCGTCCAGCACCTGCGCGGCCAGGTCGGCCGGATGCCAGCCGGCGAGCCGGCCTCCCTTCTTGCCGCCTGCGGTGCGGGCGGCGGCGACGATATAGGCCTCGGCCATCGGAAGTCTCCTGAACAAGTAGGAAATGGAGGGGATGAGGCGGGTTGCACGGAATGAAACACCGGGCCGGCCACCTTCTCAGCGAGATTCTACTCAACGACCGCGGGCATTCGATCGCCGTCGCTTCCGGCAGCCGCCGTTGCTCACTCTCCGCCGGGCGGGCCGGCGTCGCCCGGGCCGTTGGCGGCCGGGCCGCCGGATTTCTCCAGCAGCAACCGGAACGCCGGCTGGCGCGCAGCCAGCTCGTCGGCGGTGCCGTGGTCGACCAGCCGGCCCTGGTCCAGGTAGATCACGTCGGTGAAGCGGCGCAGCAGGTGCAGCCGGTGGATCGATGCGATCACGCAGGCGTCGGCACGGGCGGCGAACAGCCGGTCGAACACCGTCGCCTCGCTGCCCGGGTCAAGGCTGCTGGTAACCTCATCGAGCAGCAGCAGCGACGCCTGCCGGGCGGCGACCAGCCCGCGCGCCAGCGCGATGCGCTGGCGCTGGCCGCCGGACAGATTGCCGCCGCGCTCGGTCAGCTCGGTCGCGAGCCCGGCGGGCAGCGCCGCGACCAGCCCTTCGAGCGCCGCCACCTCGATGACCTCGCGCAGGGCCGCCGGATCGACGGCGCCGGCGGCCATCGTCAGATTGCGCTCGAGCGTGGTCTCGAACACCTCGGCATCCTGCGGGATCAAGGTGGCCAGGCCGGCGGTCGCCGCCCGTGGCGCCTCGCGGCCGTCGATCGCGAGCCGGCCGGCCTGCGCGTCGTACAGCCCCGCCAGCACGCGCAGCAGGCTGCTCTTGCCGGAGCCGCTCTCGCCGACCAGCGCGATGCGCCGGCCGCGCCCCAACGTCAACGACAGGTGGTCCAGGGTCGGTCGTTCGCCGCGCTGCCGCGGGTGGGTGAACGTCAGGTCGGTCAGCTCGATCAGCCGCCAGTCCTGAGCCACCGCCGGTTGGCCGACGGTGCCCGCGTCGAGGGCCACCGCGGCCTCGACGATCGGCTCGGCGCTCGCGAAATCGGCCCGATGACGAGCGAACGACTGATAGTGGGCGGCGATCGCGGTGACCACGCCGCCCGCCTGCTGGGTGTACTGATGGACCATGAACAGGCCGCCGAGCAGCAGCGCGCCGCCGGCTTCCTCGGCCTGCCGCTGCGCGAGCCAGACATAGAGCGCGACCAGCGAGCACCACATCGCGGTGTTCAGCAGGTCGACGCTGCACCACTTCGCCTCGTTCAGCACGATCGCGCGGCGCAGCGGGCCGAAGATCGCCACCAGCCGCGCGCGCAGCTCGTCGCGCGCGAACGCCTGCAGCCGCAACGCGAGGATCGACACGATGTTGCCCAGCGAGTCGACCTGCGCGGCCTGCAGTCGCCGTTCGGCGGCGTTCTCCTGCTGCGCGAGCCGCATCATCGTCCGGTCGAAGCGCACGATGAGCAGCATGATCAGCCCGTAGCCGACGATCGCGGCGGCGCCGGTCTGGCGCGAGATCAGCACCAGCGCCAGCAGCGGCCCGACCAGGTTCACGACGTTCTGCAGGTAGATGAACTGGCTCTGTGCGAAGTCGTACAGCGCATGGGTGCTCTGGTTCAGCCGGTGCACCGATTCGCCGGAATGGTGCTGTTCGTGCCAGGCCAGCGGCAGGTGCAGCAGCCGCCCGACCATCGTGTCGGACAGCCGTTCGCGCACCCGCATCGCGACGTTGCGCTCGAGCACGCGGCCCGGCCCGTGCAGCATCCAGCCGACGACGCTGGCCACGAAGATCAGCACCGCCCAGCCGGCCGCCGGCCGCACGCCCTGCAGGCCGCGGGTCTGCAGTGCATTGATCGCCTGCGCGGCCAGCCATGGAACGGACAGCTTGATGCTCTCGGCGGCGATCAGCAGCAGCCCCGACGCGAAGATCAGATGCCGCTTGCCCTCGGCATTGCGCCACAGTGCGCGATAGAGATCCGGACCACTGACCATCGAGATGCTCCGAGGAATCGATTGCATACGGCGGCGTACGGCACCGGCCGACCAGGGTGTGTCCACGCCGGCTCATGCCGGCACGAACATCGTGTGAACGCCCCGCGCCGCGGGCCGGCCTACAATCGGTTGTGCCCCACTTCCGCCGCAAGGTTTCGTCGACATGCGCGCCGCCCTCCGCGGGCCTCGCGGCGTTCACGCTGATGTCGGCGTTGCTGCTGGCCGCGCCGTGCGGGGCGGCCGAACCGCTGAAGGTGGGGTCCAAGCGCTTCACCGAATCGTATATCGTCGCCGAGATCGTCACGCTGACGGCGGCGCGCGCCGGGCCGGCGCGTCATCTGCCGGGGCTGGGCAGCACCGCGATCCTGTACGCGGCGCTGCGCCAGGGCAGCATCGACCTGTATCCCGAGTATCTGGGCACGATCGCCGCCGAGCTGCTGAAGCTGCCGGCCGCGGCGGCCGGCGACGTCGATGGCCTGAACCGGCTGCTGGCGCAGCAGGGCCTGGGCATCGCGGTGCCGCTGGGGTTCGCCAACGGCTACGCGCTCGCGATGCGCGGTGAGGCCGCCATGGTCGCCCCGCCGCGCACGCTGTCGGCGCTGGCCGCGGCGCCGGCGCTGCGCATCGGCCTGTCGCCGGAATTCATCGGCCGTGCCGACGGCTGGACCGCGCTGCGTGACCGCTATGCGCTGCCGCAGACGCCGGTGGCGCTCGATCACGGGCTGGCCTACGAGGCGCTGCGCAACTCGCAGGTCGACGTGATCGACGTCTACACCACCGATGCGCAGATCACCCGGCTCGGGCTCGCGGTGCTCGATGACGATCGGCAGTTCTTCCCGCGCTACGACGCGGTGCTGCTGTACCGGCTCGATCTGCCGTCGCGTCATCCGGCGGCCTGGCAGGCGCTGCAGCGGCTGGCCGGCCGCATCGACGAAGGCATGATGCGGGCGATGAACGCGCGTGCCGAGATCGATCGCGAGCCGTTCGCGCGGATCGCCGCGGGCTTCGTCGAGAGGGGCTCGGCAGGCCCGGCAGGCGGCCCCGCGGGCGGCGCGGCGAGCGGCGCGACGGGTAGCGCGGCGGGTGGCGCGGCGAGCGGCGCGGCGGGTGGCGCGGGCGGCCTTCGGCCGCCGGCATCACCGGCTTCGTTCCTCGACCGGCTGTTCGGCGACGACTTCGCGCGGCTCGCGGGTCAGCATGTCGGGCTGGTGCTGGGATCGGTCGCGCTCGCGACGTTGCTCGGCGTGCCGCTCGGCGTGCTGGCATCGCGGCGGCCGCGGCTGCAGCAGTGGGTGCTGTCGCTGGCCGGCGTCGCGCAGACGATCCCGTCGCTGGCGCTGCTGGCGGTGCTGATCCCGCTGGTCGGCCGCATCGGCACCCTGCCCGCGCTGATCGCGCTGGTCGTCTATGCGCTGCTGCCGATCGTGCGCAACACCTGCGTCGGTCTGGCCGGCGTCGCCGACGGGCTGCGGCAGGCGGCGCTGGCGATCGGCCTGACGCCGCGCCAGCAACTGCGCCACGTGGAGCTGCCGGTGGCCGCACCGGTGATCCTGGCCGGCATCAAGACCGCCGCGGTGGTCAGCGTCGGCACCGCGACGATCGCCGCCTTCATCGGCGCCGGCGGGTTCGGCGAACGGATCAGCATCGGCCTGGCGCTCGACGATCATCAGATGCTGCTGGCCGGCGCGTTGCCGTCGGCGGCGCTGGCGCTGCTGACGCAATGGCTGTTCGATCTGATCGAGCGCGTGCTGATCGGCCGGCGTGGGTCGTCGGCCGTCAGTGCCGACTGAAGCATGCAATGCCGCCGCCGGCACGGCCGATCTGTCCACGGTTCTGAACCCGGCGCCGATTGCAGCAGGCGAAACCATCCCGGGCGCAGCTCGATGGATGCTGCCGCAGGCTTGATACACTGGCCCGATCCCGATCGCGGTGCGCGATTCACACCGCGAAATCGATGCCGACAGTGCAGGGTGGATGGAGCGCAGCGATGGATCTGAACTACAGCGAGGAGCAGACGCTGCTTCGCCACAGCGTCGAGCGGTTCGTCGCCGAACGCTACGACTTCGCGACGCGGCGGCGCATCGCCGCGCTGCCGAACCGGTTCGACGAACCGACGTGGCGGGCGATGGCCGAATTCGGCTGGTTGGCACTGCCGCTGCCGCAGGCTCACGGCGGGCTGGACGGCAGCGCGGTCGATGTCGGCATCGTGGCCGAGGGGCTGGGGCGCGGGCTCGTGCTGGAGCCGTTCGTATCGTCGGTGGTGCTGGGCGGCGGGCTGCTCGCTCGGCTGGGCGGCGAGGCGCAGCGCGCCCGCTGGCTGCCGCAGCTCGCGGCCGGTCGCTGGCGGCCGGTGTTCGCGCATCTGGAACCCGGGCAACCGGCCGGCGCGGTACCGGCATTGCGCGCAACCGTTGCCGGCAGCGGCTGGCGGCTCGACGGCCGCAAGGCGATGGCATTCGATGCGCCGTCGGCCGACGCGTTCCTGGTGTCGGCGCGGCTGGGTGACGATGATGCCGGTCGCGAGGGCGCCCGCGGCTCGGCACGCATCGCGGTCTTCGTCGTGCCGCGCGGCACCGCCGGCATCGCCGAGCAGCGCTTCGAGCTGGTCGACGGCCGCTGCGCGTCGCAGCTCGAGTTCGCCGGCTGCGAGCTGCCGGCCGATGCGCTGCTCGACGGGCCTTCGGCGGCCGATGCCGGCGCGGCGATCGACGAGGCGCTGGATCATGCGACCGCGGCGATGTGCGCCGAGGCGGTCGGCTGCATGACGGTGCTGCTCGATGCGACGGTGGCCTACACCAAGACCCGCGTGCAGTTCGGCCAGCCGATCGCCGCCAATCAGGTGCTCAAGCACCGGATGGTCGACATGGCCACCCATTGCGAGGAGTCGCGCGCGATCGCGCTGCGCGCGGCTCTGCGCTGCGACATGCCGGGCCTGCCGGCCGCCGAGCGTGCCCGCGCGGTGTCGGGGGCGAAGCTGAAGATCGCGCAGGGCGCGCGTTTCGTCGGCGAGAACGCGGTGCAGTTGCACGGCGCGATGGGTGTCACCGACGAGCTCAACGTCGGCGCGTATCTGAAGCGGCTGGTGGCGTTCGAGACGATGTGGGGAACGACCGCGGAACACATGGCGCGCTGCGTCGCGCTGCGGCGCGCGGCCTGAAGGCCCGCAACGAACAGCTCGAGGAACGACCGCATGGACCTGGAACTCACCGCCGACGAACAAGCATTCCGCGCCGAGGTGCGCGCCTTCATCCGCGAGCACCTGCCGCCCGACGATGTGCGCAAGCAGGCGCGCACCACCAGCGTGTTCTCCGAGCCCGACGTGCCCCGCCGCTGGCAGAAGGCACTGCATGCGCGCGGCTGGGTCGCGCCGTCCTGGCCCGGGGAATACGGCGGCACCGGCTGGACGCCGGCGCAGCGGTACATCTTCGAGAACGAAGTGGCGGCCGCCGGTGCGCCGTCGTTGAGCCCGATGGGGCTGAAGATGGTCGGTCCGCTGATCATCGGCTTCGGCACGCCCGAGCAGAAGGCGCACTACCTGCCGCGCATCCTGTCGGGCGAGGACTACTGGTGCCAGGGCTACTCGGAACCCGGCTCGGGATCCGATCTGGCATCGCTGAAGACGCGCGCAGTGCGCGACGGCGATCACTACCTGATCAACGGCACCAAGATCTGGACCACCCACGCCCACCATGCGAACCGGATGTTCGCGCTGGTGCGCACCGACGACAGCGGCCGCAAGCAGGACGGCATCACGTTCCTGCTGATCGACATGAAGAGCCCGGGCATCACGATCCGGCCGATCCACACGATCGGCGGCGAGCACGAGGTCAATCAGGTGTTCTTCGACGACGTGCGGGTGCCGGTGGCCGACCGGATCGGCGACGAAGGCAAGGGCTGGACCTACGGCAAGTATCTGCTCGAGTTCGAGCGCGGCGGCGGGCTGGCGGCCGCGCGGATGCGGCGCGAGCTGGCGAAGATCGAGGCCGCGGCCGCCGACGTCGGCGCGGTCGGCCCGCGCCTCGCGCTCGACGACCCGGCGCTGCAGGCGGAGTTCGTCGCGATCGAGAACGATCTCGACACGCTCGAGATGATCGAGCTGAAGGTCATGTCGGCGCTGCAGACCGGGCAGAATCCCGGCGCGGTGTCGTCGCTGCTGAAACTGCGGGCGAGCGAGATCAAGCAGGCCATCACCCGGCTGGGCATCCGCGTCGCCGGCGTCGAAGGGCTGGTGTGGGAACCTCGCCGGCCCTTCTACGATCTCGACGGTGACGCGGAGTCGCCGGCGGCGGGCGGACTGCCGGTCTCCGAGCGGGTGCTGCCGCTGATGTCGACCTACCTGAACTCGCGGGCGAACACGATCTTCGGCGGCTCGTCGGAGATCCAGCGCGACATCATCGCCAAGCTGATGCTCGGGCTGTGAGCACCTGAGCCCGCCCGGGCCGCCGTGTGCGGGCGTCGTGCGCGGCGGGTTGGGGCTCGGGGTCTGTCGCCCGGGCGGGCCGACGCGGCCGCGCTCAGCTCTGTTCGCGGCCGCGCGTGCGGATCGCCTCGCGGCGCGCTTCGATGGCATCTGCGTCCACCGACCGATTGGCGGCGCCCGCCCGCGCGAGCTCCAGCGCGCGGGCCTCGCCGTACGGCAACGCCAGGCCGTCGTCGATCAGCTTCTTGTAGGCGACCAGCATGTCGGGCGCGGCCGACAGCATGTCCAGCGCCAGGCGCCGCGCGGCCGGCAGCAGCTCCTGCGGTTCGACGACGCGGTTCACCAGTCCCCAGTCGAGCGCCTGCTGCGCCGACAGGAAGTTGCCGGTCAGCGACAGCTCCTTCGCCCGGTAACGGCCGATCGTGCGGCTCAGGATCTGCGACAGCCCCCAGCCCGGCATCACGCCTACCCGCGCATGGGTGTCGGCGAACCGGGCCGCGGTCGACGCGAGCAGCACGTCGCAGGCCAGCGCGAGCTCGAAGCCGCCGGTGATGGCCGCGCCGTTGATCGCCGCGATGATCGGGCCGGCGAAGCGGCCGAGCGCCTGCACCGGGTCGGGCACCTTGCCGCCCAGCAGCTCACGGCCGCCGCCGGCGCCGCCGAGCTCCTTCAGATCCAGGCCGGCGGTGAACGCGCGGCCGGCGCCGGTCAGGATCATCACGCGGATCGTCGGGTCGGCCGCCAGCTCGTCGATCGCGCCGGCCAGCTCGGTGCGCAGCGCGACCGACAGCGCATTCATCGCCGACGGCCGGTTCAACGTCACCACCGCATAGCCCTGCGGATCGCGTTCGACCAGTACCAGGGGTTCCTTCATCGGATCGGTCTCCTCGTGGATGTCGGTGTCGCTCGGATGTGGCTCGAATGTCGCGCGGGTGTCGCGCGGGGCGGATCGATGCATGACGCGCCGGCAGCCGCCGCCGGCCGCGGCCGGGGACGCGGCCACGTGATCGACGGCCAGCCGGATGCCGATCGCTTCGCCTATCGTGTGGTCGTGATGCGAGGGCACCAGCGACAGCACCTCGACGCCTGACGGCAGCCGCAGCGTGTACAAGAACTCGGCGCCGCGGAACGTCCTGCTGATCACCCGCGCGCGCACCGGCGAGGCGTCGTCGTGGACCACGTCGTCGGGCCGCAGCAGCACGTCCAGCAGCGGCCCCTGCGGCGACCCGTCGGTGTGCAGACGGCCCAGCTCGACGTCCACGGTGCCCGGCGCATCGACGCGGCCCGGCACGAACACGCCCTGGCCGACGAAGTCCGCGACCCGCCGGGTCGCCGGTCGATGGTACAGATCGTAGGGCCGCGCCCACTGCTCGATGCGGCCGGCATGCATGACGCCGGCGACGTCGGCCACCGCGAACGCCTCGTTCTGATCGTGGGTCACCAGGATCGCGGTGATGCCGGTGTGCCGCAGGATGTCGCGGACCTCGATCGACAGCCGCTCGCGCAGCTCGACGTCGAGGTTGGAGAACGGTTCGTCGAGCAGCATCAGCCGCGGTCTGGGCGCCAGCGCACGGGCCAGCGCGACGCGCTGCTGCTGCCCGCCCGACAGCTCGTGCGGATAGCGCCCGCCCGCACCGGGCAGGCCGACCAGCTCCAGCAGCTCGCCGATGCGACCGCGCCGTTCACGGTCGTCGACATCGCGCAACCCGAAGCCGATGTTGGCGGCGACGTCCAGGTGCGGGAACAGCGCATAGTCCTGGAACACCATGCCGATCCGGCGGCGTTCGGGCGGCACCTGGCGCCGCGGCGTCGCGATCAGTTCGTTCTGCAGCCGGATCTCGCCGGCGGTGGGAGTCTCGAACCCGGCGATCAGCCGCAGCACCGTGGTCTTGCCGCAGCCCGATGCGCCGAGCAGGCAACCCACGGTGCCGGCCGGCAGCGACAGCGACAGCGACGACACCACCGGATGGGTGCCATAGGCGTGGCTGACGTCGGCGAGCTCTAGCAAGGCCATGGGCCGGCAATGATAATCTCAGCGTTCACCCAGAACACCTCCCTTGCGCCATTCATCCGCTTCCACTGTCGTCATCGCCTGCCTGATCGCGTTCGCGGTGGCGCTTCCGGTGCTGTCCGTCGCGGTCAACCTGTTCACGCCGGGCACCTCGCGCACCTGGGCACATCTGCTGTCGACGGTGCTGCCGGAGTACCTGCTCAATTCGCTGTGGCTGTGCGCCGGTGTCGGCATCGGCGTCGCGGCGATCGGCACCGGCGCCGCCTGGCTGGTGGCGCTGCACGATTTCCCGGGCCGCCGCCACTTCGAATGGGCGCTGCTGCTGCCGCTGGCGATGCCCGGCTACGTGCTGGCCTACACCTACACCGATGCGCTGCAGTTCGTCGGCCCGCTGCAGAGCTGGCTGCGCGGCGTGACCGGCTGGCAGAAGGGCGACTACTGGTTCCCCGAGGTGCGCAGCCTGGGCGGCGCGATCGCGATGTTCTGCTGCATCCTCTATCCGTACGTGTATCTGCTCGCGCGCACCGCCTTTCTCGAACGCGGCGCCACGCTGATCGAGGCGGCGCGGGTGCTGGGACGCAGCCGCACGCGGGCGTTCTTCGAGGTGTCGCTGCCGCTGGCGCGGCCGGCGATCGTCGTCGGCGTCGCGCAGGCATTGATGGAGACGCTGGCCGACTACGGCACCGTGGCCTATTTCGCGGTGCCGACCTTCACCAC
>OEIU01001673.1_pt1 | contig 13582 bp, 16 predicted proteins | sample 1539221 | NCBI WGS metagenome assembly OEIU01 (sample SAMN03792071, study PRJEB22550) | activated sludge metagenome | feature: wastewater treatment plant; material: activated sludge; isolation source: Wastewater treatment plant of a petroleum refinery complex | place: Argentina: Zarate | collected...
GCGATCAGGTCGCGCTTGTCCTGCGGCACGCCGGGGCCCGAGCGCAAACTCGCCTGTTCGAGAAAGCGTTCCGCGATTTCGCCCGGGCTGCGCCCGCCGACCGAGGAAATGCCGGCGATCGAGAGCAGGTCTTCGACCAGCGCGCGGGCGCCCTGCTTGTCGGCGCCTTCGAGCGCGGCGAGCACGCCGGAATGATCGTCGGAGCCGTTGGTCGGCGAGGCCGCGAAAATCCTGTCGAGCGAGGCGCCATGCGCCAGTCCGCGCCGGATGAGCCGCAGCCAGCTCGCCGGCAGCTTCAGCGAATCGAGGAATTGCGCGAACAGGCCGGCGTCGCCGATCGTGACGGCGAGATCGCCGCGGCCGGCCTTGGCGGCGGCCTCGAGCGACAGGGCCAGCATCTCCGCGTCGGCGGCTTCCTTGTCCTTGCGGCCGAAGCTTTCGAGGCCCGCCTGCAGGAATTCGCCGCCGCCGTCCGGCCGGAAGCGGAAGACCGGGCCGAGATAGGAGAAGGCGGTGGCCTTGCCGGCGGCGCTCGAGGCGAGATAGGCGACCGAGACGGGCAGGGTGAATTCGGGCCGCAGGCAGAGTTCCGCGCCCGCGGCGTCGGTCGTCAGGTAGAGACGGCCGCGCATGTCCTCGCCGAGCTGGTCCAGGAAGACCGCGGCCGGCTGCAGGATCGGCGGCTCGGCGCGCTTGTAGCCGGACGCGACGAGATGGGCGAGCAGCGTCTGCCCGCCTGCTTTCGCGTCTTTCCGTCCATTCTTCGTCGCCACGGCGCCAAATCCCCCGATCGGATCGACGGCGCACCGCGCGGGCGATCTGATCGCTGTCACGAGAGAAGGGCGGGAAGGACATTCCCGCCGAATTTGGCGCTTTCTTTATCAAGCGCCGCCGGGCGGCGCACCCTCAAAAGCGGGGCAGGGTGAATGGAATGGGGCGACGCGCTCCCGCCACGCGGCAGGGGCGGCGATCTTGCCGCCCTTTAAGGTTTGTAGGGCTGATCGAGCACGTCTCGCGCGAGAGCTGCCATATCGGCAGGAGTCTCGCCCATTGCGACGCTTGTTCGAGGATCGCCGGCGACTTGCTTGCCGCCGGCGTTATCTCCGATCTGCGCTTTGGAGGCATTCGGCCGACGCGCTTTCGACCGGTCGACGCTGCTGGAGATATCGTCCCCGGAATCAAATTTTTCGTCGAATTCGCCTGACTTCATCGCGCCTCCAGCGATCTGGGCCGGGCCTCAGCCGCCCACGACCTCGAGCTGCACATCCACATTTCCCCGCGTGGCGTGGGAATAGGGGCAGATCTTTTCGTGCGCTTCCTTCACCAGCGCCTCGAGTTCGGCCTGCGGGATGCTCTTGTCTTCCACGTGCATCTTCACCGCCAGCCCGAAGCCGCCGAGCTCGCGCGGGCCGATCGAGACGTTGCAGGTGATCCTGGCCTTGCTCGCGTCCTTCTTGTGGGACTTGCCGACGAAATCCAGCGCGCCGCCGAAGCACGCCGCATAGCCCGCCGCGAACAGGTGTTCGGGCGTCGTCGTGCCGGGCTTGCCGGGGCCGCCCATTTCCTTGGCGACCGACAGGTCCGCCTTCACCGAGCCGTCGGCGGCGGCCGTATGCCCGTTGCGCCCGCCCGTGGCGGTGGCGGCGACGGTCAGCAGCGGCTTGATCTTGTCGACCATGATTCTCTCCCGATTGCATTGGCGCGGGAGAGAATAGGGCGCGCGCGTCCGGAAGCTAGGCGGCCGCCTGCCTGGCGGGGAAGCCCGCGGCCGTCAGCGCGGCGGCGATGGCGGCCGGATCGGCCGAGGTTTCGGCCTCGACGCGGCCGGTGGCGAGATCGACCGAGACCTTGGAGGCCGCATCCTGCTTCTGGATGATCTTCTCGACCGAGCGGGCGCAGCCGCCGCAGGTCATGCCGGACACGTCGAGCTGGAGTTTGGACATTTCGCGTTCCCTTGGTGGCGCAGGATACATTCGGTGTTCAATATATGTGGTCGGCGCCGCCTTGGAAATGGCGGCGCAGAGTCGCAGCGTCGCCGCCAGGGGACGGCGCGCTATATGCGAAGCGGGATACGGGAGCGGCGAATGACCGGCATGCGCAGGGAAACAGACAGTATCGGCGAGATCGACGTGCCCGCCGACAAGCTCTGGGGCGCGCAGACGCAGCGCTCGCTCGAATATTTCTCGATCGGCCGCGACCTGATGCCGCCCGAGATGATCCGCGCCTACGCCGTGCTGAAAAAGGCGGTCGCCAACGTCAATCGCGCGCAGGGCCGCCTCGGGGCGGAGGCGCATCGCCTGATCGTCGAGGCCTGCGACGAGATTTTCGCCGGCCGCTACGACGACATGTTCCCGCTGCGCGTCTGGATGACCGGCTCGGGCACGCAATTCAACATGAACGTCAACGAGGTGATCTCGAACCGCTGCTGCCAGCTCGCCGGAACGCCCCTGGGAAGCAAGCGCCCGGTGCATCCCAACGATCACGTCAACATGCAGCAATCGTCCAACGACAATTTCCCCTCCGCCATGTATATCGCCGCCGCCGTCGGCGCGCGCCAGCGGCTGATCCCCGCGGTGGCGGCGTTGCGCGACGCGATCGCGGCCAAGGCGGAGGAATGGGTCGACATCGTCAAGATCGGCCGCACGCATCTGCAGGACGCGACGCCCCTGACGCTCGGCCAGGAATTTTCGGGCTATGCGGCGATGCTTTCGGACAATATCGAGCGCCTGGAGGCCGCGCTCGGCGGCGTCTTTCGCCTCGCGCTCGGCGGCACGGCGGTCGGCACCGGCGTCAATGCGGCGCCGGGCTTCGCGGAGGCCGCGGCGGAAGAGATCGCGACGCTAACGGGTCTGCCCTTCGTCACCGCGCCGAACAAATTCGCGGCGCAGGGCGCGCATGACGCGCTCGTGCATTTCTCCGGCGCGCTGCGCACGCTGGCGGGCTCGCTCTACAAGATCGCCAACGACATTCGCCTTCTCGCCTGCGGTCCTCGCGCGGGGCTCGCCGAACTCGTCCTGCCCGCCAACGAGCCCGGCTCCTCCATCATGCCCGGCAAGGTCAACCCGACGCAGGCGGAAGCCCTGACCATGATCGCCGTGCAGGTCATGGCCAGCGACGTGGCGGTCGGTTTCGGCGGCGCCGGCGGCCATCTGGAAATGAACGTCTACAAGCCGCTCATCATCCAGAACGTCATGCAGTCGATCGCGATTCTTTCGGACGGCGCCACGAATTTCCGCAAGTTCCTGATCGAGGGGACCGAGCCGAACCGCAAGCGCATCGCGCGCTATGTCGCGGATTCGCTGATGCTGGTGACGGCGCTCGCGCCGACCATCGGCTACGACAAGGCCTCTGAGATCGCCCATCTCGCCCTGCACGACGATCTCACGTTGAAAGAAGCTGCGCTGCGCCTCGGCTATGTCTCGGAAGCCGAGTTCGACCGGCTCGTCGATCCCGCCAAAATGCTCGGGCCCAACCTGCCGCCGGCTTGACTTGGGGCGGCCAGCCCCGTAGCGCGCGGCCATGAGCTTCAATTCCGTCTCGAAACCGATCGCCGGCCTCTCCGAACTCGCCGCCGATTACGACGTCATCCTCTCCGATGTCTGGGGCGTCGTGCACGACGGCCGCACGCATACGCCCGCCGCCGCCGATGCGTTGACGCGCTTCCGCGAGAAGGGCGGAACTGTCGTGCTCATCACCAACGCGCCGCGCCCGCGCGCGCCCATCGTGCAGATGCTCGACGCTTTCGGCCTGCCGCGCGCCGCCTACGATTCCATCGTCTCGTCCGGCGACGTGACGGTCGATCTCGTCTGCGAACGCGGCCTCGCGCCGCTGCATCACATCGGCCCGCCGAAGGATCTGTCGCTGTTCGACACGGTCGCGGAGCGTCTCGGCGAAAAGCCGCCGCTGCTGCCGCTGGCCGACGCCGATTACGTCGTCTGCACCGGCCTGTTCGACGACTACGGCGATCCCGAGCCCTATCAGCCCTCGCTCGTCGCGATGAAGGAGCGCGACCTCGCCATGATCTGCGCCAATCCCGACATCGTCGTCCACGTCGGCGACGATCTCCTGTGGTGCGCCGGCGCGCTCGCCGAGCGCTACGCGGGCCTGGGCGGCCGCGTCATCATGGCCGGCAAGCCGCACGCCATCATCTACGAGGCCGCGCTGAAGGAAGCCGCGCGCGTCCGCGGAAAGGACTTCGACCGCGCCCGCGTGCTCGCCGTAGGCGACGGCCTGTTCACCGATATCAGGGGCGCGGCGGCGCAGGGGTTCGACGCGCTGTTCGTGACCTCCGGGATTCATCGCGACGCGCTGCATCCCGCCAATGGCGGCGACGACTGGAGCGTGGACGAAGCCGCCTACCGCAACCTGCTGGCCGAAGCGGGCGCGGCGCCGGCGGCGCATCTGCGGGAGCTGGTGTGGTGAAGGCGTGCGCGCGATAAGTCGCCCCATGCCCCGCCGCTTCCTCACCCCCGCAACCGTTGTTCTCCTCTGCGGCTTCGTCGTCCTGTTCATCGGCGGCGGCGCGCGGTTCGCCGTCGGGCTGACGCTCAAGCCCATCGTCGAGGAATTCGGTTGGCCGCGCAGCGCCCTCGGGCTCGCGGTCGCCGTGTTTCAGGTCGTCTCGGCGGTCGCCATGTTCTGGGCGGGCCGGCTCGCGGACCGCAGGAGCCCGCGCCTCGTGCTGGGGCTGGGCCTCGCGCTGGGCGGGATCGGGATCGGGCTGATGGGGCTGATCGCGCAGCCCTGGCACGCCGTGCTGCTCTATGGCGTGGTCTACGGCCTCGGCAATGGCGCGGCCTCGCTCATTCCCGTCGGCGTCATGGTCACGCGCGCCTTTCCCGTGCGCACCGGCATGGTCAATGCGGTCGTCACCTCCGGCATGAGCGTCGGCCAGCTCGTGATGATCGCGGGGCTTGCCGCGCTGTTGGCGACGCTGAGCTGGCGCTCGATGTTCCTCGGCCTCGGCGTCGCGCATCTGGCGCTCGCCGTCGTCATCATGGCGGCGCTCCCCAGGGTCGAGGCCGGCGCGGCGCGCGCCGCGCAGCCGGCGGACGGAATCGGCGTGGGCGCGGCGCTGCGCACCGGCCGCATGTGGCTGCTGCTCGCCATCTACGCCATCTGCGGCTTCGACGATTTTTTCGTCGCCACCCATGTCGTCGCCTTTGCGCAGGACCACGGCGTCGACGCGATGCTGGCCGGCAACTTGCTGGCGATGATGGGGCTGACGGGGCTCATCGGCGTGGTCGCGGGCGGCATCATGAGCGACCGTTTCGGCCCGGTCTGGCCGACGGCCTTGTCCTTCCTGGCGCGCGTGCTGGTCTTCGGCCTCGTCATGGTCGACCAGTCGCCGCTGTCGGTGGCGGTCTTCGCGCTCGTCTTCGGCTCCACCTTCATGGTCACGGCGCCGCTGACAGTCGTCTTCGCCACGCGCTTCTTCGGGCCGCGCCACCTCGGCGCGCTCACCGGCCTCATCACCATGGTGCACCAGATCGCCGGCGGGCTCGGCGCATGGCTCGGCGCGGCGATCTTCGACGCCTCGGGCGGCTACGGCCCGGCCTTCGCCGTCATGTTCGCGGTCTCCGCGCTGGCGCTCGCGCTCTGCCTTCCGCTGGCCCGTCTTCGCCCTAGGTAGGAAGGCGCAAACCAAGCGAGGCCGGAATGACCAAAAACACGATCTGCGTCTGGTATGACAAGGAGGCCGAAGCGGCGGCCAATTTCTACGCCGAAACTTTCCCCGACAGCCGCGTGGAGGCCATCCACCTGGCGCCCGCCGACTATCCGAGCGGGAAGAAGGGCGACGTCATCACCGTCCAATTCACCGTGGTCGGCGTCCCCTGCGTCGGCCTCAACGGCGGCCCGATGTTCAGGCACACCGAGGCCTTCTCGTTCCAGATCCAGACACAGGATCAGGCCGAGACCGACCGCTATTGGAACGCCATCGTCGGCAATGGCGGCGCCGAAAGCGCCTGCGGCTGGTGCAAGGACAGATGGGGCGTCAACTGGCAGATCACGCCGAAGGTTTTGACCGACGCGATAGCGACCGGCGGCGCGGTCGCGAAAGCCGCCTTCGAGGCGATGATGCCGATGAAGAAGATCGACGTGGCGGCGATCGAGGCGGCGGTGCGCAGGGCGAAGTAGGCCCGGACCGCGAGCCTTCAGGCTCGCATTGTCTCAGCGAGCCTGAAGGCTCGCGGTCCAGACGCAGACGGCCGCCCGGAGGCGGCCGCTTCGAAGGCGTAACGCCTGCTTTCTCCCGCCGTCAGAAGCGCCCGCGGCGGCCCGGCGCAGGCCGGAACGCCGGACGCGCCATCATCGGACGGGGGCGCGCGGTCATGGCCGGCCGGAAGCGTGGCGCCGCCTGCCGGAACGCCGGCCGGTTCGCCATCGGCCGCGGCCCGACGCCGGGCTGCTGTCCGGCGGGCGCGACGGCGTTGTGCTGCTGCCCGGCCGGGCCGTGGCCCCTGGAAATCGCATGGGCCGCCCCGACGGCCGCAGCCGCGCCCGCAGCGCCGACCGCGGCTGCCGCCCCGGGGTGGACGCCGGCAGACGCCCCCGCGCCGGGGTGGGCGCCGACGGCCGCCGGCGCGTCGCCGGGATGGGCGATCGCCGCGTTCGGCGGAGCGCCGTGATTGACCGACGCGAGAGCGCCGTGGTCATGGCTCGCCGCTTCCCGACGCTCGATCTGCGCGGCGGTCGGCGGCGCTTGCGGGTGCTGGCGCGCGGCGATGTCGGCGGGAGGCGGGCTGACCGTCGTGGCGCCGGCGCCGCCGTTGAAGCTGGCGCGCGTCGCGCCGGGCGGCGACGGGACTGGCCGCGAATAGACGTTCGTGATGTTGACGACCGTGATGTTGGTGACCGCGCGGTTGTAGAAGAACGCGCCGCCGCGCCAGTAGCCGCCGGCGAAACCGACGCCGGGATATCCGAAACCGTAGTTCACGCCGCCGTAGAAGCCGACGACGGGACCCCAATAGCCGGCGCGGAATACATAAACCCCGTTGTTCCAGCCCCAATAGCCGGGCGTCCAGAGCAGGCCGACCCGCGGCGGAAGCACCCAGGCCCCGGGAACCCAGAAATAATCCGACCCGTTCCATGACCAATATCCCGGCGTCCAGATATAGCCGGGCCCGGGAATGGGCGGCTGCACATAGACCGGCAGCGGCGGAGGCGCGACGCCGGCCTGCAGGTCGACCATCTGCGCTTGCGCCGCGACGGTTGAAACCGCGGGCAGCGAAACGCCGAGGCACAGGGCGAGCGCGAGATGTTTCAGTAAACGCATGATCTTTCCCCCGGGGAGCGGCCGGTTCTCGCGTCCGTCTCGACGTGGCGCGACCGATGGGGCGATAGTCAAGCTGCAGGCATGAACAGCGGCTCAACGTTGCGCAGGCCCCGAAACGACGACGGCCGCCCCGAGAGGCGGCCGTCGTAAATGTCCGGGGATGGGAACGTCAGGCCGCGCGCGCCGTGAACACCGCGTCGATCTTGGCCTTCAGCGTCGCCGCATTGAACGGCTTGACGATATAGCTCGAAACGCCCGCCTTGCGGGCGGCGATCACATTGTCGGTCTTGGATTCGGCGGTGACCATGATGAAGGGAATGTCGGCGGTCGGCGCCTCGCTCTTCAGCTTCACCAGAAGCTCGAAGCCCGTCATCGGCTGCATGTTCCAGTCGGAGATGATGAGCCCGTACCGCTTCTCGGCGATGCGCTCCAGCGCCTGCGCGCCGTTGCTCGCCGTGTCGACGTTCTCGTAGCCGATCTGCTTCAGCAGATTGCAGATGATGCGGACCATCGTCTGATAATCGTCGACGACCAGAATGGGCATCGTGGAATCGGCGGTCATATTCGTCTCCCAGAGGCGCGCGCCGGTCGGAACCGATGGCGCCTGCGATAACAGCATTAGCAGCGCGGGGCTTTCACTTGTGTAAACGCGATCGCACACGGTCCGGGATTGCCCAATAAAGTTTGAGCTTTGACCTTGCGTCGGCTTGCGGCAGGGTTGCCGAAAGGTTACTCGGGTCTCCCTCCGGAGGGGATGACATGTCCGCGCCCTACAAGACCCATTATTTCGAGGACCTGACGGTCGGCCAGCGCGAGACGCTGATGAAGACCGTGATGGACGACGACGTCATCGCCTTCGCCGACCTCTCCGGCGACCGCAACCCGGTCCACCTGTCCGATCACTTCGCCCGCAAGACCCGGTTCGGCGAGCGCATCGTCCACGGTCTCTACACGGCGAGCCTGATCTCGACCGTCATCGGCATGTATCTGCCGGGCCCCGGCGCGGTCTACATGTCGCAGACGCTGAATTTCAAAGGCCCGGTCAAGATCGGCGACGTCATCAACGTCGTCGTCGAGGTGGTCGAACTGACCGAAAAGGGCCGGCGCGTGAAGCTGCATTGCGAGTGCCTGGTGGACGGGAAGGTCGTGCTCGACGGCGAGGCGTTGGTGATGGCCCCCACGCGCAACCCCACGCCGCGCCCCGCCGCGAAGGCGGAAGCCTGACGGACGGCTTGACCCTTGCGTCCTCGCATGGCTCTTTGCCGCGCGAATGGTTCGGCCCTGCCGAATCTTGCTGAAATCTCTGCAAAGCCTCGGGCCTCTCTCCCCTCCCCCTTGTGGGGAGGGGCAGGGGGAGGGGGTCGGGCGATCTCGCCGGGTTTCCCGACCCCCTCCCTGGCCCTCCCCACAAGGGGGAGGGAACTAGGTCCGGGGTGTTGGACGGCTTCCCGCACGTGACCCACCCTTCGAAATTCATCGACACAACCGACCCCCTCTCTCCGCCACCCGGGCTCGAGGGCGCTGTCGTCGCCATCGGCAATTTCGACGGTCTCCATCGCGGCCATCGCGGCGTGATCGCCAGGGCGAAGGCGCTTGCGGCGAAACTTGGCAAGCCCTGCGCCGTCCTGACCTTCGAGCCGCATCCGGCCGATTTCTTCGCGAAGAAGAGCGTCATCTTCCGCCTGACCTCGCACGAGGCCAAGGCGGCCTTCCTGCGGCGCCTCGGTCTCGACGGCATGATCGTGCTGACCTTCGACGCCACGTTGTCGAGCCTCACCGCGCAGCAATTCGTCGACGACGTCCTGATCCGCCGCCTCGGCGTCTCCGGCGTGGTCGCTGGCTACGACTTCCATTTCGGCGCGAAGCGGCAGGGCACGCCGGAATTCCTGAAGGCCGAGGGCGCGCGGCAAGGCTTCGCCGTCGATATCGTCGAACGGATATCGCAGGACGAGGAAGGTTCGCTCGACGCCGTGTCCTCCACCGCCACCCGCGCGGCGCTCGAGGCCGGCGACGTCGCGCTCGCCGCCCGCCTGCTCGGCCATCCCTGGTTCGTCGAGGGCGAGGTGATCCACGGCGCCAAGCGCGGCCGCGCCATCGGCTTTCCGACGGCCAATATCGCGCTCGATCCCTCCTGCCGGCTGCGGCACGGCATTTACGCGGTCACGCTGACCGTCGACGGCAGGACGCATGGCGGCGCCGCCAATTTCGGCAAGCGCCCCACCTTCGACGACGGGCCGCCGCTGCTGGAGGTCTTCGTGCTCGATTTCGCCGGCGACCTCTACGGCAAGCTGGTCGAGGTCGCCTTCATCGACTTCATCCGGCCGGAGGCGAAATTCGATTCGGTCGAGGCGCTGGTCGCGCGGATGAACGAGGACGTCGCCGCGGCGCGGCGGACGCTGGCCGCGCGCGGCGCATAGACGGCGGCGATTTCGTCCGCGCGCCGGCTACGCCGGCAGCACGACGACCTTGGTCTTGACCGGCGTCTTCTCGTAGAGGTCGATCATGTCCTGCGTCAGCAGGCCGGTGCAGCCGCTCGTCAGGTTAGTCCCGATCGTCTCGGGGTCGCTGGTCGAGTAGATCGTGTAGAGCGTGTAACGCCCGTTCTGGTAGAGATAGAGCGTGCGGGCGCCGAGCGGGTTGTCGAGCCCGGGCGCCATGCCGCCGGCGTATTTCTTCGCCTCCGGCTGGCGCTTGATCATCTCCGCGGGCGGCGTCCAGACCGGCCATTCCGCCTTGCGTCCGACATAGGCGTCGCCGCTCCACAGAAACCCTTCGCGGCCGACATTGGCGCCGTAGCGCGTAGCCACGCCGTCGCCCTCGATACGGTAGACGTAATATTTGCTCGGATCGACGATGATCGTGCCGGGCGCTTCCTTGCTCTCGTAGGCGAGCTTCCGGCGATAATATTTCGGATCGATCTTGCCGACGTCGACCGCCGGAATATCGAATTTCTTGTCGGCCACCGCGCCGTACCACTTTTCCGCCTCGGCGCGGCTCATGCCGTCGGTCGCCATGCAGCCGCCGAGGCTGAGCGCGCCGAGGCCAGCGGCCGAGCCGAACAGAAACGACCGGCGGTCGAACCGCCCCGACCGAGCCCCGCCCGGCTTTCCGGGGGGGAACGCGATTTTTGTGTCTTGCATGCGCTGTCGCCCAATCCGCCGGAATGAACCTGCGGGAACATCTTTACGGCGCGGAATTTGCCGTCAGTTGGCGAAATTGGCAAGTTCGGGACCGGCCTGCGCGGATTCGCCTTGCGCGCCAGCCGCTTGCCTCCATTCGATCTTCACCCCGCCGCGGCCGGCGCCGCCGTCTCCGCCTCGACCTCGGGCGCATAGCCGTCGTCCAGAACGCGCTTCGCCTTCGCCTTGTCGAGCGCGCCGTCCCAGGCGGCGATGACGACGGTCGCCACGCAATTGCCGATGAGATTGCCGAGCGCGCGGGCCATGCCGACGAACCAGTCGATCGAGAGCACGAGCACCAGTCCGATCGCCGGGATGGCCGGCACGGCGTTCAGCGTCGCCGCCAGAATGACGATGGCCGATCCCGGCACGCCATGCGCGCCCTTGGACGTCACCAGCGAAATGCCGAGCACCAGCAGCATCTGGCCGAGCGAGAGCGGCGTGTTGGTCGCCTGCGCGATGAAGACGACGGCGAGCGTCAGGTAGATCGAGAAGGCGTCGAGGTTGAAGGAATAGCCGGTCGGCACGACGAGGCCGACGACGTCCTCCTCCACGCCCATGGCTTCGAGCTTGCGCATGATCTGCGGCAGCACGGCGTCGGAGGAGGCGGTGGCCAGCACGATCGCCAGCTCCTCCCGGAAGTAGCGCAGGAATTTGAATATGTTGAGCCCGACCATCCGCATCACGGCGCCGAGCACGACGATGACGAAGATCGCGACAGCGACATAGAACAGCACGACCAGCGACACGAGCTGCTGCAGCGAGGCCGCCCCGTATTTGCCGACCGTGAAGGCGACGGCGCCCAGCACGCCGAGCGGCGCGGTGCGCACGATCAGGCCCATCGCGCGGAACAGCACGGAGGCGGTCGCGTCCACCAGCTTGACGACCGGCTTGCCGGGCTCGCCGACCAGCGCCAGCGCGACGCCGAAGATCACGGCGAAGAACAGCACCTGCAGCACGTCGTTGCGCGCAAAGGCGTCGATGGCCGTGGACGGCACGATATTGAGCAGAAAGCCGCCGATGCCTTCGCCTTTCAGCTTGTGCGCATTGTCGGCGAAGCGCGACAGGCCGGAGGCGTCGAGCTTGCCGACGTCGATGTTCATGCCGTGGCCGGGCCCGAAGGCCAGCGCCAGGATGACGCCGAGCGCCAGCGCCACGGTCGTCATGCCCTCGAAATAGACCAGCGCCTTGACGCCGACGCGGCCGACCTTGCGCAGGTCGCCGGCCCCGGCGATGCCGTGCACGACCACGCAGAAGACGATCGGAGAGACGATCATCGACACCAGCTTGAGAAAGACGTCGCTGAAGAATTTCAGCCCCTGCGCGAAATCCGGCGCGACGACGCCGAGCAGGACGCCGAGAACCAGCGCCGCCACGACCTGCGCGAACAGGGAGCTGAAGATGGATGTCTTTCCGGGCCGCGGCGCGGCTATGGCTTCGGCGGTCATGGCGATCCCCCCCAGGCCCCCGGCCACAACAAGCAAGGATCGGGCCGCATGCCCGGACGTTCCCGCATTGCAGGCGCGGGGCAGGGCGCCTATCTACGGGTCTCGAGCGGCAGGACGGTTCCGGCATGGCGACGAAGCAGGACAGGGACGGCGTCGAATATCCGCGCGGCGAGATCGAGATCATCGCGCCGGGCGAAGAGGCGCGTCGCCGCAACCCCTTTGAATTCGAGGGCGCTTCGGCGCAGCGCACCTATACGTTCCAGACGCGCCTCAGCGGCTTTCTGGGCCTGGTCTTCGCCGCGGTCATCGCCAGCGCGCTCTTCGTCTTCGTCGCCGGCTTTCTCGCGGTGGTCGTCTGCATCGCGGTCGCCGTCGTCGCCGGTTTCGTCCTGCGCAGCAAGCTCAGGCAATGGCTCGGCCGCTGAACCGCGGCGCGGGATCCGCGTTCCATGAATCCGGCCGCGACAAAGGCCGGTCGACGGAGAAGCCCATGACCCGAACACGCATTCTCGCGCTGGCGATCCTGCCGGCTCTCGCCCTGCCGCTCGCCACGCAGGCCAGCGCCAAGGGCTGCATCAAGGGCGCCATCGTCGGCGGCGTCGCCGGCCATCTGGTCCATCATGGCGTCGCCGGCGCCATCGGCGGCTGCATCGTCGGTCGCCACAACGCCAAGGAAAAGGCGAAGCAGCAGGAGATGGAGCGCGCGCAGAAGCCCGCGCCCGGCCAGAAGGACCTCTGAGCTTCAGCCAAGCTCCTCGGCGATCGCGCGACGCACGTTCGGCAGATCGGCCATGCGCGCGCGATGCGCCGTCACGCGCGGGAGGCGGGCGGTATCGACACCGTCCGCTTCCAGCCATTGCGCCAGCGTGAAGAGATAGGGGTCGGCGATCGTGTAGCTCTCCCCCATGACCCAGGGGCCGCGAAGCATGAGCCGCTCGATCAGCTCGAAACCCTCGCCGACGGATTTCGGAACCATGCGCTTCATGTCCTCGAACGAGGCCTGCTCGCTCGCCCACCGGTAGCCGCGCATGCGATGGGCATGGGCGACATGCACGCTCGAACACAGGTAGGAATTGAACGCCTGCAGCTCCGCGAAGGCGAAGGGGTCATCGAGCGGCGCGAGCTTCTGTTCCGGAGAGCTTTGCGCGACGAAGGCGAGCATGGCCGGGGTTTCCGTCAATATTCCGCGCGCCGTGACAAGCGCCGGCACGCGGCCCTTCGGATTGATCGCGAGATAATCGGGCGAGCGCTGCTCGCCCGTCGCAAAGTCGATGCGGCGGAGATCGTAGGGCGCGCCGGTGTCGATCAGCGCGATATGCGTCGCCAGCGCGCATGTATGCGGCGCGAAATAGAGCGTGAACATTCAACGGCCTTCCAGCACCAGCACGGTCTGCTTCTGCGGCAGCGTGGCGCGCGAAACCTCGACGAAGCGCGCGCCCTCGTATCTGACCTCGAACTTTTCGCGCGCCAGCGCCAGGAAGCGCTCGAGCGTCGCGGGCCCGAAAATGTGCATGGGGATCGTCAGCGGCGCGCGGATCGTCGAAATCGTCTCCATCATGCCCGCCGCGCCCAGCGTGTAGGAGCCGTCGACGGGGGCGAGCAGCACGTCGACGTGGCGCAACTGCTGGAGATGCTCGGGCGTGAGGCGGTGGTGCAGGTGGCCAGGATGGGCGATGCAC
>OEIU01001674.1_pt1 | contig 13571 bp, 8 predicted proteins | sample 1539221 | NCBI WGS metagenome assembly OEIU01 (sample SAMN03792071, study PRJEB22550) | activated sludge metagenome | feature: wastewater treatment plant; material: activated sludge; isolation source: Wastewater treatment plant of a petroleum refinery complex | place: Argentina: Zarate | collected...
CGGCGCTGGCGCGGCCCTCGCTGCGCGGCGCCGCCAGCTCGGCCGGGGGGGCCGGGACGGCCGGCTGGGCGGGCACGGCCGGCGCGGCGACCACAGGCTCGACCGGCGCCGCGACCGGCGCCGCGACCGGCGCGGCGACCGGCGCCGGGATCTGGGAGGGGTCGGGCGCGCCGGAGGGCGTGATGGCGACGGACCCGTCCGGGTTCCCCCCGAGCTCGCCGTAGAGCAGCCGCACGTTGCGCAGCCAGTTCACGTTCAGCCCCGTGGGATCGTTCGCCGCGCCCACGGGGCAGTAGCGCTTCTGGATCTCGTCGATCGTGTCGAGGCCGTCGTCGATGTAGCCCGTGCGCAGGCCCTTGGCGACGGTCGCGATGTTGTCGTCCCAGGTGGCGAACGGGCGGTTGACCCCCCAGCCGAACGCGTTCTTGATGCCGATCGCGCCGGGGTCGGAGCCGAGCGAGGTCTCCGCGCGGGCGATCGCCGCGAGCAGGCGCGGGTCGACGCCGTTCGCCTTGCCCTCGCGGACGAACACCGCGCCGTAGCCGTTGAGCGGGGCGCCGGGGTTCTTGCGCGCCATCCACGCGTCGATCTGCGAGGCGAGCTGCGCGTCGCTCGCCGGGAGGGGGACCGCCTCGGCGGCCGCCGCGGCGCCCGGTGCGGCGGAGGGCTGCACCGGCGCGGACCGGGGCTGCGCGACGGGGGCCGCCTGGGCGGCCGCGGGGCGGCTCGGCAGGTCGTCGGCGCGGAACGACACCTCGATGCGGTTGCGCAACGTCGGCTCGGTGAAGAAGCCGGCGCCCCGGATGCGCCACGGGGTCCCGACATCCGACGCCCGTGAGGCGGGGTCGAGCCCGGCGAGCTCCTGAGCCAGGTCGCGCGCGTCGACGTTCGTCGGGCTGACCGGGCGGCCGTTGACGCTGCCGATGACCAGCCGGCTCACCCCGTCGCGCGTCTCGACCGTGGTGAGCCCGACCTCGTAGCGGGCCGCGAGGCGCGAGAGCATCGGCACCGCGCGCGGGTCGAGGTCGCGCGAGGCCAGCTCGTCGCGCACGGCCGGGATCGCCACGATCCGCCGCTCGTCGAGGGCGACCGGGGATGCGCCGGGCGGCGCCCCGTTCCCGTACAGCGCCTTGAGGTGCGGGAGGGGGTCCTCCATGTTGCCGATGTTGTAGCCGCCGCCGAGGGTCTTCCAGACCTCGATGTGGGTGTGCTCCGGGCCGTCCGTCCACGGGCTGACCTTCGCGATCTCGCTGCCGGCGGCGACCGTCTGCCCCACGCTCACCGACCCCGGCGTGACGTGGCGGAACACCCACACCTTGCCGTCCGCGCCCTGCACCTTCACCGTGCCGCCGAAGATCTGCCCGGACGTCCCGCGCGACGCGCGCACCTCGACGACCTTCCCCGCGATCGGGGACCGGATCGGCGCGTTCTCCTTCGCGAAGAAGTCGTAGCCGGCGTGCATGTTGCCGTTCGGCCCGGGCGCGCCCTCGGCGTCGGGCACCAGGAACTCGGAGCCGTGCAGTTTCCCGCCGGCGTTGGTGTTGGTCATCAGCGCCGGGTCGATGGGCGCCGCGGACGGCGCGCCCGCGGCCGTCGGCGCGGGGAGGGCCTCGGCAACCGCGGCGGCGGGGGACGCGGGGGCGGCGGGCACCGGCGGGGCGGCCGGGACGACGGGGGCCGGCGCCCCCTGCGGGGCGGGCGCGGCCGGGGCGCCGGCCCCATTGGGGACCGCCCGGAACACGGCGCTGGCGCGCCCCGCGGATCCCACCGGGGCGGGCGTGGCCGGGGCGCCGTCCGCCGGGCCGGCGGCGACGCCCGCGCCGCCGCCCCCCTGCGGCAGCTCCACCTCGATCCGGTCCTTCAGGGCGTCGTCGGCCACGAATCCCTCGCCGGCGATCCGCCAGGGGGTCGCCACCCGGCTCGGCCGGGACGCGGGGTCGAGGGTGGACAGCTCGTGCGCCAGGTCCCGTGCCGCGACGTTGGTGGGGCTGACCGGGGCGCCGTTGACGCTGGTGATGACGACCCGGTCGAGGCCGCCCCCCGACGCGATGGACGACACCCCGATGTCGTAGCGGGATGCCAGCGGCGCGAGCGCCGGGACCGCGTGGGCGTCGACCGGGGCCGCCGGGGCGGGGGCCGGCGGGGACGCGACCGCCAGGGGCTGGGGCTCCGGTGCGGGCGCCACCGGCGGCGCGGCCACGGGCGGCGCCGCCTCGTCGGGCGCGGCCACGGCCGGGGGCGGCGCCCCCGGCGCGGCGGCGTGCTCGGCGATGCACGTGGGGCACAGGCCCATTCCCACGGGGCCGGGCTCGCCGCACGACGCGCACTTCGTGATCGCCGGCGGCGCCTGCGGGTCGCGCAGCAGGCACAACGGGCAGGGGGGCGCGTCGCCGCCCTGCGGTACCCCCGCGTCGTGGATCGCGGGCATCGCCCGCGACAGCGCGTTGGCCGCCGAGAACCGGTCGGCGCCGATCGGGCCCGCGCCGCCGCCCCCGTCCGCGCGCACATGCTCGACGAGCTGGGCCACCCCGACGCCCTCGGCGGCCGCCGCCAGCAGCACCCCGGCGAGGCTCGACCGCGATTCGCGCACCTCGAGCGTCTGGAACGCCCGGGCGGCCTCCCGCTCGAGCTCGTCGGCGACGTCGTCCAGGCCGATGCGCCGGCAGGTCGCGACCGGGGCGCGGCGGAACTCCGCCCGGAAGGCGTCGTCGGTCAGGATCCGCGCCAGCAGATCGGCGGCGACGACGCTATCGAGCGGCATCGGCCACCTCGCCGCGGGCAGCCCGCCGCCGCGCCATCAGCGGGCGGCCGAGGACGAACCCGACGGGGACGAAGAGCAGGAGATAGAACGCGCCGAGCACCACCCACACCACCTCCGGCGGTGCGATGGCCGTGAGCCGGTCGAAGTAGACGAGACTGAGGATTATCACGAAGCCGGCCGCGAGGACCATCCACACGAGGGATGCGACGCCGTAGACCGCGATCGCGCGGGACGTGTCGCCGGCCGCCGGCCGCTGCCCCGCGAGCCGGCGCGCCAGGCGCTCGCGGGCGCGCTTGCGCAGGCCGGGCTCGCCGAGGTGGTCGACCAGCATGTGGTATCCGTCGCGGTCGAGCATGGGGTTCAGGTTGTAGAACGCGCCGACGTACGCCGCCAACGCCACCTGGTAGACGATGTCGCGCAGGTTCCCGGCGTCGAGCGACAGCGCCACGAGCGCGGCGATCCCGCCGACCACCAGATCGCTCGCCGGTCCGGCGGCGCTGATGGCGATGCGGCGGCGGCGCGGCTCGAACCAGGCCGCCGTGGTGTCCACGAAGGCGAAGGGGATGCCGACGATCACCTTGACCCCCGCGCGGGGCACCCGCCGGCCGAACGACGCCATCGCCAGCCCGTGCGCCAGCTCGTGGACCGCGACCACCAGGAAGCGGCCGAACAGGAACACGACGCCGCCCAGTCCGATGCGGTTGGCCACGACGAACGGCGTGCCGCCGCGACCCACGATGAGCGCCGTGAACGCCGCGAGCCCGGCGATCGCGACCAGGGTCAGCGCGACGAGCCCCGTGCGGGTGAAGAACACCCAGCCGCCGCGGCGGTAGATGCGCTCGAAGAGGGCGCCCGCGCCCGCGAACGTGCGCTCGCGCGGCCGCGTGAGGCGTGCCATCCGCCCGCCGCCCGCGTGCGCGCCGGTGCCGTCCACGCCCTCCAGCAGCCCGCGCTCGCCCAGCGTCGCCAGCAGCCCCGCCAGGCGCGTGACGCCGGCCTCGCCGTACCGCCGCTCCGCCTCGGCCATCAGCTCCGGCAGCGACGTCTCGCCGTCGAGCATCTGGACCAGGGCGGCCTCGTCCTCGCCCATCCGGAGCAGCTCCGGCATGTGGTCGCTGGAGAGCACCCATCGCAGCCGGCCCTCGTCGGCCTCCAGCCGCTTCAGCCGCCAGCCGGGCCGCATGGCGGGGCGGAAGCCCGCCTGGGTGCCGGGCTGGCGGACCCGGGCGTGGCCGCCGGTGTCCACCACCACGCTGGCGTTGGCGGGCACCACGATCGTGCGACCCGCATCCGACGCGTCGCGGTGCTGCTCCAGTCGCAGGTCGACGTCGCCGACGGTGATCGTGGCGCCGTCGCGCAGGGTCGTCGGGCCGGACACGGGGACGCCGTCGAGCAACGTGCCGTGGCTCGAGCCGGCGTCCTCCAGGGTGGGCCCCCCGGCGCCCGGGCTGACCCGGGCGTGGGTGCGCGAGACGGTGCGGTCCTCGATCCGCACCGTGCTCTCCGGGGACCGGCCGATCGTCGTGACGCCCGCCACCGGCACGCGGCCGCCGCCCGGCAGCACGAGGTCGAAGGCGCCGGTGCGCCCGTCCACCGGGGCCCCGCACAACGGGCAGACCGCGTCCCTGCGGCCCACCTGGCGGCGGCACGCGCGGCAGAGCACCGGCCGCTCCGCGCTAGCCGGCGGCGGGCGGGGCCCAGACCGGGTTGCCCGAGGCGGCGTCCAATCGGCTGATCAGCGTCTGGTCGTTGGGCGTCGCGGGCGAGACCCGGACGATGCGCCCGCGCTCGTCGCACGTCGAGTTGCGCTGGGTGATGGCGAGCTCGCCGCCGTCCGGCCGCCACGCCAGCTCGCACGCGGCGACGAACGGCTGCTGCTGGGCCTGGGTGCCGATGACCCCGTTCGCCACGTCCACCAGCCACAGCGTGAAGGTGTTGCTGGTCCAGTTGGCCGAGAAGGCGACCTTCGTGCCGTCGGGCGAGAACGCGGACGACAGCACCTGGTCGGTCTTGCGGTCCTTGTGCATCCCGTCCGTGACGAGCCCCTGGTCGACCCAGTCCGTGGGGCTCGCCGACGACGGGACGGTCGAGGTCAGCAGCTGGAGCTCGGTCTGGGTGTCCTGGCTCGCGGTCAGCAGGATCGAGCGGCCGTCGGGGGACCACGCCGGCCGGCTGACGTTGCGGTCGCGGTCGGCGACGCAGCGCGGCTTCGCCTGGGTGGCGTCGATCGCGACGAAGCAGAGGTCGTAGTCGTCGGTGCGCCCGCCGCGGTTGGAGACGAAGGCGACCACCTTGCCGTCGGGCGAGATCGCGGGCCGGCGGTCGTCGAAGCCCTCGTCGGTGAGCGGGCGCGCGGACCGCGGGTCGGCCGGGTCGAGCACCCAGATCTGGCCGTTGGGGGCGACGCCGGGCGTCGAGCCCTCCTTGCCGCGGCGGTAGGCGATCAGCGGCGTCGCGAACGACGCGCTGGCCTGCTCCTCGATCTCGTCGCTGGCCGCGAGCGGCTGCACCGGCTCGCCGGTGGCGCCCCCGACGCGGACGATGTCGCCGTCCTGGTCGTGGATGACCGCCGGGTAGCCGCGGGAGATCGTGATCGTGACGGTCGCGCCGGGGGCGACCTCCGTCCCGCCGGCGGGGTCCTGGGACACCACGGTCCCCGCGGGGGCGTCGGGGCTGACCGCGCTGAGCACGCCGGGCACCAGGCCGAGGCCGGCCAGGGCGTCGGCGGCCTCGGCCTGCGACCGGCCGGTGAGCGCCGGCACGCTGACGCCGCCGCCGGGGGTGGGCGGGCTCGCCTGCGGCGCGGGCGTCCCGGTGGGCGCGGGGATCGCGACGGGCGCGCCGGGGGGCGCCGGCGTCCCCGGCGCGGTGGGCGTCGGGGCGGGCGTCGCGGGGGTGGTGGCGGGCGGCGGGGGGCCGCCGGGGACGGGCGGCGGGGTGACGGGTGCGGTCGGCGTCGCCGGCGCCGTGGGCGTGGTCGACGCGACCGCCGTCTCGGCGAAGACCACGTCGATCGCCGCCCCTGTCGCCTCCAGGCTGTCGGGCACCGGGATCTGGTTCGCGATCTTCGCGGCCGGGTCCGCCGCGTCGTTCAGGGGGCGGCCCAGCGTGAAGCCCGCCGCGGTGAGGGCCGCCTTGGCCTGGTCGGCGGTCTGGCCGGTGAGGTCGGGGACCGCCTTCTTCTCGGCTCCGGTCGCGACCTTGACCGACACGGCGGTGCCCTCCGCCGCCACGTCGCCCGCCGCGGGGGTCTGCTCGATGATGGTGCCGGGCGTCGCGCCGGGCGTCTCCTCCTCGAACGTCTCGCCGAGCGTGAACCCCTCCGACTCGAGCAGGCCCTTCGCGGCGAAGACGTCCGCGGACTTGGAGAGGTCCGGAACGGCCGCCTCGGACGTCCGGGTGGAGAGGAACCACACCACCGCCAGCACGATCAGCGGGATCACGATGAGCAGCCACCACGGGAGCCACGGCTTCTGGCGGAGCGTCCCGTTCACCGTGGGGCCCGGGACGTCCGCGCCCGCCGGCCGCGCCGTGACCTGGAAGGGGTGCAGTACCGAGCGGCCGATCCAGATCTGCTTCGGCGGGCTCACCCCGACCGTGGCCTCGATCGTCTCGCCCGGGGCGATCCGCACCGGACCGCGGATGGCGCGCCCCGTCTTCTTGTGCCGCTTCACCCACCGCACGACCTTGCCCTCGGCGCCGGCGGTCGCCCGGTCCAGGGCCTGCTTGGCCATCTGCTCCGGGTCGACGCGGCCCACGCCGGCGCCCTCCGCGCGCCGGTATGCCCGCTCCGCCACGTCCACGGCATCCCGCTTGCGCTTCTGGGGCGGCACCCATGGCTCCCGGAACGCGAACTCCATGCTGCCCTCGGGGTCCACCCCGGCCAGGTCCACATCGACGGGGGCGTTCGCGCGGTTGGTGAGGGTGATGTCGAACGTCGCCTCGATCCGCGCGGATCGCCGCTCCGGCGCGATCGCGGCGTCCAGCTCGCTGTAGGGGGCGATCTCGAGGGTCGCCGGCCCGGAGTGCACCTCGGTCCCGTGCGCGCGCGAGCGCGCCACGACGGAGATCTCCCACTCGCGGGCCTCGGCCTCGGCGGCGCGCGGCGGCGCCGGCGGCACCTCCACCTCCTGCTCGTAGGAGCCGCCCGCCCCGCCGGACGGCACCACGGAGACCCTTGCGGGGGGGGCCTGCGACCAGCCCTCGGGCAGGCCGGCGACCTCCATGTCGTAGTTGTCGACGATCCCGCTCTGGTTGCGCACGAGGGCGTGGAAGACGACCGAGCCGCCCGGCTGCACGGCCACCGCCACCCGCTCGCCGGCGTAGCCCTCCTCGTCTGGCGCGCGCAGCGCGATGAGGACCGCGTCGGGCTGGGCGGGTGCGGGAGGCGGCGGGGCCGCGGGCGGCGGGGGCGCGGACGGCGGCGGTGGAGCGCCGCCGGCGGGGGGCGGCGGGGCCGCGGCCGCGGACGGCGGCGGGACGGCGGCCGGCGGCGCGGCGGGGGACGGCACGGCCTCCTGGTGGCCCGTCGGGTCCCAGCGCAGGTACTCGCCGCAGTTGGGGCAGAAGTCGGGATCGTTCTCCGCGACCTGCCCGCAGGCGCGGCAGACGCTGCTCACCGGTCCTCCGGCCCGCGCCGCGCGGATCGGATCCGCAACCGGTACTGGACGTGCACCGGCTTCATGATCTCGATCATACGGGCGAGCCCCGCGGGCTCCTCCAGGGGGACGTCGCAGTAGACGACGAAACGCGGCGGCGGTGCGGGCGGCAGCTCCTCGACGCTCGTGGCGTGCACCACGCCGCCGTCCTCCTCGACCCGCAGCGGAAGGTCCGGGAAGGCGATCTGGAGCGCCTCCTCCAGGCCCTGCCGCGTCCCCCGCCGCCGGGCCAGGTCGGCCTGCTTGCGGACCAGCTCGCGCTGGCGGTCCTCGGGCCACGACTCGTCCAGCTCCACGCCCAGCCACGCCGCGATCAGGCCGAGGGTGCGCCGGTCGGTCAGGTCGGTGTCGAAGCGGGCGGGGAGGTTGTCGAGCGTCCCGACCACCGGGTCGAGGAGCGTCTCGAGCGCGCCGACGAAGCGCATCCCGAAATCGCCCTCCTGGTAGATCGCCGGGAGCCCCCGGCGCAGGTAGCGGCGCGCGGAGGCCGCCGGGGGGGCGACCAGGCCGTCCGGCGCCCCGCTCACAGCTCCGGGTGCTCCGCGCGGACGAGGTGGCGTCCGGAGGCGATCAGCTCGTCCGCCTCCAGCGCGATGTGGCTCCCCGCCTGCTTGGGCTGCTGCTCGCCGCTCTTCAGGTCCGTCTCGTACACGCGCAGGATCTTGACGAAGTCGACGCCCTCCACCTTGTGGATCACGCCGTAGAGCTCGCCCTGGTTGAGCGCCCGGCCGAACTCCCAGCCCGCGCCGCTGCCGTCCATGGCGCCGCCGACGAGGGGGTTGAGGTACGTGTAGAGCGCGTGGTTCACGTCCTCCTCCACCCGCCGCGGGTCGGCCCGCAGCGAGGCCTGGAGGTTGACGACGATGCTCACGCCCCGGTAGCGGGCGGGCAGCAGCTCGACGCGGGTGCCGATGAGGCGGCGCTCGTCGAGGTAGGCCGAGACCTGGCCGAAGAGCTCCTCGTCGGGCGTCAGCTCGTCGATGGTCAGCAGGCGGTCGGCGGGCTCGATCCGGGGGACGAGGTGCAGCCGCGCGACGCCGACGGTGTCGGGCGGCTCGACGCAGATGGCCCGGGCCACCCGCGGCGACGCCTCGCCGCAGAGGAACTCGAAGTCCTCGCCGGTCACGGCGCGGTACCGGGTGCGGATCTCCATCGCCGCGCGCTGCCGGGCGGCCTCCAGGCTCTCGGGGTCGACGCCACCGGCGGCGGCGTCCGGGTTCACCACCGACGAGACGGTGGGGATCGCGCTCTTCAGCACCGTGAGGGCCCCGGCCGCGACGTTGCCCCGGCGTCCGCCGCCATGGCGGTAGCCGGCCATCCGCAGCCGGGCGCCCTTCGCCGGCACCATCCCGTACTGCCGCCAGGCGCCGTCGCCGGTGCGGATCGCGGGGCCGAAGGCGACCTCCCCGCTGGCCAGGTCGAGGGCGTAGTGGGGGTCGGAGGGGCCGCTCTCCGCGAACGACTCCCGCAGCTCCCACCGGCGCCACTGGGTCGACTCCGGGTCGAGGACCTCCAGGCCCTCCTCGCCGTCGAGCGCGAGCACGGGGGCGTTGCGCAGCCGGAACGTCTGCCCCGGCGTGCCGTCGCTCTCGCCGATCTGCTCCTCGTCCACCCGGACGCTGTGGGCCGCGGGCACCAGGGCCCCGAGGGGGGACGCGGTGATGGAGTAGATCTCGGGCGGGTGGGAGAACGTGGCGGCGGGGGCGCCCGCCCGGGTGGTGTCGTCCAGGCGGCAGCGGAGCCAGAAGGCCCGCGTGCCCGCGACCGTCGCCGCGTCGTGCGACGCCGGCACCTGGAGCTCGACGACGCCGCTGCCGTAGTTGAACCCGCCCGTGGTGTCCTCGAGGACGGGTGCCAGCGCGTAGCCGCCGGGCGCCTCGCCGGACGAGACCTCCCACTTCAGGGGCGGGTCCTCCGGGTCGACGCCGGCGCCGCGGGCCTGCGAGCAGTCGACGTCCACCCGGATGACGAGCCGCTCGAGCGTCGACTCGAATCCGAGGTACAGCGCGTCGCCCACCGCGGGGGGCATCCCGAACGGCAGCTGGTCGGGGCCCTTCGGCCGCGCCACGCCCGCCGCGACGCCCACGTCCTTCGTGGCGGCGCCGCGCTGGACGATGTAGCTCGCCGGCCGGATCGCGGGGATCGTGACGTCGTCGAGGGTCTGGAAGACGACCGGCTCCTCGCCCGGCGACCGGGGGGTGGAGACCTCGGTCGTGGAGGCGGGGATGAAGACGGGCCCCGTGGGCGGCGCGGCCAGGCGGAAGCGCAGCTCCGCGCGGGCCGCGGTGGCCGGCTCGAGGGCGATCCCCAGCAGGTCCATCAGCGCGACGTGCAGCTTGTCGGGGATCCGGTTGAGCCGGTAGATGACCATCTCGGTCATCCACGCGAACAGCTCGATCAGCGTGACGCCGGGGTCGGACACGTTGTGCTCGGTCCACTCCGGGCAGCTCTGGGCGATCCGGAGGCGGGCCTCGTTGACGAGGTCCTGGAAGTCCCGGTCGTCGAGCGGGACGGACGGCAGGCGGGTGCTCACGTCACTCCTCCGCCGGGATGACGTAGAAGGGATAGACCAGGTTGCGCACGTCGTTCGTGGCGCGCAGCTTGTATTCGATGTCGATCACCACCACCTCGTCCAGCACGCCGCCCTGCGTCGTCCGCTCGACGGACATCTCGACGGTGAGGACCTCGATGCGCGGCTCCCAGCGGTCGAGTGCGATGCGGACCTCCTGCTCGATGCGCCCGACCAGGTATGCGTCGACCGACTCGAACACGTGGTCGTGGATGCCGCAGCCGAACTCGGGGCGCATGGGGCGCTCGCCGGGCGCGGTCCCCAGGATCACCTGGATCGCCTCGCGGACGTCCTCGTCCTCGTGGGCCAGGGCGAGCCCCCCGCGCGCGTCGACCCGCAGCGGGAACGCGAGTCCGGATCCGAGGAGCGCGCCCATCAGCCGAGCTGCACCTGGGCGCCCTTGACGGACAGGGTGCCGTTGGCCTGGAGGGACATGCTGCCGGTTGCCTTGATCGTCAGGCTCGACCCCGCGTCGATCGTCATCGCGGCCGACGACTTGATGGTGATCGAGCCGTCCTTTTTGAGTACGACGGACGCGTCGCCCACCTTCACGGTCAGCTCGTCCACCGCCTCGAGCGTCATGGACTTGTCGGCCTTGGCGCCCACGGTCTCCGCGCTCCTCAGCCGGAACGAGCCGTCGGTCTGGGCGAGGTCGCCGGGGGTGTCCTCGCCGTTCCAGAGCGCGCCGATCACGAAGGGGCGGCGCACGTCGCCGTGCTCGAACGCGACGAGCACCTCGTCGCCCACGTTCGGCGTCATCAGCAGGCCGCGGTCCTTCCCGGCGCCGGGCGCCGCGATCCGGGCCCACCAGCCCTCCGTCTCCTCGCCCAGCTCGGGGTACTTCACGCGCACCCGTCCGAGGCCCTGCGGATCGTCGTTCTGGGTGACGAGCGCCACCTGCACCCCGCCCGACTCCCAGCCGGGCCGCTGCGAGGGCGTGAGCAGGTCGACCAGGCTGCGGGGCGAGTCGCCGGAGACGCGGAAGCGGGTCTCGTAGCCCTTCGTCCCGCGGAACACGTGGACGGTGGAGGTGACCCGGTAGGTGCCGCTGAAGCGGGTGCCGACGCCCTCCACCTTCAGCGTCGAGCCCGCCCGCATCTTGGGGGCGCCGCGGCACGTGCCCTCCGCCTCGAGGAAGCCGTTGGTGATCCGCGACATCACGGTCTTGGCGAGCGCGTCGGCCTCCTCCTGGTTGCCGACCGGGGCGTCGGAGATCGTGATCGCGCCGCCGCCGAGCGCCGACGCGACCTTGTCGCGCCCCACGCCGATCGTCGAGCGGGTCGGCTCCGGCTTGGCGGTCGCCTCGATCGCGCGCTTGGCGGTGTGGTCCCAGCTGCGCACCACCACCTCGTCGACCTGCTGCACGCCCGTCAGGCGCGGCCGGAAGGTCTGGAGCTCCTCGCCGTAGCGCAGGATGAGCGGCTCGCCGCCGGCGTCCCCGCCGCCGCGCCTCCGGAACCGCAGCTCCTTGTCGAGCACCACCACCTCGCAGCCGACCCGGTTGGCGAGACGCCAGAGGAACTCCCAGTCGGTCTCGTTGCTCTGCTGGATGAACGGCTGGGTGCCGCCCGCGTCCTCGACCTCGGCCGCCTGGAGCCCGGCCCGCTGGCACACCTTCCGCACCACCTCCGCGACGCTCGTGTCCTGGTAGGTGGCGTTGCGGCGGGTGCGGTTCAGGGCGTGGGAGTGGTCGTAGCCGCGGGCGACGATGGCGATGCCGTCGGCGCGGAACTCCGGCTCGACGGCGGTGATCTGGCCCTTGATGAGGGGCGTCAGGAGGTTCGCGTCGGGACCGCCGATCCGGATCTCGATCTCCGACCCCACCTCCAGCGGGTGGGTGTCGACGTGCTTCAGGCCCGGGTCGGAGACCCGCACCAGGAAGGCGTCGGGGAGCGTCAGGTTGTCCTCCACGCGGACCTCCTGCAGCAGCGGCGTGAGGGTGGGGTCGAGCGGCTGCCCGGCGACGAGGATCTCGACGCCGGCGACGCCGGCCGTCTTGCCGTTCACGGCCACCGGCTCACCCGAGGAGGGTCGGGATGGACAGGACGGTGCCGCGAGGCAGGCTGAGCGGGTCGTCGATGCCGTTCGCCTCGGCGATCCGGCGCCACAGCGTGGGGTCCCCGTAGGCCTGGTGGGCGACGCTCTGCAGGCTGTCGCCGTCGCGCACCACGTGGGTGCTCAGGCCGGCGGTGCCGCGGGTGGTCGGGTTCTGCGGCCCCTTGCCGACGGTCGGCTCGGCCTGGAGCAGCGAGATCTTCGCCTTGGCCCGCACAGGGGTGCCGTTGGGCCGGAACATCGTGAACTGCACCGAGAGGCTGTCGCAGACCGCGACGAACGTCGTGGTGGAGCCCCACCCGAACTCGATCGTCGGCGGGCGCCCGCTGTTCTTGCCGGAGGCGTACTTCTTGTCGACCGCCATCGCCGCGAACAGGGCGTTGGTGATGCCGCGCACGTCGCCGCTCGCGTGGTCGGCCGCGTCGAACAGCAGGTCCAGCGTGAGCTTCTGCGCGTCCGCGCCGCCGAACTGGGCGGTGGGCAGGCCGGATCCCACCACCGGCTCGACCTTCCACTTGTTCGACTTCGTGATCGTGTACTCCGCGGGGTTGAACCAGCAGTCGATCTGCTCGCCGCCCTCCACCTTGAGGTACGCCTTCGTGAGGTTGTCGGGGATCGCCATCGCGTCGTCCTCAGACCGACTTCAGGCCCTGGTGGGCGATCTCGATGGTCTCGATCGCGGCGCCGTCGGGGTTCGCCTTGAAGTCCGGCCCGGTCCACTTGACCGGGAACGCGCCCACGAACGACCAGGTCCGCACCGGCTTGAGGGTCCGGTCCAGCATGGTGAGGGTCAGCTCGCGCCGCTCGATCTGCTCGCGGCACGCGGCGAACCACTTGGTGAACTCCTCGTTGCTGGTGATGCCGCGCTTCAGCACCAGGTTCGCGAACTTCACCCGTCCGCGGAGCTTGTGGACGAAGTCGTTGACCCCGCCCTCCTTGTACTCCTCGACCTCGTACTCCATGGAGAGTCCGGAGACCTCGGTGAAGAAGCCGATGGTGGCGCCGGCCTCGACCTGGAAGAACATCCCCACATAGGGGTCCTCCGTCGTGCCGCCGGGGCCCGCGTTGCGTGTCGTCACCGGCCCCTCCTAGTGTCCGAGGTCGCCGAGCAGGTCGCCCATCCGCTCGCGCTCCGCGAGCAGGTCGCGCCGGAGGCGCTCGACCACCGCCTCGTAGATCTCGTCGGCGTTCGGCAGCGCGCCGGCGGCGGCGCCGAGCAGCCCGCCGGCTCCGCCGGGCAGCGCCCCGCCCACCGCCTGCACGGCCTGCCGGGCCGCGTCGCCCGGGGAGGGCAGGGACGACAGGTCGGGGAGGTCGGACAGCGAGGGCGCCGACGGGATGTCGGGCATCGACGGCGCCGGGGGCAGGTCCGGGAGCGCGGGCATCGCCGGCACGGCGGGCATCGACGGGACGCTCGGCATCGACGGCGGCTTCGGGAGCTCGGGCATCCGGAGCCGGGCGAGCCGCCGCGGCGCGCCCGACCCCCCGGGCGCGGCGGGCGCGAGGGACACCGTGGCGAGCCCGCCGG
>OEIU01001675.1_pt1 | contig 13560 bp, 16 predicted proteins | sample 1539221 | NCBI WGS metagenome assembly OEIU01 (sample SAMN03792071, study PRJEB22550) | activated sludge metagenome | feature: wastewater treatment plant; material: activated sludge; isolation source: Wastewater treatment plant of a petroleum refinery complex | place: Argentina: Zarate | collected...
GACGACGAGAAAGGGATCCTCATCTTCAGCGATGCCGGCGGGACGGGCAGGGCCTACCATGCCGATCGCAGCGCCAGGAACCAGCGCCGGCGCCGGCACAATCTGCTGGAAGCCGGCTTTCGCGCCTATGTGGCGATCCAGGGCCTTGGCCGTAGCCACCGCACCAATCAGAAGCAGCCGCCGTGGTTCCGCATGATCGCGACCAACGTCAAGGCGGAAAGGCGGTTCCTGTCGACGATCGCGCGGCGCCTCGACACCCTTGGCGCCATCACGCGCGGCCAGCGCCAGACCGGCGGGCAGGGAATGTTTCGGCCGGAAGACAATCTGGAATCGCAGTACGGCCATGATGCGCTGCGGCAGTTTTATGGACTGGTCCATCAGGGCAAGATCGATGGTTGCTCGCTTGACCGGTTTGAAGCGATCACCGGCCTGTCGCTGACCACGGAAGAGGGTGGCCTCAGGGACGAACTGCCGCCGATCCACACCTTCCTCAACCGCATGCTGGCGCTGACCATCAGCATGCAGAACCTGCTCTTCGAAGCCTTCGAGCAATTGCTTGCCGCCCGCATCGAGGGAGCGATCGCCGCCGGCGTCTACGACCAGGGCCTGGAGACCCTGTCGGGCGAGCGCATGACGGTGAAGGATCGCAGGCTGATCTACACGCATCCGGTGACCGGTGCGCAGTCGCACCTTCTGACCATCGAGCGGCTGGAACGCAACCGGCCGATGCCGCTCAAGGAGGCATTGTCCATCGCGGGCCATGATCCGCGTGTCAGGTTCATGGTCAACGGCAAGTCGCAGCGCGCCGCGGTGATGATCCCGACGCGCGCGATCATGCTGGACGACGGCACCATCCAGCCGCGTGTCGCGCTGCTGAGGCCAATGGGCGAAGTGCGCTTCGACGCGCTGCAGCTCGAGGAGACGAACTGGGAAGAGGCCGACGAACGCATCTTCGCCGCTGCATGGGAGGCGGAAGTGGCGACCGTCCCGGAATTCACGGCGTCGACCCTCCACATGGTGGCGGGCCTGCTCCTGCCGATCTGGAAAATGCTGCCGCGCGGTTACCACCGCGTCTACCGGCTCCAGACCGACGACGGCGAACAGATCGTTGGCCGCATGATCACCGCGTCCAGCCTCCCGCAGCTGTGCCGCAACTTCGGGATCGACCAGGCGGCGGTGGTCACCCCTGAACAGGCATGGAACGCCGTTCTCGACGGGTCCTCGGTGGTCGGCCTCGCCGGCGACATGTCGCTGCGCCGCGTGCGCATCATGAACGACTATCGCGTCGAGCTGGTCGGGTTCACCACCGGCATGCGCGACTGGCTGAAATCGATCGGCCTGTTCTCCGAGATGATCAGCTGGAAGCTGCGCTTCTTCGTGCCGACGACCGAAGAAGGTCCGGCGATCCTCGCCAGATTGACTGAGCGTCATCGTCTCACCGGCATCGCCAGCCGGTAACGTCGGAGTCCGGCCATGTTGTCCGCCTCGGAATTGGCGGGCCGCCTCGCTGAGCGTGCCGAGGCGGTCTGCAGTCACTATCTGTCGGCCGGCCACAAGGCCGGCAACTACTGGATCGTCGGCGACGTCGCCAACAGCAAGGGCCGCTCGCTCTATGTCCACCTCGCCGGCACGCGCAAGGGGCGGTGGACGGACGCCGCGACCGGCCAGTTCGGCGACCTGCTCGACCTCGTGCGGGAGACCTGCGGCCTGGTCGACTTCCGCGACGTTGCCGATGAGGCCCGGCGTTTCCTGAACGAGCCGGAGCCTGAGCCCGCATCGCCGCGGTGGAACGACACCAGCCCAAGCGGTGCGCCCGATCGACCGGCGGCCGAGCGGGCGCGCCGTCTGCTGCGCATGACGCAACCGCTCGCCGGCACCCTGGGCGAAACCTACCTCGGGCAACGCTGCGTCCTTCACGCCGCACGGCATCCGGCATTGCGCTTCCATCCATCCTGCTACTATCGCGATCTCAGGACCGGCCGGACCTTCAGCCATCCGGCGCTGATCGCCGCCGTGACCGACGCCGCCGGCATCGTCACCGGCGTGCATCGCACCTGGCTCGATCCCGACGGCGGAAAGGCAAAGGTCGAGGATCCCCGCCGCGCCCTGGGTGGCCTGCTCGGCAACGCCGTGCGCTTTCGCTTTCCTGTCGGGGCCTCCGTGACGGTCATGGCCGCTGGCGAGGGGCTCGAAAGCACGCTGTCGCTGACCGAGGTGCTGCCCGAAATGGCGGCGGCCGCAGCACTGACGGCCAATCACCTCGCCGCCCTCCAGCTCCCGGCCGGATGCCTGCGTCTCTACATCGCCGCCGACGCCGACGCTGCCGGCCGGCACGGCATCGAATCCTTGAGCCGCCGCGCGCAGGCGCTCGGGATTCTTCCGCTCGTGCTCACGCCCGAACTTGGCGATTTCAACGAGGATCTGCGCCAGCTCGGCCCGGACCGCCTCAGGGCGAACCTGAGGACCCAACTCGACCCGTACGACGCGACGGCCTTCCTGCCTCTTTGATGCCGTCGCGGGAAAGGCGCGGGGGCGGGCAGGGCGCGGCCGGGCGGCGCCTGCTCCGGCGTGGCCTCCGCCCGGTGGGCGCGCGCCCGCGGGCCTGCCGGGAGGTGATCCTTCCCGCGGTGCGGCCGGGCAGGCAACGGCAAGCCGTCCGGCGCTTCGCTGGGCCGCGGCGCAAGCGCCGCGGTGCCGGCCCGACCGCCGCGCGGTGGAGATCGCCGTCAGGCCGCAAGAGGCGCGGCCCAAACAGGACGGGGACCACCATCGACCATTCGCTTCCTCCCGACGACGCCTTCGAGCCCCAGCACGCGTCTTCCCCCACCGACCGCTTCATCTACGAGATGCAGCTCTATGGCCATCGCCCCTTCCAGGACGAGCCGGATCCACGCCCGTTGCCCGAGGAGCCGGCCGTCCAGTCGACGCTGACCGCGATCTTCGACGCCATGTTCGAGATGCTCGGCGACACGCGACTGGAACCCGACCTCGAAGACCTGCTCTGGTCGACGGTCAATGTCTTCCACCGCGCCGGCGAGCGCATCCAGCGCGAGCTTCAGCGCAACGAGGACGCACAGCGCGCCGGCCAGGCGGAGCAGGACGGCTCGGAGGTGAAGAGCGTCGAGCTGGAACGCCTGATCGCCGAGGGCATCACGCTTCTCGAGCGCCGCAATGCCTTCGAGTTCATGCGCGACTATGCGGCCGACCTCTTCGAGGCGCAGACCGGATCGGCATGGCGCCCGCGCACCGGCTCCAAGGTCAGCCACGCCAACATGACCGCGGCGATGATCGACAGCCGCGACTTCCTCTCCGCCCGCCGTCGTGCCGAGACCGAGGTGATGGTTCCCGCTGGCACCAAGATCGCCTTCGGCGGGGGCGTCGACTACAACGACATCGATCCGATCTACGCGAGGCTCGACAAGGTCCTGGAGAAGTATCCCGACATGATCCTGCTGCATGGCGGGATGCCGAGAGGCGCCGAACTGATTGCCGCCCGTTGGGCAGAAAAGCGCAGCGTCACCCAGGTCGTCTTCAAGCCGAAATGGGGCACCCATTTCAAGGCGGCACCGTTCCGCCGCAACGACGAGATCATCGCCGAGATGCCCACCGGCGTAGTGATCTTCCCGGGAACAGGCATCACCCAGAACCTGCGCGACAAGGCTCGCCGCCTCGGCCTGAACGTCTGGGAGTTCGACGAGGACGGCGCGTGAGCGCCGTCTTCCCCTCTCGCTTCTCATTCGAAAGGGTCGCAACCATGGCCACCCATCGACTGTCTCCACTGGAAAAATTGCCCCGAAATGCCTATATTCATGTGCTCAGGAGGACGTCGGACATGGCCAGCATTCCCGCAATTGTCGAAACCGGCGCACATGTCGAAGCGGTCATGAGCGCGTTTCTGTCGACCGGCAATACAGATGTTTTCACGCGCCATATCGAGGCGATGTCCGACGAGGACACGCGTTCGAGCCGCGCCATCATGCGCGGCTCCGAGAACGAACTGACGCCGATGGACGAATTCCTCTCCATGGCGCTGCAACGCAGGATTATTACGGTCGACGACGTCGTCGACTATGCTCGCCGCTATAGCCTCGGTCTCAAAACCGTCGCCGCATGAGCGGCGACGATCCCTATTGTTATCCCGGAACGGACGTCCTTCGCAATCGGCTCGGGATAGAGGACTCCGTTGCGCACCAGCGCGTCGAACGCACGATCACGAACGCGGCTCTGATTGAGCTCGCCAAAGATCCCGTGCGCGGTAGCTACGACGCCCAACATTTCCTCGAAATCAACCGTTGTATTTTCGGCCAGTTCTACCAATGGGCCGGGCAACCCCGCATCTACGATCTGGATAAGCCGGAAGTCGCCTTGGGCGGCAAATCCGTTCAGTATGGTGATCACAAAACCATCAACGTCGATCTTGACCGGGAGATGTCAGCGTTGTCCCACTTCCAGTGGGACGACAAGGACAAGCTCACATCGGCGTCCAAATTCGCCAGTCACATGACCGCGATCTGGAAGATACATGCTTTCCGGGAGGGTAACACCCGCACCGTCGGCGCCCTTGTACGCCAGTTCTCGAAGGATCGTGGTTTCGAACTCGATCATGATACGCTCTGGGAACGTGCCGCCGAAACCCGCGATGCACTAGCCAAAGCGACCATCGGTCAGCCGAAAGACCTGATCAAAACAATCCTCACCGCCCACCAGATCGGCAAGGATCGCAACCATCCCCAACTCGGCCGCATCACCTCGCAGGCCGCCCATGTCCTGCGCTTCATGAACAAGCCCGAGATCAGCTTCCCGAAGCAGGGCGACAAGGTCTCGGGGCAGGTGCTCGACGTCACCTACAACACCGTACTGATCGGCAACGGCCGTTCCGTCCAAGCCGTCTCGGACAAGAATTTCGCGCAACGCCCGACGGCCAACATGCGCGTCGGCACATTTGTCACGCACGTCCTTGAGCCGGTGTCGAAATCCAAGACCGTCGAACTCGATCGCCCTGCGCGAGAGAGGGCAGATAGCCGAACCGATGCGGAGCGCAGTGACGGAAGGAACCGTACCAGTCCTGCCCGCACGGTTCTCACTCCACCCAGATCGACCGACCGCGATCGCGGGCGCTAGTCTCCCGAAGTTGCGGCTTCAGACGACTTGTGACCGCGGGACACTGCCGGCGCATCCGACTGCCAATATCGCCACTATCCCGACCCACCCCGTGTTGTCGGCGGCCGTCAAACGCTTGACCGTAGACCCTGCGCCAGCGGCAGTGTGGTTGCGCGGTGCGCGCCACGGCCCCGCTGGAGGGAGAGAGGCGGTGAGAGGGGCGGGGCTTGCTGGAAAGAAAGGAGAGACACCATGGCAATGATATTCATAGGGGGCTCGCGTGGCATATTCGAACTGCCGGAGCCCGCCGTTGAGCGGGTGAGCGCAATCGTCGCGGCCGAGCACGGCGTCCTGATCGGCGACGCACCCGGAGCCGACACCGAGGTGCAGAGTGTGCTCGCCGGCTATGGCTACGAGCATGTCGGCGTCTTCCATTCCGGCAAGCACCCACGAAACAATGTTGGCGATTGGGCGGCGTACCGCATTGAGCCGCCGGACCGCGCACAGGGTTTTGCCCTGCATGTCGAGAAGGATCGCGAGATGGCCCGGCGTGCCGATTTCGGGCTGATGGTATGGGACGGCCTGTCGACCGGCACGGCACTCAATGTCTTGCGTCTCGCCTTGATCGGATCGCCTTGCGTGGTCTTCGACATGGCACAGCGCCTAGTCGCCACTGTCCGTAACACTGACGACTGGCGAGCGCTGCTCCGCGATGCCGGCCCGGACGTCTGCCAGAAGGTCGAGGCGCGCATGACGGACGATGAGCGTTTCGACGCGGGATTGTGCGCGGCGTAGATATCGAGAGGCGATCGCGACGAGTTTCCTCCGGGAATCGGACACAGGGCGCCGACCCGATAGGGCCGGCACCGACACGGTCGGCAGCGAACTACGTCGGCCCGGCACCATCAATGCTGCTTTCAAACGTCAGGAGTGAGTCATGAGCCGCTACACCATCACCGTCCACCACGCCGGAAACAGCGATCCCGAGGCCGTCATAGGCTACGACCCGCCGCTGAAGACCTTCTTCCTTCAGGCGTTTCCCGACAAATCCGGGGACGATCTCGCACTATGGGCCGGCACTAAACACGATGAGTTCTCGACATTGGAGACGTTGCGTGAAGCGGCCGAAGCACAAGGCTACACGTTCTCTCCGCTCCCGGCAGAGATGCACGCGAAGCTGCTCGCCGAAGTGGCGATCGCGAGTACGCGACCGGAGCCTACAGGCCCACTTGCCGACTTCGCCGCGCGCCTGCTCAAGTCGTAGGCACCTCGGAGCCGGTCGGCGCCTAGGCCGACGCCGTCCCCGGCAAAGCCGCTCCTGCGCGTTGCATGCACAGCACTTCCAGAAGATCACCGCACTCGCCTTTCGCTTCGTGGAACGCGAAACAAGGATGCCGGACAAGCCGGCGTGCATCGATCCTGCCGGCTGTTCTGAAAGATGCCGATGTCCGATCAGCTGCAAGCGCCTACCGGCTGGTCGAGCGCGAGAAGCCGGCGCATTTGTCGTTGAGGCGGAAAGCGGCCGCCGCACACCGGTGCGGGCGCTGGATGGCAGCGAGCAGGGCGCGCCCGGAGCAGGACCGTCCACCTTCCCGCGGGCCGGCGGCGATGTCGGTGCGGTCTCCGCGATAGCGGCCGGTGTTGCTTCCGCTGCTGCAACGGGGCCAATCCCCGTTCCATGTCGCCTTTGTAGACGCCCGCCTGCCTACTGCGGTCAACCCCTTCGGGGTATACTCGATGCAAATTCGGAAAAATTCGATTTCCGTTCTTTGGTCGCGGGCACGCGGTGCCCGCTGGTTTTTTGGAAAATAGAATTTTTGCAGAATTGGCACCGAGATGACCGCGGCAGGACGGGCCTCTTCTTTGGCGCCATCGGGAATTGGTCCCGATGCAGCAAAGGAGAACCACAATGGCCACCACGATTGCGCAGCTCACCGAGAAGTCCGACGGCACGATGGAAGGCGTCTTCGCCACCATCCGGATCAACGCCCCGATCACCATCATTCCGAACGCCAACAAGTCCCGTGAGGACGCCCCCGACTTCCGCGTCATCAACAAGCGCACGGGCTTCGAGATCGGCGCCGGATGGAATCGCATCTCGCAGCGCTCGGGCAGGGAAAACGTTTCCTTCAAGCTCGAAGCCCCCGAGATCGGTGTCGTCTACGGCAACCTCGCACCCGCTCCCGGCGGTGAGGAAAACAAGAAGGTCATCCTCTGGAATGACCCGGAGTGAATCGCACAAGGCCGGCCCCGCGAGGGGCCGGCCTCCTCATGTCGCAATCCAGGAGCAACGCCATGACCGTCCACCTGATAGACATGCTGCTCGGCGGGTGCCTCGATCCCGACCTCGACTTGCAACTGGCATCGATGCTGCCGATGACGCTGCGGCGCGTCGACCGCGCCAACGACCATGCACCCGACTACCGGATCGACGCCGGCGGTGTCGCCAACATCGGCTATGGCTGGAGCAAGATCGCCTCGAAGTCGGGCATCCCTTATGTCTCCATCATCATCGACTTTTCCCACGGCAAGCAAATTGCGGGCGCCGCGTGGGAAGCCCCAGATGACAAGGGACGGTGGCATGCACAATTCCAGTCCGTGGTGACCGTCACGCTGCATTCCTGATCGAGAGCCTCAAAAACGCGCAGGCCCGGCTGCCCTTGCGGCCGGGCCTGCGCGTGATGCTTCGATCATCCATGCCCTGCGGCCTTGCCGTCACCGATCAGCACGACGCGCTGCGCCAGCAGCCTGCCTGATCCTGTATCCTCGACCACGTTTTTCGCGCAGCAGTTCGAGGAACAGCACGACGGCCTCCGGCTCCCTGTCGAAATAGTGCGTCTTCATTTGTCCGATCGAGCCGATGCGGCCCCATCGCCTGGTCAGGCAAGGCGTCCCAAACAAAGTGGGTTCAATCGACAGCGCATAGAAACGCGCCATGTTCTTTTCCGGATTCGTGCGTTCGATATAGAGCTGATAAGGCTGAACGAGCATGGCCGGACATTCCGTCTGTCCATCCTGGATGTCCAACGACACTTATGAATCGATCCGCCTTGACTGATTCATGCCGGTGATCGATGACCGGTGATGCCTCGGTGTGATCCGGGCGAGCCTGCCTTCGGCAGACCGGGCTCTATTCGCTTCGCTCACGGAACCCGCTATGCGGTTTCCGCCTTCGGTAACGATCCCATCTCGCGGTCCCGTTTGGGCCGGATCGACCGGTCCTCACGGCAGCGAGGGGAGCCCCTCGCACTCCCCGCCCGCTTGCCGCCGGATATGGACACGGCGCCGGGGGGGCGCCGTGTATGCATCCCTCTGACGTTTCATTGTCGCACAGCCTCTCCGGCGTCAAGGACGGCGCGGCCCCTCGAATTTTCAGCCAAAGCCTTCGGCTTGCCCGAAAATCGGCTCCTCCGCTTGCCGCCTGCGGCGGTCGCTGCGCGATCCCTGACCCCTCGACGCTTCCGTGCGGTCTCCCTTGCGTCAGACAGACGAAAGGAGAAATTCATGACTTGGGATCAAGCGATCATGATGATGGTGAAGCTGGCCGGCTTCAAACTGCTCGTTCGGGCCAATCGCCTTGGCTGCGACAGCGAAATAGCACGTGACGTTCACGACCGGCTGATCGATTTCCTCGACGAGTTCGGCGAAGATTTAAAGCAGGTCATCGCCTGCGAGCGCAAGATGCTGGCCGAGCGTGACCCGCATAAAGCCGACGACATCGCCTACGAACTGCGAGATCGCCGCATCGAAATCGAGCACTTCTGGCTGGAAAACAGCCACCCCTACGTGCTGGGCGGTTGGCACAACGCGGATGCCGACCCCGCGGTCCTGTTGCCGGACGCCTGCGATTACGAACTGTTCGGCTGTCCGCACTGGGTGCGCGCGCTTGGCGATCAGGACCTCTCCGGTCTCCGACCGATCCTCGACCAGTTGGCCGATGAGGTCGGCGTGATCTTTCCCGCCGTCACCATTTATTATCGACCCGATCCGGCAAGGCTACCCGACCGGTCGTCGGTATCAGTCGATCGCGATGCCGAGATCCCTTGGTGACAAGAACCGGGGAGGGCGGTTGGTTGCAGCCGCCTTCCTCATCTTCGAGCGCGCTGACCCCAATGCGGCCCCGACAAGCTTTCAGACCGGATTGACCGGTCCCAAGCCCTGCGAAGAAGTACCCCCCGAGCGCCCCCGCCGGCTGGTTGCCGGATACGGACACGCGCGCTGGTCGCGCGCGTGGGTCTCTCTCTCAATGACGCCCCAGTCTATCGCATCTCCTCACGCGTCAAGGATGAGCGGTTCCCCCAATTTTTGCCGGCCTTCGGCCGCGTCCCGGCGGGCCGTTCGCAAAAATCGGCTCCCCCGCTCCCCGCCTTCGGCGGCCGCTTCGCGGTCCCTGACCCGCTCGTCGATAAACGATGGGCGACAGTCGTCATCGAACAGAAGGAGACGACGATGTCCATTTCTCTTGACCAGCACATCGAGGAGCTGCGCGCCGAGCTGCGCAATGCAGTCTACCGCGACGAGCGGCGCTGGATCGAAAAGGAGCTTGCCAAGGCGACCGCCGAACGCGACGCAATGCTCGCCGAGTGGTTTACGGAAGACGAGGAGGCGCCTTTCTAGGCGCCTCTCCATACGTTTCCGAGATCGCCTGCGGCGCTCGCTTACATCACCTTGTCGGGGAAAGAAGGCTCTGCCCTCTCTCCCCCGCAAGACCGGCACGCCGGTATCCCCGACCTTCCGCACTTCGCTTCGCTTCGCTTGTGCAGGACGGGTGATCCCCCTCCGGCGTGCCGGTCTTGCCCCCCTCTCCCCCGCTGCTCCGCGCGAACTCGGGAAGCAGGGACGAGCCCTGCTTCCACATGAAAATCAGCTTCGCCTTGCAATGCCGAAGGAGCCATCAATGACGACAAGGAATTATGCCGCGCTGCTCGCGCAATTTCGCACCTTCAAGGGCCTCGTGCTGGCCAACCGTGCCGCCTGCGACAATGATTTCGCGTGTCAGGTGCACGACAACGTCGTCGCGATCCTCGGCGACCTCTGCCTCAGTTGCGCCGAACTCATCGACCTTGCCAGCGCGACCGCACGTGAGCCCGATCCGGCCGAGAAGCGCGAACTCGCCGGCCGGCTGCATCGGCATGAACGCGCAATGGCCACTATCTGGAGCGAGCCGAAATCCTATGTGCTGGGCGGTTGGCGGCACGTCAAAGGCGATCGCTTTTTAAATCCCGTGACCGGGAAGATCGAACCGATTGGCGACGCCCCCGTTTTTCAGCCTATTCCCGCCGGGCAGCTTTGCGGCCTGCCCGCGATCCTCGACGCGCTGGCGGTGCAAACCATGGTGACGTTCGACCGTGTGATCGTCTTTTGGAAGACGATGCCGGCTGGCAACCGGCAGGACGGGCCAGACGCAGAAATCCTGTTTTGACGGCATCCGGGAGGGGGGCAAGCCGCCGTCCTCCCACCGTCCACGCGCGAGGGGCGCGGCGACGGCAGCGCCGGGAGGACATCCGACCGGGTCGACCGGCCGGATGTCCTGGGAGAGAGGGGCAGGCCCCCCTCTCCACACGCTCCCCATGAGGGGGCAGGGCGACGCCCCGCCCCCTCAAGCTCCCCCACCCCTGGAGGGGGTGTCACACCCCCTCCAGACCTCCCCATTCCAAGGCGGACGCGGCCCCTGGTCGGGGCCGCGGGCACTCCTCTCTCTCTGTCGTCCCATTGTCGCATTCGCCCCTGCGGCCTCAAGGACGAGCGGTCGCCCCCAATTTTGTCGCCGGCCGCAAGGGGCGTCTGCCGACAAAATCGGCTCCCCCGCTCGCCGCCTTCGGCGGTCGCTCCGCGATCCTTGACCCCTTGGGTCGCCAATGCGGGCTCCTTTTCGTCAGAACGAAAAGGAGGCATCCATGACACACCGCAGCATCACCAGCATCGACAGTGGCAGCGCCGAATATTGGCGTCAGCGCAGGCGGGCATTCCGTCTCATCCGCGAGGCGGAATGGGCGGCCGAGGAATTGCAGCGTGCGCCGCAATACATCGCCGGGCGCTGGGACGACGACTACGGCGACTACGAACCCGTCGAGAACCTCGGACCATACGACGATATGGATGACGCGATCCGGGCGATCGAGGCCGACGAGACTGCCGTCGGCATTCTCGTGGCCCAGCGCCGGACGCACGTTGGCAATCATCCGGTGGCGGCGGGGAGCCGCGCGTTGGCCGAGCCGGCCGCAGGCGGCCCGCACGAGCCGGGCCGGTAGCCGGACGGCAGCGACAGGCGGCCAACGCCGCCTGTCGCCATTGCCTTGGCGACGGGAGCGAAGCCAGCCGGATCGACCGGCCGGCTTCGCTGATGAAAGGGGGGCAAGCCGCCCCTCTCACACTCGCCCCCAAGGGGGCAGGGCGAGGCCCCGCCCCCTTGAACCCCCCCCCATGGGAAGGGGCGACGGTTCCCTCGCCGAGCGCCGGTGAAACCGGAAAAGGAATAGAATGGTGAAAGTCCATTTCAGTGAAGGAGTAGCGATCCACATTGGCTCCGAGCCGTGCGCCGCCGTCCGCGAGGGCGTCGGTGAAGCGTCGGTAGGAGAAAGCGCAGGCCAGCCATTGAGCCGCGAAAGGAACCTGATCCCGGGTGCCGACGACGTGGTGAGTTCGGAAGGCAACACGGACGGGTGCGTTATCGCAAGCACCCGGACGGCCCGGCGTGGTCGTAGACACTGGCATGTGCTGAAATTCCTTCTTCGGGAACCGGGAGGTCTCACGATTGGCCAAGGCAGCGCCCGCTGCTTCGGTCCGCATCGGGAAAGCGAAAGCATAAGCCGATGATGAACGATCGTGAGAAGTCTGACGCCGCCATAGTAGCTTTGAAGCTGACGAACAACGCCGGGGAACCGGCTGCGGAGTCGGTGGAGCCAAGGGCGGCGACCAAGGGAAATGCGGATCAGCAAACCACGCGCCGGGCACAGGACCGGGAAAGCGTGTCACATGCGCTGGACCGCATACGGCAAGCCGCAAGGCTTAGGAAGCAGGAAAGGTTCACCAGCCTCTTTCACCATCTCAGTCTCGAAACGTTGAGGACTGCGTTTTACGCTCTACGGCGTGACGCAGCCCCCGGTGTGGACGGGCTGACATGGCGGGCCTACGAAGCAGACTTCGATCACCTGATCGAGAATTTGCACGACAGGCTTCACAGAGGGGCATACCGGGCAAGCCCCGCGCGGCGACAGTACATACCAAAGCCGGACGGACGCCAACGCCCTCTCGCAATCGCCGCCCTGGAGGACAAGATTGTCCAACGGGCGACGGTCGCGGTGCTGAACGCGATCTACGAGGAAGATTTCCTCGGGTTCTCGTACGGTTTCCGGCCCGGACGCGGCCAGCATGATGCGTTGGACGCGCTCGCGGTCGGGATCGAAAAGCGGAAGGTGAACTTTATACTGGATGCCGATATCCAGCAGTTCTTCGACCGTGTCAGTCAGGAATGGCTGATCAGGTTCCTGAATCATCGGATCGGCGACCGGCGTATTATCCGCCTCATCCAGAAATGGCTGAGGGCGGGCGTTCTGGAAGAAGGGATCGTCACGACGAGTGAACAGGGAACGGGTCAGGGATCGATGGCTTCGCCGCTGCTCGCGAACCTCTACCTGCACTACGTCTTCGACCTTTGGGCCAATCGCTGGCGACAGCGGTCAGCCACGGGGAACATGATCATCGTGCGCTATGCGGACGATATCGTGGTGGGCTTCGAAAAAGAAGCCGATGCACACCGTTTCCAGAACGAGATGCGAGAACGGTTGGAGAAGTTCTCCCTGTCATTGCATCCCGAGAAAACGCGTCTGATCATGTTTGGCCGCTATGCAGCCAGTCGGCGTCGGGAGCGTAGTCTTGGAAAGCCGGAGACCTTCGACTTTCTCGGCTTCACCCATATTTGCGGAAAATCCCGGCGGGGTGAGTTCCAGCTTTTACGGAAGTCCCGTCGAGACCGCATGAGGGCGAAGCTGCGGGAGATCAAGGAGCGGCTGCGATGGCTGAGGAACAGGCCAGTTCGCGAACAGGCGAAATGGCTTCGGCAGGTAGTCCGCGGATACTTCGAGTATCATGCGGTGCCGGCCAACCTGCGGTCTCTTCGCGCATTCCGGGAGCACGTCATCTTCCTCTGGAAGCTGGCTCTGCGGCGTCGTGGCCAGATGGACACGACGACCACATCCCGGGTGGAGGAACTCGCGGCACAATGGCTTCCGAAACCGAGAATCCTGCATCCATGGCCGAGCGTCCGCTTCGCCGTCAAACACCCAAGGTAGGAGCCGTATGCGGGAATTCCGCTCGTACGGATCTGTGCGGGGGGCGCTCAGCAATGAGCGTCCCTACCGCGATCCCTTCCCAAACCCATCCCCGCTCCCGGGCAGGGCAGGCCGTTGCGCATCGAGCGCCGCGGCCTGCCCTGGGGGGGGGGGGGGGAAACCCCCCCCC
>OEIU01001676.1_pt1 | contig 13555 bp, 6 predicted proteins | sample 1539221 | NCBI WGS metagenome assembly OEIU01 (sample SAMN03792071, study PRJEB22550) | activated sludge metagenome | feature: wastewater treatment plant; material: activated sludge; isolation source: Wastewater treatment plant of a petroleum refinery complex | place: Argentina: Zarate | collected...
ATGACTTGATCAGCCAGCTTGAAGTGCAACTCCAACAGCAGGTCGAGGAGCGCACCCTGTTTACCGTGGAATGGGAGCTGACATGACGACCAAGAGAGAACTCGCGAGAGGAGCACATTGGCGGCAATGGGACCTGCATGTCCACACGCCTGCCTCATTCCATTGGCAAGGACAGAAGTTTGACGGCGATCTGTCATCTGCCCAAACCACGGCGCTGGTCGATGAAATGATCGAAGCCATGAACAAGGCCGAACCCGCTGTGTTCGCCATCATGGACTACTGGACCTTCGATGGCTGGCTTGCGCTGCGAAAGCGCCTCAAGGATGAAGGTGCTCCGATCCTGAAGAAGCTGGTCCTTCCAGGTATTGAGCTACGACTCGCAGCCCCGATGAAAGGACGACTGAACGCCCACGTGTTGTTCTCGAACGAAGTTGAAGACCAAGTGCTTCTGGATTTCAAGTCTGCCTTGCGCATTGAGTTGGTAGACAGGCCGCTTTCCGAGTCGGCATTGAGGGACCTTGCAAGGAGGGTCGGTGAGGACAAGCTGAAGCATCACGGCTTCAAGAAGGCCGAGGTGGACGCATCCGATGAGAAGGCTTCGATTGCGGGCGCGGTGATCGCGGAGATCAACGCCGACTCATACAGGGAAGCGATCCGGAAGGTTCCTTATGACCACGCAATCGGCTTCATGCCGTTTGATACAAACGATGGCTTGGCCGAAGTCGAATGGAAAGAGCACTACGCCTATGCCATGAATCTCTTTCAGACTTCACCGATCTTCGAGACGCGAGACGTTGACCTGCGCGGCGCATTTGTTGGCGAGCAGACACAGGGAAACGCCAAGTATTTCAAGAACTTTCAGGCAGGCCTGAAGAACATCCCGCGCCTGGCAGTCTCAGGGAGCGATGCTCACTGCTTCGTTGGGACACCGGGTAGTAGTGACAAGCGGGGCTATGGCGACTTCCCCTCAGGCAAGAAGACATGGATCAAGGCCGACCCAACGTTCCGTGGCCTCAAACAAGCCATTCTTGAGCCGGCGAAGCGCTCCTACATTGGTGACAAACCACCCAAGGTGCTGGAAGTTGAGTCCAACAAGACCTACTACATCGAATCCATTGAGATCACCAAGACAGGAGACAAGGCCGGCGTAGGGCAATGGCTCCACGGCTGCGACATCCCGTTGAACCCCGACCTTGTTGCCATCATCGGGAACAAGGGAAGCGGAAAAAGCGCGCTAGCCGATGTCATCGCGACGCTTGGAAATTCCAGACAGTCCAAGCACTTCAGCTTTCTCCGGCGGGACCGCTTCCTAGGGAAGACTGGGGAACCCGCACGACACTTCACCGGGACGCTGACCTGGTGCGACGAGAGTACCGAAGCCCGACCTCTCAACGAGCTCCCATCCGAAGAGAAGGCAGAGCTTGTTCGCTACATCCCACAACACTACTTCGAGGAGCTGTGCAACGAGCACGTGTCCGGCAAATCGGATGCTTTCGAGAAGGAACTGCGGTCAGTGATCTTCTCTCACGCGAGTGAAGACATGAGGTTGGGCGCACTCGACTTCGATCAACTGACGGAGCAGCAGGAGCAGTCGCTCAGGAACCGATTGGGTGAGTACCGCAAGGAACTGGCCTCGGCCAACGCATCAATCGTACGTATCGAAGAGCAACTTCAGCCCATAGAGCTGAAGAAGCTCACCGACCTGCTTCTGCTGAAGGGCAAGCAGATTGAAGAACACGACAAGCTAAAGCCAGTGGAGGTTGCTGCGCCCACAGAAGCGTTGAACCCCGAGCAAAAGCAGGCTGCGGAGGGCTTGGCAGCGGCTAGTCAGCAGATAGAAGCTGCGAAAAAGCGCACGCTAGAGATCGCCGGCGAGACCACCGAACTAGCCAAGCGGCAGAAGGCGATAGCCAACATTCGTGAGCAGTTGAGATTGCTCCAGCGGGCCTTTGACCAAGCACAGAATACAGTGTCCGATGACCTCAAGCTGCTTGGGTTCGCCTGGTCCGATCTTGCAGCCATCGACATTAAGACAAGTGCTCTCGACAAGAGATCAGCTGAACTCACGACGAAGCAGGGCGAGTTGAAGACCGAGTCCGAGCAGCTGGCTGAAAGCCTGAAGACCTACACAGAGACGCAGCAAGGGTTCACCGCGAAACTGAACGCGCCTCAGCAACAGTTCGAGTCTTACCAGCGTCAGCTTGCCGAATGGAACAGGAAGCGGGATGAACTGATCGGCTCACCCACCGAGCCGGAGTCGAAGGTTGGCCTAGAGACCCGCATTGAGCAGATCGAGGCACTGCCTGGCCAGCTCAAGGAGTTGGAAGCAAAGCGATTGCAGTTGTCAGGTGAAATATTCGACACCCTCGATGCCCAGCGGAGGGCGCGTGCGGAACTGTTCAAACCTGTCCAGGACTTGATCCAGAAGAACGGCCTCATACGGGAAGACTACAGGTTGCAGTTCCAGGCGACTCTCACGGCATCTGCAGATGCCATCGCGGATCAGCTGTTCGCCTTGATAAAGCAGACCTGGGGTGATTTCCGTGGGCAGGACGAGGCTCTTTCGACAATCCGAAAGCTGTTCGATAGTCATGATCTGAACACCAGAGACGGGGCGTTGGCGTTCGTTGGCACCTTGCAGGAGAAGGTCTTGGAGGCCGCCAGAGCTTCCGGGTCACCTGCTGGCATCTTCAACTTGGTGAAAAAGGGACAGTCCGCAGCGGCAGTGTATGACCTGATCTTCGGGCTGAACTTCCTTGAGCCGCGATACACCTTGCTGTTCCAAGACACGCAGATCGAGCAGCTCTCTCCCGGTCAGCGTGGTGCACTATTGTTGATCTTCTACTTGCTGGTGGACAAGGGAAAGACACCCATCATCCTGGACCAGCCGGAAGAGAACCTTGACAACGAGACGGTGTTCCGCCTGCTCGTGCCCGTTCTGTCGGAAGCCAAGAAGCAGCGGCAGATCATCATGGTCACACACAACCCCAACTTGGCGGTTGTGTGTGATGCCGAGCAGATCATCCATGCGAGGTTCGATCGAGCATCGGACTCCACGATCGAATATGACTCGGGGGCGATCGAAAACACAGGGCTCAACGGCGCCGTCGTGACCGTACTTGAAGGTACGAAGCCCGCATTCGAAAACCGATCCGGGAAGTACCATTGACATGCCGGCGCTTGAACCTCAGTACATGACCATCCTAAAGAAGGTGCTCGCCGAACGCTTCGTTCCGTTCCTGCCGCCATTGCTCGGCAACGTCAATCCCGCCGATCACGCGGCGAAACAGCTTTCGCGGGCCTTCAGCGCCTTCGTCCTCCACAAGCTGCTCGACATTACGCCGCAGGTGGCGGCCGCCTCGGTCGTGGATGATTTCAACGATAAGGGCATCGACGCGATCCACTACCACGCGCCATCGGAGACGCTGTACCTGCTGCAAACCAAGTTGAAGGAGTCTGAGCAATTCAAGCAGGAGGATGCGCTGCCATTTTGCGAGGGCATTCGCCTGTTGCTCAAACAGGACTTCACCGCGTTCAATGGGAATGTCCTGAATCGGAAGGCTGATATCGAGGGGGCACTCGATGCGTGCAGCCACATCAAGCTGGTCGTGCCCTACACGGGATGGTATCTCGCAGACCGCCAGCGACGCCTTGCAGGCGCTGCTCGACGACGAAGACCTGGACGAAGAGCGGCTGGTCAAGCAAGTGGAGTATTACACGGCGACCGAGATCGCCCGCGATCTGTTGGCGGAACAGGCCTACCAACCCGTGCACACGGATATCGCGTTGCAGAAGCACGCGAAAGTCGAAAGCCCGCGAGCCACGTACTACGGTGTCGCGCGGCTGGCGGACTTGGTGGGCCTACACCAGATGCACGGCAAGGCCCTGTACGAGCGCAACATCCGCTACTTCCTCGGCAGCAGCAAATCCGATGTCAACAAGGCCATCAAGACGACCTTGCATGACGCCCCGGCGGACTTCTTCTATCTCAACAACGGTGTCACAGCCGTCTGCGACCTGATCGAGCCGAAGGCCAACAAGAATGGCGTCAAGAAGTTCAAGGTGCGCGGCCTGTCCATCATCAACGGCGCGCAGACGGTGGCGTCGGCTGCCGAGTTCGTGCGCCAGCATCCGGGCAAGAGCATCGATGACGCCAGGGTGATGCTCACCTTGATCAAAGCCCCTGCAGACGGCCCGTTCGGCAAACGCGTCACCAAGGCGCGCAACCATCAAAATCCGGTGCAGACAGCAAACTTCGCTTCGCTCGACGAAAACCAGGAGCGGCTGCGGCAGGAGATCGCCCACCTCGGCTTCGATTACCACTATCGCCCAGAGGTAGTCGCGACAACCAGCGGCACGGCCATCACGCTCGACGAGGCGCTGCGGGCGCTAGCGCTGCAGCGGAACGACCCGCGCTACGCCGTTTGGCTCAAGACCGAACCTGCGCGGCTCGCCAACCCCGACTCCGCCGAGTACCAGGCGCTGTTCACCGCTACCCTGCCGGGGGCGTTGCTGGTCAATGCAGTCCTGTACCACCGCGCGATTCGCACCCTCGTGGTGGACTACGAACAGAAGGCCCCGGCGCGCAGCCAGGAACGCCTGATCTACCGTCACGGCGTACACGTCATCACAGCCGTCATCATGAAGCGCCTGCGCAGCCGCATCGGCACGGCGGCCGTCATCGACCAGGCAGCGATTCCCGCGCTGATCAGCCAGCCGCTCGATCAGCTCCGGCAGCAGGCTTTCGACCTCGGCCAACAACGACTCATTCTTGAGGGGCCGCTGGCTTACTTCCGCAACCAGGGCAACGTCGCCGCCTTCTTGGCCGACCTGATGGAAGCACATTTTGCGCTGGGTGCCGATCCGGCCATGGCGCCCCTACGCAATATTCAGAATGCAGCGGACGCGTATCCGCGCAAGCGCCTGATCGACTACTTGTCGAGTCGCGCGCCACAACTATGAGAGCAATGTCATGAGCAAACAAAAACTAGAACTTACCTGGATCGGGAAGGAGAAGCGGCCCAAGCTGGAGCCGCGCATCCTGCTCGAAGATCCAGAGAAGTCATATCACGCCAAGCATCGCGTGTCGGACAGCGACATCTTCGACAACCGGCTGATCTTTGGGGACAACCTGCTTGCGCTGAAAGCATTGGAGCAGGAGTTATCCGGCAAGGTGAAGTGCGTTTTCATCGACCCACCGTACAACACTGGCAGCGCGTTCACGCATTACGACGATGGTTTGGAGCACTCGATCTGGCTCGGCCTGATGCGTGACCGACTGGAGATCATTCGGCGGCTTATCTCCGAAGACGGATCACTGTGGATCACGATTGATGACAACGAAGCGCACTATTTGAAAGTTTTGTGCGACGAGGTGTTTGGACGTGTCAACTTCGTCGCAAATGCGATTTGGCAAAAGAAGTACACCGTATCGAACGACGCCAAATGGCTAGCAGAGACGCACGACCACGTCCTCATCTACGCGAAGAATAAGGAGATGTGGCGTCCCAACCGTCTTGAGCGTACCGCGGAAATGGACAACCGCTACCGGAATCCAGACAACCATCCGAAAGGTCCTTGGAAGGCAACTCCCTTGTATGCAAAGCGCACAGGCTCGGAGAAGGAACAAGCGTTTTCCTTTCGATTCAAAAATGGGGTTGTATGGACACCTCCTCGCGGCACTTCACCCAGGTTTCCGGCGGACGCTCTTCGCCAAATGGACGAAAACAACGAAATTTGGTTTGGCACCGACGGCAACGCGAACCCTTCGAGAAAGACCTTCCTCAGCGAGTTGAAGCTATCGGAGCCACCAGCACCTACTCTCTGGCTCCACACTGACGCAGGCAACAATCACGAGGCACGAGAAGAGGTCAAGGCAATCAACCCCCACGACGCCTTCGCCACGCCTAAGCCTGAGAAACTGCTCAAGCGAATTATCGGATTAGCGACCAACCCAGGCGACCTCGTCCTCGACTCGTTTGCTGGCTCCGGCACCACCGGCGCGGTCGCGCACAAGATGGGCCGTCGCTGGATCATGGTCGAGTTGGGCGAGCACTGCCACACCCACATCATCCCCCGCCTGCAGAAGGTGATCGACGGTGAAGACGAGGGCGGAATTTCTGAAGCCGTCGGCTGGCAAGGCGGTGGCGGCTTTCGCTACTACCGGCTTGCCCCCAGCCTGATCATCAACGACCGCTGGGGTAACCATGTCGTTAACCCGGAGTACAACGCGGCAATGCTGGCCGAGGCCTTGGCGAAGCTTGAAGGCTTTACCTACGCGCCCTCGGAGACGCACTGGTGGCAGCATGGCCACTCCAGCGAGCGCGATTTCATCTACGTCACCACGCAGAACCTGTCCGCTGAGCAACTGCAAGCCCTGGCCGATGAAGTCGGCCCGGAGCGGAGCCTGCTGGTGTGCTGCGCCGCTTTCCACGGAGTCACGGCGACCAAGGCGGCGGAGCGCTGGCCGAACCTGACGCTGAAGAAGATCCCGAAGATGGTGCTGGCCCGCTGCCATTGGGGCCGTGACGACTACAGCCTGAATGTGATCAACCTGCCAATGGCGGAGATTGAGAAGGCCGAGCCTGCGTCCACGGTCGATAGCAGCAAGAAGATCAAGAACAAGAATGCGGCCCTCGCCAACGCGGGACAGGGCGGCCTGTTTGGGGAGAACGAATAGTGAGCACCCGCGTCCTGCACGCCGTTACCGGCCGTCTGTCTCTTCGTCCGCCGCAAGCCGAGTCCCTCATCAAGCTCGCTCGCGCGCTCGATGCTGCGCCTGAGCTATTGGGTCACGAGCGTGATGTCTCGGCCATTCTGTCCACACTGAAGGCCGAGTTCGGCACGCTGGAGGACTTCGAGCGCGAGTTTCCATCGCTGTGTTTCGCGCTGGCTACGGGCGTGGGCAAGACGCGTCTGATGGGGGCGTTCATTGCCTACCTGCATCTGGCGCACGGCATCAACAACTTCTTTGTGCTTGCGCCCAACCTGACGATCTACAACAAGCTCATCACGGACTTCACGCGCAACACGCCGAAGTACGTGTTCAAAGGCATTGCCGAGTTCGCGCAGCAGCCGCCGCTGATCATCACCGGCGACAACTACGACCAGACCGGTGCGGCGGTGGACGATCAATCGATGGGCTTCGCCCACGACGTACGCATCAACATCTTCAACATATCCAAGATCAACTCCGAGGTGCGCGGCGGCAAGGAGCCCCGCATCAAGCGGATGAAGGAAGTGCTTGGCGACAGCTACTTCAACCATCTGGCGAACCTGCCTGACCTTGTGCTGCTGATGGACGAATCGCACCGTTACCGGGCCAGCGCCGGGGTGCGCTCTGTCAACGAGCTCCAGCCGCTATTCGGTCTGGAAGTGACGGCGACGCCGTTCGTCGAGTCCACCCGTGGACCGGTGCCGTTCAAGAACGTGGTGATGGACTACCCGCTGGCGCGGGCGATGGAGGATGGCTTCGTCAAGGAGCCTGCCGTGGTCACCCAGCGCAACTTCGACGCCAAGGCCCACACGCCCGAGGAGATCGAGAAGACCAAACTGGAAGACGGCGTGCGCCTGCACGAGACGACCAAGGTCGAGCTGCTCACCTACGCCCGCGAGAACGGCGTCAAGCCGGTCAAGCCCTTCATGCTCGTCATCGCGCGCGATACCACGCACGCGGGGCAACTCTTGGCGCTTCTGGAGTCGGAAGCCTTCTACGAGGGGCGCTACCAGGGCAAGGTGATTCAGGTCGATTCCAGCCGTACCGGCGCGGAGGAAGAAGAGATGATCACGCGCCTGCTAGCCGTGGAGAGCGTGGACGAGCCCACCGAGATCGTGATTCACGTCAACATGCTCAAGGAGGGCTGGGACGTAACCAACCTCTACACCATCGTTCCGCTGCGCGCGGCTAATGCCCGCACGCTGATCGAGCAGTCCATCGGGCGCGGCCTGCGTCTGCCTTACGGCAAGCGCACGGGCGTCGCGTCGGTGGATCGCTTGAACATCGTCGCGCACGACAAGTTCCAGGAGATCATCGACGAGGCCAACCGCGGCGACTCGCCGATTCGCCTGAAGCAGGTCATCCTCGATGCGCCGAGCGCCGACGACAAGAAGGTAAGCGTGCAGGTCGAGTCAGGGGCCGCGGCGCGTCTCGGTTTGACGGAAGCACCGGTCGTGATCACAGGGGCTTCAGCCACTGACAGAGCGGCGGAAGTCCCCACGCCCAAACCGGTGTTCACCACGGAGGCGGAGAAGCAGGCCGCGCGCGTGGTCATGGACGTCATCGGCAAGTACGAGGTCAAGCGCGATCTGGTGCCCACCAGCAGCGCGCTGCTGAAACCAGAAGTGCAGAGGGAAATCCTCGCGGAAGTGGCAGAGCGGCTGAAGCCGCTGCAAGGCGAATTGCTGGCGGACGTGGATGAATCAGTCCCCGCACTTGACTTGTCCGCCGTGGTGGCGAAGACCACCGAGATCGTGGTGCAGCAGACCATCGACATCCCACGCATCGCGGTGGTGCCGACTGGCGAGGTCACGACGGGCTTCCACGCCTTCAAGCTGGACGTGAGCCAGCTCCATCTCCAGCCGGGTGAGCGCGAGATCGTCATCCATAACCTGCGCACCAACGAGCAGGACACCCTGGCCGCCGAGGTCGGGCTGAGGGAGCAGCGCCCGGAGGACTACATCGTCCACGCCCTCGTGGACTTCGATGACATCGACTACTTCACCCACGCCGATCTCCTCTACGACCTCGCAGGCCAGATGGTGCAGCACCTGCGCGGTTATCTGTCCGAGAACGAGGCCATCAGCGTACTGGATCGTGACCGCCGCCTGATCGCACGGGAAATCCACGCGCAGATGATGGCCCACTTCTGGGAGGAGGCGACCGAGTACGAGGTGCAGGTCAGTCGCGGCTTCACCGAACTCAAGCCGTGCAACTACACCGCCACGGCAGGCCAGACGGCCCATCACTTCCGGGAGACCGTGACCGAGACCAGCCGCATCAAGCAGATGCTCTTCGGTGGCTTCACGCGTTGTCTGTACCCGCTGCAGAAGTTCGACTCGGATACCGAACGGCGCTTCGCGATCATCCTGGAGCGCGACGCGACGAAGTGGCTCAAGCCCGCGAAGGGGCAGTTCCAGATCTACTACAAGCTCGGCACCGAGCAGCCGGAATACATCCCCGACTTCGTGGTCGAGACGGACGCGACCATCTTCATGGTGGAGACGAAGGCACGTGCCGACATCAACACGCAGGAGGTTCAGGCCAAGGCCGCTGCCGCCGTGCGTTGGTGCAAGTACGCTTCCGATCACGCGGCGAACGTAGGCACCAAGCCCTGGAAGTACCTGCTGGTGCCCCATGACGAGGTTACGGAATCGAAGCGACTTTCTGACTACATTCGGTTTGAGAAAAAGACGGCATGAGGGCATGGCCGACTACAGAATTCATCCGCGCAATGCTCGCGCCTCACCTCAAAGCGGTAGATGTCACGTCGGCATTTATGAGAATGCAATAGCGCGGATGCTTTCTGGCAAGAACCACCTATCAAGTGTTGCGAGGGCATCTGATGAAAGCTGCTGTGTGAACAGCAGAGCAAGACGGCGCTTCGGTCTTGAGCAGGCAACATAGAACAGGTTTCGATTGCGCTCGAAGGTCGCTTGCTTTCCCGGCGGGATGGCTGATATTCCTGCCAGTTCGAGCATCTCTCCAAAGTTGTACTGATTCCACCCGCGACCGATGACGACAAGAACATTATCGAACTCCGCGCCCTTCACTCCGTGCTTGGTTTCGAAGGGGGAGTGTCCATCCAAGTAGCTCCGCAGCGCCTTGATTTCTGCGTATCTGACTGCGCGAAGCTTCTCTATCTCCGCCAGCGCGGCCGGCATCTCTTCGCCACTAGTTCGATCGAATTCGCGCAGCTCTCGCTCACGCCTCTCGATGGCTTCCGGGAGTCTTGGCTTCCGCAGGTTGAGAAGGTGGTCGATGACCTCTCCAACCGTGCCATTTTCGCGAATCACCATCAACTGGCTCATCGCATCATGCCAAGCTGTCTTGTCGGCTCGACTCCGTAATAGCGGCGTGTTGCCACCCAGTGCGTCGAACATGGCACCGAACCTGCTAGCGGAGAAGGCATCGCAAGCAGGCTCCAACTGGTCCACGAAGAAGGCGATATGCGGGTGTTCCTTCTTGGCAAACGACTCGTTATAGCGAAAAACCGCTGGCAAGCTCGCATAGCCTTGCTCGCTGGCAAGAAGCCTATGCGTCAGCATGAGAACTTTTGTGCTTTCGGGGGAGAAATCCCATCCCTCTTGTGCCAATAAAGCCTTCACTTGCTCAAGGGTTTCGTGGCCGACCTCTGAAGGCAAATCTCCTCCCCAATGGGCACCTGTCTGTCGTTCGCCAGTCCAGGCATTCGTATGAAATACGCTGACCTGCCCAATGGCAGTCGGGTCTTCGACAAACTGCTGTAGTTCCGGGCGCATCCGATTGAGGCAGTCAACGATGGTTTTGACTGATCGGAAATTGGCCTCTTTGCCAATCTCCTTGACTCGCTGATGCTCCAGTCTCCCACATCCATTGCCATATATTTTCTGCCAATGGTCGCCGAAGAAGCCGAATAGGGGTGAAGGTGGGTTCTCCAGAAACAGCCGCTGAATCGCCGCAATCCAATCCTTGTCAGTATCCTGATATTCATCCACGAGAATGATGGGAAACCGATCCGTCACGATATTCCTGAACTTGGCGTTCTCCATCAATGAAACGGTGAGCGGCAGTACATCATCGTGATGCAGAGACACACGATCCTCGCGAATGGAGCGGTGCCCGAAACTGTATTCAACCACACGGCCACCCAGACTTCCCCCGGCTTCCGCAATTCTCTCTTGCCATGCCGGCATCGCCTCAACCAAACCACGGAGTTGTTTCTGGAAGCCACTAATCAATGACCAACAGAAGGCATGATTGGTGTCGCAGTACACCATTGGGCTTCTGTCAGTACGGGCGGCAATTTCATCGCGGGCCACGTTGGTGAACGTGATGCACGCAATCTGCTGGTTTCTCCTTGGGAACGTGTGCTTGTGGCGCTCGATCAAATAGTGGAGCGCCTTGATGAGTGAGTAAGTCTTTCCAGCGCCTGCTCCTGCTTCCAAGCGGAAGTGCTCTCCGGCGACCAGGCTGCTGAACATGGCATCAAGTGCACGCTGGCTGGCAATTTCAGCGGGTGACTGCGGATTAGTCATCTGCACCCCCCTCGTCAGCGATTGTCGCCTCGACCACCAAAGCAAGCGCCGGGTCCGGGACGGCTGGCTCGATGTCGGCCGACAGCCAGCGTATTCCGTCAAGGATGTACTTGGGCGTTGTCCAGGATTTGTCCTCTATCGCGTACTTGAGCGCAAATTCGGACTTCTTGATCTTGCTGGCCTTGCTTCTGGCTTCCGTTTCAAGTTCTTCCCGTGTAGCGCCATTCAAGTCGAACAATGCTCGGTTTGCGAGAATGAAGGCATCTTCAAACGTGCGGCCACATGGGCCACCTTCTTCCTCCGCACATTGATAGGCAATGCGGTTGCCGTGCTTTGCCTTTTCGGAGGCATCCTTCGTCACCAGGCCATTGAGGGTGAATGGATCATCATCGGAGAACCAGGCTTTCAGGCAGGCGTTGCTGGAATAGGTTCCCTTGTGGACCTCGCACGCGCTCCCGCCGGGCTCTTCTACTGAATCCAGATCGGTGAGGATTAGGGTTGGCAATTCAAGGAAGCGCAAGAGTCCGAGGAAAAGATGAGCATATGCTCCGCCGACCTCCATGGTCGTTACGTACTGGCTTGATAGCTTCGGCCGGGTTGGCTCCGCGATCTCCAGCTTTTCGATGATGGCGGGGAGCAAAAGTCGTTCGCTCAGACCCTCTACCAGGATCGCCTTGTCGGCAAAAAACAGGTCACAGCGGGTTAGTGTCAGGTACTGATGGAGGAACCTTTTGTCCGGCTCGGAAACGCCATCCAGTCCCTTGCGCAGATCCTTGATTCTCGTCTGCCGAAGGCCAGCAGCTGCACCTGGTACCTCACCACTGAGGAAATAGCGAATACTTTCAAATCCGGCTTCGTTGGCTATATGCGATGAGTGCGTAGAAACAACGAACTGGACCGGCCAAGCCGTCTTGCTTTCCGTTCCTTCAACCAGCAGTTGAGCGGTTTTCGCGAGCTGACGTATGAAGACTTCTTGCATCTGAGGATGTAAATGGGCTTCTGGCTCTTCAATGAAGACCAGATGCACTCCTGGCGAGCTTGGCTCGGCCAGAAACGACTTATAGAACCCCGCAAGCTGTAAAAGGATGAAGATGAGGTTCCTGGCGCCAAGACCGTTGTAGGATTCCGGCAGAGTCACTCCGCTGTAGCCGGTATAGCGAACCTTAGTGAAATTGGAGAGCAACTTACGAACGTCGAGCAGTGTCTCGGTATGCAGTTCCTGGCTTCCCAGCCCTGGATATCCAAAGTTTTTCAGCGCGGGGATCAGACTGTCCAGTTGACCACCGAAGCTGCTGTCTATCTGAGATTGAATGTCCTGAACAGCCTCTTTCAGTGCTTGGGCAATATGTTTGTCGGCTTCATCCGCTGATGACGATGAAGCCGTAGCAAAGAGGAATTCAACAGTCTTGGCGAGTATGTCTGACTCGCGGGATGTTATGTCGTCCAAGCCTCTTTGGGCGTTGATGAAGCCGGTCTTGATCAACGCCTTCAGCGCGCCCGGCTGTAACTGGCGTTTGTTCTCCGCGTCATTTGGGTCTTCGGCCCATATCCGGATGGCAAAATTGGTTGGGATACATTCTCGAAGCGAGCGAAAGAAAGCTATCCTCGTTTCATCGGTCAGGGGGGTATCCGGTTGCCCCGAGAACAATTGGGCGAGCTGCCCATCCTTCAGCTCGTAGCGGACTACAACGAGCGCCTCATTGCAGTCGGGGTCGAGGTCGATAACGAATGGACTGAGAGGCCCCAACTGCGGCTGAGCAGGATCATATTCAAACGTCAAACGCAACTCGATAAACGGAACCAGAGCCCTGACTACATCGTCATCTTGGTCATTGTTATGAGCTTCCAGTGCCGCGCAGAACCTGTCGTAGCAGGCACTGGAGAAATCTTCGAGCTGAAATGCTGCGGTGCCTTCAGCCAGTAGCCGCCGTATGATTTCGGACAATGAGGTCTTGCCACTGTTGTTTCGCCCCACTACAACCGTAGTCAAATCCTCCAGCGCAAGCTGCACGTCTGTGAGTAGACGGAAGTTCTTGATCTTTGCATGGCGCAGCTTCATCTGATCCCCTTGACTATTGGCGTGTCGGGTTACGTCAGGCGTCTCTGGCTCTCGCTGGCAACCCTTTTTTTGCCCTCCCAAGCTTAGTAGTGAGTGTACGTAACTACAGATATTTCTTGAAGCTTCCGGCCGCGATATTCACCGCCACGCCGAGCAATGCGGCGCTGGGCAGCAGGATCAGCAGCGGATTCACGCTGACCGGCAGTGCAAGGTAAGTCACCCACGGCAGCACGGCCAGCGGGATCAGGCTGGCCCTGGCGCGGT
>OEIU01001677.1_pt1 | contig 13554 bp, 12 predicted proteins | sample 1539221 | NCBI WGS metagenome assembly OEIU01 (sample SAMN03792071, study PRJEB22550) | activated sludge metagenome | feature: wastewater treatment plant; material: activated sludge; isolation source: Wastewater treatment plant of a petroleum refinery complex | place: Argentina: Zarate | collected...
GAGAGCCTGATCAGCGAGTGCCGCCTGTCCGATCTGCGCGAGCTGATGGACTCGGGCTCGGTCGGCGCGGGGATGATCCCCAAGCTCGGCGCCGTCGCCGACGCGATCGAGTCGGGGGTCGCGGCCGCCCACATCATCGACGGCCGGGTGCCGCACTCGGTGCTGATCGAGCTGTTCACGGAGACCGGCATCGGGACGAAGGTGACCGCATGATCGACGAGGTGCTGGTGCAGCGGGAGGCGGCGGCGGTGATGCAGACCTACCGCCGCCAGCCGGTCGCGTTCGTCCGCGGCGAGGGCGCCTCGCTCTTCGACGCCGAGGGCGGGCGCTACGTCGACTGCATGGCCGGCATCTCGATGAACAACGTCGGCCACTGCCATCCGGCCGTGGTCACCGCGATCGCCGACCAGGCGGCGCGGCTGATCAACGTCTCGAACCTCTACTACACCGAGCCGATGGTGGCGCTGGCGGAGTGGATCCGCGACCACTCCCTGGGCGGCCGGGTCTACTTCTGCAACTCGGGCGCCGAGGCCAACGAGGCCGCGCTGAAGCTCGCGCGCAAGCACGGCGGGCCGGAGCGGCCCGAGGTCGTCGCCCTGGTCGACGGCTTCCACGGGCGCACCTACGGGGCGCTGTCGCTCACCGGCCAGCCCGCCAAGCAGGAGCCGTTCCGGCCCCTGGTGCCGGGCGTGCGCCACGTGGAGCGCGACGACCTGGAGGGGCTCGCCGCCGCCGTCTCCGAGCGCACCTGCGCGGTGGTGCTCGAGGTCGTGCAGGGCGAGGTGGGCGTGCACCCGGTGCCCCAGCCGATGCTGGAGCTCGCCCGGGAGCTGTGCGACCGGCATGGCGCGCTGCTGCTGATCGACGAGATCCAGACCGGGTTGTCGCGGACCGGCCCGCTGTGGGCGCACCAGGACGCCGGCGTGGTCCCCGACGTGATGATGATCGCCAAGAGCCTCGGCGGCGGCGTCCCCATCGGCGCGGTGACCGCGCGGCCGGAGCACGACGCGATCCTGCAGCCCGGCGACCACGGCTCCACCTTCGCGGGGGGCCCCTTGGCGTGCGCCGCGGCGTTGGCGGCCTGCGCGGTGCTCGACGCCCCTGAGCTCCAGGCCGACGTGCGCCGCAAGGGGGCCGACCTGCTGGCCGGGCTCGAGGGCCTGGTGACCGACGGTCTGGCCACCGAGGCGCGCGGCCGCGGGCTGATGTGCGCGATCGACCTGCCGCGCCCCCGGGCGGGGGAGGCCGTCCTGCGGATGCTGGACGAGGGGTTCCTGGTGAACGACACTTCGCCCCGGACGATCCGGATGCTGCCCCCCCTGGTCATCGAGCCCGACGACCTGGACGCCCTCGTGGCGGCGTTCCGGCGCGTGCTGCCGCCGCTGGTGGCCGCGGGATGATCCGCCGGGTGGCCGGCGCCGCGCTCGTGGCCGCGTCGCTCGCCCTGCTCGCCGCCGCGCACGGCGCCGCCCAGAGCCCGCCGCTGCCGCCCTGCCCGCCGGGCACGCCCGTCCCGCCGCCGCCGGCGTTCACCGCGACGCGGGCCGCGGTGGGGTCGCCGGAGCGGCTCGTCGCCGGCCGGCCGATCTCCATCGACTACGACGCGGCCTCCGGGACGGCCGTCGAGCGCACCACGGGACCCGCGGGCACGGTGATCCTGGACGACATCGGGAGCCTCGTGACCCTGACGCTGCCGGCGCCCGGGCAGATCGCCATGACGGCGAGCTACTACGCCTTCGCGAACGAGACCTGCGCGTTCCCGTTCACCTTCACGCTGGACGTGCAGCCGGCCGACCTGGTCCCGGCGAAGGTGGGCGTCACCCGAGAGTTCGGCCCCCGGGGCGGCTTCCGGTTCGGGAGGCTCGGGACGTTCGGCGACTTCGACCAGCTGAAGCCGTCCGCCGGGCTCACCTTCGCCTGCGACGGCGCCAAGGCGCCGGTGCCGCTGAGCCTGGTGGTGGGCGTCGAGCGGCGCCTGGCGCGGCGCCCGTCGGAGACGTCGCCGACGGTCCGGCTGGACGTCCCCGACCCGTGCGTCACGAGGACCACGCGGGTCGTCGGCCTCGGCGTGCGGCTCTGGTTCGTGAACAACGACCCCACCCACCCCGACGAGGGCGAGCGGTTCCTGGCGGTGGAGGTCACCACGAAGGCGGCGACCCGGCTGTGGGCGCGGTTCGCCCAGGACGTGCGGCCCCTCGGTTCGCTCCGGCTCTACACCGCCTGGAAGCCGCAGAACGGGCGATTCCCCGCGGGCTGGGTGGTGGCGCCGGAGGCCGGCTTCGAGCGCGCGCGCTGCCGCCGGCCTCCGGCCACCACCGGGCTGGGGTTCCGCCGCTGGCCGCTGCCCCCCTGCCCGCGGCGGTGACCCGGAGCCGCCCGCCGGCCCTACCGCGCGAAGCGCGGTCGCAGCGCCCGTGTAGAGAGGTGCTGCAACGGCCGGCGGGTTGCCCGCCTACGTGCCCTTCGGGACGTCGTCCCCGTCGCCCGGGTCGGTCTCGCCGCCCGTCACCACCACCACGCGCTCGCAACTCGCGTCCGCCTGGTCCTCCGAGCGGATGACGGCGGTGTCGCGGCCCGGGCCGCAGTGGAGCCGGTCCACCTGGTTGTCCGCGGCGCGGGCGTGGAGCAGGTCGTTGCCGAACCCGCCGAGCTGCACGTCCTCGCCGGCGCCGGCGTAGAGCACATCGTCGTGGCGGCCGCCGATGATGCGGTCGTCGCCGCTGCCGCCGGTGAGCAGGTCGCGGCCGCGCCCGCCCGACACCACGTCGTCGCCGGCCTGGCCCAGGATGATGTCGCCCAGGTCGCCGCCGATGGCGACGTCGTCGCCGGGTCCCAGGAAGGCCACGTCCCGGCCGCGGCCCAGCAGCACCACGTCGTCGCCGTCGCCGGCGCGGACGGTGTCGGGGCCGGCGAGCGCCTGCACCACGTCGTCGCCACCCCCGGCGGTGACGAGGTCGGCGCGCTCGGTGCCGGACAGCAGGTCCGACGCATCACCGCCGGTGACCACCGCGCCGAGCGCGGTGGGCGCGGCGATCGCGATGCAGGCCGCGGTGGTGACGAATGCCCGGGTGATCCTCATGGCGCCCCCTCAGGGTCGGTGGTGCGGACAGGGGGGAGCCTGGGGCGAGGATGTGAGCGATTCAGGAGGTTCCGGTGCGGCCCCTGTGAGCGTCCGGGTGATTTCCGTGAGGGTCCCGGCGCGGGGGGAGACCCGCGCCGGGAGCGACCTCAGTAGGCGCTCGTGCCGGCGCTCGGCGCCGCCGGGGCGGTTTCGCCGCCGCCGGACGGAGCGCCGTACCCGGACGGCGCGCCGGCGCCGCCGCCGCCCTGGCCGGGGCAGCCGTCGCCGCCCGGCTGGGGCGCCGGCTGCTGCTGGGGGGTGGTGGCGGTCGCGGCAGGGGCGGCCGAGGATCCGGTGCCCCCGTCCGACCCGCCGGACGTGGCGGCCACCGCCGTCGCGCCGCCGGCGGCGAGCGCCAGGGCGGCCACGCCGGCGGCGAGCGCGCGCGGCTTGGTGATCGTCATGGACGTCCTCCTTGTCGTGGTCCGTTCACCGTCCAGTGAAGGGACCCGGGATCGGAGGACCCGCAGAGAACCCGAAGAGCCGTCGAAGAACCGCGCCCGGCCCGGCCGCCCGGCTACGCGGCCCGGCTACGCGGCCCGGCGGATCGCCCGGGGCTCGGCGGCGGCGGCGGTGCCGCGGAGGAAGCCCGCGCAGATCTGGGTGCCGAGGCCGGCCGGCCGCAGGTCCACGTCGTCGGCGAGGCGGCTGATGATGAGCAGGCCCCGGCCGCGCGTGTCGGTGGGCGGCGGGGCGACCTCCGGGATGACCGGGCAGGGGGCGCCGGGGCGGCCCTGGTCCAGGACGCGCACCTGGGCGCGCTCGGTGGTCACGGTCAACTCGACCTCGACGGCTCCGCCCATCGGCGAGCCGTGCTCGATGGCGTTGGTCACGGCCTCGGTGGAGGCCAGCAGCATGCGGGCGGCGCCGTCGGCGGGCCACTCCTCACGCGACAGTACCGCGGCGAGCGCCGAGCGGACGAAAGTGACCACCGCCAGGTCGGCGGGCACGCGGAGGCAGGAATGGACGCCGGATGTCACGGGGGTCACGTCGGTCGGGTTCACGTGGCGCATGGTTACCTTATCGGCGGTATACGACGTCACTCGACCACATGGGTACCCCGCGGAGGTCGAGTCCTGATGGGGGTCACTAGACTCCCGGCGCCAATCGACCGGAGGCCCGCACGTGCCCGAACAGCGTCCCGTCCCGCCCGTCGCGGGCTACCTCGCCCAGCCCCACGAGGTGCACCGCGTCGTGCTGCTCTACTCGGGCGGCCTGGACACCTCCGTGATGCTGAAGTGGATCCAGGACGAATACGACGCCGAGGTCGTCGCGCTCTGCATCGACCTGGGCCAGCCGGCCGACGACTTCGACGCGGTGCGGCAGAAGGCGCTCGACCTGGGCGCCGTCGCAAGCCTGGTGGTGGACGCCAAGGAGGAGTTCGCCCGCGACTACGTCGCCCCGGCGATCCGGGCGAACGCCCGCTACCAGGGCGGCTACCCGCTGTTCACGTCGCTGGGCCGGCCCCTGCTGGCGAAGCTGGCGTGCGAGGCGGCGCGGGAGCACGACGCCGACACCATCGCCCACGGCTGCACCGGGAAGGGCAACGACCAGGTGCGGATCGAGGCGACGATCGCGACGCTCGCGCCCGACCTGAAGGTCATCGCGCCGGTCCGCGAGTGGCAGATGGGCCGCGACGAGGAGATCGCCTACGCCCAGGAGCACGGTATCCCGGTGTCCTCCTCGGTCGAACGGCCGTACTCCATCGACGACAACCTCTGGGGCCGGTCCTCCGAGGGCGGCGTCATCGAGGACCTCGACCAGCCGCCGCCGGACGACGTCTTCCAGCTCGTGACCCCGCCGACGGAGGCGCCGGACCGGCCCGAGGACATCCGCATCGGCTTCCGCGACGGCCTGCCCGTCTCGCTCGACGGCGAGGAGCTGCCGCTGGTGGAGCTGATCCGGCGGGTCGCCGAGGCCGGCTGCCGCAACGGCGTGGGCATCGTGGACCACATCGAGGACCGTGTGGTGGGCCTGAAGGTCCGCGACCTCTACGAGGTGCCGGCGGCCGAGATCATCCTCGACGCCCACCGCGAGCTCGAGAAACTGGTGTGCACGGGGCGCGAGAACGCGCTCAAGCCCACCCTCGACGCGCTGTGGGCGCAGCTCGCCTACGAGGGGCTCTGGTACGAGCCGCTCCTCCAGGACCTCAACGCGTTCATGGACCACGTGAACGCCCGGGTCGAGGGGGAGATCACGATGCGCCTCTACAAGGGCGGCGCGACGGCGGTCACCCGCAGCTCGCCGAACGCGATCTACGACCGGAGCCTCGCGACGTTCAACGCCGACGCCTCGTTCTCGCAGGGCGCGGCCCCCGGGTTCATCGAGCTCTTCTCGCTCCAGAGCCGGATGGCGCACCGGATCGCCGAGGCGCGGAGGTCGGGGTGAGGCGCGGCGGGCCCCCGATGCTGCCGGTCGACCCGGCGGCGGTCCCCGCGGTCGCGCGCGTCGAGCGCGGTCCGCGCGGGCTGCGCTTCGCGCAGGCCGGCGACGGCGCCGCGCCGGGCCCGCACTCCGGGCCGCTGCGCGCACGGGCCGCCGCGCCCGTCCCCGCGCGCGAGGCGGCCGTGGTGGCCGGCGGGAAGCTGGCGCTCCTGACCGGCGCGGGAGCCGCGTTCAGCCTCCGGCTCCCCCAGGTGGTGGTGATCCACGATCGGCGGCCACCCGGGCTCGACCGCACCGTGGGGGCGGCCGACGCGAACGCGGGCCTGTTGCACGCCGACGGGGGCTGGCGCGCCGTGGTGCTGCCGAGCCTCGGCGACATCGCCGTCGACCTCGGGCCCGGTCCGGTGGCGATCCGTGCCGACGGCCGCGCGGTGGCGGCCGTCGCCGGCGACGAGGTGGTGGAGTGGAGCCTGGGGGACGACGGCCCGCCGGCCCGCCGGCCGGGCGGGGGCGACGCGATCGCCTTCGCGTCGGACGGGAGCGTCTGGGTCGCCGCGGGCGCCGCGCCCCGCGAGCCGGGCGAGGCGGCCGTCGCGGGCTCCGCCGTCGTCGCGCTCGCCGCGGCGGCCGCCGCGCCCATGCTGGTCGCGCGCCACGAGGACGACATCATCAGCGTCTGGCGGCCCGGCGCCGCCGAGCCGGCCGGCTCCTGGCCCTCCCCGGTCCCGCGCGCGACGAGCCTGGCCGTGTCGGCCGACGGCGAGCTGATCGCGCTGGGCTCGCCGGACGGGGCCGACCCCGTCGCCGCGCTCCTGACCACCGACGGCGCGATCGCCCGGCTCGTCGAGGGCGCCCGCGTCATCGCCCCCTCGCCCGCCCGCGACGGCCTGCTCGTGGCCGGCGACTGGGGCTGCGCCTGGCTGACACCACTCGAGGAGGACGCATGAGCACGCGACCGCTGCCCCCGCCCGACTTCCTGCGCGACGACCCGGGCCCGTGGAGCGTCGTGAGCTCGGTCTTCTCGCAGGCGGGCCGGCCCGGGCGCCGCCCGCCCCCCCCCCCCCCGGCCCCCCCCCCCCCCCCCCCCCCGGCGCCCGGGCTCACCCTCGCGGGCATCCACCCCCCGTCCCCCCTCGCGGGCGGCCGGCAGGGCACGGTCGTGGCCGCCGCCCGCGAGCCCGCCCTGGCCCTGGAGTTCGAGGATGGGGGTGCCCTGCTGCGCGGCGTGAGCGCCGGCGTGCGGCGGGCCTGGTCGGTCCCCGACCTGACCGTCGTCGCGGAGGAGCGCCCGGCCGAGGACCCGGCGGCGTCGATCCCTCCGCAGGTCCACCCGGCCTCGCTGACCGAGGCCGACCTACCCGGCGCGGTCGCCGACCCCACCGGGACGGTCGTCGCCGCGTTCACGCGCGAGGGCCGGTTCGACGTGCTGGCCGTCCTCCGCGACGACCGCAGCGTGGTGCGCTGGGTGCGCGGCGTCCGCGCGGCGGCGTGGTCGCCCGACGGGCTGCGGCTCGCCCTGGGCGGCACCTGGGGCGTGCTGCTCGCGCAGGCCCGGGAGGCCGTCCCCGGGGACTGAGGCCGCCCAGGTGGCCGCCGACCCGATCGGCGCGCGGGCGCTCAACCGCGCGACGCTCGCGCGCCAGATGCTCCTGGAGCGGGCCGACGTGCCCGTCCGGGAGGCCGTCGCGCGCCTGGTCGGCCTGCAGGCGCAGGAGCCGCTCGATCCGTACGTGGGGTTGTGGAGCCGGCTCCGGGGCTTCCGGCCCGCGTCGCTCGCGGCGCTGCTCACCGGCCGCGAGGTCGTCCGCATCGTCCTGATGCGCGGCACGATCCACCTGGTCACCGCCGACGACTGCCTGGAGCTGCGGCCGCCGGTCCAACCGGTCCTCGACCGCGAGCTGACCGTCCACCAGGAGTTCAAGGCCGAGCTGGCGACGGTCGACCCCCGCCCGGTCCTCGACGTCGCCCGGCCGTTCCTGGCCGAGCCGCGCACCATCCCGCAGCTGCGCGCCGAGCTGGCCCGCCACTTCCCGGGCCGCACGCCCGGCGCCCTCGCCTACCTGTGCCGCAACCGCCTGCCGCTCGTGCAGGTGCCGCCCCGGGGGGTGTGGGGGATGTCGCGGCAGGTCACGCTCGCCGACGCCGAGGCGTGGCTCGGGCGCCCCCTCGCCGCCCGGCCCGATCTTGAGCGCATCGCGCTGCGCTACCTCGCCGCCTTCGGGCCGGCGACGCCCGCCGACCTGGCGGCGTGGTCCGGGCTGCCGTCGATGCGGCCCGTGCTCGAGGGCCTGCGCCCCCGCCTGCGGGCGTTCCGCGACGAGCGCGGCCGCGACCTGCTCGACGCGGACGATGCGCCACGCCCCGGCCCGGACGTGCCCGCACCGCCGCGCTTCCTGCCCGTCTACGACAACCTGCTGCTCTCCCATGCCGACCGCGGCCGCTTCGGCACGGACGACGACCGCCGCCGGCTCGCGGCGGCGCCCGGCCGCGTCCGCGGCGCGGTGCTCCTGGACGGGACGGTGCTCGGCACCTGGTGGGCCGAGGAGGACGCCGCGGACGGCGGCGTCGCCCTGACGGTCCGGCACCTGCGGCCGGTGCCCGCGCGCGCCGCCCGGGCCCTCGCCGCCGAGGGCCGCCGGCTCATGCGCATGACCCACCCCGGCGACGGCCCGCGTGAGGTGCGGATGGTCCCCCTGGGCTGACCCGCGTGGTGCCCGCGGCGCTCACGCGCCCCGCCACCGGGCCGATACCTCTCGCGAGGACCCGTCGGGGAGGCGCCATCGTGAAGGGGATCGTGTTCAACCTCCTGGAGGAGGCGGTGGTCGAGGCCCACGGCGTCGGCGCCTGGGAGCAGGTGCTCGAGGACGTGGGCGCCGACGGCGCGTACACCAGCCTCGGCAACTACCCCGATCAGGAGGCCCTCGACCTGGTCGCGGCCATCTGCGAGCGGGTCGGCGCGCCCGCCGACGAGGTGCTGCGCGGGTTCGGCCGGTCGGCGCTGCCGCGGCTCATTGCGCGCTACCCCGAGTTCGCGGCCGGCCACGACTCGGCCAAGTCGTTCCTGCTCCGCCTGGACGACACCGTCCACCCCGATGTGGTGAAGCTCTATCCGGACGCGCGGCCGCCGCGGTTCGATTTCGAGGAGCCCGGCCCCGAGGTGCTGGTGGTGCACTACGTCTCGGAGCGGCGGCTGTGCGCGATGGCCGAGGGGATGATCGAGGCCTCCGCCGCGCACTTCGGCGAGACGCTCGCGCTCCGGCACACCGACTGCATGAGGGACGGTGCCTCACGGTGCACCTTCGTGGCGACCTTCGGGTGACCGGGATCGAGCGCGCGAACCAGCGCGCCGAACGGGAGCGTCGGGCGCGGCTCGCGGCGGAGGAGATCGCGGAGCGCGTCACCCGCGAGCTGTTCGACACCGTCCGCGACCTGCGCGAGGCCGAGGCGCGCGCCCGGATCGTGGGGGAGACGGCGGTCGAGGTGTTCACCGCCCCCCTCGCCCTGCCGGACACGCTCGCGGGCATCGCGGCGTCGGCCGAGCGGGCGCTCGGCGCCCGCAGCGTGACGTGCGCCGCGTGCGCGCCCGGCCGGCCGGCCGACGCCATCGACGGGGCCGACCCCGAGCGCGGCGTCGTCGCCCTGGCGCTCTCCCACGCGTCGATCGCCGAGGGAGGGCGCGAGGCGCTGCTCGGCGTGCTCCGCATCGAGCTGCCCGAGCCGCGCCTGCTCACCGACGCCGAGCTGCTGGTCGCCCGGAGCCTCGCGGCCCTCGCCAGCGTGGCGCTGGCCAACGCCCGCCTGCACGAGCAGACGCTGCGCAGCCTCGCCGACGCCGAGCGCCGCGCGGCGACCGACCCGCTGACCGGCCTGGCGAACCACCGCGCCTTCCAGGAGCGCCTGGCCGCCGAGGTCCAGCGCGCCGGGCGCCACGGCCGGCCCCTCGCGCTGGCGGTCATGGACCTGGACCACTTCAAGCGGGTCAACGACACGCACGGCCACCAGGTGGGCGACCGCGTCCTGGTCGAGGCGGGCCGGATCCTCCAGGCCGAGGCGCGCCGCGACGACCTCGTCGCGCGCATGGGCGGCGAGGAGTTCGCGTGGCTCATGCCGGAGACCGACGACGCGTCGGCGTGGGATGCGGCCGACCGGGCCCGCGCCGCGATCGCCGCCCACGACTTCGCGGACGTCGGCCGCGTGACCATCTCCGCCGGGGTGTGCGACCTCGCCGCCGCCGGCCGGGGCGAGCGGCTGTTCGCGCTCGCCGACGGCGCCCTCTACTGGGCGAAGCACCACGGCCGGGACCTGGTGGTGCGCTACGCCCCCGACCAGGTGGACGTCCGCTAGTCCGTTCCCGGCGCCGGCTCCCGCAGCGCCGCGGGGTCGGCCTCGCGCTCGAGGTGGGCCTCGATGACTGCCTCTGGACCGGACCGGTCCATGCGCGGGACGTCTGCCGGGCCACGTTCACGATGGTCACGGCCGAGGACGGCCGGGCGGTGCCGGTGCGCCTGCACGACGCCCCCGGCCCGGCCCGGCCGCCCCCGCCGCGGGGATCAGCCGCCCAGCACGCCGAGCTGACCGAGCATCCCCAGCAGGTCGAGGTGGTGGTCGATGACCGCCGTGTGCCCGTCGCGCGCGGTGACCCACTGCGTCGAGAGGACCTCGATCCGCCGGCCGGTGGGCGGGATCTCCCCGTCCGGGGTGGGCAGCGGGCCCGTCTGCGTGCCGACCCACCGGATCTCGATCGCGGCCACGTCGCCGTCCTCGAGCGTGCGGAGCACCGTGCCCGTCAGGTCCGGCATCGCCGTGCGCCACGCATGCCACGCCGCGTCGCACGCGTCCATCCCCTCGAGCCGCCGCGAGGTGCCGGTCTCGGTGTAGACCACGTCCGCCGCGCAGAGCTCGCGCAGCCCTCCCCAGTCGGCCGCGTTGAACAGCTCGATGCCGCGGACGGCGAGGGCGCCGGCCGAGTTCGCGATCATGTCTCCTCCGATCGTCGTCCTGCGCCCGAGGGCCGACGCTACGACGCGGGGGCCCGCCTGGGGAAGCCCGGGTCCACCACGTGAGACGCGGGCGCGGCGTCCGGGGCATGCGCCATGGTGAAGGGGACGAGACCGGGCCGCCGCGCGGCCCGCGATGCGCCTGCATGCGCGCCTCCACCACCCATGGGGTCGCGGTCCGCAGAGAACCCCCGCATCTAGCGTCCACGCGTCTTGTCCGGCCTCCCCCCGTATGCGACGCTGACCGCCCCGTGCCGACCGCCGACCCGCCCTTCGTCCACCTCCACGTCCACTCGGACTACTCGGTGCTCGACGGGGCGTGCAAGATCGACCGGCTCCTCGACGTCGTCGAGGGGATGGGACAGCCGGCGGTCGCCCTGACCGACCACGGCGTCATGAGCGGCGCCGTCGAGCTGTACCGCAAGGCCACCAAGCGCGGCATCACCCCGGTGGTCGGCCTGGAGGCCTACGTCGTGCCGGACCACGGCGAGCGGCCGAGCCGCGAGCGGCGCAACCATCTGACGCTCCTCGCCGAGAGCACCCAGGGCTACTACAACCTCATCAAGCTCTGCTCGGCCGGCTACCTCGAGGGCTACCACCGCAAGCCGCGCATCTCGCACGAGCTCATGGCGCGCCACGCCGACGGCATCATCGCGCTGTCCGGGTGCCTCTCGGGCGTCGTCTGCTCCAGCCTGGAGCGCCAGGACGAGGCCGCCGCCCGCGCCGAGCTCGACACGCTGACCCAGATCTTTGGCCGCGACGACGTGTACGTGGAGGTCCAGCACGCGGGCCTGGAGGTCCAGACGGGCATCAACGCCCGGCTCAGGACCCTGGCCGCGGACGCGGGGCTGCCGCTGGTGGCGACCTGCGACGCGCACTACCCGTGCCGGGAGGACGCCGACTCGCACGAGGCGCTCCTGGCCATCCAGACGCGCGACCTGCTGAGCAACCCGAAGCGCTTCCGCTTCGAGACGAAGGAGTTCTACCTCAAGACCGGCGCCGAGATGGCCGCCGCGCTGCCGGACTTCGTCGACGCGCTGCCGGTGTCGCTGGAGATCGCGGAGCGCTGTAAGGCCCTGGACCTGCCGCTCGGCGACATCAAGCTGCCGCGGTTCCCGGTGCCGGGCGGCGAGTCGGCCGAGGCCTACCTGGAGCGGCTGTGCCGCGAGGGCCTGGACCGCCGCTACCCGGGCGGCTGGCCCGCGGCCGCCGAGGAGCGGCTGCGGTTCGAGCTGGGCGTGATCCGCGAGATGGGCTTCTCCAGCTACTTCCTGATCGTGTGGGACTACATGCGCTGGGCGCGCGAGAACGGCGTCGGGGTGGGGCCGGGGCGCGGCTCGGCGGCCGGCTCGCTGGTGGCCTACTCGCTGCGCATCGTCGACCTGGACCCGCTCGCCCACGACCTGTTGTTCGAGCGCTTCCTCAACCCCGGGCGCAAGTCGATGCCGGACATCGACTCCGACTTCTCCGTCGCCGGCCGCGACCGGGTGGTGGCCTACGTCACCGAGAAGTACGGCCGCAGCGCGGTCGCGCGCATCGGGACGTTCGGCAAGCTCCTGGCCCGCGCGGTGGTCCGCGACTCGGGCCGGGTGCTGGGCCACACGTACGGGCAGGTCGACCGCATCGCCAAGCTCGTCCCGGAGCGCCCCATCGGCATCCGGCTCGAGGACGCGATGAAGGCCGGCACCGAGCTGAAGCAGGCGTACGACGAGGACGGGGTCACCCGCCAGATCATCGACACGGCCCGCCCGCTCGAGGGTCTCGTCCGCAACGAGGGCGTCCACGCCGCCGGCGTGGTGATCGCGCCGGGCGACGTGACCGACTACGTGCCGGTGCGGGTGGACGACGAGGGCAACGTCGTCACCCAGGTCCCCGACCACGACGTCGAGGCGCTCGGCCTGCTGAAGATGGACTTCCTGGGCCTGCGCAACATCGACGTCATCGACGGCGCGCTCGCGCTCATCCGCGACCGGCACGGGGTGGAGCTCGACATCGAGACCGTCCCGCTCGACGACGAGGCGACGTACCGCATGCTCGCCCGCGGCGACGCCATCGGCGTGTTCCAGTTCGAGTCGAGCGGCATGCGCGAGGCCCTCCGCGAGGTGGGGCCCACCGAGTTCGCCGACCTGATCGCCCTGGTCGCCCTCTACCGGCCGGGCCCGATGGCGTTCATCAGCACCTACGCCCGCAACAAGCGCGACCCCTCGCGGGTGACGTTCGAGGATCCGCGCCTGGAGCCGATCACGGGCCCCACCTACGGGGTCGCGGTGTACCAGGAGCAGCTGATGGCGATCTCCCGCGCGCTCGCCGGGTTCTCGCCGTCGCGCGCGGACGACCTCCGCAAGGCGGTGGGCAAGAAGGACAAGGTCCTGATGGCCTCGCTCAAGGACGAGTTCATCGAGGGCTGCATCGCCAGCGGCACCGCGAAGCCGGTGGCGCAGAGCCTGTGGGCCCTGTGCGAGGCCGCCGGCGACTACTCGTTCAACAAGAGCCACGCCGCCTGCTACGCCCTGCTGGCCTACCGGACCGCCTACCTCAAGGCCAACCACCCGGCCGAGTACATGGCGTCGCTCCTCAGCTCCGTGATGGACACGAAGGACCGGGTGCCGTTCTACGTGTCGGCCTGCACCGACATGGGGCTGGCGGTGCTGCCGCCCGACGTGAACGTGAGCCGCGCCGACTTCGCGGTGACGGGGGAGACGGAGATCCGCTTCGGCCTGACGGCGGTGAAGGGCGTCGGCGGCCCGGCGGTGGCGGCGATCATCACGGCGCGCGACGCCGCGGGGCCGTTCGAGACGATCTGGGATTTCTGCCGCCGCGTCGACCAGGCCCAGGTCAACAAGCGCGCCCTGGAGAGCCTGGTGCGGTCCGGCGCCCTCGACTGCACGGGCGCGACCCGCCTCGGGATGCTCGAGGCGATACCGGCGGCCGTCGCGGCCGCCGCGCGCCGGCGCAACGACATCGCCGCCGGCCAGGAGTCGCTGTTCGGGGGGATGCCCGGCGGCGACGGCGGCGGGGTGCCGGGCATCGTGGAGCTGGACCCGCCGATCG
>OEIU01001678.1_pt1 | contig 13554 bp, 10 predicted proteins | sample 1539221 | NCBI WGS metagenome assembly OEIU01 (sample SAMN03792071, study PRJEB22550) | activated sludge metagenome | feature: wastewater treatment plant; material: activated sludge; isolation source: Wastewater treatment plant of a petroleum refinery complex | place: Argentina: Zarate | collected...
GCAGCGGATGGTGCGGGAGCTCCATTGCTCGGGAGCCCTGCTCGACTACGTGCAGAACCTGCTGACGCAGAGCCGCCGCTCGCCGGTGTTCGCCGAGGGGCTGAGCCCGCGCGCCGGCCTGGCGCTGCTGCATGCGGCGCGCGCCTGGGCGATGCTGGACGGCCGCAACCACGTGCTGCCCGACGACATCCAGGCGGTGCTGCAGGCGGTCGCCGGCCCCCGGCTGCGGCCCGCCAAGGGCGGCGGCGCCTCGCACCGCGCCCGCGCCGAGCTGGTCGCCGAGCTGCTGAAGTCGGTCGCCGTGCCCTGAGCCAGGCGGTGAACGGATCCAACGTACCCGCGTCTCGCGCCACGACGGTCTGACCGCCGATGCGTGCCGCGACCTCGCCCACCCCCGCGCGCGCCGCGCCGGCGGCCACGTCCGCTTCCCCTTCCGCTTCCCCGTCGCTGATCGACCGCATCGCGCTGCGGCTGCAGGCGCGCCGCCGGCCGCAGGCCGGCGAGGTGCGGCTGACCCAGCGCTCGATCTACATCCTGCCGCACAAAGCCGGGCTGCTGTACGCCGGCGTGCTGCTGGCGATGCTGATCGCGGCGATCAACTATCAGCTTTCGCTCGGCTACGCGTTCACGTTCCTGCTGGGCGGCGTCGGCATCATCGGCATCCTGCACACCTACCGGAATCTGTCGAGCATCGCGCTGCGGCCGGGCCGCGTCGATCCGGTGTTCGCCGGCCAGCTCGCCGAATTCAGCCTGGTGCTGCACAACCCGACCAAGACGGTGCGCTTCGCGGTCCACCTCGATGCGCCCGGCACCGCGCGCGACGAAGTGGTCGATCTGGCCGCCGGCGCCGAGCACATCGCGTCGATCGCGCTGCCCACCGACCGGCGCGGCTGGCTGGAGCTGCCGCGGCTGAAGGTCTGGACCCGCTTTCCGATCGGCATCTGGTACGCCTGGGCTTACTGGCATCCGGCGATGCGGGTGCTGGTGTACCCGACCCCCGAGTCGCCGGCCGCGCCGCTGCCCGAGAGCCGGGTGTCGACCGGCGACGGCCAGGGCCGCGGCAGCGGCGAGGACGACGTCGCGGCGCTCAGGCCCTATGTCGCCGGCGATTCGCTGCGCCGGATCGCCTGGAAGGCGGTGGCCCGGCTGGGCAGCGACGAACTGCTGTCGAAGGACTTCGACGGCGGCGACCGCGGCGAGCTGCTGCTCGCCTGGGATCAGCTCCCGGCCGCCCTCGATACCGAGCTGAAGCTGTCGCGGCTGACCCGCTGGGTCATCGACGCCGACAACGCCGGCATCCGCTACTCGCTGACCCTGCCCGGCAGCCGGATCGAGCTCGACAGCGGCCCGGCGCACCGCCAGCGCTGTCTCGAGGCGCTGGCGCTGGCATGATCGCCGCACGGCCGCTCCGAAGGCGATCAGGCCCCCCTGGGGGGCAAGGCCGCAGGCCCTTGGGGGCAACATGATCGCCGCACGGCCGCTCCGAAGGCCTGGGGGGGCGGCATGACCGCCGTGCGCCGGCGTTGGCGAGGTTCGCTGGTCGCGCTCGGCGGCCGGCTCGGCGAGCAGTGGGAGCGTGACCGCCGCGACACGCTGTTCCTGATGGCCGGCACGCTGCTGGCCGCGATGCCGCCCATGCCGCACCTGCCGTGGTGGAGCTCGCTCGGCTTCATCACGCTGTTCCTGTGGCGGCTCGGCCTGGTGATGTCGGGCCGCGCGCTGCCGCCCAATGCGGTGCTGTGGGTCGGCGCGGTCGCCTGCGTGACCGCGGTCTACGCCCATTACGACACCTTGTTCGGCCGCGATGCCGGCGTCACGCTGCTGATGCTGTTCCTGGGCCTGAAGCTGATGGAGATGCGAGCGCGGCGCGACCTGTTCGTCGTGCTGTTCCTCTGCTTCTTCCTGCTGCTGACCGGCTTCTTCCATTCGCAGTCGATGACGATCGCCGGCTGGACCGCGGCGACGATGCTGGTGCTGATCGCGGCGATGGTGACGATGCAGTTCGGCCAGCGCGAGGCGCCGATCCCGCAGCGCCTGCGGATGGCCACGCTGCTGATCGTGCAGGCGCTGCCGATCGCCGCGGTGCTGTTCGTGCTGTTCCCGCGGCTGCAGTCGCCGCTGTGGGGCGTGCCCGAGGATTCGTTCTCGGCCCGCACCGGGCTGTCGGACTCGATGGCGCCGGGCCGCATCACGCGGCTGGCGAACTCCGACGAGGTGGCGTTCCGCGTCCGGTTCGACGGCCCGGCGCCGGCCGAGTCGCAGATGTACTGGCGCGGCCCGGTGTTCGGCCGCTTCGACGGCGAGACCTGGACCGCCGTCGGCCGCGGCCCCGAGGTACCGCTGCAGTTGCGCTTCGATCAGCGCGCGCGGCCGGTTCGGTACTCGGTGACGATCGAGGCGAACGCGCGCGCGTCGCTGTTCGCGCTGGATGCGCCGGTGCGGCTGGGCGATTCGATCGGCAGCGAGGCGGCGCTCGCGCCCGACATGCAGCTCGTGGCCCGCTCGGCGATCGGCCAGCGGCTGCGCTACGACGTGGAATCGCAACTCGACTACCGGCTGGGACTGAACGAGACACCCGAGTCGCTGGAGACCTGGCGGCGGCTGCCGGCCGACATCAATCCGCGCAGCCGCGAGCTGGCCGCCCGCTGGGCGGCCGAGATCGCCGACCCCGCACGGCGCGTCGACCGGCTGATGCGGATGTTCAACGAACAGCCGTTCCGCTACACGATGACGCCGCCGGCGCTCGGGCGGCACGGCATCGACGACTTCCTGTTCGACACCCGTTCGGGATTCTGCGAGCACTATGCCGGCGCGCTGGTGTTCATGCTGCGCGCGATGGACGTGCCGGCCCGCGTGGTGACCGGCTACCAGGGTGCCGAGCCCAATCCGCTGGACGACTACTGGATCGTCCGGCAGGCCGACGCCCATGCCTGGGCCGAGGTATGGCTGGCCGATCGCGGCTGGGTCCGGGTGGATCCGGTCACCGCGGTGGCGCCGGAACGGATCGAACGCGGCTCGCGCGCATCGCGCCGGCTGGAACCGGGCGGCGCGCTGTCGTCGGCCGCCGAGCTCACCCGCCACCTGCGGCTGAACCTCGATGCGCTGACCAATGCATGGAATCAGTGGGTGCTGTCGTACGACTCGGCGCGCCAGCGGCGGCTGGTGACCGGCCTGGGCCTGAGCTTCGACACCTGGCGCGACGTCGCCGGGCTGATGTCGGTCGCGCTGGCGCTGCTGATCGGCGCGGCGGCGCTGTTCACGCTGCATCCGCGGATGCCCAGGGACCCGATCGAACGCTGGTACCGGATCTACTGCGACCGGCTGGCCGCCGTCGGGCTCGACCGGATCCCGCACGAGACCGCCGCCCGCCATCTCGAACGGATCGCCCGCGGGCTCGACGACGAGCAGTTGCAGCATGCACGCCACATCGTGTCGCTGTACAACAACCTCCGGTACGCCCGGACCGCCGCCGGCACCGGCGACGTGCAACACTTCCGCTCGCTCGTGAAAGGCTTCCGTCCATGAGAACGAGCCTTTCCGTCCGAAGCTCACGATGAAAACGAAGATCCTCGCCGCGCTGCTGATGCTGACCGCCGTGGCCGTCGCCACCGATGCGACCGACGCGGACGCGGCAACCAGGCGGCGCAACCGGCCCCCGGCCGCGACCTCTGCCGCTGCGGCGGCCGCCGCCGCTACGGCACCGGCGATCGCCGCCGTCGACTACTCGACCCGCGACGACGTGCGCCAGTTCATCGCCGAGCTGGTCGAGCGCCACGGCTTCGACGCCGACGAGCTGGCCCGCGCGTTCACGCAGATCCGTGCCGATGGCTCGGTGATCCGGCTGATGCAGCCGCCGTCGGCCGGCTTCAAACGCTCGTGGGCCGTCTATCGCACGCGCTTCCTCGACCCGTTGCGGATCCGCGAAGGCGTGCGCTTCTGGCGCGAGCACGAAGCCGACATCCGCCGGGCGTCGCAGCAGTACGGCGTGCCCGAGGAGATCATCGTCGGCATCATCGGCGTCGAGACGATCTACGGCCGCGTCACCGGCGACTACCGGGTCGTCGACGCGCTGACGATCCTGGCGTTCGACTATCCGCGCCGCGCCGCGTTCTTCCGTTCCGAGCTCGAGCAGTTCCTGCTGTACACCCGCGACAGCGGCCTGGCGCCGGCATCGGTCAAGGGCTCGTTCGCCGGCGCGATCGGCCTGCCGCAGTTCATGCCGGGCAGCATCCGGCGCTATGCGGTCGATTTCGACGGCGACGGCCGCATCGATCTGCGGGCGAGCCCGGTCGATGCGATCGGCAGCGTCGCCCGCTTCCTCGCCGAGCACGGCTGGCAACGCGGCGAGACGACGCGGCTGCCGGCGCTGTTCGCCGACGAGACCCGGCTGCGGCCGCTGGTGGAAGCCGGCATCGAGCCGCGCTTCACGCTGACCGAGCTGGCGGGCTACGGCATCAGCAGCGTCGACGGCGTGCCCGGCGACATGAAGCTCGCGCTGATCGACCTGCCCAACGGCGACGGCCCGGTCAGCTACTACCTGGGCACGCCGAACTTCTACGTGATCACCCGCTACAACCGCTCGAGCTTCTACGCGATGGCGGTGATCGAGCTGGGCAACGCGCTGCGCGAATCGCGCGCCGTGCTGAGCGCGCGGCAGTAGCGCTGCCCGCCGGCGTCGCCGGCCACCACCTGCAGCCGGCTGCAGCCGGCCAGGATGTCCTTCGGACAGATGCCGAAGTACTGGCGGATCGAGTGGCTGAAGTGGCTCGAGTCCGGATAGCCGATGTCCTGCGCGAGCCGCGCCAGGTTCTGCGGCTGGTTGATCCGCGGCAGCAGCATCCGCGCCCGCTTCCACGCGCGGAAGGTCCGGTACGAGCGGCCGGTCTGTTCCTTGAACAGATGCAGGAAGCGCGACAGCGACAGCCGCGCCTGCGCGGCGAAGGCCTGCGCCTGCATCGGCGAATTCGGCATCTGCTGCAGATGCTCGACGACCCGCGCGATCCGCGGATCCATCGCGCGCCGCGGCAGCGGCGCATCGAGCAGGCTCTCGTCGAGACTGCGCGCGGCCAGCGGCGCGCCCTGCGCGGCCGCCCGCACCCGCTGCACGAACCGCGGCGCGCGCACGGCGCCGCCCGCACGCAGGAACGCCGGCAGCGCGGCGCAATCGACCGACTCCGGCTCGATCATGAAGTCGCAGATCAGCCGGCCGTCGCAGGCCAGCCGCTGCTCGACGTACGGCTGCGCCACCACGCATTCGCCGGCCTGCCACGGCCCGCCGTCGAAGCTGAAGCGCAGCGGCGCCTCGAGCGCCACGTAGACGTTGATCGCGCCCGAGCGGCGCATCGATGGCCGGCCGAGGTCGCCACAGTAGAAGACACGGTCGGCATCGACGCGGATCCGCCGGCAATAGCCGTCGCGCCCGGCAGCACCCGCCTGCAACCGATCGATCCGATGTTCAGCCATCGAAACCCGTCTCCGTTCAACACCGGTGCCACCCCTCTGCCCGGTAGTATCGCGCAAAACCGGATGCCGGCAGCGTCTTGACGCAAGACGCCCGGGGCCGCGCCGGTCGACCATCGCGCATCGATCGATGGAGACCGGATGGATCCGAGCGTCGTGCTGCATGGACTCGTGGCGGGCTGTCTGTACGCCCTGGCAGGCATCAGCCTGAACATCCTCTATCGGCCCACCAACACCTTCAACTTCGCGCAGGGCGATCTGATCATGATCGGCGCGATGTTCTGCGCCGCACTGCTGGGCGCGAGCCGCCTGCCCTGGTATCTGGCCGCGCTGCTGGCGATCGCCCTGGTCGCGCTGATCGCCTGGATCGAGTACTTCGTCGCGATCGCGCCGATGCTCAAACGCCGCCACGGCGTGGGCTGGATCATCAGCACGCTGTCGGTGTCGCTGATCCTGCAGGATGCGGTCGGCAAGCTGTTCGGCCCCGACCCCCGGATCGTACGACCGCCGCCGCCGGTCACCACCGAGCTGCACCGGATCGGCCCGCTGGAGGTCAGCGGCTACCAGGTGCTGGTGCTGGTGTTCACCGCCGCGATGGTCGCGCTGACCGGCTGGTTCTACACCCGCCGCACCGGCCGCGCGGTCAACGCGATCGCCGAGGACCGCGAGGCGGCGCTGCTGCGCGGCATAGACCCCAACCGGCTCGCCTGGCTGTCGTTCGTGGTCGGCGGCATCGCGGCCGGCGTGATCGGCATCCTGGCCGCGCCGATGCTGTATGCATCGACCGGGCTGGGGCCGCTGCTGCTGATCAAGGGCTTCGAGGCGGTGGCGGTCGGCGGCGTCGGCAGCATCCGCGGCGCGCTGATCGCCGGCTGCGTGCTCGGCATCGTCGAGGCGGTCAGCGGCGCGCTGCTGACGCCCGGCTATCAGAATGCCGCGACCTTCGTCGTCGTGCTGGCGATCCTGCTGATCCGCCCGAGCGGGCTGATCGGTTCCACCCGCACGCGGATGGTCTGATGGCCGGCATGCCGATGACCGCTTCGATGGCGCCGCGCGCGCATCGCTCGTGGCCCGGCTATCTCGCGTTCGTGCTGCTGCTGGCGATCGTGCCGCTGCTGGTCCGTGGCGAGTTCGTGCTGTTCCTCGGCACGCAGATCGGCATCTACTTCCTGGTGGCGCTGGGGCTGAATCTGCTGTCCGGTTACGGCGGGCAGATCTCGCTCGGCCAGGGCGCGCTGGTGGCGATCGGCGCCTACACGGTGGCGATCGCGATGGTCGACTACAAGCTGTCGTTCTGGCTCGCGCTGCCGCTGGCGCTGCTGCTGACGGCCGGCGCCGGCGCGCTGATGGCGCTGCCGGCGTTCCGGCTGTCGACCTGGTATTTCGCGCTGGTCACGCTAGGCTTCGCCAACGTGGTCGGCGGGCTGCTGACCGAGTGGCGCGGCCTCACGCACGGCTTCGCCGGCATCGTCGGCATCCCGAAGCCGGCACTGTTCGGCCACCTGTTCACGCAGAACCAGCTCTACTGGATGCTGCTGGCCGTCAGCTTCGGCGCGTTCCTCGCGGTGCGCAACCTGGTCGCCTCCCGCTTCGGCCGGGCGCTGCTCGGCCTGCACGAACACCCGGTGCTGGTGCGGGGCGTCGGCGCGTCGCTGGTGCGGCTGAAGATGCAGGCGTTCGTCATCAGCGCCGCGCTCGCCGGGCTGGCCGGCGCGTTCATGGCGGTCCACAAGACGGTGATCACGCCGGACGACTTCCCGACCGACCTGTCGACGTTCTTCCTGCTGGTGATCGTGCTGGGCGGCATGGGCCGGCTGCACGGCGCGCTGGTCGGCACGCTGGTGTTCTTCATCGTGCCGGAACTGCTGGCTGCGCTGCACGACTGGCGCTTGCTGATCTACGGCAGCGCGCTGCTGCTGCTGATCCTGTTCGCGCCCGGCGGCCTGGCCGGCGGGCTGGAGACGCTGGCGCGGCGGTGGGCGCGCCGCGGCGGCAGCAGCCACGACGTGGCGGGCGACGAACCGGCAGCGGCCGCCGCGACGATGCCGCCGATCACCGGCGCCGCGCTGGAGGTCCGCGACGTCACCAAACGCTTCGGCGGCATCGCCGCCCTCACCGACGTCTCGCTCGAGCTGCCGGCCGGCGCGGTGCATGCGATCGTCGGGCCCAACGGGTCGGGCAAGACCACGCTGCTGAACCTGATCAGCGGCTACTACCCCTTGGATGCCGGCACGATCCGCATCGCCGGCCGCCGGACCGATCGGATGGAGGCCGGCGCGATCGCCCGGCTGGGTGTGCGGCGAACGTTCCAGACGCCGAAGCTGATCGCCGAGCTGAACGTGCTCGAGAACGTGATGCTCGGCGCCTTCTCCGACGAACGCAGCGGGCTCGCCGGCATCGCGCTGGCGCTGCCTTCGGCGCGCCGCGAAGCGGCCGGCCGCACCGCCGAGGCGCTGCGTTATCTGCGGTTCGTCGGCCTGCACCAGCGAGCGCACGATCCGGCCGGCGACCTGCCGCACGGACAGCAGCGGCTGGTCGAGATCGCCCGCGCGCTGCTCGGCCGCCCGGGGCTGCTGATGCTCGACGAGCCGGCCGCCGGCCTGTCGCTAAGCGAGCTGGACGGGCTGGCCCGGCTGGTCGGCGAGATCGCGCGGCTGGGCACGACGGTGGTCATCGTCGAGCACCACCTGGAGCTGGTGGCCAATCTCGCGCGCGGCGTCACCGTGCTCGACGGCGGCCGGATCCTGGCGTCGGGCACGCCGGAGGCGGTGTTCAGCGACCAGAAGGTCATGGCCGCCTACATGGGCAAACGGGCGCTGTCATCATGAACCCCTCGTCTACGTCCCCGCGAGCCGCAGCCGCCGCGCCTTCGCCCGCCGATGAGCCGCTGCTCGACCTGCGGGGGATCGATTGCGGCTATGGCCGCGTCGAGGTGCTGCGGCAGGTGTCGTTGCAGGTGCACGAGCGCCGCATCGTCACGGTGCTGGGCGGCAACGGCGCGGGCAAGAGCACGCTGCTGAAGGCGATCTCCGGGCTGCTGCCGCTCACCGCAGGCACGGTGCGCTTCGCCGGCGAACCCATCGGCGGCCTGCCGCCGGCGCGTATCGTCGACCGCGGCCTGTTGCACGTGGCCGAAGGCCGGCGCCTGTTCCGCACGCAGAGCGTGCTGTCGAACCTGGACCTGGGTCTGTACGGCGCCGGGCTGTCGCGCGCCGAGGAGAAACGGCGGCTCGACCAGGTGCTGTCGACGTTTCCGATGCTGGCCGAGCGGCCGCAGGTCGCCGCCGGCGCGCTGTCCGGCGGCCAGCAGCAGATGCTGGCGATCGCGCAGGCGCTGCTGCGCACGCCGCGGCTGCTGATGCTGGACGAGCCGTCGCTGGGGCTGGCGCCCATCGTCGTCGACCAGGTGATCGACGTGATCCTGAAGCTGCGCGACCAGGGCTGCGCGATCGTGCTGGTCGAGCAGCTCGTCGAGCGTGCGCTGGAAGTCGCCGACTTCGTCTACGTGCTGCAGAGCGGACGGATCATCGGCAGCGGCACGCCCGCCGAGCTGTCCGGCAGCGAAATGATCCGCCATGCGTACCTGGGTGTCTGACACGGATTCCGAACCCACGCAGGCCGCCCCATCCAACCCGACAAGGAGACACCGATGCGAAATCGTCCCGTGACCCGTCCATTCGGCGTGCAGGCCGACGGCAGCCTGGACCGGCGCCAGTTCCTGGCGACCGCCGGCCGGCTCGGCGCCGGCCTGCTCGGCATGGGCGGTGCGCCGCTGCTGTTCGCCCAGCAGAATCCGGTGTCGATCGGCTGGGTGAGGCCCAGCACCGGCAGGCTGGCCTCGAGCTTCGCGCCGCTGTACGTCGGCGGCCTGATCGCGGTCGACGAGATCAATGCCGCGGGCGGCATCCTCGGCCGGCCGATCGTCCGCAAGGAAGAGGACGACGAGGCGTCGCCGGCCAAGCAGCCCACCGTGATGAAGAAGATCATCGACGCCGGCGCGACCGCGCTGGTCGGGCCGACCGGCAGCTCGCAGTCGCTGGCCTCGCTGGCCTTCACCGGCCCGGCGAAGCTGCTGCAGACCACCTACGCGTTCGCCGCCGAGATCGGCGACGGCAGCAGGTATCCGTATCACTACCAGTGCTCGTTCAACACCGACCACCAGGGCGAGGCGGCGGTGCGACACCTGGCGGACACCCACAAGCTGAAGAAGATCGGCATCCTGCAGGAGAACACCGCGTTCGGCGAACAGGCCACGACCGCCTGCAAGGAGGCGCTGAAGCGCCGCGGACTGAGCGCCGTGTCGATCGAGGTGTATCCGATCAATGCGCCCGACCTGAACGCCTATGTCGGCAACCTGCGCAGAGGCGGCGCCGAGGGCGTGCTGGCCTGGATCGCCAACATCCCCAACGCGGCGATGGCGTTCAACGCGATGCACAGCCAGAAGTGGTATCCGATGGTCGCCGGTCACAACGGGCTGTTCCTCGACAGCCTCATCGACCTGGTGCCGGCCGAGGCGATCCGCGGCGCCAGCGGCACCCACTACAAGTCGCTGACGTGGACCGACAAGGAAGCGCCGGGGCCGCGCCAGCAGGCGTTCGCGAAGAAGCTGCAGTCGTACCCCGAGGCCAAGGGCGTCGAAACCGCGGTGACGATGAGCCCGTACTACGACTTCCTGCATCTGCTGAAGTTCGTCATCGAGCAGGAGAAGTCGTTCGAGCCGGACAAGGTCAAGCGCGCGCTCGACAACGTGAAGAACTATCCCGGACTGCTCGGCCCGATCAGCTTCACGCCGACCAACCATACCGGCATCGGGCCCGACGAGATCGCGATGGGCACGCTGGCATCGGTGCGCGATCCGAAGGCCGCCGGCGTGTTCCGGGAGCGCGCGAAGTGAGCGAGGCACCGCGCGCCGATCCGGCGTGCGTGCGCGCCGAGCTGGCCCGCGTACGCGACGCGCAGCGCGCGCTGCTCGACGAGGCGCGGCCCGAGGCGGTGGCGCGGCAGCGGGCGCGCGGCAGGCTGACGGTGCGCGAGGCATTGGCCGCACTGACCGATGCCGGCAGCTTCGTCGAGTACGGCGGCCTCGCGCGGCCGGCGGTGGCCGGCATGGACGGCCCGGCCGACGGCCTGGTGATGGGCACCGCGCGGATCGGCGGCCGGCCGGCCGACCTGGTGATGTACGACTACACGGTGCACGGCGGCACCCAGAGCGTCGTCAACCACATGAAGATCACGCGGATGTTCGAGCATGCGCTGCGCCACCGGCTGCCGGTCGTGCTGTGGCTGGAAGGCGGCGGCGCGCGCACGCACGACATGCTGGCGACCGCGCGCGGCTCGACGCCGACCTTCGTGGTGTTCGCGAAGCTGTCGGGCCTGGTGCCGACGATAGGCATCGTGCCGAGCCGGGCGTTCGCCGGCCATGCGAACCTGGCCGGCATGTGCGATCTGCTGATCGCGGTGCGCGACTCGGCGATCGGCCTGGCCGGCCCGCCGCTGGTCGAGGCGGCGATGGGCGTGCGGCTGCGGCCCGAGGAGATCGGTCCGGTCGACGTGCACGTGCGCTCGGGGGTCGTCGACCTGCTGGCCGACGACGATGCGCAGGCGATCGAGCTCGCGCAGCGCTATCTGAGCTACTTCGGCCCGCCGGTCGAACCCGGCCCGGCACCGGACCCGCTGCCGCTGCGCACGATGATCCCGGAGAACCCGCGCCGCGCCTACGACGTGCGCAAGGTGATCCAGCACCTGGCCGACGTCGGCAGCATGCTGGAGCTGAAGCCCTCGTTCGGCAAGCCGGTGGTCACCGCGCTGGTGCGCTTCGAAGGCCGCGCGGTCGGCGTCGTGGCGAACCAGCCGACGCAGTCGGCCGGCGCGATCGACACGCCGGCGTCGGTCAAGGCCGCCCGCTTCGTGCAGATCTGCGATGCGTTCGACATCCCGCTGCTGCTGCTGTGCGACACCCCGGGGCTGATGATCGGACCGGAGGCCGAGAAGACCGGACTGGTGCGCCACAGCGGCCGGATGCTGTCGGCGATCGCCAATGCGACGACGCCGATGATGACGGTGGTGCTGCGCAAGGCCTACGGCCTGGGCTATTACATCATGGGCTCGCAGCCGCTGGAGCCGGCGGTGCTGCTGGCCTGGCCGACCGCGGAATACGGCGGCATGGGGCTGGAGGGCGCGGTCCGCATCCTGCACAAGCGCGAGCTCGAGGCGATCGCCGATGCCGAGACCCGCGCCGCCCGCCATCGCGAGCTGACCCAGGCGATGAAGGACGCCAACACCGCGATCGAGGCCGCCGGCCGGTTCATCTACGACAACGTGATCGATCCGGCCGATACCCGCGCGATGCTGCTGAACACGCTGCGCACCTTGCCGCCGCCCGCGCCGCGCAGCGGGCGCAAGCGGATCATCGAACCGTTCTGACGCGGTCGACCGGAGTTCACGATGCCGCCCTCGATCGGCCCGAGGACCGATCCGAAGCTCAGCGAGCTGCCGCTGCCGCCGCTCGCGCAGCGGCACGTGGCCGCGGTGTTCGATGCCGCGCTGTCGGCCGCGCCCGACCGGCTCGCGGTCCGCGACCCGGCGCGGCAACTGACCTACGCGGCGCTGTACGAGGAGGCGCTGGCGCTGGCCGGCGGGCTGGACCGGCTCGGCGTCGCCGCCGGCGAGCACGTGCTGCTGATGCTCGACAACCACGTCGACCACGTGACCGCCTGGCTCGCGCTGTCGCTGACCGCGCGGGTCGAGGTGCCGGTGAACACCGCGTACAAAGGCACGATCCTGCGTCACGTGATCGACGACTCGGGCGCGCGAGTGATGATCATCGACGCCGTCCATGGCGCGGTGATCGCCGAGGTCGCGCCGGCCCTCCTCACGCTCGAGCGGCTGGTCGTCCGCGGCGACTGGCCGGCCGACCGCCCCGTCCCGCGCTTCCCGGACCGGCTGACGGTGCAGCGCTTCGAGGAGCTGCCGGCCGCCCGCGCGTTGCCCGCCGCGCTGAACCCGTGGGATCTCATCGGCATCCTGTACACGTCGGGCACGACCGGCTTGTCCAAGGGCGTCCGCGTGACCCACGCGCATGCGTACGGCTACGCGACGCCGGCGCTCTTCGATGCGCAGCGGCCCGACGAGATCACGTTGTGCACGCTGCCGCTGTTCCACATCGGCGGCCAATGGGCCGGCGTCTACAAGTCGCTGATCGGCGCCGCCGGCGCCGTGGTGCTGCCGCGCTTCTCGGCCACCACGTTCTGGGACGACGTGCGCCGATACCGCTGCAGCTACGCGCTGCTGCTGGGGGCGATGGCCAACTTCCTCTACCGCCAGCCGCCGTCGGCGGGCGACCGCGACCACACGCTGCGGCGGATCACGATGGTGCCGGTGATCGCGCAGCTCGACGAGTTCAAGGCGCGCTTCGGCATCGAGGCGGTCGCGACCGGCTATGGCCTGACCGAAGGGTCGACGATCGTGCGCGCGCCGCTCGGCTATGCCGAACCCGGGCTCGCCGGCTGGCTGCGGCCCGATTTCGAAGCCCGCATCGTCGACGAGCACGACCAGGAGGTGCCGGACGGCCGGATCGGCGAACTGATCGTGCGCACCCGCGACCCGTGGTCGGTGATGGACGGCTATCACGCGATGCCGGAAGCGACCGTCGCCGCCTGGCGCAACCAGTGGCTGCATACCGGCGATGCCTTCCGGCGCGACGGCAGCGGCCGCTTCTGGTTCGTCGACCGGCTGAAGGACGCGGTGCGCCGGCGCGGCGAGAACGTGTCCAGCTTCGAGGTCGAGAGCGAGATCAACGAGCATCCGGCGGTGCTGGAATCGGCGATCATCGCGGTGCTCAGCGACAGCACCGAGGACGAGATCATGGCCTGCGTCGTGCTGCGGCCCGGCGGCACGCTGCAGGCCGAGGCGCTGCTCGAATTCCTCGACGCGCGGCTGCCGTACTTCATGGTGCCGCGCTACGTCGAGTTCTTCGAGTCGCTGCCGAAGACGCCGACCGAGAAGATCCAGAAGCAGGTGCTGCGCAGCCGCGGCGTGACCGCCGCAACCCACGACCGCGGCCCGACGCCGCGCGGCCGGCCGCGATGAGACGCC
>OEIU01001679.1_pt1 | contig 13541 bp, 9 predicted proteins | sample 1539221 | NCBI WGS metagenome assembly OEIU01 (sample SAMN03792071, study PRJEB22550) | activated sludge metagenome | feature: wastewater treatment plant; material: activated sludge; isolation source: Wastewater treatment plant of a petroleum refinery complex | place: Argentina: Zarate | collected...
CATGGTCGCCTTCCGCGGCAACCTGCTGGATCGCGGGGAGCATTGCCCTGCTCGCCTCGTTCGCGCTGTTCAGCAAGGTGCTGTCGTCGTTCGTGCAGGCCAACCTGCCCTGGATCCTGCTTCTGCTGCCCGCCCACCTCGTGCTTTTCCATGCGCTGATGGCGAGACGCGAGAGGCGCTAGCCCAGCGGCCAGCGCTGGAGGATGCGGTAGTCGCTGGCCCCCTGTATCCCGTGAACCAGCGCGAACTCGCCGGCCGGCCAGGCCAGCGGGTCGATCGGCAACTCGCCCTCGATGCAATCCTCGCTGTAGAGCCAGGTGACGTGGGGTCGGAATGGACGGCTGGTGCCGGCCAGCCATGACGGCGATCCCAAGGCCTCGGCCAGGCCGCTGGCCAGGCCGTGCACCGGACCTGTGCCGTCCTCCATGGCAAACACGCAAGGTGATTTTTCGCGGCCATGCACGAAGCTGAGCGCGCGATCGAACCCCACCCTGAGCGCAGGGTTGCGGACTGCGCAGCCGGCTTCCCGCGCCTGCGCTTCGAGAGCGGCCTGCGCCGATCCGAAGCGCCCGAGGAAGTGCAGGGTCACGTGCAATCGCGCAGGGGCGACCAGGCGTCCGCGCAGCCGCAGGCGCGCCTGCAGCGCGGCAGCCGCCATATGGATGCGATCGCGTGTGGCAGGATCCGGGAACAGGGCGAAGAAATAGGTGTGCGCCATGCGGTATTGTCTCGCGCCTTCGTTGCGCTGCGCATTTGGCGCGGCTCGCTATCCTAAACGGGCGCCAACCCGGGCGACTTCGGCCAGCCGCTTGCGCTGGCGCCGCCGCAGGGGGCGCGTTACCCTCCCGCGCCCCAAGTCCAGTTTGCTCCCATGACCGATCCGATCCGCAGCGATTTCACCCTCGACCCCGACGACGGCGAGCGCCTGTCCAACCTGGTCGGTCCGTTCGACGAGCACCTGCGCCAGATCGAGATGCGCCTCGGCGTCGAGATCGCTAATCGCGGCAACGTGTTCCGCGTCATCGGCGACGAACGTCCCGTGCAGCTGGCCAGCCGGGTCCTGCACCAGCTTTATGCGATGACCGAATCCGAAGTGCTGACCGCGCCACAGATCAACCTGCACCTGCAGGAATCCGGCATCGAGGCGATCGCCGCCGAGGCCGCGGAAGGCGTGCAGGAGGTCGCGGTCAAGGTCAAGCGCGGCATGGTCAAGGGTCGCGGCCCGAACCAGGCCCGTTACCTGCACGCCATCGCCACGCACGACATCAATTTCGGCATTGGTCCGGCTGGCACCGGCAAGACCTACCTGGCCGTGGCCATGGCGGTCGACGCGCTCAACGACAACCGCGCGCAACGGCTGATCCTGGTGCGTCCGGCGGTCGAGGCTGGCGAGAAGCTCGGCTTCCTGCCCGGCGACCTCACCCAGAAGGTCGATCCCTACCTGCGCCCGCTCTACGACGCGCTCTACGAAATGCTCGGCATCGAGCGCGTGACCAAGCTGATCGAACGCAACGTGATCGAAATCGCCCCGCTGGCCTACATGCGCGGGCGCACGCTCAACGATTCGTTCGTCATCCTCGACGAGGCGCAGAACACCACGGTCGAGCAGATGAAGATGTTCCTGACCCGCATCGGCTTCGGCTCGGTGGCGGTGGTGACCGGCGACGTGACCCAGACCGACCTGCCCCGGCATGTCCGTTCCGGATTGCGCGACGCCACCGACGTGCTGCGCAACGTCGATGGCATCAGTTTCACGTTCTTCAATTCCAAGGATGTCGTGCGCCACCCGCTGGTGCAGCGCATCGTGCGTGCCTACGAGGCGCGCGAGGACGAGCTGGAAAACGCCAAGGCTGGAAAGTCGAAGTGAGCACGGCCGGCGGCCAGCTCGCGGCACTTCTTGCACTGCTGGCGCCGTCGCTGGCCGGCGCGCAGGCGCTGAGCAATCCCGAAAGCATCGAATACCACGCGCGGCTCGATCGCACCCTGATCAGCAGCACCGGCAACGGCACGATCGTCGCCCGCGCGGCGGACGGCACGACCAGCCTGTTCACCGCCGCACCGGTTTCGCCCTACGGCATCGAGTTGCTCGCCGGCACCCTGTTCGTGGTCGACTCGGGAAGCGTCAAGGGCTACGACATCGATACGGCCGCGCCGGTGATGGACCTGCCGCTGACCGGCGCGGGCTTCCTCAACGGCATCACCTCCAACGGCATCGATACGCTCTACGTCAGCGACTTCAGCCTGCGGACGGTCTATGCCGTGCATGTGGCGAACCTCGCCATGCCGACCCAGGACGCACCGGTTTCGACCGGCGCAGCGACGCCGAACGGCCTGGCCTTCGATCGCACGGGCAACCGGCTGCTGATCGCCACCTGGGGCAGCAGCGCCGACATCCTCAGCCTTGAGCTGACCCCGGGGGCAACGCCGGCCCCCCTGATCAACACATCCCTCGACAACCTCGATGGCATCACACTCGACTGCCACGGCGCGATCGTGGTGTCGGCGTGGAGCGGCTGCGCTAGCGGTGGCTGCCTGCGCCGGTTCGACCCGCCGTTCACGCTGGCTACGCCCGCCCAGGTCATCGTCGATGGCTTGTCCAATCCGGCCGACATCGACTACGACTGGGTCAGCGCCGATATCGCCGTGCCGCAATCGGGCAGCAACACGGTCAGTTTCCATCCCAGCGGCTGCGAATCCGCCGTGTTCGCCAGCGATTTCGAGCGCTGAGCGCAGGCATGAAGCTGCAACTGCATCTGTCGCGATCCGCCGGACTTTCGCGCAAGGGCATTCCGCTTTATTCGACTTTCGCAGCCTGGGTCGAAGCGGCGCTGCGCAGCGCAAGGCAACGCCGCGATTGCGAACTTTCGATCCGGATCGTCGACGCAGGCGAGGGCCGCCAGCTCAACCGCAGCTTCCGCAAACGCGACTACGCGACGAACGTGCTGTCGTTTCCGGCCGAGCTGCCAGCGGGCATGAAACTGCCGCTGATCGGCGACCTCGTCATCTGCGCCCCGGTCGTCGCCCGCGAAGCCGGCGAGCAGGGAAAGCGGCTGCGCGACCACTACGCACACATGACCATCCACGGCACCCTGCATCTGCTCGGTTACGACCACGAAAACGAAGCCGACGCCGAACGCATGGAAGCGCTGGAACGCAGGATCCTGGCCGACCTCGGTATCGCCGATCCCTATCTTGCGACCTAGCCGGGCCCGCCCATCCGCAAGCGCGCGACGCTCGCTGCCGGCCCGATGATCTCGCGCGCGCTCGTCGCGACACCGCGACATGCATCGTCCTGCCTGCGACGGCCATCGCCACGACGGACTGCCTTGTCAGCGCGGACTCGAGCCCCGCCGCCTGCAGCGATGATCAATCCCCGGCAGCGGGCTGTGCGCCAGCGTCGAATCCATCGCTGAATATCAGATTGGCCGGTGCCGAACATCCTTGCACCGTCACGTCATCGAGATAGAAGCCGTCCGGCACGCGGCCGGTCGAGGCGTCGGTGGCCACGCGGAAACGGAACTGCACCGACTCGCCGGCATGCGCATCGAGGTCGACGATGGTCCGCGACCAGTCGCGCGGATCGCCGCACCACGCCAGTTTGCCGCGTGCGGGATTGTTGAACGAGGAACTGATCGGACCATCGTAGTCACCCGTGAGCAGCTGTGAATCGGATACCTGCACCCAGCTGGCGCCGGCGTCGCTGGAAATCTCGAGGAAGGCACCGTCGTAGCAGCCGCCAATCCGGTTTTCGAGGGTCTGGTGGCTCCAGAACGACAGGCTCAGCGGCAGCTGGCCGACCGGCAGGGTGATCGCCGGCGAGACCAGGCGCTGGTCGGAATCGTAGGGCACATCCAGTGCCAACATGGATTGTGCGGCACTGTGCGAGCGGGCTGACGAGAGCGCCCAGGTGTCGTGCGTGCCGGAACTGGTCCAGCCGGCGGGACCGGCCTCGAAATCGGCATCGTAGACGGCGCTGGCCGAGCTGCCGGGCGCGCACTCTCCGGGCACCGGCTTGGTCGTGAACGAGCGCGTGGCGGAACTCGGCGTCTGCCCGCACTCGTTGATCGCGCTGACCCGCCAGTAGTAGCGCGTGGCATGATCGAGCATGATCGCCACGGTATGCGAAGTCGCCCCGGTTTCGGTCGTGTAGACCACGTCGGCGAATGTAGGGTCACGCGCGATTTCGATCCGGTAGCGGCTGGCCTGGACCGCAGGTTCCCAACCGAGCAGGGGCGAAAGGCCCACGTTGCTCGCATCGGTGGCGGGCGTGGTCAGATTGAACGGCGCAGGACTCGCGCTGAACAGATCAAGCCGTGAATAGCGCGTGCGCCGGATGCCGTTCGCCTCCGCGCTGACCGCCAGCTGGTAGGTCCCCGCCGTTGCCGCGGCGAGGTTGCCGATGTTCAGCATGCTGGTTCCGGGCACCGGCATCGGATTGACCGAAAATGCGCTCGACGTGCCACCGGGCTGGCCGCCGACGCCGAGCGCCAGCGGTGTCTTGAATCCGAGTATCGGTGTCGCTTCGACGGCAAGCGCGACCGAAGCGGTCGTTGCCGAGCAGACCGCCTGGGCGCCAGGTGCCACGCCGAGGGTATAGGCTGGCCCCGCCGCGCAATTGCTGCAGACGATGGCGAAATCCTGATCGGTCGGACCGGCATTGCCCGGCACGCCGTCGCCGGCGATGTTGAAGCCGCTCACGCGGATCGTGACCGGCCCGTTGCCCGACGGCGGCAGGAACACCGCTTCGACATTGTTGGCGCCGTCCGGCGTTCCGCCTGGCGTACTCCACTGTCCGTCGAAATGGTTGCCGCGGAACGTGTTCGCGCCGGCCACCACTTCAAGGTCGAGGTTGTTCACCTGCGGGCTGGTACCGACCGCGCCGGGTGCGTCGGTCCAGGCGAGCACGACGCGCAGCGGCTTGCTGGGATCGGCTGATTCGCCCCGCCAGGTCCAGGTCTCGCCGGAATCGGCCAGGATCCGCGTCTGGTTGACGATGAACGTCGGCGTATTGCCGAAGAGGTCCTCGAGGTCCGGCATGCCGAAGCCCTGCGCATTGCTCGGCAGGCTGTCGTTGGCGCCGACTCCGGTCAGGTAGTTCGGATGCGCGACGAGCCACGCCTTCATCAGGGCCGGCGACGGCGGCGAGGGCGCGTTGCCATCGAAATCGAGGCTGCCCTGCCCGTTGGCGAGCCACCACCATGACAGCGAGGCGACTCCGGAAACGGCCGGGGTCGAATGGCTGGTTCCCGACGACGCGGCATAGGTGGCGTTGCCGATGGGTCGCGACGCGTCGCAGATGCCGTTGCCGCTGCCGGGATCCGCCCGCGTGCCGGTGACGTGCGTTCCGGGGGCCACCAGGTCGGGTTTGACGCGCCCGCCCGGGGCCGGTCCGCGCGAAGAGAAGAAGATCACGTCCATTGCATTGTCGGCGCCGCCCTGGCCGATCTGGCAACCGTCGATCCAGGCGCCGTTCTCGTCCTGTGGCCGGACACTCTCGGAGGCGCCGACCGTGATCATGTTCTTGCCATTGCCGGGTGAGCCGATCGTGTTGGCCGCCGAGCCGTCATTGCCGGCCGAGAAGACCGTGATCAGCTCCTGGTTGCCGGCCGCCAGCGGATCCGCGTCGCGGGTTCCGGCGTCATAGGCCTGTGAGGACACATCGTATTGTCCGGCACAGGCGCCGCAGCCCCAGGAGTTCGACGATATGCGCGCCCCGGCGGCGTAGCTCGCCGCGATGACGCCAGCGTAGCTGCCCGGGCAGGCGCTGAGATCGAACACCGGGGCGAACACGCGGGTGGCGCCGAGGCGCCCGAACGGATTCATGCCCTGCCCGCGCTGGTAATCGCCGGGGAAGCGCGCGCCCGGCGTCGCTTGGTTATCGCGCAGGTCGTAGCCCAGGGCGATGTTGGCATTGAGGTGGCCGTGTCCATCGACGATGCCGTTGTTCGCCGTGCAGGCCTGGTTGTAGACCATGCGCGAGGCCTGGCGGCCGTCGCCGAACTGGTGCAGGGTCGGATCGCCGGTCGCCGTGGTGCGGTCGCCGACGCCGTCGTCGGTGATGTCGAGGATCGGATAGGCCTGCGGGTCGGCCGGAAATCCCAACGACTGCAGCCACGGCAGGTAGCCGGGTTCGAGCGGAGCGGAGCCGTCGGCGGCGAGATGGCCGCGAATGACCTGCGCCTGCACCTCGTCGTTGAGGGTCGGCTTGAAATACTCGCCGACCCAGAACACATCGGGCAGTTCGATGAGCTGGCGCACCTGGGCCAGGGTTGCGCCGAAGCGCGCGATTTCGTAGTCGAGCTGGGCGGTCCAGTCGTCATCGGGCTTGAGCCCGATGCGTTCGATGGCGACACGACCGTCCGCGTCGTCGTGGCGATAGCGCTGCACGATGACCGCAACCTTGCCCGGATCGCCGGTCGCGCCGCGCAAGCGCTCGAACAGCGAATTGCCGAGCTTGAGGAATGCCGGCAGCGGCTGGCTGTACTGCAACACGTTGCCCTGGCCGACCAGGGTCGCCAGCCGCGAACGCGCCGCAGGATCGGCCCAGACCAGGTAGCCATCGCTGTCGATGTACTGGATCGGCAACGCCCCGGTGGCGCGCAATTGCGCAAGCCAGGCATCCCTGACCGGCCCGACGAACTGCACGACCTGCAAGGCGGCCCCGTCCGGCGGCCTGCTGTCGAAACCCGCCGGCGCCACGATGGCAGCCTGGCTCGTGTCCAGCCGCAGCCTGTCGAACTTGAGCCAGCGCGCATCGGCGAGTTCCCAGGCGCCTGCCGGCGCCAGCGCTGCATCGCCTCGATACAGCCGGTAGGAACCGTAGTCGGCAATCGCCACGTAGCCGCGGGGAACCGGCGCGCTGCCGGGCAGGACCACGGTGCTGTCCGCCGCGGCGGCCCCGGCCGCGAGGCCAGCCACGATGGCAAGGGCGAGCGAATGGATCGTGTGCATAGGCCTGAATGTGTAGCGGCAGTCCGCGCTGCCCCGGATTGCGATCGTCGGCTCCCGCGACCGGCATGACCCAATGCCCGAGCATCCCGGGTTGCCCCGGTGGCCGTCAAGCAGACGGCACGTGCCGTGCATCCCGCGTTCAGGCTGGCGCCCGCCTGCGATCGCGGCCATCCGGCCCATTCGCAGCGAGGCCATCGGCGACCGTGGCCAGTCCGCAGAACCTTGAACTTGGGCGACCCGCCACCACCTCGGGGAATCGCGGCGGCACGCTATAGTTGGCCGTTCCGTTCCCCCTGTTCCGAGCCAGATCCTGCCCATGGACACGATCCGCATCCGCGGCGCGCGCACGCACAACCTCAAGAACATCGACATCGACCTGCCGCGTGACAGCCTGATCGTGATCACCGGCCTGTCGGGCTCGGGCAAGTCGTCGCTGGCGTTCGACACGATCTACGCGGAAGGCCAGCGCCGCTATGTCGAGTCGCTGTCGGCCTATGCGCGGCAGTTCCTTTCGGTCATGGAAAAACCCGATGTCGATCACATCGAAGGTCTGTCGCCGGCGATCTCGATCGAACAGAAATCGACCTCGCACAATCCGCGCTCGACGGTCGGCACGATCACCGAGGTCTACGATTACCTGCGCCTGCTGTATGCGCGGGTCGGCTCGCCACGCTGTCCCGACCACGGCGAGGCGCTCGAAGCGCAAACGGTCAGCCAGATGGTCGATGCGGCGCTCGCGCTCGATCCGAAGAAGCGCTACATGCTGCTCGCCCCCGTGGTGCGCGAACGCAAGGGCGAGCACGTGCAGGTCTTCGACCAGTTGCGTGCTCAGGGATTCGTGCGTGCACGCGTCGACGGCGTGACCCACGATCTCGACGCCGTGCCGGCGCTGGCCCTGCGCCAGAAGCACACGATCGAGGCGGTCATCGACCGCTTCCGCGCCAAACCCGACATCAAGCAGAGTCTCGCCGAATCGTTCGAGACCGCGCTCCGGCTCGGCGACGGAATCGCCGTGCTGGTCCACAAGGATGACGATGCCGCGCCGGCAACGACGTTCTCCTCGCGATTCTCCTGCCCGATCTGCGACTACGCCCTGACCGAACTCGAGCCGCGACTGTTCTCTTTCAACTCGCCAATCGGCGCCTGCCCGTCCTGCGACGGCCTCGGCGTGACCCAGTTCTTCGACCCGGCGCGCGTCGTCGTGCATCCGGCCCAGGGCCTATCCGCCGGCGCCGTGCGTGGCTGGGACCGGCGCAACATGTACTACTTCCAGATGATCCTGTCGCTGGCGAAGCATTACGGCTTCGACGTCGACACGCCGTGGAACGAGCTGCCCGAAAAAATCCGCCAGCGCGTCCTGTACGGATCCGGCGACGAGCAGGTCGCGTTCAGCTACGTGATGGAGAACGGCGGCAAGGTCACCCGCAAGCACAGGTTCGAAGGGATCATTCCGAATCTCGAACGGCGCTACAAGGAAACCGAATCGCCCGCCGTGCGCCAAGTTCATCAGCCCGCAGGCCTGCCCGGAATGCGAAGGCCAGCGCCTCAACCGCTCTGCGCGCCACGTCTTCGTCGGCGAGGTCAACCTGCCGGAAATCACCGCGCTGCCGATCGACCGCACGCTCGAGCACTTCCAGGCGCTCAGCCTGCCCGGCTGGCGCGGCGAGATCGCCGCCAAGATCGTCAAGGAAATCCGCGAGCGCCTGCGCTTCCTCGTCGATGTCGGCCTCAACTACCTTACGCTGGATCGCCAGGCCGACTCGCTCTCGGGCGGCGAAGCCCAGCGCATCCGCCTGGCCAGCCAGATCGGCGCCGGCCTGGTCGGGGTCATGTACGTGCTCGATGAACCCTCGATCGGCCTGCACCAGCGCGACAACGAGCGCCTGCTCGGCACCCTCGTGCGCCTGCGCGATCTCGGCAACAGCGTGATCGTGGTCGAGCACGACGAAGACGCGATCCGCGCCGCCGACCATATCGTCGACATCGGTCCGGGCGCCGGCGTGCACGGCGGCGAAATCGTCGCCCAGGGCCAGCTCAAGGACATCCTCAAGGCGAAGGATTCGCTGACCGGGCAATACCTGTCCGGCAAGCGTCGCATCGAGGTGCCGAAGAGGCGCCGCAGCGCGGACCCCGAGCGCATGCTGCGCATCGTCGGCGCGAGCGGCAACAACCTCAAGGACATTGACGCGGAGATTCCGGCCGGCCTGTTCACCTGCATCACCGGCGTGTCCGGCTCGGGCAAGTCGACCCTGATCAACGACACCCTGTACCGGCAGACCGCGGTCGAACTGAACGGCGCCAACGAGAAGCCCGCGCCGTTCAAGGCGATCGAAGGCCTCGACCTGTTCGACAAGGTGGTCGAGATCGACCAGTCGCCGATCGGGCGCACGCCGCGCTCCAACCCGGCCACCTACACCGGCCTGTTCACGCCGCTGCGCGACCTGTTCGCGCAGATCCCCGAATCGCGCGCACGCGGCTACGGCCCGGGCCGCTTCAGCTTCAACGTCAAGGGCGGCCGCTGCGAAGCCTGCCAGGGCGATGGCCTGATCAAGGTCGAGATGCACTTCCTGCCGGATGTCTATGTGTCCTGCGATGTCTGCCACGGCAAGCGCTACAACCGCGAGACGCTCGACATCACCTACAAGGGCCACACCATCGCCGACGTGCTCGACATGACCGTCGAGGATGCGCAGGTGCTGTTCCGGCCGGTGCCGGCGCTGGCACGCAAGCTCGATACGCTGATGGACGTCGGCCTCGGCTACATCAAGCTCGGCCAGAGCGCGACGACCCTGTCCGGTGGCGAGGCGCAGCGCGTGAAGCTTTCGCGCGAACTGAGCAAGCGCGACACCGGGCGCACGCTCTACATCCTCGACGAGCCGACCACCGGCCTGCACTTCCACGACATCGAACAACTGCTCAAGGTGCTGCACCGGCTCGCCGACGACGGCAACACGGTCGTCGTCATCGAACACAACCTCGACGTGATCAAGACCGCCGACTGGGTCATCGACCTCGGCCCCGAGGGCGGTGGCGGCGGCGGCATGGTCATCGCCAGCGGCACGCCCGAGCAGATCGCCCGGGTCAAGGCCTCGCATACCGGGCGTTTCCTCGCGCCCGCGCTCGCGTCCTCGCGAAAGAAGAAGGCCGCATGAACGACTCCGCCACGCCGAAGAAACTCGCCAGCGTCCCGATAAGGGTGCGCTGGCGCGACCTCGATGCCTACAACCACGTCAACAATTCGACCTTCCTGACCTACCTCGAGGAAGCGCGACTGGTCTGGCTGTCCGGCCTCGAAGGCGAATGGAAGACCGCATCGTTCAGTCCGGTGCTGGCGGCGAGCCAGGTCAATTTCCGCGACCAGATCGAGTGGCCGGGCGAACTCGTCGTCGAGGTCTCCTGCGAGAAGCTCGGCACGAGTTCACTGACCCTGTCGCACCGGATCACCTCGGTCGATGGCAGCCGGCTCTACAGCGACGCCAGCGTGGTCATGGTCTGGATCGATCCGGCCAGCGGCCGCCCGGTTCCGTTGCCAGCGGCGGTGCGCGCCGCCTGCGCCGGCTGAACCGCACGCGCGCCAGCGCTACCAGTCCGCGCTGAGCCTGAGCATGGCGTTGCGCCCCGGCTGCGTGTAGAGGTCGAGATCGGGAGCATCGGGCTTGATCCCGCGCAGTCCGGCCCAGTCCCAATAGCGTCGGTTGCCGAGGTTGCCGAGGGCGAGATCGAGCCGCACGTGTTCGCCCAGGTGCAACCAGGCATTCGCATCCCAGCGCGCATAGCCGGCCGGCTGGTAGAGCGCGCCGGCGCTGGCATCGACGCGGGAGACGCGCTGCACGCCGGTCAGCGACAGCTGCATGCCCCAGCGTTCGTCCGCCGCCTGCCAGCCACCGATCACGCTGGCGCGGCCCGGCGCCACGCTGTTGAGCGGCTGGTCGCGCTGCGTATCGGTGCCACGCAGCCAGTTCGCGCGCGCTTCGATGTAGACGCCCTGCCACGCCTCGCGCCACGCAGCGGGCGTCCAGCGCGCATCGGCCTCGATCCCGTAGATGCGCGCGCGATCACGGTTGACCGACTGGAACACGAGGGCGCCGGTGGCCGGGTCGATGCCGAGATTGGCGCGGCTTTCGATGAGATCGCGAAAGCGGTTGTCGTAGAGGGCCAGCGAAGCCTTGAGCGCCGGATCGCTCCAGCGCAGGCCCGCTTCGAAGCCGAGGCTGCGTTCGGCCTTAAGATCCGGATTGGGTTTGACCAGGTAATTGAAGGTGGGCAGGTAGAGTCCGACATTGACGTCGGAGAACGGCGGCGCGCGATAGCCCTGCACGGCCTGCAGGTAGAGGCTCGCATGCGGGCTGGCGCTGAAGCGCAGGCCGAGCTTGGGCATCCACTGCGTGCTGCCGAGATCGGCCGGTGGCGTCTGCGGGTTGTCCGCCAGCCAGATTGCGTCGGGCCGGGCATCGAGCATGTAGCGCTCGCCGCGCAGGCCTGGCACGAGGCTCCAGCGCGGCGCGAAACCGATCTCGTCCTGCCAGAACACACCGAATTCGCGCACCTGCGAGGTCGGGAAATCGCGCACCGGAAACACTTCGCCGAGGACCACGTTGCTCGACGCGCCGCTGTCGAGGTTGACCTGCACGCCATCGCGCAGCCCCTTGTAGTCGTGCCACGCGAGGTCGACGCCGAACACCTGCCAGTGGCTGGCTCCGGCCCACTGGCTGCGCGACTGCGCCACCAGTTCGATGCCGCGGCTGACCTGTTCGAGGTCGAAGCGGCGCGCACGCAAGGTCGGATAGGGGGTTTGCGTATCGGCGAGGCGATACTGGTCGGTGCGTTGCGTGGTATCGGATTCCTGCCGGTAGACCAGCAGGTCGAGGGCATCGATCGCGGACCACGGCTGCGCCCAGCTGCCGGCGAGGCTGAGACGATTGCGCTGCCAGTCATCATCGCCTTCCAGCGCATAGGTCGTGCTGTAGCGGCCGGGCCCGAACACCAGCGACTGGACGTCGGTCTGCTGGCTGCCGCGGCCATGGTCGGCGGTCAGCGTCCAGCGCCCGGCGCGGGCGCCATCGTAGACGACCTTGGCCAGCGCGGCATCGCGATCGACATCGGCCGGATTGGCCTGCATGCCGCCGGATCGCGGCAGGTTTTCGGTCTCGTGGCCGAGATGCCGCGAAAGCAGCACGAGGCCACTCCAGCGGTCGTTCGTGGCGGCCAGGCTGGCCGCCCCGAAGCGGCTGTCATCGCGGCTTGAAACGCCGACCGAGCCACTCGTTGCCCAGCTGTTGCCGCGCCAGAGGAAATCCTCGGGCGAGCGCGTCGTCAATGCAACGACGCCAGCCAGCGCCTTGCTGCCGTACAGCGTCGACGCCGGACCACGCAGCACTTCGACCCGTTGCACCGCATCGAGCGCCACCAGATCGCGGCCGGCGAGCGCGAACTGGCCGACGCCAAAACCGTCGGGCAACGGCACGCCATCGATTTCGATACTCACGCGATTGCCTTCGAGGCCGCGGATGTTGAAGCCCTGGCGGCCGAAGCGCACGGCATCGACCGGCACGCTCAGGCCGGGCACCAGGGCCGCCAGATCGGCGATGTCGAGCACGCCGTTGCGCCCGAACTGGTCGCGTTCGACCACGCTGACGCTGCCGACCACCTGCTGCAGGGGTTCCGCTGCCCGACTGCCAACGACCACGACCGGATCGAGCACGACTGCCTCCGGGTCGGTCGCGGGTTGCGCGCCGGCAAGGATCGGGGCCAGCAGGCCGAGGACAATGGAGACGGAAAGGCCAGGCAATGGAAAAACCTGCATATTCGGGCATCCTGCGGAAAAAGACCGCCAGATTGTGGCAGCCTGGGCCGCAGGCGACTTGATCCGCCTCAAGACTTGGCGATTCGCCGCGCACGCGCCTCCGCGGTCCCCCGAATGCCCGCCACTTGATCTGAGTCAGGGCGCGCAAGCGCGATTCATGGACACTGGACATGCGGGCGCCGGGGTTTCGGCGCTCCACGCTGGAATCGCAAAGGGAGCCGATCATGAATACCAGACACGTCAGTGGGATCCTGCTTGCCATGCTGTGGTTCGGTGGCCAGGCCATCGCTTCGGATGTGACCAACGAACGGCCGCCCAAGCAGGGACATGAAGCCGGCGAAGCCGCCTACAAGGCCAACTGCGCGGCCTGCCACCAGCCCGACGGAAAGGGCCTGCCCGGCGCGTTTCCGCCACTGGCGAAGTCCGATTACCTGAACAACCGCAGCGGCGCGGAAATTGCCGGCCATGTGTTGCAGGGAATCACCGGCTCGCTCACCGTCAATGGCGAGACCTACAACAACGTGATGCCCGCGCAAAGCCATCTGAGCGACGCCGATATCGCTTCGATCATCAACTATGTCTATGCGAGCTGGGGCAACTCCGGCAAGACGATCGCCGCGACGGATGTCACCGAGCAACGCAAGCTGCTTGCCGTCAGCACGGACAAGGCCCAGGGTGAAAACCATCCAGGCACCCCGCAGAGCCTGGAGAGATATCAAGGTGCACCATCAACGGCCGGTGCCGAAGGCGTGGAGATGGTCATCAACCCTGAAGCGTCGCCGATCAG
>OEIU01001680.1_pt1 | contig 13532 bp, 14 predicted proteins | sample 1539221 | NCBI WGS metagenome assembly OEIU01 (sample SAMN03792071, study PRJEB22550) | activated sludge metagenome | feature: wastewater treatment plant; material: activated sludge; isolation source: Wastewater treatment plant of a petroleum refinery complex | place: Argentina: Zarate | collected...
TCGCCGCCCATCAGCTGCGACGCGCGGTTGGCGAGCACCTCGTTCATGTTCATGTTGGTCTGGGTGCCGGAGCCGGTCTGCCAGACCGCCAGCGGAAACTCGCCGGGCCACCGGCCGTCACGGACCTCGTCGGCTGCCGCGATGATCGCGCCGGCCTTGTCGGCGGCCAGGCCGGTGATCTCCCGGTTGACCGCCGCCGCCGCCCGCTTGGTCAGCGCCAGCGCGTCGATCAGCTCGGCCGGCATCTTCTCGGTCGAGATCGCGAAGAACTGCAGCGATCGCTGCGTCTGCGCCCCCCACCAGTGGTCGGCCGGCACCTCGATCGGTCCGAAGCTGTCCCGTTCGATACGCATCGTCACCCCCTTTCATTCGGCGCTGGCCGCATCCAGCGCGGCGATCGCCGGCGCGTCCAGCACCAGGTCGGCCGCCGCAGCGATCTGCCGTAACTGTTCCACGCTGCTGGCGCTCACTATCGGCGAAGTGACGACGGGCTGAGCGAGCAGCCAGGCGAGTGCGACGTTGCCGGGCGTCGACGCGAGACGCGCCGCCACCTCGTCGAGCGCCGCCAGGATCTTCAGCCCGCGCGGGTTCAGGTATTTCTTGCCGACGCCGGCGCCGCGCGGGCTCTTCGAGAGGTCGGCCTCGCTGCGATACTTGCCGGTCAGGAAGCCGGCCGCCAGCGAGTAGTAGTTGAGCACCGCGATGCCCTCGCGCTGGCACAGCGGCCCGAGCTCGGCTTCGAACACCGCCCGGTCGTAGAGGTTGTACAGCGGCTGCAGGCTCACGTAGGCCGGCAGCCGCTCGCGGGCGGCGACCGCCAGTGCCTCGGCCAGCCGCGCCGCGCCGAAGTTCGAGGCGCCGATCGCGCGGATCTTGCCCTTCTCGATGAGCCGGGCGTACGCGCCCAGCGTATCGGCGATCGGCGTGTCGGCGTCGTCGGTGTGCGACTGGTACAGGTCGATGCAGTCGATGCCGAGCCGCTTCAGCGATTCGTCGACCGCGCGCTCGATCCAGGCCGGCGACAGCCCCTTGCGCTGCGGCCCCATGTCCATGCCGACCTTGGTCGCGATGACGACCTTCGAACGTTTGCCGGAGCGGGCGAGCCAGCGGCCGATCACCGTCTCCGATTCGCCGCCGCTGTGGCCCGGCGCCCAGCGCGAGTAGACGTCGGCGGTATCGATGAAGTTGCCGCCGGCGTCGACGAATGCATCGAGGATCGCGAAGCTGGTCGGTTCGTCGGCAGTCCAGCCGAACACGTTGCCACCCAGGCACAGCGGCGAAACGCCGATGCCGGAGCGGCCGAGGGGGCGGAGGGAGGTGAGCGGCATGTCGATGTCCAGAAGGGAGGTGTGACGGAAGACCGCCATCGTAGCGCCGCTTGGCGTTGGCCGTATCATCGATGGCGGACACCTTTGCCCGTCCCGGCGGGGCATCCGGCCCACGACCGGAATCGACAGGAATCCGAGGAGGAGAACCGATGAGCGAGGCCCCCACCGGCGACTTCGCGCCGCTGCATGCGGCGATGAAGCGCTACGTCGACGCGAACCTGCTGCCCGGCCTGTCCAGCGCGGTGCTGGTCGGGCGCGAGGTGGTCGACCAGCACTGCGTCGGCTGGGCCGATGTGGAGAACCGGGTGCCTCTGCAGACCGATTCGCTGTTACGGGTGTTCTCGAACACCAAGCTGGTGACGAGCTGCGCGGTGATGCTGCTGGTGGAGGAAGGGCGGCTGGCGCTCGACGATCCGATCGAACGGTACCTCCCGCAGCTCGGCGGCCTTCGGGTGCTGCGGCCGGGCGCCACGCGGGGCGACGATACCGAGCCGGCGGCCCGCCCGATCACGATCCGCCACCTGCTGTCGCATTCATCGGGGCTGTCGTACGGCCTGCTCGATCCGGGCACGCCGATCTTCGAGGCCTACACCGCGGCGCAGGTGCTGTCGTCGAAGTCGACGCTGGCGGAGATGATCGACCGGCTCGAGCCGCTGCCGCTGACGTATCAGCCGGGCACGAGCTGGGAGTACTCGGTCGCCACCGACGTGCTGTCGCGGCTGGTCGAAGTGATCGACGGCCGGCCGTTCGGCGACGCGATCGCGGCGCGCATCCTGAAGCCGCTGGGCATGAGCGACACCGGCTTCGTCGTGCCGGCGGCCGATCGCGGACGGCTGGTGGCGCTCTACACCGGCGCCGACCTGATGCAGCCGATGAAGCCGGGCCTGACCCGCGCCGACCACATGCCGTATCCCGGCGCCTACGTCGAACCGGCTGCCCGGCAGTCCGGCGGCGGCGGGCTGGTGTCGACGCTGCCGGACATGGTCCGGCTGATCCAGGCCCTGCTGCCCGGCGGGCCGACGTTGCTGCAGCCGCAGACCCTGGCGCTGCTGATGCGCAACCAGCTCGCCGATGGCGTCTGGCTGGGCTTTCCGCCGCTGGGCCGGTTCCCCGGCAAGGGCTACGGGCTCGGCGGCGCGGTGACGGTGGCGCCGTCGGCCAGCGACCCGCCCGGATCCACCGATGAATTCTGGTGGGGCGGCATCGCCGGCACGCAGTGGTGGATCTCGCCGCGCAACAACCTGGCCGCGGTGGTGATGACTCAGCGTCACATGGCGTTCTGGCATCCGTTCGCGCTGGAGCTGAAGAAGCTGATCTACCAGGCGGCCGCCTCACCGCGTTGAAGTCGCGCCGACGCGGCGTCGGCGCCGCCGCAAACACGCGCCGGCGGAGCGGGCGGCGGCCCCGCAAGCGGGCCCCGCAGAGGTCTTGACGGGCATCAACGCGTTCCGGCGTCTGTTGGACTATCGTTGATCCGGATGACTACCTCCGCCTCTCGCTCGCCACTGATCATCGCCAGCATTCCAGGTCGTCTGCGTCTGCGCGACCCCGGCCTGCGGCAGCGACTGCGCTGCGAGGCGGCGGCCGGGCGGCTGCGGGCGATCGACGGGGTCGTTTCGGTCGAGCCCAATCCGGCCGCCGGCAGCGTGCTGCTGCGCTACGACGTCGGCCGGTGTGACATCGCAGCGATCGAAGCGGCGGCAGCGGCGGTAGTCGCGGCGCTGCTGCCGAATGACGGGTCGGGACGAGGGCCATCCGAACGATCGAGCGCCGGACCGGGCGAGGGTCCGCATCGGCAATCCGCCGATCGCACACCGTCGAGCAGGAGTGATCGTGCGACACGCCGCACGACCGATCGCCGGATCGCGCCGCTGACGCAGGCGCAGGTCGCTCAGCGCCTGGCTCGCCGCCGCGCGGCACTGAGATGGAACCGTTATGCCAAGCTGGCGATGCTGGTCACTCTGCCGACGTCGATCGCGCTGGCGGCGGCCGGGGCGAAGAAGCTGCACATCGTGACCGGCGGCTTGTTCACCTCGATGCTGCTGCTGCATCTGACGACGCATCGGCGTCATCTGCTGCAGTGATGCGCACCGGTGCGGCACGGATCCCGACTCCGCACCGCCGCCGGATGCCGCCTCGCGCGACATGAACCCGAACCCGCCGACCGATACCGCCGCGCGCGCCGTGTACAGACTTCGAACGAAGGAGTTGCCATGAATCCGCTGCTGACCTTTTCCGCCGGCCTCATCGCCGGCGTCGCAGCCTTGAACCTGCTGAAGAATGCGAAGAACCGCGTCGATCTCGACGACGCGCAGCAGCGTGCGCGCGACGCGGCTGCCGCGGCCGGTGGCGCCGAAGCCGCCGGCGCTGCAGAGCAAGCCCGCGGCGGCGCTGCCGATCGGACGGACGCGCCGTCCGCGCCAAGCGCGCGCCGCGCGCCGCGTCGCAAGGCGGCGGGCGGCGCCAGGCGAACCGGCGGCGGCGAATCGTGAAGCAGCGCGGCAAACGGGGCGCGCGCGGCAACCGGATCGGCCGGGCGAGCGCCGAGTTCACGCGCGGCTTCGTCGCGACCGGCCTGCTGTCGATGCTGCAGCAGCACGGCCGCCATCCGCATGATGCCAAGGACGGTGCGCGCGACCCGCGGCGGGTGCTGCGCCATGCGGTGCAGGGCGGTGCTGCGCTGGCCGCCGGAACGCTGGCGACCGAGGCGATCGCGCAGCGCGAGTACGCGGTGGCGATCGTGTCGATCGCCGCGGGTGCGGCGGCGATCGCCGGCGCCGAGCAGATGCTGCGTCCCCCGGTGCAGCCGGCTGCGATCGGATCGGATACCTAGGAATCGAAAATGGGAAAGAAGAAGCAGAAACGCAAGCAGGCCCGGCGCGAAGCTCGCGAGAGGGCGATGCTGCAGGCGATGGACGCGCGCAACCGCGGCGGCCTGATGAACGGCATCGCCGGCATGCTGCCGTCCGGCGGCACCGAGCAGTTCCTGCTGGGCGCCGCGATCGGCGCGGCGGCCGCCTACGTGCTCGGCGACGAAGCGCTGCGCGGCAAGCTGATGAAGGCGGGCGTGCAGTTGTACTCGAACGCGATGAGCGGCTATGCCGAGCTCAAGGAGCAGCTCGCAGATCTGCAGGCCGAGGTGGACACGGAACGCCAGAGCGGCTGATGACGGCAACGTCATGACCGCCGGCTGGTTCGCTGCGCTCGACATCGTCCACCGGATCGGCGGACGAGTGCGTTATCGCTATCGCTGCCGGGCGGGCACGGTGTCGGCCGGCGCAGGCATCGAGCGCGCGATCGAAAGCCTCGACGGCGTCATCGACGCGCGGATCGATGCGGCATCGCGCTCGCTGATCGTGCACTTCGATGCCGGGCTGACCAGCGCCGAGACGCTGCGCAACGCGATCCTGCCGCTCGCGCCGGTGGCGATGACCCATGCCGCCGAACGCGGCGAGCTCGATGCGGGTCCGGTCGCCTTCACGTTGGCCAATCTGGCGATCAGCGGCGGGCTGCCGCCCGGACTGCGGATGCCGCTGGCGCTGGCGGCCGCGACGCCGCTGCTGCGGCAGGCTTCGCACGACCTGATCACCGACGGTGTCAACTCGCATGTGCTGGAGTCGATGGCGGTGGCGATCTCGCTGGCGCGCGACGACTATCTGGCGGCCAACACCACCACCTTCATGCTGGCGCTCGGCGAGTACATGGAAGATTCCATCGCGCGCCGCTCCGACGACCTGCTGAAGCATCTGCTGCGGCCGAGCGCCGACCAGGTCTGGATCCTCCGCGACGGGGTCGAGGTCCAGGTGCCGGCGGCCGACGTCGCCGCCGGCGATTCGGTGATCGTCGGCACCGGCGCGGTGATCGCGGTCGACGGCACGGTGCTGTCGGGCACCGCCACCGTCAACGAGGCGGCGATGACCGGCGAAAGCAGCCCGATCGAGAAGGTGCGCGGCGACGGTGTGCTGTCGGGCACCGTGGTCGAGGACGGCCGCCTGGTCGTCTATGCCGAGCGGGTCGGCAGCCGCACGGCGGCTGCGCGCATCGCCGATTACGTCGCGCAGTCGCTCACCGTCAAGAGCCGCACGCAGATCGCCTCGGCCAGACTGGCCGATCGTCTGGTGCCGTCCATCCTCGGGCTGGCCGGCGCCGCCTGGCTGGTGTCGGGCGATGCGAACCGGGTGGCATCGGTGCTGCAGGCCGATTATTCGTGCGCGCTGAAGCTGGCGACGCCGGTCGCGTTCAAGTCGGCGATGTATGCCGCCGGCAAGTCCGGCATCCTGATCAAGGGCGGCAGCGCGCTCGAGAAGCTTGCCGAGGCCGACACCTTCATCTTCGACAAGACCGGCACGTTGACCGAGGGGCGGCTGGCGGTCACCGACTCGATCACGTTCGACCGCACCTATACGCCGGAGGATCTGATCAACCTGGCGGCCTCGGTCGAAGAGCATTACTTCCATCCGATGGCGCTGGCGGTGGTCGCCGCGGCCCAGGAAACGCGCAGGCCGCATCACTTCGATCACCTGGAGGTGCAGTTCATCGTCGCGCATGGTGTCGCCAGCGTGATCGACGGCCGGCGCATCGTCGTCGGCTCGCGGCATTTCGTCGAGGAGGACGAGGGCATAGCGGTGGCCGCGCACGAGCCGCTGTCGGATCGCCTGCGGCGCGAAGGCAAGACGCTGCTGTACATCGGCTATGGCGGACGACTGATCGGCCTGCTGGCGCTGAAGGACGGGCCGCGACGTACAGGCGGGGGAGGGCGCCGGCGCGGGGGGTGGCCGGCGGGCACGTGGGCCTCGCGAGGCAGAAGGGTGCCGACACCGCCCGGCTGACCGCCGACATCGCGCTGCTCGACGACAGCGTCGCCCGCGTCGCCGACGCGAAGGCGCTCGCCAACGCGGCGATGCGGCGGGTCGGCACCAATTACCGGCTGACCGTCGGGCTCAACACCGGCATCCTGGCCGCCGCGGCGCTCGGGTTGCTGTCGCCGGTGATGACCTCGGTGCTGCACAACGGCAGCACGATCGGCATCCTGCTGAATGCGCTGCGGCGGCCGACGATTCGGCAGCAGGCTGGCGACGCCGGGCACGCAGGCTGACCCCCCGCGAGGCTCAGAACAGATCCAGGCGGTTGCCTTCGAAGCGCTGCGTGTCGCCGTCCTTCTTCAGCGTGCCGTCGCGCCGGTGGTGCGTCACCCGTTCGCCCTGGCGCCTGCCCTTGTGCGTGTGGCCGACCGGCGTGTCGGTGCAGGGGCCGGCGCTCAGCGCGTCGGCCAGCCTGCGGTCGTCACCTGCCGGCCGTCGCTGCGCACCAGCAGCGCGGCCACGCCCGGCTGCGCGTCGATCAGCGCGATGCTGCGCTCGATGCCCAGCACCATGCAGGCGGTCGACAGCGCATCGGCGGTGCAGGCGTCGGGCGCGAGCACGGTGACGCCGGCGAGTTCCGCCGGCGAGCGGCCGGTGCGCGGATCGAGGATGTGGTACAGCCGCCCGTCGGCGGTGAAGCGGTAGCCGTCGCTGCCCGATGTGGCCAGCGCCGCGTCCTGCAGCGGGATCACCTCGAGCAGCGCGGCGGGCCGGCCGGCCGACGCAGGTGGTGCCAGTGGATCGCGGATGCCGAGTTGCCAGGGGCGGTCACCGTCATGCGGGTCACCGCTGGGCAGGTCACCGCTGAGCGGGCCACCATCGTGCGGGTCGCCGACATGGCGGCCACTGGCGCGCCATTCACCGGCGTCGACCAGCGCATGCTCGATGCCGTGCTCGCGCAGCACCTGCCAGGCGCGATCGGTCGCGTAGCCCTGCGCGAGGCCGTTCAACGTCGCCTGCATGCCCGCGCGTTCCAGCACGATCGAGGCGCCCCGCATCCGGATCGATCGCCAGTCGACCAGTGCGCGCATCCGTTCGACGGCGGCATCGTCGGGCACGCCGCCGCGCGCGGCCGCCGCGAAGTACAGGCGCCACAGCGGCTGCACCGTGACGTCGAACGCGCCGTCGGTCGCCGCGCCCCAGCGCAGCGCCTCCTGCAGCAGCGCGGTCAGATGCGGATCGGCGGCGTCGAGCCGGCCGTCGCGGTTCAGCCGCGCCAGTGCCGAACGGGGTGCATGCAGCGACACCGACGCTTCGATCGCGGCGATCTCGGCCAGCGCGGCATCGGCCGCGCGCCGGGCATGGGCCGGATCGGCGCCTGCCACCGTCACCGCGATCCGCGTGCCGAACGCGATCGCGCGGCGGATGATCAGCGGTCCTGAAGAGGCGCCGCCGGTGCCGCCGCCGGGCAGTGCACGGCCGCCGGGCAGCAGGCTGTCGGGTCCCCCGCGGCCACCGGGCAGCACGCGACCGGCGACCGCCGGAGATCCGGCACCGGACAGTGCCAGTGCGAGCACGAGGTGGCCGCGCAGAAAGCGCCGCCGCTGCATCGACGGGGCAACGTGTTCTGCGATCGGTTTCATCCGCGCCGTCTCGCCTGCCGATCCACTTGTCTGCCCGCCTGTCGCTCCATCTGCCGCTCCATCTACCGCTCCATTTGTCCGTGCGACTGCGCGGTCGCCTTCCGCCGGCCGCGCCAGGCGCCGATCACGCCGGAGATCGCGAGGAACAGCAGCGCCAGCGCGGCCAGGTCGATGACCCAGATGCCGGCCGCGCCCATCCAGCGGCCGGCATGCACGTCGAGCAGCAGTCGTTCGGCCGACACGCCGGCGCCCTGCTGACGGCCGGCGAGCGCCGCAGCGACGTCGGCCGGCAACGTGCGGTTCTCGCTCCAGCGCACCTCGCCTGCTGCCGGCGGGCCGAAGCCGGTCAGCGCCGGATCGGCCTGCAGCATCGTGCCGCCGGCCGCGCGCAGCACGATCGCGTCGCCGTTCGCCGCGGCACGCGTTGCGACGAAGCCGCCCGGATAAGCGAGACGGTCGACCAGCGCGCCCTCCGGTGTCAGCAGCCACAGCCGCGTGCGGTCGGCGACCGCCCAGGCCTCGCCGGACACGAAGGCGCCGAGCATCTGCTCGACGTCCGGCGCGGCGGCCGGGCGCGCATCGATGAAGAGCTGGCGGTCCCACTGGCTGATCCAGTGCGTGCCCAGCGGCTGCGCGGCGACCAGCGCAGGCGGCTTCAGCCCGTACAACCGCTGCAGCCACTGCGCATGCAGCCGGTGCTCGCCCAGCCGCAGCGCATCGCCGTGATTGACCAGCACGCCGGTCGCGGCGACCAGCAGGACCAGCAGCGCGGCGACGACGCCGATGCGGCGATGCCAGCGGGACATGTCAGCGGGACATGTCAGCGGCGCCCGGCCGCCAGCAGCCGATGCCGCGCCTTGCAGGCCGAGGTCGCGCTGTCGGGCGCGACCTCTGGCAGCGAGCGTACGGGCCGTTCGACGTCAGCGGGCATCGCCGACCGCCTCCTGATGCAGCATCAGCGCCAGCCGCGCCAGCCGCTCGTATGCGCCGACCGACAGCGTCGCGCCGGTGATGCCGTCGACGCGCGCATCGAGCGTGCCGGCCGGCGTCAGCCGCGCGCCGCGGAACTGCCGGGTGAACGACGGAAACTTGATCTCCCAGCCGCGCGACTCGCGGAACTCCAGCACCTCGGTGCGTTCGATCGCATCGTCGGCGAGGACGAAGCCGATCGTGATCTCCTCGTCCTTGCCGACCTCGTCGAGCACCCAGGCGCTGCGCTGCCCGGCCTTCCAGTAGCGGATCCGGAGCTGCTTGTACGGCCGGCCGAGCACGCCGCGGATGCGCTGCTGCAACGCCGGCGACGGCCACAACGTCGAAGCCGGCGGCGGATTGCCGGCGAATGCCGAGCGGACGAACTCGTCGGGCGTCAGATAGACGTCGGCGGCGGCCGGAGCGGCGACCAGCGAAAGCGCGGCGCCACCGACCAGCGTGCGCAGCGCGATGCCGCCGACCCATCGTCGCAACGCCAGGCGCGACACCGCCCGCAGGTCGCGCGGCCGCACCTCGCTCACAACGATCTCAGGAACGCGATCAGCGCCGCCCGATCGACGGCACTCATCGTGCGGAAGCTCTCCTTGGCCGACTCGGCTTCGCCGCCGTGCCACAGGATCGCTTCCTCGAGCGTGCGCGCACGGCCGTCATGCAGGAAGCCGGCCAGCGGATTGACCGTCTGCGTCAGGCCCAGGCCCCACAGCGGCCGCGTCTTCCACTCGCGGCCGTTGGCCGCGAAGTCGGTGCGGCGGTCGGCAAGCCCGTCGCCCATGTCGTGCAGCAGCATGTCGGTGTACGGATAGATCTTCTGACCCGCGACCGCCGGGACGCTCATCGTGCCGCTCGGCCCCCATATGCCGGGGTGGGCACCGGTCGTGAACGACGGGTGATGACAGACCGCGCACTTGGCGCTGTCGAACAGCGCGGCCCCGCGCCGCACCTCGGCATCGTCGACGTTGCGCCGCGCCGGCACGGCCAACGTGTTCGTATAGAAGATCACCTGCTTGACCACGTCCTCGCCGACCTCGTGGCCGCCGGCCGCCTGGCCGTCGTCGGCGGGATTGGTCAGACGATAGGCATCGTAGAGCGGCGTGCCGGCGATGCTCTCGTCGGGAAACAGATAGTTGGTGATGCCCATGTCGCCGCGGTAGGCGCCGGCGCCCTGCACCAGCACCGACGGCGTGCTGGCCTTCCAGCCGAAGCGGCCGAGCGAGCGCGGTTCGGCGGCGCGCAGCGCCGCCTTCACCGGGTCGTAGACCCAGTTGGGCCGGCCGGAGATCCCGTCGCCGTTGCGGTCATCGGGATCGGCGAGCGCGAGGATGTCCGCTTCGGGGACCGCCTCGAGCAGGCCGAGCCCGAAGTTGGGCATGCCCATCCGCGGGCTGGTCGCGACGTCGGCCTGCACCGGGCGGCTGGTCGGCGTGCCGACCCCGCCGACGTCGGACGGGCTGTCGTACGGATTGCGGATCTGGAACAGCGGCTTGTACAAGGTGACCGGCGTGCCGTCGCCATACTGGACGGTGCTGGTCTCGAAGCGGACATAGACGTCGGCCTGGCCGGTGAACGGCGAATCGGCGCGCACGCCCAGCACGCTGCGATGGAACAACTGGTCCGAGAAGCCGGGCACCGCCTGCGGCGCGCAATAGCGGTTGGCCTGGGTCGGCATGCAGTCGTTGTCGTCGGCGGCCACGCTGATGCGCAGGAACACGCCGGCTTCGGGGCCCAGCTTCGTCCATGTCTGCGGCCCGGCGGAGAGCGCCTCGACGGTGTAGTTCGCGCGCCCGTCGCGGGCATGGCAGCTATTGCACGACTGGGTGTTGAACACCGGCCCCAGCCCGTCGGGCAGCGGGAAGCTGCTGCTGACGGCCTTGATGAACGACGCCTCGAACTGCGCATCGCCGGCCTTGTGCAGATCGAGCTCGGCGCTGGTCAGGTTGGGCGCCGGCGTGTCGAAGCCGAAGCTCGACTGGTTGCCGCTGGTGTTGGTGGTCGCGCCGCCCGCCGCGGTGGCGGCGATCCAGTCCTGGCTCGCCTCCACCGCTGCTGAATCGCCGCCCCCGCCCCCGCCCCCGCCGCCGCCGCCGGCCAGCAGGGCGGCGGCCAGCGCCGCCGCGGTCCATCCGAATCGGGTTGCGCCGGCCAGATACATCGTGTTGCCTCGTTCAGTTGGCGAAGGTGGTGCTGGCGAGCAACGGCCTGACGTTGTCTTGGAAAGACTTCTGCAGCGTATTGCAGGCAGCGATCGCGTCCTCGATCAGCACGCGCCCCGCCGCGTCGCTGATCTGCGTACGGAACGGCCGGGCGCTGCCGCTGATCACCGTCGTGCTGTCGACGCCATCGCCCTTGATCAGCGCGATCTTCTTCTGCGCGCCGATGATCTCGTTGAGCACGCGGGTGGCCAGCGTCTGGTTGCTGAACGCGACGAACGAGTACAGGCCGTTCAGCGACGTCGACGGAGTGTCGCTCTGCCAGTTGTAGCCCAGCTTGCCGGTGTAGACGTTCAGGATGCTCTGGATGTTGTTGTGGAAGTCGGTCAGCGAATTCCAGGAGTACTGCGACTCGACCAGCGAGGTGTCGGCAGCGCCGATCGTGGCGCCCATCGGCTCCGCCATCTTCGCGTTGCCGACCTCGTCGGCGATCGTCGTCACGCCGGTCAGCAGCTCCTGCAGCACGCCGGCGTAGTTGGTGTACGTCCTGCCGGCGCCGGGCGTCTTCAATGTGGTCGCAAAGGGCCCGGTGCCGCCGAAATCGGTCGTCCACGACGTCTCGAGCGCCTGGGTGCGCGCCTTGAACGCCTGCGCCAGCGCGACCAGATAGTTGACCTCGGCGGTGGTCAGCGCCGACGCCGGCTTGTCGTTGATCGTCGTGCCGTCGCCGAACAGCAGGTACTCCATCGCGTGGAAGCCGCGCACATCGTCGGTGGCATTGTCGATCTGGGCCTGCGTCGCATTGGGGTTGCCGGCCAGGAACGCCTGCAAGGTCGGGGTGTCGAGCGGCCACGAATCGATCGCCGGGTCGATCAGCAGCGAGTCGACCGGGCCGAACAGGAACCCCTCGCTGCTCTCCCACGGCACGCGCGCCGCCTTCCAGGCGTCCTGCGCGAGGTTCATCTTCGCCTCGTCGTTCGGCGCCGCCGCCAGTGCCTGCACCGCGGCCAGCAGCGCCGCGGCCCGCGTGTTCAGGTTCCTGTAGGTCTGCACGATGATGTTGTCGGTGACGTTGTCGACCACCGCCTTGGCGGCGAAGCCGGTCGGGCCCGCTGCGCCATCGTCGCCGCCGCCGCCCCCTCCGCCGCAGCCGGCCAACACCAGGGGAAGCGCGCCGAATCCCAGCAGGACGCTGCGGCGGGTGATCTTGCTCATCGTGATGCTCCTTGAATGCTCAGAGGTAGGTTGGCGCGGGGTGGCCGGCCGGATCAGAATTCGAAGCCGGCGCCCACGCCGAGGAAGTCCTGCTTGTTGGCGACGGCGCCGTCGTTGGTGCGATGCGAGTACTCGGCCTTCAGCACGATGCCGGGCCGCGGCTTGTAGTTCAGGCCGACCGTCATCGCCTTGCGCGCATAGGCGGCATTGCGCACGATCGAGCCTTCGGTGGCGGCATGCGTGTCGTAGTTGTCGTAGCGGGCGAACAGGTCCAGCCGCTGCGCGCCGCTGCGTCCGCCGATCGAGAACAGGTCGTAGCCGGCCTCGACGAAGAACGACTTGGCGCGGCTGCCGACCGGCGTGCGCGAGGTGCCGAGCACCGCGCCGTTGAAGGTGTTCAGATTGGCGCGGGTGATCGCGGCGGCGTTCTCGATGCGGCCGAGCAGCGCCTGGCCGCGCAGCGTCCACGGGCCGACCTCGTAGCGGCCATACAGCGTGCCGAGCGTCACGCGGGCGCTGGCTGCCAGGTTTTCGCGCGGGCGGTTCGGCGCGCTGTCGCCGGTGTAGAACGAGCCGCCGAGCTTCACGCCGGGCGCGAACGAGTACTCGCCGGCGGCGACGAATGCGAATGCCGACGCGTTGCGGAATTCCATCTTCCGCTGCATGCCGCCGCGGACGAATTCATAGCCGGAGAAGCCGGTGGAGTCGAGCGCCGTCACGAACTGCATCTGGTAACGCGCCTGGCCGAGGATGCCGTGCATCTCGGCGCCGGTCTCGTGCCAGACCACCGGCAGCAGCGAGGTCTCGGCGATCGAGCGGTCGATCGTGAAGTACTCGGTCGGCTGGTGATAGAGGTTGACCATGCCGACCGGCACCAGCAGCTCGCCGACGCGGAAGTTCAGGCGCGGACTGTGGCTGTACTGCAGCCAGAGCTGCTCGAGGACGATCTCGCCGCCCTTCTCGATCTCGGTTTCGAACTCCCCGGCCTCTTCCCGCTCGAACTCGACGGTCGAACCGGTGCCGCCGTGCTCGAACTCGATCTCGCTGCCGAACGACCAGCCGCCGCCGAAGTTGTAGTGAGGCGCAAGAATGAAGCGCGACATGTCGGTGCGGCCGCGCTTCCTCGAAGTCGTCGACTGGGCATTCGGAAATTCGTCGAAGCGCTGGTACTTGAAGTCGGCATAGCCGGCCATCCGCAGCGTGCGGTCGCGCCCCTCGTCGCGGGCCGCCGTCGGGTCGATGGCGCCCGTCACCGGCGCGCTGATGATGGACGATCCGCCTGGCCGGGCCGCGGACTCGCGCGTCTCGGCGGTCACTGCACCGGCGGGACCCGCCGGCCCGCCCGGGGGGGGGGGGTCAACCCCTCGGGCCCCCCCCGGGGGGGGGGGGGTGCGGCGCCGCGCCCGG